>JFJP01022193.1_pt1 | contig 13486 bp, 9 predicted proteins | sample 431651 | NCBI WGS metagenome assembly JFJP01 (sample SAMN02602958, study PRJNA72255) | Microbial mat metagenome, whole genome shotgun sequencing project. | biome: fresh water; feature: sink hole; material: water; isolation source: purple microbial (photo- and chemosynthetic) mats found in...
TGACTGCAATCTCTCACCCGATATAAGCCGCACGCTCCAAATAGCGCAACACTTCCGGCTCCGCCTCAAATCCCGACCTTTTACGGCGGTCATTCCCGAAAAACCCCGGAACGGCTTTTCGCTCTGTTTTTAAAATCGGACTTGAACATTTGTCCGGATTGTATTATTTTAGTAGCAGAGTCGAGAAGGAGCAGCCGAGAATCCCGGATTATCAGGGGTGAGATTCTCCGTTCCGCTCAGAAGCTTGTTGAGCCTGCCGAAACAATGACATTTCCGAATCATCTGCTTCTGCACCGCTGCCGAAAACTTTTCGGAAAAGCTTAAAGGAATATTATGCCTGTTGTTTCAGCTTTTTACGGTTTAATTGTTTACCTGTATTACAAGGATAATAAAAAGCACCATAAACCTCATATTCATGTCTGGTATCAGGATAATGAGGCTGTGCTTTCTGTTCCCGAAGGTGAAATCCTGGAAGGTTTTATCCCGCCGAACAAAATGAAACTTGTTCTGGCATGGATCGAAATCCATAAAGAAGAACTTTTGGCGGATTGGAAACTTGCTGCCGAAGGTCAGCAGATATTTAAAATTGACCCTCTGAAATGAGAATATTATGAATCCGCGAGTAAAAAAAGTTACTCCCCAAAGTGATTATACTCTGATTATACTTTTCAAAAACGGTGAAACAAAACGGTATGACTGTAAGCCTCTTTTGGATTTCGGTATCTTTCAGGAGTTAAAAGATATGAATTACTTTCTCACGGCAAAAGCTGAACATGGAACAGTAGTCTGGCCCCATGAACAGGATATTTGTCCCGATACCTTGTATTTAGAAAGTAAAATAATTTGAGAGAGACAGAAAATTCTAACTAAGCATTCCGATGGAAACGGCTATCGCCTGCCGCTGAATTCCTTGTTATGCCCTGAAACAACCCCGAATCTATGTATCCGAGTACAATCTTCTTCTCACCCGATATAAGTCTCACGCACGCAAACAGCGCAGCCGTTTCCTGAGCCGCCCCGAATCTGACCCTACGGCAGTCATTCCCGAAAAAGCCCGGAACGGCTTTTCTCTCTGTTTTTAAAATTACTACTTGAATATTTGCTCAGATTGCATTATTTTTATTCATAATTACGCCGTGTGTGATTCTTTTTACCGCAAAGGACACAAAGGTCACAAAGTCATTATGAATATTGTGATTGCGCCTTGGCAAAAAAGAGAATTTTGGCTTATAACAGGCTTTAATAATACAATAAACAGTATTCGGAAAAGGTAACTGTCAATGCAGGTTACAATCACGCTGCCTGATATTCTTCCGAAAGAAAGAGTATCTCAGCTTATAAAAAAAATGGAAGAATTTTTTACAAAAGAGGGGATTTCTGCGGAAATACAGCGGGACATGTTATCGGATGATCCCTGGGAACATCTGAATATTGATGAAATTGCCGTTGACGCCGGCATAGAAGATTTTGCAGAAAACCATGATCATTATCTCTACGGGATACCGAAACGATGATGAAACCTGTCTTTGCCGACACATCTGCCCTGATTGCCCTCGGCAATAAGCGGGATGCTTTTCATCATCATGCGCTCGGCGTAAAAGATGATCTGAATCGCTCAAAGAGAGATTTTGTAACAACAAGTGCGATTCTGCTTGAATTCGGAAATGCTTTCAGCAGTGTCAGTCTGAAGCCTTCTGCAATAAAACTGATTGAGGCTGTCAGGCAGTCAAAAAGATGGCAGAATATGATTATTGATGAAAAACTTATGCTATGAGACATCATTAGAGGCGATTCGCAAGTTGAGACTACCTGACGATGACCTGACCTTTTTTGATGAATTTCTTACTGACGCCCGACAATTTTTGTCTCAAATCCGAACAGATATGAATTTCCTTGCGCCGGGCCAGCGTTTATCTCAGCAGATGGTCGCGGGCATTCGGGGGATTGTAGAAGTTGATACGCTGAAGCAAATGAAGGAAAATGAGGAAAGCGGCTCTAACCGACAGGAACGGTTGGAAATTCTGGTGGCAGTGATTGTGGGCATATTGAACGGCGCGATGCTCTCTGTCGCTGTCCACCCCGAACTTCCGAAGGCTTTCGAGATGAGCGATCCGCTGCTCTGTCATCTCATTTTTTCGGGTCTGCCCGCAGGCTTGGTCATTTTGCTCATCGTCATTCTTGTTCAGCGTCTCTGGAAGAAGTAGTCATTTTCGTAGAGACATCTGAATTTGCCGGAAAAAGATTGAACCGGTTGAATGCTCAATCGTCCCTACGGGACTTGAAAAAGCGGTGTTTCCACGTTTTCCGGCAATATCTATTTTCAGCCTTGTGCCGGGCTATTTTCACTCGTCCCTACGGGACAAAAAATATTTCACTCCTGCGGAGTTCGTTCCCCGGGTCGGCAATATTTTTCTACAAATATGCCGCTCCTGCGGAGCTTCTCAGTTCGTTTTCAAGCCCCGCAGGGGCGAAATATTTGTAGGGCGAAATATCATATCAGGGATATCTCACTCCTGCGGAAGCTGAATCATGACTCCTGCTTTTTTACACGCGGCGAGCAGTTCCTCCCGAAAAACACCCGCATCCGCATAGCGAAGCCCCGCAAGAACCGACCGCATCTTTTCCTCGTCTGACGGCACTTCAACTTCCTGAATTGCCCTGTCAATCACAGCCGCAACAGCTTTGGGAATATCGCTTTGGCGTTCACGGATGGGAATCGGCGGATTTTCCGAAATAACAGCCATATAATCCGCAACCCCGGGCGTCCGTTTCCGGCGTTCACACTCGTCATACATTTCCCTGAAACCCTCCCGCACATAAGCACCTGTCAGCATTTCATAAAACACCGCGGCAATCGAAAACACATCGGTGACAGGGCTGAGATAGCGGTAATGCGTAATCTGTTCCCGGGGCCAGTAAACCGGGGTACCGGCTACCTGCCCCGCCAACGTCATATTGCTCAATCCTGCGGACTCGAAACTCTTGGAAAGCCCGAAATCCGCAAGTTTGGGAACCAATATGTCTCCGCTGCGGGTGAGCAGAATATTTTCCGGCTTCAAATCCCGATGCACAATACCGGCAATCCGCTTTTCCCTGCCGTCCGGAAATGTCATTTTCAGTTTTATCCGATGAGAATATGCCAGACCTTCAAGGACTTGCAGCATGATGCTCAATGCCTCATCAATCTCCAGACGCCCGCCCTGAGAATTAAGATAGCGTTCCAAATCAGTGCCTTCCACAAATTCAAGCACGAAAAAAAAGACCGTCTCGGTTTTTCCGTAGTCCAAGACTTCCACAATATTTTTATGCTTGAGACGGGAGGTAATTTTAATCTCTCTCTGAAACAGGCGGATGCTCTCTGCATTCATGGCAACGCTGGGCCGCATGGTTTTTATCGCCACTGTTTTTCCCGTGCTTCTGTCAACAGCCTGAAAGACAATGCTCATGCCGCCCCGCCCGATTTCCTCTTTAATATCATAACCTTGAATTATAGGAATTTCTGATGAACCCGAAGCTTTTTCCTTATCTCTGAGCAAAGACCAGAGGAAATCTATGGGGCTGTCTTTTCCTCGTTTTGGCTCGGCATCGGCGTCGGGAAGGATTTCGGAGTCTTCTCCGATATAATAAGGCTGCCGGAGTCTGGTTTTTGTCTCTTTGAAACGGTCTTTTATCTCAATGCGAACCTTCATGACCGTATCGCCGACAGCGATTTCGTCTCCGTCTTTCAGACGCACTTCTCTGTCGCCCGCCGGTGCCTGAATCACGCCCGGCTCCGGGGGCTTTCTGCCGCCGTAGCGGACGCCGTTTACAAACATGCCGTTTTTACTGTTAAGTTCGGTCACTCTGCAATCCGGCGGGGAGATTTCCAGCAGGAAATGATGGCGGGAGATGTAGGGGTCGTCCGCGAGAGAGATACGGGCGTCTGCGGCTCTGCCGAAAAGAAAACAGTCCGGCTCTCGGAAAGTAAAAGTCTGCCCTTTTGCCGGACCTTCGGTGACTTTGATCTCAACGTGCATGAAAACTCCTGTAAGTGAGAATTGAGAATTGAGAATTGATTATACTTTCCACCGTCATAATTTGCGCTTTCCGAATTTTCTGTAAAACGGTTTTGCAAACCGTTTTGCCGGATAAAACGGCTTGCAAAGCCCACTTCATATAGTTCATCAGGCTGTTTAAGACATACAGAAACAGCAAAATCCCGCCGATGATACATAATGGCTTAAAATTTGTTATGATGACAGACAGTTTTTCCGCAATATAGGCAAAAACTTCAGAAGCCTCGCTGAAAAAGGAAAGCATAGTATCCACGGCTCGGCTGTTTTTAAGCCATCCCTCTTTTTCCCCATGAAGCGGAATCGCCGTATCAGCAAGGGGCTGAAGTTCCCAGTCCGCCTCCCACATCAGCAGCATTGCATCAGAACTGCCCGAAAATATAAAGCGGCTGTCGGAAGTCACATCAACCGATGTCACGGGCCCGGTATGTCCGTCAAACATGCACAGTTCCCGCCCCGTTGCCAATTCCCACAGGAGCAATGCCCTCTCATTTCCCGAAAATACGAATTTCCCGTCTCCTGTGATGACGACAGCATTCACAGAGCCGGCATGTCCCTCAAATATCCGCAGGCATTTTCCGGTGGAAAATTTCCACAGCCGCAGGGTATTGTCCGAACTGCCCGAAAGCCCGAATTTCCCGTCAGGTGTAAAGATCACCGCATTCACCGCATCCGTGTGTCCCTTAAAAGTCCGCAGACATCTGCCGGAGGTGAGTTCCCACAGGCGCAGCGTATTGTCCGAACTGCCCGAAAGCCCGAATTTCCCGTCCGAACTGATCGCGACTGCATTGACAGAGGCGCTGTGTTTTTTCAATACCCGCAGACATCTGCCGGTGGAGAGTTCCCACACGCGCACGGTATGGTCCGCGCTGCCTGAAAGCCCGAATTTCCCGTCCGCACTCAGAGCCGCGGCGTTGACAACATCGGTATGTCCCGCGAAAATGTGCAGGCAGTCGCCCGCGGCAGATTCCCACAGCCGCAGGGAATTGTCTCCGCTTCCTGAAAATATGAATCTGCCGTCTCCGCTCATTGCCAGCGCATTGACAAGACCGATATGCCCCTCATAAGCCCGGAGATATTTTCCGGTCCTGAGTTCCCATAACAAAATTCTTTCCCCAGCGCCGGTGAGAATGAATTTGCTGTCCGGGGTGACGGCAATCGCGCCCACAGCTTCGGTATGTTCCTCAAAGATTCTCACTAACCAGCCGGTTCTGAATCCGGTGCGCGCCGCTTTTTCCGCAATTGTGTTCCAAAGACTCAGCAATTCCGCATCCCGCTCAAATCCGGGAATGCGTCTGGCTTTGCGGATCAGTTCCAGCGCATCGGAAATTTTTTCATCCTTGAGACATTTTTCGGTCTGCTCCGACAAGGTTCGGACTTTTTCCTGTTCCTGTTTCAAAGCATCGCCTTCTTTGATTCTTGCCAATTCCATTGACGGTATCATAATCTCAAAATGAATATGCCACAGTCTCAGGCTGTTGTCCGAACTGGCTGAAATGCAGAATTTTCCGTCCGGGCTGATCGCCGCAGCCGTCACCGCATCTTCATGTCCTTCAAAGGTGCGGAGGCATTTTCCCGAAGCCGTATCCCAGAGCCGCAGCGTGGTGTCGGAACTGCCGGAAATGCAGAATTTTCCGTCCGGGCTGACCGCACAGGCGCAGACCGCGTCTGTGTGTCCCCGAAAGGTGCGGATATGTTCTCCCGAAGCCAAATCCCACAGATACAGCATACTGTCCGAAGAGCCTGAAATACAGAATCTTCCGTCCGGGCTGACTGCTGCGGATTCCACAGCATTCATATCTCCCGTGAGCATATAAAGGCATTTTCCCGAAGCCGTATCCCACAGGCGCAGACTCCGGTCCCAACTCCCTGAAAGAATATGTTTTCCATCGGGGCAGAAGACGATAGCATAAACAGAATCGCTGTGTCCTTCAAAACTGCGGAGACATTCCTTCGTGTTCAGATCCCACAGCCGCAGTGTTTTATCCAAGCTTCCTGAAACACAGAATTTTCCGTCAGGGCTGACCGCGCAGCAACTGATAATATCGTTGTATTCCCGGAAGATGTGAAGACATTTTCCCGAAGCGGCTTCCCATAAACGCAGCGTATTGTCGGAACTGCCGGAAATACAGTATTTTCCGCAGGGCGATATTGCCGCACAGGTCACACTGCCGCTGTGGGCATCAACGGTATCATCTGAAATCTCATCGTCTTCTTCAAATAAAAGCTCATCGTCTTCTCCGAAAATACAGACACATTTTCCCGAAGCCGAATCCCACAGACGCAGTGTGTTATCGGAACTGCCGGAAATACAGAATTTTCCGTCCGGGCTGACCGCGCAGCAGTTGACCGCTGCCGTGTGTCCTTCAAAAGAACGAAGACACCTTGCCCAGCCGGTATCCCGGCTCATGGCATCACGCGCCTGTCTGAGCAGGCGTCCGGTTTCCTCATCAATCGGCTCAAGCGCCCGTGCTTTTTCAAGCGCGGCCGCCGCTTCGTTCATCGCGCCCCGGCACAGATGAATCTCGCCGATTTCCCGCCAATATTCAGGCTTATCGCAATGAACTGTTTTCAGCGCATAAAGCCGCTCCAACACCGGCACATCCGTGATTTTTGCCTCATTCCAGTAAAGCACGCTCAGGTTTTTGTTTGCCTCAAGGTGCTGCGGATCGAAAGCCAGCGCCTTTCTGAATGCGGCAAAAGCTTCTTTTTTTTTCCCCAAATCCCAGAGAGATACAGCTTTGTTGTTCAGAGAATCTGCCCGGAGATTTGCGGCGCGGGGCGCGGGGCGCAGATATTTTCTGCCTAAGACAGTGCTGTAAATTTCCGCCAGTTCTTCGCGAAGCGCATTCATTGACGCGGGGCGTTCTTCCGGTTTTTTGGCAAGACATCGCAGAATCAGCGTTGCAATGGGCATTTTCAGCCGCTGATTGAAATCTCGCGGATCGGGCGGCGCGGCGGAAAGATGCCGTCCGATCAGCACTTGCGCGGGTTCGCGGCGGATGCCGTCATCAAAGGGGCGTCTGCCGCAGAAAAGCTCAAAGCCCACCACGCCGAGCGCATAAATGTCTGCCCGTGCATCCACATGTCTTGCGCCTGCCCACTGTTCGGGCGCGCCGTATTCCGGGGTGCCGAGAAAAGAGCCGGTAACGGTCAGATCAGAGGAATTTTCATTCGCAAGCATTCCGGTTTTGCTGTGATCTTCAATGTCTTCCACGCCTGCAACCTTCACAATGCCGAAATCGGCAACGCAGAGGCGGTTTTTTTCGGTCATCAGCATGTTTCCCGGTTTCACATCCCGATGCACCAGCCCTTTTTCATGGGAATATGCCAGACCGTCACAAGCCTGAATCATCAGATCAAGAATGCTTTCTTCGTCATCAGGATGAATATCCTGTTCCCGTATCCGGTCTTTAAGGCTTCCGCCTTTGAGATAATCCATAAAAACACGGGGAATGCCGCCGGATTCCTGCACATACCAGCACTGCACAATGTTCGGATGCAGTCCCAGATCCACCCATGTCTGGGCTTCACGGACAAACCGGGCTTTGGATGCCTCATCGGCCACCAGAGCGGGAAGGGGCATTTTTACTGCCATCTCGATATTCCACTCCCGATGCCGGACCCTGTAAACCGTTCCCATGCCGCCCTGACCGATCATGCCTTTCACTTCATATCTGCTGTCAATAATATCGCCGATTTTCCATGTGCTGCTGTCAGAGGCTCTGAAGGAACTTTCACACCCGGAGTCCCGGGCTGAGACCGGCGTAAGGTCTTGCGCCGGGACACGGCGATCACCGCTCAGGGTCTCATTCTCCTGATCTTCTTTTTTTCCGGCAGCAACGCTCTGCGCTGTGACATCGGAACTTTCATCTTTGCGGACAGCATAGCCGAGGCCGCCGGTAATTGTGCAGTCTGGGTTCCCGGACATGATCTTTCCTTTTTTTCATATCAAATAGGAGTTACGCAGTTGAATTTTTTCGCCCTGCGGTCTCGTTCCCACGCTCCGCGTGGGAATGCGGCCCGGACGCTCCGCGTCCGTTTAAGGATCGCGGGACGTTCCCACGCGGAGCGTGGGAACGAGGTCAGGTGCGTAACTCCTATCAAAATTAAATTCAAGTTTATCAAAGCCTGTCCGATGATGTCAATTTTTTTATGAAATCGCTGAAATCGTCAGAGCCTGTCCATAGCGGCCGTCCCTGTTTTTATATCTGATTTTAAGAAATGGGGAATCCGCCCGCTCATGTTTGCGGCTTGCTCGGATAAGCTGTCGGTTTTTTCACAGCAAAAATTTCCGATTTCAAATTTTTTTATCTTGATGCTTTTGCGAAATTGTCATAATAAATGAATTGCTGTTCCCACACCTCACCCCCCGGCCCCCTCTCCGAAGGAGAGGGGGCCGGGGGGTGAGGTGTGGCGGGGAGGGGTTTCCGCGACAGCGAAAAAATTCAACTGCGTAACGCACAGACTGACAACAGCGTGGGCAGCGTCAGACTGAGCTCACGCCGAAGTCAAGCTGCCCACACTACGAGGTAAATTCGAGGACACTGAATGGGGAATAGATTAAAAGACACGCTGGCAAATATTTTTAATCTGCGATCCGGCGAAGGACTGGCAACAACACTGCTGTTTACGCATTCTGTTTTTATCGGCATCGCGCTGACCTTTTTGGAAACAGCTTCATACTCCCTGTTTCTCACAAAGTTTTCCGGCGAATTTCTGCCTTATGCCTATATGATTGCCGCAGGTGTTACCACATTTGTCGGCTATGTTCACACAAAAGCAGAAGATTTTCTGTCATTTCCCCGTCTGCTGAGTACCACGCTGATCGTGATACTTGTTTCCTTATGCGCTTTATATCTGGGTCTGATGATGATTGACTCCAAATGGACCGTGCTGGCGATCTGCATCAGCTACTATGTCCTCACCGCGCTTTTCTATCTTGAATTTTGGGGACTTACGGGGCGGCTTTTCACGCTGCGCCAGAGCAAACGCCTTTTCAGCCTGATCGGCGCGGGAGAGACCGTCGGCGGTATTATTGCCGGATTTGCCGGCTCTGTGCTGGTTAAATTTATCGGAACAGGCAATCTGCTGGTGATTTCCGTTGCCGCTGTACTGTGCTGCATGGTGCTTCTGGGATATATCACACGCATCTTTGCCGGTCAGATTGAATCTCCCGAAGAAGAGGACAAGGAAGAGGAGGAGGACAGATCCCTGCCCGAACTTTTAAAAAGCCGTTATCTCCGCTTAGTTTTCGGTTGTGCCTCGCTTTCCATCTTTGCCTACTATTTTTTGGATTATCTTTTTTATAATCAGGTGGAAACCCGTTTTCCGAATGAAGATGAAACAGCACATTTTCTGGGCATGTTTCTGGGTATCCTTCGGACCCTCACGCTGCTGTGCAACGGCTTCTTAGCCGGCAGGCTGATCAACCGTTACGGTCTGACCGTCGGACTGCTGGTTTTTCCGATAATTCTGACAGCAGGTTTCTTTCTGGCGCAATTAACGTATTTCAAAGGGGCCGGCGTCTTTTTCTGGATGGTGGTACTGATTAAAGTGGTGGATGAAGTGATCCGCTATACCATTGAAGAGCCTACCATTCGGATTCTTTATCAGCCTCTTCCGACAGGCTGGCGCCTGCGCGCGCAGACGCTGGTGGAAACAATGGTGGAACCGGTTTCAGGCGCGGGTGTGGGTATGCTCCTTCTGCTGATCACCTCATGGCTTCCTTTCAAATTTGATGTGATTCATTTAGTTTACGCCATGTTTGTCATTCTCTGCGCATGGATTTCTGTCGCAGTTTTATTGCGCCGGGAATACGGCAATGTGCTGGCAAAAGCATTAAGAGAAGGCAAGCTTGTCGGCGGCGCTTCCATTGCCCTTCAGGATGCCTCAAGCAAAGCGGTTCTGCATAAAGGACTGCGAAGCCAGAAACCCGGCGATGTGATCTACTGCCTTAATATGCTGGAGGAAATCGGAGATGACAAACTGGAGACCTATATGGTTCAGTTGCTTGAGCATTCCGAGCCTCAGGTCCGGCGACATGCCGCAAAAAAAATCGGAAGGCTCGGCATGAACGGCGCGCTGCCTGCTGTCAAAAAAATGCTGAGTAACGAGAAAACGCCCGATGTGGTCGGTGCCGCGTTACAAACGCTTTGCGCGCTTTCCGAAGCCGAATCTTTTGAACAGGTCTTTTCCTATATCAAAAACCCGGAATTGGAAATCCGAAAAGGAGCGATGATTGCCCTGCTCCGGCACAGCGGTATTGACGGCGTTCTGGCAGCCGGCGGCAATCTGAACAATCTTTTGGATTCCGAAATTCCCGATGAACGGAAACTTGCGGCACAGGTGCTGGGAGAGGTCGGCATTTCCGGCTTTTACCGCCCCCTGCTGAAACTTCTGGAAGACAGCGACCTCCAAGTCAGAAAATCTGCCATTATTGCTTCGGGAAATCTGAAAAATCCCAGACTGCTGCCCCTGCTGCTGAAAAATTTTTCCGAGCCTGCGGTCCGAAAAGATGCGGTTTCCGCGGTGGTTGCCTTCGGCGAAACGGTTTTGCCGGAATTGGAAAAAGCTTTTGACGACGAACACTATGACTATTCCATCCGTACTCGGATTATTCGGGCTTTGGGAAGGGTCCGGGGCGAGCGTGCTGTCGGAATCCTTAAAAAGAAGATGGATTTTTCGGAAGTGGAGATTCGCAGGCATGTCCTGGAGGCGCTGGTCGCGTGCCGGTATCGGGAAAGTGACAAAGGGATGATTACGGAACGGATATGGAAAGAGGTGGAGGATGCCACCTGGATACTTTCCGTTCTGATTGACATTGGGGAAGATGAAGATACTTCATTGCTGTCCCGGGCGCTGAAAGGCGAGGTGGAAAAAAATCGGAAGCGTATTTTTCTTCTGATGTCAATGGTATATCCTCCAAGCGAGATTCGGAACGCGGAAATCAATCTCGGCAGCAGCGACGCGCAGAAACGCTCATTCGCCCTTGAATCTTTGGATACCCGGGTTTCTCAGGACATTAAAGGTGCTGTTTTTCCTTTGCTGGAAGACCTCAGCCCTTCCCAGCGGCTTTCCCGACTTATCAGATTTCGGAAAGAGGAATCTTCGAGCCGGCACGAGCGTCTGAAACAGATACTGGGACGCTCCCGTGAATGGATATCCTCATGGACAAAAGCCTGCGCCCTGTTTACCATCGGAAAAATTTCCACAATGGAATTTTATGATACCGTGATCCGCAGTCTGACAGACCCGGATCCCATTGTGAAAGAAACCGCGATCTGGGCATTGGGATGCCTCAACGCCAATGATCTCTCGGAACGGCTTCAGCCTCTGACCCAGGACAAATCGCAGCGTGTGGCAAAATATGCCCGTTTTGTTGTCAATTCTGTGGGATTTGCCAGCGTTCCTATGGGCAAAGGCTATCTGACGCGCTCGGGCCGCTATACCGCAGACCTTTTCAAAAATATCCTGTTGGACGAGGGAGAACGCAGGGCCCGGCGCTGCCGAGCGGCAAATATTCTTGCCCGGTTCAAAGGAAATGCCGCCCGCAACGCGCTGATGGAGGCGCTGACGATTCCTGACAGAAGCGTCCGCACGGCGGCATTGGATGCCTTGGTCAAGGGCAGTTTTGACATTGAAGGAAATATAAGAGATAATCTTTCTGTATTGCTGCACAAAGAATCCGGAGACGCCCAGTGGATCCTCAGAAGCATTGTGACATTTTTTCCGGTCAGACACTCTGACCGCCTGATTCATGCGCTGAATCAGGAACTGAACCAGAGCCGGAAACGGATGCTTTCCATACTCACGCTGCTGAATCAGCGGAAACGGGAATTGGAAACACTTTTCTACTGGTATATTCATCAGGAAAACAAGACGGTTCCTGAAAGCGTCAAAAAGGAATTTGAAGCGCTGACTTCGCAACTGGAAGACCCGAACATCCGCAAAATGGTCATAAAGCTTTTCAAACATCGCTATTTCGGCAGATTAAGCGAAGTCAGAGGCTTGGAAGTCTATCACGAAGCCAAAAATGTGGAGCGTCATCTGAGAGAAATTGCATTCGGCTCTTCGATTTTTTCACTGTCCTGGTCGCGAATCTGTGCATTGGATATGATTGTAAAGCTGAATCTCTCCGATTGCATTCCTCAACTGATTGAAATCTTGGAAGATGCGGATGATATTGTGCGTGCGACAGCCGGGTGGGCATTGTTCAAACTGAATCCGGAAATTTATAAAAAATATGAATCAAGATTGATAAATGACATGAGTCCCTTGGTGTCAAAGACAGCCAAACAGTTGAAATTTGAAACTTCTCAGTTTTCAGCCGGCTGATTTTACTTTGTCAGCTTGACTTTCCCGGACACTTCGCTTTGCTCAGGGTGACATCTTATACGGATTTCGCTTTCAAACAGTTATGAAACGGCGGACACGTTGCGCTTTGTCCGCCCTACGGGCATGGAGCGTGAGCGGCATGTATTTCTGAAAGCGAATCGGTATCAGATCGTAAAGCGCCCCGGCTGAAAACACCCCGGCTAAAAACAGATAACTCGCTCAAACCGCTTGAAAAGCGGTTTTACGGAGTTCATACACGGAAAGTTGACAAATTAATACTGTTGCATTTTTTTATCTTTTCCACGAATGGACACAAATTTCTTTCGTGGTAAAATTCGTGTTTATTCGTGGCAAAAAAGGATAAAGCAAAAGATGTTACTTACCATTGAAAAAGTGATGATTCTGAAATCAACCGATATTTTTTCCGCAACGCCTGAAGAAGACCTGATTGAAGTGGCTTCCATTGTGGAAGAGGTGGAATACAAAAAAGGGAAAGATATTTTTATAAAAGGTGACATCGGAACCTCCATGTATATCATTGTCGAAGGTCAGGTACGCGTTCATGACGAAGGTAAAAAAATAGCGGATCTCGGGGAGAAAACCGTTTTCGGGGAGCTGGCTGCGCTGGACCCCGAGCCGCGCATGGCAACCGTGACCGCGCTGGAGGATACACATCTTTTCCGTCTGGATCAGGGTCCGCTTTATGACCTCATGGCAGAACACATTGAAGTGGTGCGGGGAATCACACGGGTGCTTTGCCAGCGGCTGCGGAAGAAATAACTTGTTTCAATACGCCGCATGGGAATACAGACCGGATGCTCTGCGCCCGTCCGAAAGCTTTTCTTTGCGCCATAAGCATCTTTGCGAGAGATCTTTATTTTTAATAGACCTCTTTCAAAACTGGGATTTGCACCCTTGATTTTATTGGATAAAAATTGACTTTTGAAAGAGGTCTAATAAAAATTTCTGATAAGGTTTTCTTACTTTGGCTATCGCAGCACGTTATTATACTCAACACCGGGATAAATTGCGCTTTTGAAATCTTCCGTAAAACGGTTTTGCAAACCGTTTTTGCGGATAAAACGATTTGCAAAATC
>JFJP01002335.1_pt1 | contig 13484 bp, 11 predicted proteins | sample 431651 | NCBI WGS metagenome assembly JFJP01 (sample SAMN02602958, study PRJNA72255) | Microbial mat metagenome, whole genome shotgun sequencing project. | biome: fresh water; feature: sink hole; material: water; isolation source: purple microbial (photo- and chemosynthetic) mats found in...
CGGTCTGCCCCAGGAACCGCTGCAACACCTCCGCATAGACATCGCGGAAATCGGTGTTGTGGGCGACATAGCGTCCCTCCAGAAGTTGGCCGCTTTGCAGACCGCGCCAACCCGTCCCGGTATGTACTCCGCCCTTCACACCGCCGCCGACAGCCAGCCAGGTCGAGGCGTGGCCGTGGTCGGTGCCGCCGCTGCCGTTTTCCGCCACTGTACGGCCGAACTCGGTGATCGCCAGCAGCAGCACTCTGGACGCATCGGACCCCAGATCGTTGAAAAAGGCCGCCACCGACTCGGCAAACTCGCGCAGCAGCAGGCTCATGCGCCCGTCCGCCCTGGCGCCGCCCTGGCCGTTGTGAGTATCCCAACCTCCCAAGTTCAGGGCGATGAGCTCGATGCCCGGCCGGTACTTGACCAAGCCGGCGGCCTGGCGCATCTGCCTGCCGAAGTGGGTAGATGGATAAGCCGCGCCATTTTCGGCCTGGCGTCGGCCAATCGCTTGCAACGGGTCCAGGTCGGCCAGCAACTGCCGCCCGGCAGCGTGCAGCCTGGCGGCGTAGGGGTGATCGGGTTGCGGCACTGCGCCATAGCGGGTGCCATATTGGGCCTCGATCATGGCGCTGAGCATGTCCCGGTCCTGCTTGCTCGAGGCCAGGTCAAGGCTCGCCAGATCCGAAAAGGTCGGCACCTGGAGGGTCCCGGCCAGACTGCGGGGCACGCCGTCCGTCAGGCACAAGGCCCGCTGATTGACCGTCCCCGGCGTGGACGCGAGATAGCGGGCCAGCCAACCGTTGTCGGTAGGCTGCAGGTCGGCATTCTCGATGATGTCCTGCCCCTGGAAATGGGAGCGCGTGCCCCCCGGGTACAGCACCCCGGGCAGCACCGCCACCCTGCCCTGTCGATACAGTGTCATTAGTGGAGCCAGGGCCGGATGGAAGCCGAAGAAGCCGTTCAGATCCAATGCGGCCTCGGCTGCGCTGGCTGAGGGCGGTGGCACAGCGATGGTGGGGCGCAACCTGTAATAGGCATCCTCGCCGTAGGGCACCGACACATTCAGCCCATCCCAGCCACCGCGCTGGAACACCACCACCAGCACCCGCCCGCTGGCTGCGGCGTGCGCGGTGCGCATCAGCACGCCGCCCGACCAAAGCAGCGAGGCGGCGCCCATGCCGCCGGTCATGCGCAAGAAGTCTCTGCGATCCATCAGCACACCCCAATCATTGATACTGATAAGCCGGCAAACCCAAAATCGCCTTCCCCAACCGCCGCAGGCGCGCCTCCGCATCCGGCGCCCAGGAAAGATAAGGAGAAGACCCGCCCTCGGTGAGGATATTCACCCCGAAATCACGCAGCCCGCGGGTGGCCGTCGGCCCCAAAGCCATCTCCAGCATGCGACCCGCCACCCCTTCCGCCGTCTCCAACCCCGCCGCCTGCATCTGCCCCAGCAGATCCACATTGGACGACTCGGCAGCCGCATCTCCACTCAGCAGCCGGTCCAGAAAGCTCATCCGCGCCAGCAGCAGGCCGGAGCTGAGCCAGGCATCGCCCGTTTCCGCATAGCCGGTGGGCACAGCGCAGGAGTAGGGATCCATGCCCAACCGTTTCATCTCCAAGGCCAGGTCGTCGCCATTGGTCTCCAGTCCCAGGTTGCGCGCGGCTCCCACCAGAAACTCCAGCGGAGTCTTCAGCTTGCGGCCACGATGCGCCGCCCCGAGGAATTCCGTCGAGTCCAATATCGCCCACAGCACCCGAACCATCTGGTCGGGCGTATCCGCCTGGGCCAGGAACTCTGTCACGCACTGCTGCACCAAGCCCTCCATTGGCTGGTCATCCACGAACAGCGTCACCAGCTTCGAGCAGATGTACCGCGCCGTCGAGGGATGCCGCGCCAGCCGGTTCAGCACCGCTTCCCCATCCTCGATGCCATTCCCTGCCGGCAAGGTACCGCCCAGCACCTGCTTCTCGCCAGCGTCGTGCCGGGCGGCATCGAACAGGAAACGCCTCTCCTTCACCGTCCAGCCGGTAAAGGCCCGGGCCACCTCCACGACATCCTGCTGGGTATAGCCTCCGGCTATGCCCAGGGTGTGCAGTTCCATCAGTTCGCGGGCATAGTTCTCGTTGGCTGCTCCCTTCCTGTTGTTCACCCCGTCCAGGGTGATCAGCATGGCCGGGCTCCTGGCGCTGATCCCCAGAAGATCACGGAAGCGTCCCAGGGCATGATCCAGGAAGGCCGCCCGCTCCTGCTGCTCGTACTCGCCCCTGCCATGGCGGCCATAGTCAGTGCTGAAATGGTTGTCCCAGAACCAGGCCATCACCTCCTGCAGTTGCCGGCGGCTGTACACCGCGTGACGCAGGAGATCCGTCGCCACGTAGCCGCCAGCATCCAGCCAGCCCGCCTGGCGCTGCTCGAACGCTGAATCCTCGACGCTGCCAGGAGGCAACTGACTCCGCAGGAACTCCCGCACACCGTCCTGCGCCACCGCCTTTACCTGTCCCGGGGCGGCGCCGAAACTGGTCCGCTGCAGCACATGCCAGGCCTGACGTTCGTCATCAGTGGGGTTGAGCTGGACCGTCTGCCGGGCCGAATTTCCCGCGCCGTCCCTCGCCATCAGGGTCAGGGTGATGGGCGAGGCGGAAAACGCCTCATCGGGGGCGATCATCAGCGACCAGCGACCCGACGCCGGCGCCACCTCGACGCTGCGCTCCTCTGCCGTGACCAGCCCGCCACCGGACACCCGCGCCGTCAGGACGGGCATCAGGGTATCGTCCGTCACCCGACCGGAAATCAGAAAGCCGCCGGTAGGCACACGGTCCCCCTCTTGGTGGGACAGGATCTCGATGGCGGGCGGCGTGACATCGTCGATCAGAGCAAGCGTCAGACGCGCCTCAGCGACGTTCAGGTTCTGGTTCATCGCCTGCACCACCGCTCGCACCGTCCCGGCCGACTCACCCGTGAAGGGGCCGGTATCCACCTGCCAGGTCCTGGAATCCGCGCGGTAAGTAGCCTGCCGCTCCAGCATCGCCCCCGAAGGCAAGGTCAGATGCAGAAGAACCTCCTTCACCGCAACGTCATCCTCCGCAGTTCCATAGAGCTGGAAGCCAGCCCCGGAGATCTTGGCACCTTGGTCCGGGAAACGTATCTCCACACCAGACAGGTGGAAGCCAAGCTCAGTGGATTGTGTGTTGCTCGAGGCAAGGGTGATTAAGCCCCGATCACTGACTGATTGGCTAAAGAGCCCTTTTCCTTCACCCAACGATCCCTCCGCCAGCGCGAGGCATGGGGAAGCAAGCATGGAACAGACCAGAATGGCGCTCAGGCAGCGGCTAATAGGATTGTTTTGGCACAGGCGCAAGGAAACAGCAAAGCCATACCGGAACATCGGCACAGGCAAGGAGGTTAGACGAATTGGTTGCACGTATGGACTCCCACAACATGCCTCGGTAGTAAAGCCATGAACCGCCCCAGCCCTGAACTCCGCGCAATGACGCCAGGACATCTTTGCAAACGAATCGAAAACATCCATCGCAATGGCATTAAGGGCGTTAGGTTAAAAAACAACTTGATCAGAATTACCCAAGGGCAGGTTCCATGATGACCAGTGTCTAGCGCTACAAATCGGGCAGCGATGACTGAAGCCCCAGACAATAGCCAATCAATTTCAATATAGCCATGAGCCTTCCCGCTGCCAATGTCCCGCACTTGCCGCTGCCCGCATGCCATACAAGCGCATCGGGACTCACATTCACGCTGATGCGAACTACCTTGACACGCCGGCTTGGCCGGCACATTTACATCTGCCAAACTTCTACAATGAAATTTAGTGAACTTGGTCTGGATCGCTGGTTGGCGGACAAAGCCGGCGAACTGTGTGGGCCCGATTTGTCCATCGCCAGGATCACTGCGGTTGACCGAGGGCGCTACCTGATCCGGGACGAAGGCGGCGAAGTGCCAGCCGAACTGACCGGCAAATTTATTCACCTCGCCGAGTCCTCCAGCGAGCTTCCATGCGTGGGCGATTGGGTGTGCGTGCATTACCGCGATGCCGCCGCGCAGGCCAGCATTCATCACCTGCTGCCACGCCGATCCTTCCTCCGCCGCAAAGCCGCCGGCCGCGACGTTGAATTGCAGATGATTGCGGCAAACATCGACGTGGCGTTCATCGTGCAGTCCTGCCACTTCGATTTCAATCTCCGACGGCTGGAGCGCTACCTGGTGATGGCCAGGGACGGCCATATCGAGCCGGTGGTGCTTCTAACCAAGACCGATCTGGTCTCCCCGGAAGCACTGGAACAGTTGATCGGCCAGATCCGACTGATGGGGGTGGAAGCCAAGATTGTCTGTGTCAGCAATGCCACCGGCGCGGGAGTCGATCAGGTTCGCGCACTCATGGCTTCAGGCAAGACCTATTGCCTGCTCGGTTCATCGGGCGTTGGCAAAACGACGTTGATCAACCGTCTGCTCGGCGAGGACGCGCTTGAAACCGGTGCGGTCAGCCATACCGGCGAAGGGCGTCACACCACCACACGGCGCCAGTTGATTGTGCTTGAACAGGGCGGACTATTGATCGACATGCCAGGCATGCGCGAACTGGGGATGCTGGGCGCCGGCGAAGGCATCGAAGAGACTTTCGCCCACATCAGCGCACTTGCGCGCGGCTGCCGGTATCCCGACTGCCGTCATGACAGCGAACCGGGTTGTGCGGTTCGGGCAGCCATCGAGCGGCACGAACTGAGCGAAGATCAGTTGCAAAACTACCTGAAGCTGCGCGACGAATCCGAATTCCACGATCTGTCCTACATGGATCGACGAAAAAAGGACAAGGCTTTCGGCAGGTTTGTACACACCTACAAGAAGCAGAAGGACGGGCCGGGCCGAAAATAGAGCGGAATGTGGAGACGGCGGGGCGACCCTGCACCAACCGCAACGAACGGCCGTTCATTGTCTGATTTCCAACTGATAGATCGCGCAAACCACCCAATACTGTTGTCAGTGCAACGGAGGTATCAGAACTACCCGGAGTTGCTGCGCAGCGTTCTCTCGGACAGCGGCTCGCTCATGCGATGCACTGTGCCAGTGAACAGCGCGATGAGGACATCACCCTTGCGGATTTCCACCTGATACACCCCGGTTCGCCGGGTCAGGTTGATCTCGCGTGCTGCGGCGGTCAGTGTGTCACCCACTTGGCAGGGTTTCATGTGCTCGATATGAGCAGCGAGGGAGACGGCCAGCGTGCCGTGCGAATTTGCCGCCAGCGCGAAGGCGGAATCGGCCAGGGCAAACAGGAAACCACCGTGGGCTGAGCCCCAGTTGTTGAGGTGTTCGGGAAGCACGACGACGGAGAGACATGCTTCACCGGGGCCAGTGATGTCTCCCTTGAAGCCAAGAGCGCGCATGAAGGGGTCAAGTTGCATGGAAATCTCGGCGTAGTGGCGGTCTCATCCCTGTTTGCCCCTTTTGTCGTTCACCCGCTTGGCTTTGCCGGTGAAGCGCTCCAGTGTTCGCGGTGCAACCAGTTCGACGGTCGCGCGGATGCCGGCAACAGTGAGAATTTCCTTGCCGATGCGGTCGCGCAGGTGCTGCATCCGGTCCATGCGGTCGGACAGCAGTTCCGGCATCACTTCCACGCGCACGGTGAGCTGGTCCAATGTGGCGGGGCGCTCCACCTCGATCATGTAATGCGGCGTGGTGCCTTCCACACGTAGCAGGGCTTCCTCGATCTGCGACGGGAAAACGTTGACGCCGCGAATGATCAGCATGTCGTCGGTACGCCCGGTGACCCGACTCATGCGTGCTGTGGTGCGGCCGCAGGCGCAGGGGGAGCGATCGAGGCGGGCAATGTCACGGGTCCGGTATCGGAGCAGCGGCATGGCTTCCTTGGTCAGCGCGGTAATGACCAGTTCGCCCTCCTCGCCATCCGGCATCGGTTCCAGCGTGTCCGGGTCCAGACATTCGACCAGGAAATGATCTTCCTGCAGGTGCATGCCGTCTCGCATTGCGCATTCGCCGGAGACGCCGGGGCCGATCACTTCCGACAGGCCATAGTTGTTGAACGCCAGCAAGTCCATTTGCGATTCGATTTCCTGGCGCATCTCCTCGGTCCACGGCTCGGCGCCGAAATGGGCGTACTTCAGCGGCAGGCTGCGCGGATCAATGCCGAGTTCGCGCGCGGTTTCGGCGATGGTCAGGGCGTAGCTGGGCGTGCATACCAGTACTTCGGCGCCCAGATCCTGGATGATCTCGATCTGCCGGCGGGTGTTGCCTGACGCGGCGGGTACGATTGCCGCCCCGACTTTCTCGATGCCGTAATGCAGGCCGAAGCCGCCGGTGAACAGGCCGTAACCAAATGCAACATGCACGGTGTGCTGCGATTTCAGACCGCCAGCCACCAGGAATCGCGCGCACAGGTCGGACCAGAGAGTGAGGTCCTTCGCCGTATAGGCAACAAAGGTGGGTTTGCCGGTGGTGCCGGAAGAGCCGTGAATGCGCGCCAGCTGGTCGCGCGGCACGGTGAGGAAACCCAGCGGGTGATGCCGGCGCAGATCATCCTTGGTGGTGAACGGCAGACGGCGCAGGTCGTCGAGGCTACGCATGCTTTTCGGCGTGATACCGCGCAGTGCGAACGCCTCGCGGTAGAACGGCACATTCGCCACCCGCGCCACCACGTCACGCAGCCGCGCCAGTTGCAGAGCCGCCAACTCGTCGCGCGGCAGGGCTTCCTCGCCGTCGCGGATGTGGTTTTCGATGGTGGGCATCGGTTCAGAGTGACACAAAGGCTTGCATGGCGGGTTCACCAGTCGTCAGTACATATCCGCTTCTTGCACGATGCTGATATTCGCCGCCTTCAGCACTTCGATGGCCGCGTCCGGGTCTTCGAAGCGGAACAGCAGCACGGCCTTGTAATTGCGCCGCAGGGCGAAGGCGTACATGTATTCGATGTTGATGCCGGCCTCGGCCAGCACGCTCAGCATGTGCACCAGGCCGCCGGGCTGGTCGTCCACATCCACCGCCACCACGTCGCTGACGTTGGCTACCCAGCCATCCTGCTCCAGCACCGCCTTGGCGCGTTCCCATTCCTTCAGCACCAGGCGCAGGATGCCGAACTGCTCGGTATCGGCGAGCGAGATGCTGACCAGATTGATATCCGCCGCCGCCAGCAATTTGAGCGGTTCGGCCAGGCTGCCGGGGCGGTTTTCCAGAAATACGGAGAGTTGCGGAAGTTTCATGCGGGCCTCCTAAGAGTCGTTGCGACGATCAATGACGCGCTTGGCCTTGCCTTCGCTGCGCGGGATGGCATGCGGTCCGACCAGCCTGAGGCCAACCCGGATGCCGAGAATATGCTCGATCGCGTGCGCCAGACGGCTGCGCACTTCCTCCAGCGCGCGCACCTTGTCGCTGAACACTTCCGGGGTGACTTCCACTTCCACCGACATCTGGTCGAGGCCATGTTCGCGGGTCAGGATGATCTGGTAATGCGGCAACGTACCTTCGACATTGAGCAGGGCGGCTTCGACCTGCGACGGGTACACGTTGACGCCGCGAATGATGAACATGTCGTCGGAGCGGCGGCCGATGCGGCGGATGCGGCGGATGGTGCGGCCGCAGCCGCAGCGTTCGGGCAGGATGGCGGTGATGTCGCGGGTGCGATAGCGGATCATCGGCATGGCTTTCTTGCTCAGCGTGGTCAGCACCAGTTCGCCCTCTGTACCGTCGGGCAGCGGTTCGCCGGTCTCCGGGTCGATGATCTCGGGATAGAAATGGTCCTCGAACACATGCAGGCCGTCATGCTGGGCGCATTCGCTGGCGACACCGGGACCGATGATTTCAGACAGGCCGTAGATATCGAACGCCTGGATACCGGTATCCGCCTCGATACGGGCGCGCATCGCATCGCTCCATGGTTCGGCGCCGAATACGCCGACTCGCAGCGGCATGTCCTTCAGATCGACGCCCATTTCCAGCGCCTTCTCCGCCAGATGCATGAAATAGCTCGGCGTGGCGCAGATCGCGGTGACGCCGAAATCGCGCAGCACCATGATCTGGCGGTCGGTGTTGCCGCCGGAGATCGGGATCACCGTGGCGCCCAGGGTCTCGGCACCGTAATGGGCGCCTAGACCGCCGGTGAACAGGCCGTAACCGAAGGCGTTCTGCACGATGTCGCCGCGATGCAGGCCGCAGGCGGCGAGGGTACGGGTCATCACCTCGGCCCAGACATCGACGTCCTCCCTCGTGTAGGCCACGACGATCGGCTTGCCGGTGGTGCCGGAAGAAGCGTGCAGGCGCACTACATCGGTCATCGGGCTGGCGAACAGGCCGAACGGATAGGTGTCGCGCAGGTCGGCCTTCACTGTGAACGGCAACCGGGCGATGTCGGCCAAAGACTGAATCGACTCCGGCGTCAGTCCGCGTTCTTCCAGGCGATGCCGGAACAGCGGCACGCGTTCGTAAGCCCGCGTCACCACCGCTTTCAGGCGGCGCAACTGGACCTCGCGCAATTGCTTTTCGGGCAGAAAGTCGGGGGCGCTGACGGGGTGAAAACCGCCGGCGGCATCGTTCCAGAGTTCTTTCAGCATGATGGAATGTGAGGATCGAAGGTTATGGGAGACCCGCTCGCGGGCCGATCAGAGTTCGCTGCCAGTGTCCGGGTTCATGTTTGGCCTGGCGGGTTGAAGCGCTGGATTGCCGCCGCGCGCCCGATGGCGAAGGATTCGTCATTCAGCCGATGCAACTTGGCCGCCAGGCGGGCGTGGATGGCGTCCAGCCAGGCCGCTTCCGGAATGTCGAGCAGCGCCGAGAGCGCGCCCAGCATAGCCACGTTGAGGCTTTTCTTGTTCTTGACGGCGCCTTCCGGAATGATCTCGATGGCGATCAGTACGCCGTCCGGCTTGAGCACAGGCCGATTCACGTCGACCTGCGTCGGCTCCAGCACAAGCAGAAAATCCGCCTCGCCGGCCGTTACCATCGGCGACAGCACGCGCGCGCCGTAGCGCACATCGCTGCTGACCGAACCGCCGCGCTGGCTCATGCCGTGCAGTTCGCTCTTCTTCACGTCGAAACCGGCGCGGAAGGCCGCGTCGGCGAGGATGTCGGAGGCGGTAAGGACGCCCTGGCCGCCGAGGCCGCCGAGCACGATGTTGGTGACTTTGTTCATCTGCATCACTCCGCCGGCATCGCCGCGCAGGCGTGGCTCATCTTTTCCATTGCCGCCTTCTCGTAGAAACGAATTTTTGGCGCCGCCAGCACGCAAGGCTGGCGCACCACGACCAGCGAGGTTTCCGGCTTCGCCAGCAATTCCTTGAGCAGATCCCCGAGCAGGTGGCCGTCGGTGAAACGGTTCAGGCTATGCACGTTCTTGATGCCCATCGCCCGACCAAGAGCCTCGAAGTCGATCTTGCCGGTGGGATCGTGGTTAAGGCTGCGGCCGGTGCTGGGGTTTTCCTGCTGGCCGGTCATCGCGGTGGTGCCGTTGTCGAGGATCACCACGACATGGCCGGTTTCCGGCGGGTTGTAAACCATCTCAGCCAGGCCGGTGATGCCGGAGTGAACGAAGGTGGAGTCGCCGATCACGCTGACCACTCGCCTCGCCTGTTCCGGCGGCAAGGTGTGGCGCATGCCGAGGCCGACGCCGATCGAAGCGCCCATGCAGACGCAGGTGTCCATCGCCGAGAACGGCGGCAGCACGCCCAGCGTGTAACAGCCGATATCGCCGGAGACGATGCAGTCCATGTCGCGCAGCACCTCGAACACATCGCGGTGCGAGCAGCCCTGGCACAACTCGGGCGGCTTGCCCTTGGGCGGTACCGCTTCCGGACTGGTATCGCCGGCCAGGATGCGGCGCAGGCGCGGCACGTTGAGTTCGCCGAAGCGGTACATCTCCGCCTTGCCTTCCGCCGTGATGCCGGCGGCGCGCAGCGAATCGAGCAGCATCGGGTCGCCCTCCTCGATCACCAGCAGGCGATCGACGCCGGCGGCGAACTGGCGGATGGTGTCGAGCGGCAACGGCCAGGTCATCCCGATCACCAGATGGCTGGCTTCCGGCGCGGCCTCTTGCGCATGCACGGCGGCGATGCCGCTGCTGACGATGCCGAGGCGTTGCCCCGCCTCACCCACGCCGGGAATGAGCCGGTTGAGGCCGCTGGTCTCGTTCCAGGCCGCGATCTCGACCATTTTGACGCGCAACCGGCCATGCGCCGGTTTGGCATAGGCCGGAATCATCACGCGCGACGGCACGTTGCGGTTGAACACCGGCGCGGTCGGCGCGGCTACCTTGGCGTGCGCCTCGACCAGGGTCTTGGAATGGCAGACCCGCGTGGTCAGGCGCAGGATCACCGGTATCTTCCAGCGCTCGGAGAGTTCGAACGCGACCAGCGTGAAATCGTAGGCTTCCTGCGAGTCGCACGGCTCCAGCATGGGGGCGACGGCGGCGCGGGCGTAATGGCGGTTGTCCTGTTCGTTCTGGCTGGAGGCCATGCCAGGATCGTCGGCGGAAACGATGACCAGGCCGCCGTCGACATCGGTATAGGTCGCGGTAAACAGCGGGTCGGCGGCGACATTGAGGCCGACATGCTTCATCGTGACCAGCGCGCGGCCGCCGGCAAAGGCGACGCCGAGTCCGACTTCCAGTGCCACTTTTTCATTTGGCGACCACTGCGCGCGGCCGCCCAGGTGATCGAGGGTTTCCAGGATTTCGGTGGACGGCGTACCGGGGTAGCCGGTGCCGAGTGAAACACCGGCATGCAGCGCGGCGAGGGCGACGGCTTCGTCGCCGTTGAGGAGTTGGCGGGGCATGCGTTAGCTCAGTAGGTCAGCAACAATTCGGCGCGCAAAAAATAGGCTTCATCGCCTTTCGGTGCGATGTAGTAATCGCCGGGAAAGAAGTATTCGGCCATCAGGTGGCCGGAAACATGTTTGTCGAACTTCGCGCGCGCCCATGCGGCGACCAGGTGGCCGCGAAACTTGTCGCCACAGCTGAATCCGGCGCTGCCGCACTTGCTGTTCTCGTCGGCGAACACAGCGTGATAATCGAGGCTGATTTCGGTGGTCGGATGCACCTTCGCCGCCCAGCCCAGGTTGAGGCGATTCAGATTGGTGGTCTCGCCGGTGCGGGTTTCCGAACCATAAGTGTAGGGGCCGTACAACTCGCTCCACTGCGGCCAGCGCCCCCAGAGCGGATCGAACGCTTCATTCCTGGCGCTGGCGGGATCGTCGCCGCTGAGGAACTCGTAGCCGACATGCAGGCGCTGTTTCCAGTCGCCCATATCGCGGCCGTTCCTGCGCCCCCATTCGGCGGCGGTTTCGGCGCGCACTTTCCAGTCGGCGTTGAGTTGGGTTTCGATACGGCCGCCGAGCGCGCTGACGTGGCCGTCGTCGGAAGGATCGGCGGCCAGCGGGATGATGAAGCCGTTGTTGGTGCGATTGCCATTGGCCAGGCTGCCAGTCACTGGCGAATTGGCCTTGTGGATGAAATCAGCCCCTTTTCATCCTGCTCGGTCTGGTCTTCCGTCTTGTTGTTGAGCGTCAGGTTGGTCTTTGCATCCTGATAGATCAGGATGGCTTCCACCTTGGTGGCAGGAGAATAAGTCCAAGTAGTTCGCAGCGCGTCCAGATAGCTGGTGCGAGAACCGTCAATCGGCGTGCCGTCGGCGACCAGCCAGCCGTTGCCGAGGAAAATATCCTGACGCCCGAGTTTCACCGCTAGCGGCAACCCGCCGGGTTTGTCCAGGGCCATGTTGAGGTTGTCGAACAGCAGCGCGCCGCTGTAAGACTTCTCGAACGCGGCGATCTCCGGCTTGGCATAGTGGCGGCCTTCCCAGGTCAGACGGGCATCGAATTTGACGCCTTCGGTCGGCGCGTACTGGCCCCAGCCGCGCGCGCGATAGCGCTGGAAATGCCGTTCCGCGCTGGCGTTGGTATTGTCCAGGGCATTGGCATTCTCGATCACCACCTCGCGCAGGCGCAGATCTGCGCCGCCGCTCCAAGTGGCGGGTTCGGCGGCCAGGACGGCGGAACATACCAGCGGCAGGACGCCCCAAACGAGCACTTGCAGTTCAGATTTCATCTTCCACTTTCTTTTCTTTGCGGGCCCAGGCCCGGTCTTCCGGGGTGATTTCGTCGCCGCCGCGATTACGCCGTACCAGTCCGTAACCAACACTAAAAGCGGTCACCAGCAGGCACATGACATAGGCCAGCCAGATCATTGGGTCGTTGATACCCAGCATGGGATTACCTCTCGGGGAAGCAGCGCGCCAGATGAGCGCGGTCGGGCGCTTGGGTAAACGCGCTGACCACGATGGCGGTGAGGATGGATAGCGGCAACGCGATCATGATCGGATCGACCGACGGCCAGTTGAGTACATCTTCCAGCAGGCTGCTCTTGCCATCGGTGAAATGCTGCACCAAGCCGATGGCGCCGGCCTCCTTGGCCTTGATGAACAGCAGCCAGAACAGCGACGAGCCCAGGCCCACCGTCATCGACGCGAGCGCACCGGCGCGGGTGATGCGGCGACTGAACAGACCGCCGATATAAGCCGGCATGAAAGTGGCTGCGCAGAGACCGAAGAAGATCGCGGTAAAGCGGGCGATGACGTACTCGTCTCGCACCGTGTAGGCCAGCGTCACCGAGACCAGCAGGCCAACGACGATGGCAGTCCGCACCACCAGCAGACTGGGCTGTCTATCTGCGCGGCGACCGAAAAACTGCGCGTAAAGGTCGTGGCCGGCAGCCGTACCCAGCGTGTGAAACTGGCTGGACATGGTGCTCATCGCCGCCGACAGCAGGGTCAGGAAAAACAGGATGCCGAACCAGCGCGGCAACGCCTGGGTGATGTAGTTCGGGATGATCAGGTCGGCCTGGCCCTTGGCATAGACCACTGCAATGGAGCGGCCGCTGACCCGCTCGAACGGCTGCGCCTGAATATCCAGAGCGGGCTGGCGGGCGCTGATGATCAGCGGAGCGAGGCTGGGTTTGCCGGTCTTGGCGTTGATTACCGCTTCCCAGCGCCCCGGCGTGGATTCCTTCATGATCTGAACCACGGCGCGATTCTGCTCGGAACTGATTTCCTTGACCACCTTGCCAGACAGCATCACGCCGTTCTCGGCAAACCAGACGTTGGACAGGCTGCCGACGATGAACGGCGTTCCGGTCATCAGCAGGATGAATAAAGCGCCAGTGGGCACTGCGCGGTCCAGTTCGCGGCGGCTGCGCACGGTCATAAAGCGGACAATCAATTGCGGCTGCGCCACGACACCAACGCCGACACCAAGAATGATCGCGCTGACCACCGTCCACCACAGTTCATTCGATTTTTCACCCCAGCCGAACTCGGGCATCGCCGTCCAGCCGCGGTGGCCGATCTCCTGCAACGGTTTCGGCACCATATTGGACATGTCGGTCAAGGTCTGGTGCGCCTGGGTGACGCCACCGAGGCTGTCGTAGGTAAACCAGAGCAGGAACAGCATGCCGAAGATCATGATCACGCCCTGCAAGGTG
>JFJP01039821.1_pt1 | contig 13484 bp, 7 predicted proteins | sample 431651 | NCBI WGS metagenome assembly JFJP01 (sample SAMN02602958, study PRJNA72255) | Microbial mat metagenome, whole genome shotgun sequencing project. | biome: fresh water; feature: sink hole; material: water; isolation source: purple microbial (photo- and chemosynthetic) mats found in...
TTAGCTTCCACATCGGCAGCTTTCATACCTACGTAGGATACTAGAAGGTTTTTTGCATTTTCCTGCAAACTAATTTTAAATTCGCCATCTGTGTTTGTAATTGTACCTACAGCAGTACCTTTTACTTTTACAGTAGCACCAATAATTGGTTGCCCATCTTCTGCGGAGAGTACTTTCCCCGAAATAGATTTTGTTTGAGCATTAACCAAACCCAAACTTACCAAAAATAGGCAAGTTAATAAGAACGTTAGTTTTCTCATAAATTTAACAATTTGTATTTATTAATCATCTTAGTTTTGCGACTCTTCTTAGTATCTTCCAAAAATCATTTTGCAAAAATAGAGTATTATAATTTAATAAACAAGTCATTTTGATTTCAAAATGTAATTTTCTGCATATTTTTTCTATCAATATGTAGGTACTGACGTTTTCGGTCCATTTATTTAAATTTATTATAACATATATTCACGTTTATCTATTTCATCATTATATTGTATTTCAACTATTTAAATTACATTCTGCTAAATTTGACAATTACAATTATAGAGATTCTAAACAGTTTTAAACAGTTTGAAAGATTTATTTTAAAACTGACATGTTTAACTAAACAAAATGATTATTTGGTATGAAAATGGAATTTTAATGTACAAATGAGCACTAATAAAAACTATTATCATTCAAAAAGTTTCTGATTTGAACAATATGCTATCATATTTTTTTGAAATTTGAGATAAAAAAGAGACGTAATTTATATCTCAATAGATCTCAATAAAACAATTTTCGAGTTGTAAATACAAATTACAATTCAATGTCGCTTAGACAAGCCCAACGGGCTTGAATGTGATTGGCCACTGGTAAAAACCTGTGGTTGATTATAAATAATGAGAACCAACCCTGAAATGGTTGCATGACTACCTTTCAACTTTCCACGGGCTTTACCCTCCTTGGCTAATGACCTCTGATAGCTATCACAGGAAGCCCTTCAAGTATAATTGCAAAGTGCATTCTTATCTAAACGACTTTGAATTACAATTACATATATGTTCATAATTATTGGAATAGAAAGTGGGAAAATAACCTTAATGTCACAACAAACAGCATCGGTCATGGAGAAAGTATTGAATTAATATTTTTTAATCAGTTTCATCCCATAATATAAAATGTTGGATGTACTTTTACAAAAAAAAAAAATAAACACAAAATGAAACAACGACTAATTTATGCTCTTTGCCTGATACTAACGGGCGGTATATGTTTTGCTCAAAAAGTAAAACCAACAAAAAATGTGATTGTGATGATTCCCGATGGCACTTCATTGAGCGTTTTATCTGGTGCTCGCTGGCTTAAAACATATAGAAAGGAAGGCAATACGCTCCATGTGGATCCATATCTATGCGGAACTGTAACTACTTTTTCGTCAAACGCTCCAATTGGTGACTCTGCTCCCACTACATCTTGCTATATGACAGGTATAGCTCAGCAAGCGGGAAATGTTTCGATTTATCCAACAATGGATGCAGTTAATGATTTAGTGAAACTCAATCCCGACAGTGCTTACCAACCACTAGTTACTATTTTGGAGGCAATGCAAATAGAACAAAAAAAAGCAGCCGGACTGGTGGTAACTTGCGAATTTCCACATGCTACTCCTGCCGATTGTGCGTCACACACCGAACAACGGAGTAATTACAATGTGATTGCGCCACAAATGGCATTTAACAATCTAGATGTTATGTTTGGGGGTGGCAATGAGTATGTTTCAGATGTTATGAAACAACATTTTAAAAACAAGGGTACCACCTTAATCCAGAACGACAAGCAAGCTTTAATGAATTTTAAGGGAGAAAAAGCATGGGCATTGTTTGGCGAAAAAGAAATGCCCTACGATATCGATCGCGATACAATTAGTGTTCCTTCATTGTCGCAAATGACTGCAAAAGCTCTTAATATTTTGGAAAAAAACAAGAACGGTTTTTTCTTGATGGTAGAGGGCAGCAAAATTGATTGGGCCGCACACGCCAATGATCCTATCGCTATGATGAGCGAATATCTGGCATTTGACAAGGCAGTAGGTGTAGCCATGGAATATGCAAAGCGTATGGGCAACACAACTGTAATTGTATTGCCCGACCATGGAAATAGTGGATTTTCGATAGGGCGCAACGATATGAAAAAAAGCTATACAAAAATGACTCTGACCGATTTGTTCGAATCAGTTTCAAAATATAAACATACGGCAGAGGGTCTGGAAATAATTCTTCAGGAAACAAAACCGGAAGAAATGAAAACTACTTTTGAGAAAAACACTGGCATTAAACTCACAGACGATGAGATAATTTTACTCTTAAGTTCTAAGAATTATAAAGCTGAAAATTACACGGAGGCTAGCCATGCCCAAACTATGGGTCATTATATTACCACCATTATGAACAATCACAGTACATTTGGGTTCACTTCGGGCGGACATACTGGCGAAGAAGTGTTTTTGGCAGTTTATCATCCCAAAGGCAACCGCCTTACAGGAAATGTACGAAACAAAGAAGTGAATAGCTATCTTTATAAAGTAGCAGGGCTCAAAAAACCGCTGAACAAACTTACCGCTGAAATTTATGCTAAACATACGGCAGTATTTGATGGGCTAAAATACAACATAGTTTTAGAAAAAGGTAAGACACCAATACTCGTTGTAAAAAACGGAACAAAGACGCTTGAGATTGAGGCATACAGCTCGGTGGGCAACTTGAATGGTGTAAACTTTGACTTAGGCTCTGTGGTTGTTTATATGGATAAAAATAACACTTTTTACCTCCCAAAAAACCTAGCAAAACGACTAGAGTAAAGAACAACCCATAGTGGATTGAACAATCAAACAAAAAAGAAGATAAAATATATTTACAATATCTACCGAGAACACCCTTAGTAAAGGAATGAACACAACCCAAATAGCTCACTTATTTGCTAATAATAAAAACACTTTGGATGTCAGCGCATTAAAAAACAAGTATATAGCTTATAAGGATAATTTGAGAAATAACAAAAATGGAAATCAGTTGAATATAAATTAACACAAAACGAGGTTGCTTTCATTATGAAAACAACCTCGCTTTTACTTAAACATATCGAAAAAAAATTGAACGCTTAATTATTAATGGATTCTACCGTTATCATCGATGTCTAATACATTTCTACGGGCGTCAACTTTCTTATCGTATTCGTCACGTGAGTAAACTACAATCTTATCAAAATCACGTTGTCCAGTTCCTGCAGGTATCAAGTGACCACAAATAACGTTTTCTTTCAAACCTTCCAATTTGTCAGTTTTACCGTTAATAGCAGCATCATTCAATACTTTGGTTGTTTCCTGGAAGGAAGCAGCCGACATGAAACTATTTGTTTGAAGTGCAGAACGTGTTATACCCTGTAGTATTTGATTAGAGGTGGCTGCGATGGCATCGCGTGTTTCCACTAACTTCATATCACGACGTTTCAACATACTGTTTTCGTCACGCAATTTTCTCGGAGTGATAATTTGACCTGGTTTCATGGTGGTAGAATCTCCAGCATCAAGGATAATTTTTTTACCCCATATACGGTCGTTCTCTTCCATAAATTCGTTTTTATCAACGATTTGCTTTTCAAGAAAACGAGAATCACCTTGTTCCAAAATTTCAACTTTACGCATCATTTGACGAACAATTACCTCAAAGTGTTTATCATTAATTTTCACACCTTGTAAGCGATAAACATCTTGTACCTCATTTACAATATAATCTTGAACCGCAGTAGGTCCTTTGATCAACAAAATATCCGAAGGAGTAGTTGCGCCATCCGAAAGCGGTGTACCAGCGCGTACAAAGTCATTTTCTTGTACCAAAATTTGTCGTGATAGCGGAATCATGTATTTTTTGATTTCGCCAGTCTTAGAAGTCACAGTCAACTCGCGGTTACCACGTTTGATTTTTCCGAAAGTTACCTCACCATCAATCTCGGCCACTACAGCAGGATTTGAAGGATTACGAGCTTCGAATAATTCGGTTACACGTGGTAAACCACCCGTAATATCGCCCGATTTACCTACAGCACGAGGTATTTTCACCAACATTTGACCCATTTTAATTTTGTCGCCATTATCTAGCACCAAGTGGGCACCTACTGGTAAGTTGTAAGTACGAAGTATTGAACCATCTTTGGAAACAATGTGTGCACTAGGAACTTTCGTTTTGTCCTTCGACTCAATGATAATTTTTTCGCGCAAACCTGTTGACTCATCAGATTCAGCCTTGAAAGTAACATTCTCAATTACGTCTTCAAATTCAATTTTACCTTCAGTTTCCGAAATAATTACAGCATTAAATGGATCCCAATCACAGACCAGTTGTCCTTTTTTGCCTATTTCGCCTTCTTTTACATATAATTTAGAACCGTAAGGTATATTTTGAGTGGTCAATGCTATTCCAGTAGTCTGGTCAATAACACGCATTTCGGCCAATCGGCTTACAACTACCTGATAATTCTTTTTATCTTCATCAATAGCATCTACAGTACGAAGTTCATCAAACTCTAAGCGACCATCATAGCGCAATTCAATTTTGGATTCGGCAGCAACGTTAGAAGCAATACCCCCAACGTGGAACGTACGAAGCGTTAACTGTGTACCTGGCTCACCAATTGATTGAGCTGCAATTACTCCTACAGCTTCACCTATTTGTACCATTTTACCAGTAGCAAGGTTACGACCATAACATTTAGAGCAAACCCCTTTTTTAGATTCGCATGTCAAAACCGAACGAATTTCAACACGCTCGATAGGTGAATCTTGAATTTTTCGAGCCAATACTTCAGTAATTTGTTCACCCGAAGCAACTATCAATTCACCATTAAATGGATTTTGAATATCATGTACCGAAACACGACCAAGAATACGCTCATACAATGATGAAACCACCTCTTCGTTGTTTTTCATTTCGGTAGCTACCAAACCACGCAAAGTACCACAATCGTGTTCGTTGATAATTACATCTTGCGATACATCCACCAAACGACGAGTTAAATAACCAGCATCAGCAGTTTTCAATGCCGTATCCGCCAAACCTTTACGAGCACCGTGAGTAGAAATAAAGTATTCCAATACAGACAGCCCCTCTTTAAAGTTAGAAAGAATAGGATTTTCAATAATTTGACCACCTTCTGCGCCAGACTTTTGAGGTTTAGCCATCAAACCACGCATACCCGAAAGTTGACGAATTTGTTCTTTAGATCCACGCGCTCCAGAATCCAACATCATAAATACGGAATTAAATCCTTGATTGTCGGTAGAAATTTGCTTCATTAAGATATTCGACAATTTGGAGTTGATATGTGTCCAAGTATCAATAATTTGATTGTAACGTTCGTTGAAAGTAATGAATCCCATGTTATAGTTATTCAAAATTTCTTCCACTTCAGCGTTACCTTCTTTTACCAATGCTTCTTTTTCGGCAGGAATAATTACGTCATTCAAATTAAACGAAAGTCCACCTTTAAAAGCCATAAAGTATCCTAAATCTTTAATATCATCTAAGAATTGAGCCGTACGGGCTACACCACAAACATCAATTACTTTACCAATAATGTCACGCAATGATTTCTTTGAAAGTAATTCGTTGATATAACCAACCCTTTTAGGAACACATTTATTAAATAATATACGGCCAACTGTAGTTTCTATAATCATGTCAACCAATTCACCCTCTGCATTCAAATCTTGAGTTTTAACCTTAATCCAAGAGTGAAGGGCAACTTTTCTTTCATTATAAGCTATTTCTGCTTCTTCTGGCGAATAGAAAATAAGACCCTCTCCCAAAGCTCCGGTACGTGGTTTTGTAATATAATACAAACCAAGAACCATGTCTTGAGATGGCACCGTAATAGGAGCACCATTAGCAGGATTCAAGATATTATGAGAAGCCAACATCAACATTTGAGCCTCCAAAATAGCCTCATTACCAAGTGGTAAGTGAACAGCCATTTGGTCACCGTCAAAGTCGGCATTGAAAGCAGTACATGAAAGTGGGTGCAACTGAATAGCTTTACCTTCAATCATTTTTGGTTGGAAAGCTTGAATACCCAAACGGTGCAATGTAGGAGCACGGTTTAGCAATACGGGATGTCCTCTCATCACGTATTCCAAAATATCCCAAATTACAGGGTCTTTGCGGTCAACAATTTTCTTAGCCGATTTTACCGTTTTAACGATACCACGCTCAATCAATTTGCGGATAACAAACGGTTTATATAATTCTGCTGCCATATCTTTTGGGATACCGCATTCGTGCATTTTTAATTCTGGTCCTACAACAATTACCGAACGTGCTGAATAATCGACACGTTTACCCAATAAGTTTTGACGGAAACGACCTTGTTTACCTTTCAATGAATCAGATAATGACTTCAATGGACGGTTAGCATCGGTTTTAACCGCACTTGATTTACGTGAGTTGTCAAACAATGAATCGACAGCTTCTTGAAGCATACGTTTTTCATTACGTAAAATCACTTCTGGGGCGCGTATTTCAATCAATCGCTTCAAACGATTGTTGCGTATTATTACGCGACGATATAAATCGTTCAAGTCGGAAGTGGCAAAACGACCACCATCCAAAGGCACCAACGGACGCAATTCAGGAGGAATAACCGGAACGATTTTAATAATCATCCATTCTGGTTTATTACGCAAGCGTGAAACACGGAACGATTCTACAATTTGTAAACGTTTCAATGCCTCATTTTTACGTTGTTGTGATGTATCGTTGTTAGCTTTGTTACGCAAATCATAAGATAAGGTATCTAGATCCAAACGGCTCAACATATCGTGAATAGCATCTGCACCCATTTTAGCAATAAACTTATTAGGGTCTGTATCTTCCAACAATTGGTTTTCGCGTGGAAGTGATTCTAAAATATCTAGGTATTCATCTTCAGTAAGCAATTCTCCAACAGCGATATTCTCACTATTATCAAGAATTCCACCTTGAATTATAACGTATTTTTCGTAATAGATAATTGAATCTAATTTTTTGGTCGGCATTCCCAGCAAATAACCTATTTTATTAGGCAACGAGCGGAAATACCAAATATGAGCCACTGGCACAACCAATTGAATGTGTCCCATTCTCTCGCGTCGTACTTTCTTTTCGGTCACTTCTACCCCACAACGGTCACACACAATACCCTTATAACGAATACGTTTGTATTTGCCACAATGGCATTCAAAGTCCTTGGTAGGTCCAAAAATACGTTCGCAGAACAAACCATCGCGTTCAGGTTTATATGTACGGTAATTAATGGTTTCGGGTTTGAGAACCTCGCCACTTGACAATTTTAATATCTCCTCGGGAGATGCTAACCCAATAGATATTTTACTAAAACTACTCTTTACCTTATTTTCATTTTTAAAAGCCATATCTCTGTATTATAAAGAGTTATAAGATTTACTACTTGTGATTTTACAACTTTAAATTGAAAAGCTTGAATGGTTAAACGAATCAAACATTCATCACTTTATCTCCGCCTCACCCCAACCCTCTCCTTAAGGAGAGAGTTGGGGTGAGGCGGGATTTAGGGGGCTCTTTTAATCTAAAGTGATACTCAAACCTAATCCACGAAGTTCGTGCAATAATACGTTGAGTGATTCTGGAATTCCAGGTGCTGGCATTGGATCGCCTTTTACAATTGCTTCGTAAGTACGAGCACGACCCATAACATCATCAGACTTTACAGTCAAAATTTCTTGCAAAATGTGAGCAGCTCCAAATGCTTCAAGTGCCCAAACCTCCATTTCTCCAAAACGCTGACCACCGAATTGTGCTTTACCACCAAGCGGTTGTTGTGTAATAAGTGAGTACGGTCCGATAGAACGAGCGTGCATTTTATCTTCCACCATGTGACCTAATTTCAACATATAGATAACACCTACAGTTGCTGTTTGGTCAAAACGATCACCTGTTCCACCATCGTACAAATAGGTTTTACCATAATTTGGTACCCCGGCTTTTTCAGTCCAAACATTCAAGTCATCAAGGCTTGCACCATCAAAAATTGGCGTTGCAAAACGAACACCCAATTCTTTTCCAGCCCAACCCAGTACGGTTTCAAAAATCTGTCCAAGGTTCATACGCGACGGTACACCAAGTGGATTCAACACGATGTCAACCGGAGTTCCATCGGCAAGGAAAGGCATATCTTCTTGGCGTACAATACGCGACACAATACCTTTGTTACCGTGACGACCGGCCATTTTATCACCTACACGAATTTTACGTTTTTTGGCAATATACACTTTGGCAATCTGTACAATTCCGTTTGGAAGTTCATCCCCAATAGTGATATTGAATTTCTGACGTTTGATCTGAGCATCCAATTCCTTGTGTTTTCTCAGGTAATTCATTATCAATCGTTTGATTAATTCATTTTTATGTGAATCACCAGTCCATTTGCTAAGTTGAATAGCCGTATAATCAATTTCACGAAGCCGCTCTGAAGTAAACTTGCTGTTTCTAGAAATAACATCTGCTCCTAAGAAATCTTTTACGCCAGCCGATGTTTTATCACCAAGCAAAAAGATTAACTTATCAACAAGCGTTTCACGCAAAATAGCTGCTTGGTTTTCAAACTCTTCATCCAATCTAGGAAGTACAGCTTTATCAGCCAATTTTGATTTACGGTTCTTCTGAGCTTTAGAGAATAAGCGTTTACCAATCACAACACCCGAAAGTGAAGGAGTAGCTTTTAAAGAAGCATCTTTTACATCGCCTGCTTTGTCACCAAAAATGGCACGAAGCAGTTTTTCCTCTGGCGATGGGTCTGATTCCCCTTTTGGAGTAATTTTACCAATAATAATATCACCTGGCTCAATACGTGCTCCAATACGAATAATTCCGTTCTCGTCCAAATCTTTGGTGGCTTCTTCACTTACGTTAGGAATATCCGAAGTAAATTCTTCAATTCCTCGTTTGGTTTCACGCACATCCAATAACTGCTCAACAACGTGTATAGAAGTAAATACGTCTTCACGAACAACACGTTCATTAATTACAATAGCATCCTCAAAATTATAACCTTTCCATGGCATAAAGGCCACTTTCAAATTTTTTCCAATAGCCAATTCTCCATTTTGTGTGGCATAGCCCTCAGTCAAAATTTGATCCAAAACAACCTTATCACCTTTACTGACTATAGGACGTAAATCGATGGTTGTATTTTGATTGGTTTTTTGAAATTTCGGCAATTTATATTCTTTTAAAGCCGTATCGAAGCTAACATACTCTTCTTCTTCAGTACGGTCATAAAGTATTTTTATACATTCGGCATCTACATATTCTACCACTCCTACTCCTTCGGCCATAACCTGTGTACGAGAATCACGAATTAATTGACGCTCAATACCAGTTCCAACAATCGGAGCATCGCAACGCAATAACGGCACTGCCTGACGCATCATGTTTGATCCCATCAAAGCACGGTTGGCATCATCATGTTCCAAAAAAGGAATAAGTGCAGCCGCAATTGAAGCTATTTGAGACGGAGAAACGTCCATTAAATTAACCTCAGAAGGGTCAATAACAGGGAAGTCGGCACCACGTCTTGATTTTACTTTATTACGGATAAAACGTCCTTTAGCATCCAATGGTGCATTACCTTGTGCTACAATAAATGTTTCCTCTTCCTCGGCAGTATAATACTCAATCCCCGCTTCCGAAATATCAACAACAGAATCAGTAACTTTACGATAAGGAGTTTCAATAAAACCCAACTCGTTAATTTTCGCATAAATACAAAGTGAAGAAATCAAACCAATGTTTGGTCCTTCAGGAGTTTCAATTGGGCACAAACGACCATAGTGCGTATAGTGTACGTCACGTACTTCAAAACCAGCACGTTCACGAGACAGACCGCCTGGTCCTAGAGCCGACATACGACGTTTGTGAGTAATTTCTGCCAATGGATTCTGTTGATCCATAAATTGCGATAAAGCATTTGTACCAAAAAAAGAATTGATTACAGAAGAAACACTCTTTGCATTAATCAAATCGATTGGCGTAAATACCTCATTGTCACGCACATTCATACGCTCCCGAATGGTTCGCGCCATACGCGACAACCCAACACCGAACTGGTTGAACAATTGTTCTCCAACTGTACGCACACGACGGTTACTTAAGTGGTCAATATCATCAACATCGGCTTTTGAGTTAATCAACTCAATAAGGTATTTTATAATTTCAATAATATCCTCTTTAGTCAGCACTTTAGTATCCATGCTGGTGGTCAGGTTCAATTTCCTATTGATACGAAAACGACCTACATTACCTAAATCGTAACGTTTTTCTGAGAAGAATAAATTGTTGATAACCTCACGGGCTGTAGAATCATCTGCAGGAACTGCATTACGCAATTGGCGATAAATATACAAAACAGCTTCTTTTTCCGAATTACTAGGGTCTTTTTGAAGTGTATTATAAATAATCGCATAGTCGTTCTGATTAGCATCAGCTCTGTGAAGTAAAATATTTGGAGTACCAGCTTCGATGATTTCATCTACGTGGTGAGCTTCCAAAACTGTTTCACGGTCAATAATAACCTCATTACGCTCAATAGTAACGACCTCGCCGGTGTCTTCATCCACAAAATCTTCAACCCAAGTTTTAAGAACGCGAGCAGCCAATTTTTGTCCAATTGCCTTTTTCAAACTTGTTTTGCTTACTTTAATTTCTTCAGCCAAGTTGAATATTTCCAAAATATCCTTATCACTTTCAAAACCAATAGCACGCAGCAAAGTGGTAACAGGAAGTTTTTTCTTCCGGTCGATATAAGCGTACATTACATTGTTGATGTCTGTAGCAAATTCTATCCACGAACCGCGGAAAGGAATAATACGTGCAGAATACAACTTGGTTCCGTTGGCGTGGGTGCTTTGACCAAAAAATACACCAGGTGAACGGTGGAGTTGTGATACAATAACACGCTCAGCACCATTGATAACGAATGTACCTTTGAGTGTCATATAAGGGATAGGTCCCAAATATACATCCTGAATTACGGTATCAAAATCTTCATGATCTGGATCGGTACAATATAATTTCAATTTGGCTTTTAGCGGCACGCTGTAGGTTAAGCCGCGTTCAACACATTCATCAATCGAATAACGTGGTGGGTCAACGTAATAATCTAAAAATTCGAGGATGAAATTATTTCGGGTGTCTGTAATCGGAAAGTTTTCGGAAAATACCTTATACAAACCTTCTGATTTTCTTTTTTCTGGAGCAGTGTCCATTTGAAAAAAGTCATGAAAAGACTTCAATTGTACTTCTAAAAAATCTGGATATTCCAATTGATTTTTGATTGAAGCAAAATTAATTCTTTGTGCTTTTGTTGATGGCGACATTTTCAAAGAGGTTTTTTTGTGCAGTGAACTCAATTATTTTATAGACAGAAAAAGGCTTAGAATCCCTCGAGCGAGGGAATCTAAACCAAAGACCTGATATTCAGGTTTACTTACTTAAGTTCAACTTCGGCTCCGCCGTCTTCGAGTTGTTTTTTCAATGCTTCAGCTTCGTCTTTAGATGCACCTTCTTTAATTACTGAAGGAGCAGCATCAACTAAATCTTTAGCTTCTTTCAAACCTAAACCTGTCAATTCTTTTACTAATTTTACGACTGCCAATTTAGCTGCACCCGCTGATTTCAATACTACATCAAAAGATGATTTTTCTTCTACTACTTCAGCAGCAGCTGCAGGACCTGCAGCAACCGCAACAGCTGCAGCAGCTGGTTCGATACCATATTCATCTTTCAAAATTTGAGCTAACTCATTTACCTCTTTAACTGTCAAGTTAACCAATTGTTCTGCAAAAGCTTTCAAATCTGCCATTTTAATTATTTTTTATAATTTTGTTTTTTTTAATATTACCTATGAATTTATCTTTCAGACAATGTTTTCAACACGCCGTGGATAATTGACCCCCCTGATTGGAGAGCGGATATAACGTTCTTAGCAGGCGATTGCAACAAGGCAATAACATCGGCAATAAGTTCGTTCTTTGTCTTTACGTGGATAAGTGCTTCCAATTGGTTTTCGCCAATGTAGAAACTTTCTTCAACATACGCTGCTTTAAGAATTGGTTTTTTCACTTTGCTTTTGTTTGCTTTCGCAAAATCACGAATGATTAGAGCAGGTGCGTTTCCAACGTTTGATAGCATCATTGCAGTTTCGCCTTTCAATGAACTATCAAGTTCAGTAAAGTCAACTGATGAGTTTTTAAGTGCTTTTTGAAGCAATGTATTTTTTACAACTACAAGTTTAATATCTTGTTTAAAGCAGATTCTTCTTAATTCAGTAGTTTTTGCAGCATTCAATCCACCAATGTCCATTAAATAGAAGTGAGCAAACTCAGCTAGAGTTGACTCAAGTTGTTTTATTATAGAGCTTTTATCTTCCTTTTTCATAAACTTTTAATTTTATTCTTCAATTGATTTGGGTTCAATCTTAATACCCATACTCATTGTACTAGAAAGAACAAATTCTTTGGTATTTTCAATAAGTTGTTCGTCAGTAAAAGAAACTTTACCTACCGATGTATGTACAATACCATATTTATCAACCTTAAAGTCGATTTTTCCTTGTTTTACTTCTTTTACAGCTTTACCTACTTCGTTGGTAACAGTACCACTTTTAGGATTTGGCATCAAACCACGTGGGCCTAATATACGACCTAAAGCACCTAATTTACCCATGATGGCAGGCATAGTGATAATCACATCCACATCTGTCCATCCGCCTTTAATTTTTTCGATATATTCATCGAGCCCTACAAAATCAGCTCCAGCTTCTTTGGCAGCTGCCTCTTGGTCGGGAGTACATAATGCTAGTACTTTTACTTCTTTACCGGTTCCATTAGGCAACGATACCACACCACGAACCATTTGGTTTGCTTTACGTGGATCTACACCTAAGCGTACATCTATATCAACAGAAGAGTCGAATTTAGTATTGGTAATTTCCTTTACTAAAGTGGCTGCTTCCTTGAGAGAATAGGTTTTTCCTGCTTCAATTTTTTCTAAAGCTAACCTTTGTTTTTTTGTCAGTTTACTCATTTTAATTGAAGTTTAATTAATTTTTATTTGGAAATGAACCTGTTACGGTAATACCCATACTTCTAGCTGTACCAGCAACCATTTTCATGGCAGCTCCTATTTCAAAACAATTCAAATCGACCATTTTGTCCGTAGCGATAGCTTCTACTTGTTCCCAAGTAATAGCAGCTACTTTTTTACGGTTTGGCTCAGCCGAACCACTTTTCAATTTTGTTATTTCTAACAATTGAATAGCTACTGGCGGAGTTTTTACAACAAAGTCGAATGATTTGTCGGTATAATAAGTGATAACGGCGGGCAAAATTTTTCCCGGTTTGTCTTGGGTTCTGGCATTAAATTGTTTGCAAAACTCCA
>JFJP01039435.1_pt1 | contig 13483 bp, 21 predicted proteins | sample 431651 | NCBI WGS metagenome assembly JFJP01 (sample SAMN02602958, study PRJNA72255) | Microbial mat metagenome, whole genome shotgun sequencing project. | biome: fresh water; feature: sink hole; material: water; isolation source: purple microbial (photo- and chemosynthetic) mats found in...
AATCATGATGGAGATTTCTTCAAGACCTTTACGGGCAGCCTGTATATCATTTTCAGTAGGCTGGTTTTCGATAAAGCAATCCAGTCCATACTGCTTCAGTGCTATTTCAGGGAAGCACTTCAAAGAATTTAGCTCAGAATAATGCATACCTTTTACGAACTGGGCAATAAAAACCATTTTCCCTGCTCCGGCGGCTCGTAATGCCAATCCCAAAGCAGCAGTGGTTTTACCTTTTCCGTTGCCGGTGTAAAGATGGATGTAGCCTTTCATTTTCTTATTTACTTTTAACTTTTAACAACCTCACATATTTTTTAACATAAAAATGTTCAGCATCTGCTTCAAAGCCATGTTCTTCCAAAATATGTTTCCAGTCGCGCCTGATGTAATCAAAAGCATACGGACATTCAATTTTCTTAAATATTAAACGGTGCAGTATTGGCATGGCATCCATATCGAACTCAGCAAAATCGAGAATTACAAATCTGCCACCCGGCTTGAGATGGTTTTTTGCATTTTCGATAATGGCATTTCGGACCTCGTGCGGAAAACCATGTATGACAAAGCTGATAAAGACAATATCCACTTTTTCATCTAACCTGAATGGCACATCTATCCTCATTCTTCGGAACGACACCCTGCTTTCGTCAGCAAAGCGGGATTCGAACTGTGTTTGCATTTCAGGCGAAAGGTCAATACCGGTAATCCTGCCCCTGTCATCAAGATTTTGAAGCATTAAAGCCGCATTTCTGCCTGTTCCGCATCCCAAATCGAGAATTGAATCCGCAGGATTGATCCCAATATCTTTTATGGCAGTATTAATAAATTTCCTGTAGAGTCCAAACGAAAGTGTATTCATCATCTGGTCGTAGTTGCGGGCTGTGAATTCAGACAATTCAACCCCCGATTCAGGATATATTTTAGTTTGTACCATGTTTCAGTTTTTTAAATGTGCGTACATAAAAAGTATTGCCGTTGTATTCGATATTTTTCAATAATCCTTTGTTGATCAGCATATTTAATGATGATTCAGGAACATTTGATTTTGCCAGAAGTTGCATAACAGCATCCATCCGCATAGGATGAACTGCCGTAATGCTTAAAATATCATCGGCAAATTTGCCTGTTGAAGCAAATTCATTCCCTTCATAGCCAGTAAGGAATTCTGCAGAAACACACAGATAGGAGAAAACCGCATAAGCCATGGCTAAGGCGGCCTCGTCGGCAGCATAAATGTTTGTAAAGGCTGTCGGACGTGTCGGGATTGAAATATAAGCCAGCTCAGGCCTGACTTTCTGCAGGTGTCGTGCAAGATTGGTGATTTCCTCTTCAGAATCATTGAGGCCTTTTATCAACATGGTTTCGGTAACCAATGTCCCCAAATATTTCTTTGAGAATGCCTCAAGAGAATCCAGAATTGAACCGAGATTTAACTCCCTGTACGGCTTATTGATCATTTTCCAGGTGGCTGGATTTACCGTATCAACTTTCAGCGAAACATAATCAGCATTCATCAAGTCAGCCTGAACATCAGTACAATTAATGAGCGATGCATTTGAAATAACAGCAACAGGGAAGCCAAATGATTTAAGTTTTACAATCAATTTGCCCAGGTTGATATCCAGTGTTGGCTCACCATCGGGAACAATAGTAATATAATCGGGTATTTCATTTGCGCCAAGCCTGTTAAGTTTCTTCTCAACCTGTGCAGCAAGAAAATCCGGCGAGTAAAATACCCGGCGCTCCACCTGCAGATTTACGGCCTTCCCCACCTGGCAATATGCACAGGAATATGAACAAACCTTGTGGGGAATGTTATTTATTCCAAGACTCCTGCCCAAACGGCGGGAGGGTACGGGACCAAATACCAGGTTTTCCATATTGTTAACTATTCAACTATAAAGGCATTTTCAGGGCATGCACGCATGCAAATCTTGCAATTCCGACAATTATCAATTTCTACAAATGCTTTTCCATCTGCCATTACGATGGTTCCTGTAGGGCAAATATCAATACATGCGCCACAGGCCGTGCATTTTTCGGCTACGACTTTTGGATACAGTATCTTTCTTTCAGCTACCACAGGATTTGCGACTGCTGCTGTTTGTTGCTCTTGTGCAGATTTATTCCCGGGAATATCACTCCGCACCAATGATATTTTACAATCGGGGCAAAATATTGATTTACAAGGAACTCCGGGCTGATGAGTTACTGAAAAACCACATTGCAGGCAGATGCAATACCCGCCCTCGCTTTTGCCATGCTGACCTCGTCCTGAGCCCTGTTGATTTCCTTTATTGTGATGATGACCATTCATTTCAGTTATACTTCTTTAAGGTTTCCACTCAGATAATTATTGTATGCCTGCCTGAGAGTCAAATTGTTTGCTTCGGCAAATATCCGCATCTTAATATGCTTGAGCGCTTTTGCCGCATTTTCGCCGGGGCCGTTTCCGGTAATAAGCACATCGGGATTGAGCTCGAATATTTTTTGAGCGGTTGCAGTTCCTGCGCCATGTGCGTCATTTTTTACTGCGCTGTTGTCAACAGTTGTTAACTCTTTACTTTCTTCATTGTAGATTACAATGTTTTCTGTTCTGCCGAAACGTGGGTCAATTAATGAATCCCAGGTTGTTCCTTCGGATGTAAATGCGATTTTCATATGTTTCTGTTTTTAGTGTTTATCAACTTGGTAAAAAGTGATTGTCAGAAGTTGGAAGTCTCGAGTCAAACTGACGACTTGTATTACCTCATTGTAGTCGAGCTTAGTTGGCTATGCTGCAAACGGGATAAATTTCCACAAGACGAATTATGGGGCTAAAGCCATCATCGAATTGATTATCAATATTCTCGGCCTGAAGGCCGGGGCAATAATTGCAATAATTTATCTCAATCGGGGTCTAAATCCATTTATTCGGCTCGTTTTCCATTAGTTATTTAAATTCCATATCAGTACTTTCTTCGATCTTCCGACTTTCGACTCCCGACTTACGACCTTTTAAAACCAGTCCCATTCGCTGCTAACCGGAACTAAGTTTCTTAACATTCTCCCAACTTTCCGTCAGCAGCTCATTTAGTTTTCCATGATCGTATTCCACCATGGTTTGTCCCAGCACCATTGCCCTTGTGAAGTTTTCATCATAAGGCAAATCGGTTAAATGAACGATATCATTCTCCGTTAAAAACTGCGCTATTTCGGCACATTTACCGGGATTAACATCAGCTTTGTTGATGATGCAGCCTGCTTTGATATTAAATTTTTTTACCAGTTCGTAAACGCGTTTCAAATCGTGAAGACCGGAAACCGAAGGTTCGGTTACCAGAACCACAAAATTTGCACCCGAAAGCGAAGAAACTACCGGGCAACCAATTCCGGGCGAACCATCAACCAGGATAAAACCTTTCCGTTCTTCCAGGGCTATCTCTTTGGCTTCGTTTTTAACTTTGGCGACCAGCTTGCCCGAATTATCGGCACCGATTCCCAAACGGGCATGTACCATAATGCTGCCGGTTTTTATCTTTGAAATAAACCACTTTCCGGCCAGGCGATTTTTGTTTACAATTGTTTTGGTCGGGCAAACCCGGGCGCAGTACCCGCAGCCTTCGCAGCTTATAGGATCAACAACATAAAGTTTCTTTTTTACTGAAATAGCATCAAAGCGGCAAATATCAACGCATTTCCCACAGCTGATACAGTTGCTTTGATCGATATAAGCTACTTCGCCACTGTAAAAATCGTCGGCGAAATTATAATCCGGTTGCATCAGCAAATGCATATCAGCTGCATCCACATCGCAATCGGCAACCACAACATCAGCCCCGCCCAACATGGCGAATGAAGCCGTAATTGATGTTTTACCCGTTCCGCCTTTGCCCGATATTACTACGATCTCTTTCATGCTCTTCCTCCTTTCGCTTCTTTGACACAATATTCCAGAATTTGGGATAATGATTTTTTAATTTCCGGAAAATCCTGGTACATCAATTTCCCTGACGAATACAGTTCCGCTATTTTACGATTGTTGGGTATTTTTGCCAATACAGGTATATTTTCCTCCCGGCAATACGTTATAACTTCATCATTTCCAATTCCATAACGATTTACCACCACGCCGAACGGTTTGTGAAGCGCACGCATGGTTTCAACCGCCAGGCTAAGATCATGCAGCCCGAAAGGAGTTGGCTCAGTGACCAGGATAACAAAATCAGCATCTTTGGTTGCTTCCATCACCGGGCAGGAAGTGCCTGGCGGTGAATCGAAAATGGCAATGCTGACATGGCCATATTTATGGGCAACGTATTTCTTTGTTTTTGATATTAATGGCACTGCCTGTTCCTCGCCAATATCAAGGCGGCCATCAACAAAATGGAGTTTGCCGGTTTGAAAATCCCTGAGCATCCCGGTTTTTTTTGGGATCATGGGCAAAGCAGCCGCAGGGCACAATTCGGAACAGGCATAGCAGCTATGGCACAATTCCGGAAAAACAAGGATGCTGGGCCCAAGTTGAATTACCGCGTGGTAATTGCAAACTTTTGTACAAATTCCGCACAACGTACATTTCTTTTCATCCCATTGAGGAATCATTTTAAAGATTGCCTCTTCATGAATGAGTTCACCTTTAAAAAACAAGCCAGAGTTAGGTTCTTCAACATCCAAATCAACCAATACAACTTCATGCTGCTCAGCAATATATGCTGCAAGATTAGTCGAAAGGGTTGTTTTACCTGTTCCTCCTTTGCCGCTGGCAATAGCTATTTTTAAAGGTTTAGGGTCAGTCATAATTTAATCTTGTGGTTTCATCGGTCAGTGTTGGCTGAATGGCGTCTTGCAAGGAAGTCGTATTCCAGGTACCGAGATTTTGATGGGTGAGGTAGTATTTTTGCGGAATCGGATGTGTCCCCAAAACTATTTTCATCCCATATTTCTCGGGGATAAATTTTGCAAAATGATCCATATACGGGCATGGCGGGTAACCAACCAAAAACCCGGTTGCGAAGTGAACATGGGTTACACCGTTTTTCTTCATCTCCTCGGGAGCGTATTCGATGTTGCCACCGGGGCACCCGCCGCAGGTTGTAAAAGCCGCAATTTCGGCATCCTGGTCTTTATACGCCGAAAAGGCTCCTTCGCGGCTGGCAAACGAACGAAAGCATTTGCCCCCGGCGCAGGTATGATATCGGTCGCAAATAATGACTCCTACTTTTATCTTTTCCATAATCAATGTTATTTAAAATATAGACTCACGTAAATGATTGATATTCCAAATGCTATCAATAGCACCTGGCTTATTGATGCTTTTAAAGATGTTTTACGGTGCATTTCAGGGATCAGATCAGCAAGGGCAATATACAGGAAACTGGAAGCCGAAAAGGCCAGTGCATAAGGAATCCATGAGCGAAGTGAATCGAGGGTGTAAAAAGCTGCTATCCCCGAAACCATTGCTGTGGCTCCGCTCAGCACATTATACCAGAACGCTTTACTTCGTGAAAAACCGCTTTTTATCAGGATTCCAAAATCACCTAATTCCTGTGGAATTTCGTGAAGCATAACTGAAAGGGTAACAAATATCCCTAACTCTGCAGATGTAAGAAATGCGGCTGCAATAACCACCCCGTCGATGGCATTGTGAAAAGCATCGCCGATCAGGATTATGGGTGCAGCGGCCGTCATATGCCGTTCGCAGTTTTTATTGCGGCAACTCCGCCAGAGAATTATTTTTTCGAGTACGAAGAAAAGCAGAATCCCAAACATGATGGATTGAAGAATCAGCCTGGGTTCCGACATACTAATTGCTTTTGGGATCATACCCAGAAAAGCAGCTCCTAACAGCGTTCCTCCGGCCAGGTACATAAGGTAGGTAGAAATCTTTTCGAGTTTCTCATTGCCCAGTATAAGCATTAAGCCTGCAAGAGCAACGCTCCCTACACTGCCTAAAAACAAAGCAATTATTACATAAGTTATTCCCATCTCAATTTTGTTTTATTCCGGATAGTGTTAACTGTCTGAAGAGTGAGGGTGAGCCTGCTGATTAATAATCCAGCGTAATAATGCGTCCTTTTGTAAAATTGAAGAACTTATCTTTTTGGGCAACCTGAACGCCTTCCATCAGATCTTCGGGTTTAAATCCGGCTACTGCCAAGCAAGTAGGACATGCATAAATACCGACGTTATTAGCAAGCAGATCTTTAATGTAAGCTTGTGCAGATGAAAAATCCGAAAAATTCAGATCCTTTGCACCTTTAACTAAAAGCTCCACGGCATGAATATCCAAATAGACAAGTACATCATGGTCTTCGGCCATTAAACTTGCCATTTTTAAAGGCATCAATACGCGGTGAGGATCGTTGTAACTCTCGGTGATATGGATAAAAACGCCATCCCTCACTGAATCAGAAACGGCTACGGTATTTGTTTCTGTGCCTGAAATTTCAACAGCTTTTGGCGGCTGGTTGCACGACACCATTATTAATCCACAAATGGCAAGAAGGGCTAAATTTTTCATAATGATTTGATTTTAGTGTTAAATAACTATGATTTAAACAGGTAATACAGATTCAATTTTCAATTAGTTTGGTTAAAAACCACAACACTTCCTTTTTTGACATTCAGGACTTCGCCTATCACATCGCATTTTACCATCAGCAGGAAAAACAAACGTGGATCATGCTCACTGATCAATCCTTCGAGGTTTCCCTGGCCTTTAGAAATGATCAAATCGGCTGAGTTATACACTTCAAGAAATTCGCTGCTACATTGGCTTAAAACCGTTGACGGGGCATCGTATCCATTCGAAATTACATCAGCAATCAGATCAATCCCGATTTCCCGGGTATCCTTCAGCGTTGCATCATTCAGCACCGGGGCGCCTCTTACAGCGTAAACCACATGCTTATGTGCAATAGTTTCGAGGAATAATTTGTCGAAAACAATCTCACCGGCATTATCGCCCAGGTATAAAATGTTTTTTGCTTCCTTAATTTTAAGCTTCAACAAGGCTGAATCATCGATTGCGAAATCAACAAGCAAGGCTTTCGTTATCGTTTCATGAACATCAAATTCCTGATCAGTGCCATAATCCATAATATTACCGGCAATGGCTAAGCGCAATGAAAGATTGAAAGGATTGTCCGAAGCCAACACTTTGGGCTTCCATTGCTTATACAATTTCAGAGCGATCTTATTACTCTGCTTCTTTTCTTTCAGATAAGGATCAGCTATTCCATTTATTTCCCTGAATTTATGCAGCAGCTCCCGCTGAATCAAGGGCGTAATTTTATCTTCGCCATTATCCATTAAACGATCAAAAAAAGCACAAAACTCCAAAGACTGGCAACCAGATAAAGGAAACTTTTTCAGAAGTTTGTCGTAGTTATTTGTAAAACAGGTTTTGCAACGCTCGTCCATTTTTAGTAAGTGATTTAGTTATGGTGATGATCATGGCCATCGGTTCCATGATTGCAATAATTGGCACTCAGTTGCAAATTGCCTGCAATAAAATCGGTAACCAGATCCTTTGCTGCTTTGGTAGGCGCTCCAACAAAAGCATTGATATTCTGCTCATTGAACAGTATAATTGCCTGTTGACCCATGCCACCGGCAATTACATCGGTAACACCAAACTGCGCAACCCAGCGTGGGTAAAGGCCCGGTACATGCTCTGGCGGTGTTACTTCTTTAACATTGGTAATTAATCCATCTTTAACTTCAACAATAGCAAATTGCTGGCAATGCCCGAAATGAGCACATAAAACTCCGTTTTCCAACGGAATGGCGATACATTTATTCATGATTTCTGTATTAATAAATTATGTAAAAAGGAGGGGCAGTTTACCCCTCCTGTGTTTTTTAGTTTCCACCTCTGTAACGGTTCTGACGTCCCAATCCCTGGCCCATTCCACCTCTTCCTCTTCCCGATCTCATTCCTCTTCCCATGCCCATGCCTCTTCCATAACCCATGCCTCTTCCTAAAAATTCTTCAGGAAGTTGAACTCCTGTTTTGCTTTCTGTTGTTTCTTCTGCGGTTGCTTTATTAGCAGCTTCCGTTTTTTGATTGTTAGCACCAAAATTGGTGCAACATCCCATGCGGCGTCCGGTCATAGGACCTTGTCCCATTGGACCTTTTTGATTTAATCCTGGCATAATTGCCTCCTTTTTAATGATTGTTAATACTATTTTAGACCGGGTTTTAACCGGTTTTCTTTTATCTTGTTCCAGATCCGTTCAGTTAGTCCGATGATTAATACTGCAACCAAACCAACTATTGCATTTTTAATTTTATCATCAGACTTTTCATTCACCGAAGGATTGCATTTTCCCATTCTTCTTCCGGTCATTGAGCCTCGACTTGCCGGACCGGTTTGATCATAACCTGGCATAATAACCTCCTTTTAGATTGTTAATTTACTTTTTCCCGCTTTTTAAGCGTTCACCCTTGCCGGTTCCCGGTTCTTCTGCTGATTCCGATTTACGCCTTAGCCCCATTCCCTTTCCAAGCTTCTGTAATTTTTCGGAATCGGAAAGATCACTGCATTTTCCTAATCTGCGGCCTGTACGGGAGCCTTTCCCATCCGGACCTGTTCCATCAAGTTTTGGCATGATTTGCTTTTTTTTAATGGTTCAACATGGCAATTATTTCACTGATTTTCTTTTCAGGATCTTTTATAACGATCATCTGTATTTTGAGGCTGTCGAGCAGGGATTTGATTTTCATCCCGAACTCACCCGAAACAATTTTATTTGCATTGCGCGAGGCAACCAGCTGCACTGCCGCCGGGCCTGCTCCCTCTTCAGCTTCTTTGTTTGGGTTGGGAATAAATTCCGTTGACTTGCTTTCGGTATCGAAAACCACAAAGTATGCACAGCGGCCAAACCGTGGATCGATAGTTGATTCAAGTGTATTTCCTGTTGATGTGATAGCTATTTTCATTTTGTAAGGATTTAGTAAACTTTAGTTGTAGTGCATTTATGTATTCCTTTTCTTTTCATTAAAGTATTGCACTTCGGACAAACATGCTGAACACAGGGCTTTCCTTTTTCATGCGAATGCTCAAATCCGCAATGTGGGCAAAGGCAAATGTCATCGTTGAGGGCGGGTTCAAATTCGCTGATTGTATTGTCATAATCGAATCCAATTACCTGCGGGCTGTTGCACAAAGGACAAGCGCTGATTTCTTTTTCACGTTCAGTATTGTTGAAAAAGCAGTCGCAGTTTTTACACCGGTACCAATCGCTGTCGAAGTAAACTTTTCCGCCTTCGATACTTATCTGCCTGCCTTCGACAAAGGCTTTGGCAATTTTTTGACGGGTAACGGAATAAATACGCGTAAAAGTTGGCCGCGAAACGCCCATTATTCCCGATGCCTGATGATGGTTATACATATCGTAATCGCATAACCTCAACGCTTCATATTCTTCATATAATAAAAATATGGGTTCAGAATTCTGCTTTGCGGCATCAGGGCCATAAGGCTTGAAACCTGCTATTACAGGCGGATTTAGAACTTTTCGAAGCCGTGTTATACGAGGTGACATAATCTATTTGAGCATTTGTTCACTGCAAAGATAGTGAACATATGCTCATTATTCAAAATTATTTATATATTTGCCGAAAATTATTTTTATGGACGAACGCATACGGAGATCAAAAACCACTCAAACCAGGATAATATTTCCAGAATCATTGAACGATCACGATACCTTATTTGGAGGCATTGCACTGAAATGGATGGACGAAGTTGCGTATATTACAGCCACCCGTTTTTTACGAAAGGAAACTGTTACTGTTGCTGTCGAAAGCATTAAGTTTTTACTGCCGGTAAACAAAGGCTCAATCATCGAAATAACCGGTAAAGTAACCGAAATGGGTAGTGTTAAGATAAAAGTACAGGTCTTGGGTATGGTTGAGGATAAGAATTCGGACAAGCAGGAAAAAGCCATTGAAGCGAATTTCTGGTTTGCGGCTATTGATGAGAACCAGAATCCCATCCGGATAACGTTATCGGAAAATCAGAATATTGAGAAAAATTGATTTCAGACGGTATGACTTTGAATTTTACGATACGGACTCGATATTACCGCTAAAATCAAACCCTGCAACATTCTTACTGCTACAAAGCGGACAACATTCCACTTCCTTTTCTTTCTCCGGATTATTGAAATCGCATTTGCAGTCAGCACAATGGTACCAAGTGCTGTCAAAATATATTTTTCCGCCTTCGATAGTTATCTGCCTGCCTTCAACAAAAGCACGGGCAATTTTCTGACGCGCTGCAGCATAAATCCGAGTAAAAGTTGGTCGCGAAACGCCCATTATCACTGACGCTTCATTATGAATCACCATATCAAAATCACATAAACGCAAAGCTTCATATTCTTCGAATAAAAGGAAAATGGGTTCCGGATTCAGATTAGCTATGCCTGGCCCAAAAGGCTTAAAACCTTTGATGATTGGTGGGTTCAGAACTTTACGCGGTCTTTTGATCCTTGGCGACATATGTTAAAACAGAATTAATCTGCGCCAAATGTACTGAACATATGTTCAGGCTGCAATAATTTATCAATTTTCCAGAGCCGCTCATACATCTAATCTTCTGTGATCCTGATGATTCGGAAGAAAAGATAGAAATGAAATAAGAGGCTTCGGATATCTATATTTGATTCCTCTAAATATTCCCGATTTCAACTTTTGAAAATCCGAATCAAGAAAGCAGATTCATTACAGGTTATTATAACAATGCAAGATTTACAAAATCAGGATTAATTTATAATACTTTTGTTGTTAATAGCTATAAATAGGATTCCGGAAATCGTGATAAAGTTTTACAAAATAATCCAAATACTAATCATACCTTTAAGAACTATAAAGTTTAAATCCGCTAAAAATCAGAAAATATGAATGATGGGAAAAAACATGGAGCCGCAACGGATCACCTGGCTAACGAACGCACATTTCTTGCCTGGATACGCACCGGCATTGGAATAATGGCATTCGGATTTGTTGTAGTGAAGTTTTCCTTATTTGTAAAACAGATCTCACTTTTTTTAGGCAACGAAACCATTATTCACCAACGAGGGTATTCCGCAGCTATGGGAATTGTTTTGGTGCTGGTAGGAACAATTACTTCTATTCTGGCTTACATTCGGTATAAACAAACCGAGAAACAATTAAATTCAGGGCAATACAAACATTCCTCTTTGCTGCTCACTATTCTTACGGCTTTCATTTTTTTAGTCAGTATATTCCTGGTCCTATATCTTGTACAAAGTATACAGTAAACAAAGTACTACTGAGCTTTTTCCTTAAAAACACTAAACTGTTCAAGCATAGTCAGGCTGCTGACCATACAATTATTCCAGAACTCTTCGAATCCCGGAACCCAGAAGGTGGGAATCATTCCATTTTCCAGTTGCGTATTTACTATGCTGTTAGCCAGCGCGAGCGACTTTTCGAGGTAAATCGGCTCTTTTGTTTTTTCATAAATTGAATAGAAGGTATTTATCATCTGTACGGCGCTGGCATCGATGGGCACATAACACATATATTGCTCCAATACGGCAGGCGTATGCCACCTTTCTGATGAATTTCCCCAGTTATCATTAATCCCCGGCTTTTCCCACACAACAAACTGATCTTCGCAAAAAGCGGTAAGCTCCTTCGCTAAAAGGATATAACTTTTATCCTTTTCCGAATTCCTCACCAGGTACTGCGCAAACCACGAAGCTTCGTATTTCGAAAGGTTGTGGTATGGCTTAGCAGCGGATACATCTTCAAACTGGCCTGTCCAGTTGTAGGTTTTCATCGGGTTGGCCCAAATCCAGGCAATGGCCGCATCAATCACTTTATGATAGGTGTCATATTGATACTTTTCGGTAAGAATGCTCAGAAAATTCACAATATTAATCGGGATGCAAAACTCTTGCGAAGCAGGCAATCCTGTATCCTTATAGATACGGATATACCAGGTTCCGGATGGCAGCTGTGTTTTTTTGTAGGTTTCAGCAATTTTTACTGCTGCGTCAAGGTATTTTTTGTCGCCTGTTTTTTCATACAAAGCAAGAAAACTTATTCCTGTTGATGCCGGTTCACTCAGTATTACTTCACCTTTATAATTCCCGGCATACATATTTGTGCCTTCATATACTTTGGGAAAAAACTCAAGCGGGCTGCCAGCCGGTTCGGCATTGGCAATTATATAATCGGCGGCTTTCATAGCAATTCGGATGGAAGTATCATTTCCGGGATAGTATTTGTTGTACAACAACATTGCATTTACAACGCTTCCGACTTCCAGGGCTGAATAGCAGTATAACTTATGACTTTCGTGATCCGGCTTGCCAGTTTTTAACCAATTCTGCATGTGAGGCTGATTGTACATGAAATGCAGCCCTTTTACCAAGGCAACTTTGTATGAATCTTTTGCCCCGGCATAAGGCGGACAAAATGCAGCTGTTTTAGTAAATAATCTGCTTCCGGCCAAAAGAACGTCTTTTTCGTCCGCACTTACAGCCTCCACTTTAAGATAGACTTCCCCGTTTGGGAGTTTATCCCAGATAGGAGTAAGCGCTTCGTAAGGAGAATCAGCCTTAAAAGTGTAATATTGATTGTTTACGAATGAAAATGCAGAGTACCGATAGTATTTGGGATGAGGAATTATCCAGCTGGTTTTATCATTTTGAAAGGACGGGGCATATTTAAACATAACGGCTTTTTCGTTCCAGAATGGCTGCTGGCTAACACTCCCCGGCCTGAGAGGCTTCATACTTTCCGCTTTGCTTAGATCACAGATTTGATTATAATAATCAAGGCTTTGAGCGGAAAGAGAAACTAAATTAACAAAGAAAAGAAAAGCGAAAAGTATTCTCATAGTCAAGTGATTAAGATTGTGATGTCCTTGCATGAATTATTAATGCAGACGGATTCGTTATTAAAATGATTTTAACAAATAAATAGATTGAAGGACAGGATCATAAGCTTAAACTGATTTCGGTAATCCAACATATTTGTCAATTTCAGCATATGCCTCATCTGCCGAAGTTGTATCAGCCTGAATAATGATCGGATCCTGAAGCATCCAGTTTTCAATTACCAGATCAACAAAACTTTTCCGAACCGTTATAACCAGGGGCATATCGCAATTGATAATCAGTTCATTCAGGCTTGATGCCCAACCCTGGCCCTGCAATTCCCACGCTCCGATTTCGTCAATAAGCATAATCTGAGAATCCCGGTTTCGTTGTACCGAAAGTGCATCGCGGCCAAAATCAATGGCTTCGGGAATAAAAAAATATCTCCCTACACGCGCCATTCCTTCTGTATCCCGGGTATGCGAAAGCAGCGTTTTCAGGCCAGTAGCAACATCAGTAATAGTATAGCCAGTTTTAATATCCTGTTCATAAATTGCAGCAGCAATTATTCCTCCTGTTTTAATTCCTGAATCTGTTAATCTTGACGAAATTGCTGAAATTAAAGTAGTTTTTCCACTGCCGA
>JFJP01039436.1_pt1 | contig 13482 bp, 18 predicted proteins | sample 431651 | NCBI WGS metagenome assembly JFJP01 (sample SAMN02602958, study PRJNA72255) | Microbial mat metagenome, whole genome shotgun sequencing project. | biome: fresh water; feature: sink hole; material: water; isolation source: purple microbial (photo- and chemosynthetic) mats found in...
TTTCAAACACCTGCGACCATAACATAATATCTTCGACATGTTCGGGACATAATACCAAATCACACTCGCCAACACCCGCTTCGGTTAATGCACGGCGAAATTTTATTAAATCGTCTTTGAGTAATCTTTTACGTCCTGTACCATCATTAGCTCCTGTTGTAGCCAATACAGGCATGGCAGTAGTGTTGGTATTCGGTGCGAAGGCGTGCAATGCTAGTTCGTAATAGCTTTCGAGCAGGCTTTCTTTGTGCTGACCAATTACCGAATTGTTTTTGTCGTAAGGCAAATTGTGAATTTCGTCGCGGGTAATGATAGTACCTTGTGTGGTTAATTTGCGTAGGCTTACTATTTTTCCATCGTCGGTTCTACTAGCCGATGCAATAGGATATACACTATTGTCGATGAGTACACTAGGTTTAGCTCCTATCTTGGTGTAGTTAATAGTATTCGCCTGCAAAAGATTAGAAACATCGGGTATTCGGCTCAGGAAGTCGCCTTTGACCGTTTTTAATTGTTTCAAGAGTTCATCGACATACGCCGTTTTGAACACCACTGCGCCAAACAAAGCGTTGGTAGGCATAGCCACAGAAAAAAGAGTGCTTGCCATAAATACACCCGAAGATGTAACCATGGGGTCGATGCCGGTAGCCATAGCAATGCCCGAACCGACTAATAAAGAACTGACTAATGCCAGTAAAAGTGAAAAGATAATTTTTAGTTTCATGTTTATTTGATTGTTAAATTGTTAATGATTCGACCCCAAACCCCTAAGAGGGGCTTAACGGCTTTTGTTTTTTATTTTGCCACAAATGCACAAATAATTATTAATGATTAATGATTAATGATTAATGATTAATGATTAATTATTCACTATTCACTATTCATTATTCATTATTCATTATTTGTAGTCGTGTCCGTATTCGGCTTTGTAGAGTTTGTTGAACTGGTCGAAGTCTTCGGTAAAAAGTTTTTCCAAAGTTTGCGGTTCGTCGTTGGCAAGTTCTCGAAATGATTTTGAAGTAACGGTTTTGGCGTTGCCTAAGTTTTTAAGTACTTCGGACAGTCGCACATCAGAATCATTGGTTTTAGTATCGGCTTTTGGTTCGGTTTGCGGTTCTTTGTCGATAATGTCCAATGCCAGTTCAAAATCAGCATCGGCTAATTTGAGCATTTTGTCTTTGTTTTTATCTGTAACCGTACCATTTTTAGTACCTAACTGAATAAACATTTCGTTGCGTTGTTTTTGGGCATTTTCTTTGGAAGAAAGCAAGTTTGCTATTTCGCTTAGTATTTGCTCTTCGGTTGCACCATCGGGCAAACCTAATTTTACAGTAATTTGTTTCATGTTTCTAAGGATTGGGATTAATGTATTGAGTTCGTTGGCTGATAGTTTGACTAATTCGCCGTTTTGGTTTTGTAATTTCAAAGAATTTTTGTTGGCAGGGAATGGCGTAATGCTCACTTCTACAATTTCGGATTTTAAAACAGTAGGTCTGGTTTGTCCGTTGATTAAATCCTCTTTTTTGTCGGACAGTAAAAGCGGTTTAAACCCGATGGAAGCTCCGTTTAAATAACCATTCTCTACTTTGCTTTGAATTTTGAGAGCCAACTCATCGTTTGCATCAAACTCGGGCGAAGCTAACAGTTTGCCATCTTCTATTCGTATATCCGTCCACTTGCCTATTGGCATTTGTCCATAGCGTTCATGGTCGTATAGCATGACAGGATTTTTGCGAAACTGCACCAAATCAATACCACTGGTTTTGACCCAAAAGCCATACAAATTCAAGGTTTCGTCGGAAAGAATGAAGGTTGTTTTTTTGTTTTCTGGCATATTACATGATTTTCAGTTTTTTTTGTTCTTACGCAGTTGCGTTTTAATTAATTTGAGTGTAAAGTTTTAGAAAAAAAGGATTGGAAAACAAAAAGTACTGCAACTGTTGCAGTGATGACTGCAACCCTTGCAGTACTTTTGTTAAAAACAGATAAAAAGGCTTTACGTTTGCGAAAATTTTTTTAACACGTGAAAAAAAAATGGCAAAGAAAAAAGAGCGCGATATAGCGAAAGTATTGTATATAGAAAATGGTTACACAGCCAAAGAAATAGCCGAACGTTTGCAAACAAGTGATAAAACCATCAACAGGTGGGTAAGTGCCGGACAATGGAGAGAACTGCGCACCTCGAAACATAGCAAGATAGAAAAAAGAGAGCTGAATATCATAGAAATCATTAGCGACATGGCTGAGGAACGAATCCGCTTGCAAGAGCAAATCATGAGTGAGCAGAAGAAAACAAGCCAAGATACTGACGTAATAATAGATTTGCGCAAAAAAACAGCTCAAATAGACGATGCCATCAGTAAATGGAATAAGACCCTTACTACCATAAAAAAAGACAATGAAATAAACCAACTTACCTTTATGAAAGTAATGGAAATCGTTTTTTCGCACTTTGATAAACGATACCCTGAATTGATGAAAATCAGTACCGAGTTTCAAGATTATTTACTTCAAAATGTAGTCGAATTATATGGCAAGTAGCACCGAAATACGAATAGCCAAGGAACGGTACAAGGCACGACTAGACCACTACAAAAAAGGCGATGCCCGAATACTGAATGAAACTGCTGATGCAAAAGAAGTGCGGATTGCTACGCTTAAAAAATCATTCAAGGGGTTTGTAGAATACTATTTTACAGATTACTTAAAAGATGAGAACGGCAAAATTATAGAAACCCCGGACTTTCATACTGACTTTGCGAACCGAGTAAAGAAACATAAAAGCATCAAAATTATCCAACGGTGGGCGCGTGCTCATGCTAAGTCAGTAGTTTCGGATATATTCTTACCTATGTGGCTGTGGGCAAATGACGACATCTTCTACATGGTGCAAATAGGCAATAGCGAAGATAAAGCAAAAATACTCATCGCTGACCTACAAGCGGAGTTTTCAAATCCGTTGATAGTAAATGACTATGGAGTGCAAAAGACACGTGGCAACTGGGAAAAGGGTTACTTTGTAACTGCCAACGGTTTTGTGTGCAAAAGTTTTGGTATGGGTCAAGATGTTCGGGGTTTGCGTTTGAAAAACAAACGCCCTGACTACATTGTAGCCGATGACTTGGAAGACAAAGACACCCTACGCAACGAAAAGAAACAAGACGAAGTAGCTCAATGGATACTCACCAGTGTAATACCTACGATGGACGGTAGCCGAAGGCGTTTTATTTTTGCAGGTAATAAGTTTGCCCCTCGCATGATACAAACGGTATTGGAAGAGTTGAATCCTGAATGGACTATACACCAAATAGATGCTTACACTCTACCTAACCACCTACCACGCTGGAGAGAAAAATACACGGCTACGTATTGGAAGGAAATAGAGAAAGAAATAGGCATATTGTCGGCTAGAGCTGAATATTGTAATCAGCCACACGCCACAGGAAAAATATTTAAACCTGAACAAATACAATGGGGTGCACGCCCAAGCCTGAACCACTTCAAAGCTCTAGTAGGGCATTGGGATATAGCATACGCCGGAACAGAAACGGCAGATTATAACGCCGTAAGGGTTTGGGGTTTGTATGCACCTGAAAAAAAGGAAATAAAGCAGTTTTGGTACATCGACAGTTTTGTACGCCAAACGAAAATGAAAGAAGCGGTGCAGTGGATTTGCGAATATCAAAAAAGCCTACCCGAAACGGTACGGATACAATGGCAGTTTGAAAGTCAGTTTTGGAATGACGAAGTGAAACGCATTATTAGCGAAACGGAAAACCAATACAAACTAAAACTGAACCTTATAAAAATAGATACGCCCAAAGGTAAAAAATACGATAGAATATTGGAATTACAACCGTATTTTCAAAATAACCGCATATTCTATGACAATACGAAAAAAGCCGATACCGATTGTATCATTGGTTTACAACAACTGTACAAAATAGAACCCGGATACAGAAGCCACGACGATGCACCCGATGCCGACCACCAAGCGATTGTTTATTTAGAAACAAGGAGCGTAGCAAGGCAAGCGATACGAACAGGTAATTATATACGAAACAAGACCCGACAAATACGGTAGTTAATTGATAATGGATAATGAATAATGGATAATGAATAATGGATAATGAATAGTGAATAGTGAATAGTGGATAATGGATAATGGATAATGGATAATTATTCATTAATCATTAATAATTAATAATTAAAAAAGATATGATTTTTTTGACAAAAATAGATATAGAGCAAAAAGTACAGGCAGGTATATTGGCGTTGATAACCAATAACGATGATACGCTACTGGATACTGCCGAAACAACCGCCATAGGCACGGTAATGGATATGCTGGGTGGTATGTACGATATAGCCTCAGAACTTTTGAAGACAGGAACGGAACGACACAGCAATTTGAAAAAATGGCTTTTGTCAATAGCTGTTTACGAACTGTATGCTCACATACCGGATAACGAACTACCGGAACGTGTAGTGAAAGATTATGACGATACGTTAAGCATACTCTCTAAAATAGCTCAAGGCAAAATGGCAACTACTCTGCAAGCCGTAATAAGTGTAGATGGTAAGATAAAAAGAGTTTTTAGGTATGGGTTTTCGGCAAAACGAAACCATGAGATCTAATGAATAGTGAATAGTGAATAGTGAATAGTGAATAGTGAATAATGATTAGTGTTTTTATAATTTAAGATATGAAAAATCCGTTTAGTGTTCTTTTTGGTAAAAGTACCAAAGTAGTGGAGTTGAAAAGTGCTACCAGTGTAGGTAGGCGTTTGACTCCTGAATTGAAACGTGCCACAAAGATACGTGCCGAAGCTGAATTAGATGCTTTGCGTGTGGCGATACAAGCGGCTCAACATATAGAAACTCCGCAACGTATCAAATTGTATGCTATTTATGAGCGTGTACTACAAGATAGTCATTTGCAATCACAAATAAGAACGGCTAAACTGTCGGTACTGAAAAGTGATTTTGAAATATTGAAAAACGGCAAGCCCGATGAAAAGGCAAAAGTGTTTTTTACACAAAGCTGGTTCGATTCGTTTATAGAGTACGCCCTAGATACTGAATTTTGGGGTCATAGTTTAATCGAATTTTCGCAACTGAACGAAAAAAATGAGTTCAGCGATGTACTTTTAATTCCACGTGAGCACGTAAAGCAAGAACTAGGCTTAGTGGTGGTAGAACCTGCCGATGACAAAGGTATTGCTTACCGTGAAGTATTAACGGAGTTGGCACTGGTAGAAGTGGGCAATCCTCTGGATTTGGGTTTGCTACAAACGGCTGCCAAAGAGGTAATAGTAAAAAACTATGCCCGCACAGACTGGTCGCAGGCAAGTGAGAAATACGGAATGCCTCTACTTAAAATAAAAACCACTAGCGAAGATAGTAAGGAACTAGATGAGTTGCAACAAATGGCAAGCACCTTTGCCAGCAACGGTTACATTATACTCAATGCCCAAGATGAAGCAGAAATAGCCCAAATACAGAATACGGACTTTTATAAAATCTATCTTGAAAACATAGCGCATTGCAATGAAAACATTAGCAAACTCATCAACGGACAAACCGGAACGGCTGACGAAAAGAGTTTTGTGGGTAGTGCCGAAGTACACGAACGCTTATTGAATGATTATACTTTTAGCCGTTTGCGTAGGTTACAACATCTCATCAATAATAAACTCATTCCGTTTTTGGTGGCTTGGGGTTATCCGCTGGGCGACTATACTTTTCAATATACCGATTTGCTCCCTAAGAAAATAGAACCTAGCACCAACGAAAAACTGAGCGTACTTTTTTCGTAGGCAGCCCGGAACGGACATCTTAACCGCTTTCGGGCTGCACATGGCTCTTTACTATCAGCCCAAGGGCTGCCCTGTGCATGGTGTAAGTGAGCTAAGCGATGCCGATGTAAAAGTACCCAAACTAGGTATAAACCAAACGGACTTTGATACCATAGCCAAAGGCATCACCGACAAAACCGTAGTAAACAAACAGCTCTTTGACTACACCAACTCAATGCTACAAAAAGGCATAGACCAAGTGTGGGGCGATGTGAAATACAACGACAAAGATTTTGTATTTGTAGAACGGTTGAAACGCAACGCCGCCAAATTTAGCGGTTACAAAACGGCTACCCAAACAATACTCTTAGCCAAAAGCAAAAAAGAGGCGTACCCTGCCATAAACAACGCTTACAATAATTTATGGCTACGTACCGAATATGTGCATACTGTGCGCAGTACCAGAGGTGCTAAAAACTGGCAAAAATATGAGGCTGACAAAGATTTGTACCCTTATTTGGAATATATGCCAAGTAGTAGCGGAGAGCCACGTAGCAACCACAAATTACTCTACGGTGTAATAAAACCTTTAGACGATGCTTTTTGGAATACATGGACGCCACCCAGCGACTGGGGTTGTAAATGTTCGGTACAACAAAGGCGAAGCGACAAAGGAACGCTCCCTGTACCCGAAAACTTGGAATTACCACCCAAAGCCCTACGAAACAATACAGGGAAAACAGGTGAGATTTTTAGTAACGAACACCCCATGATAAAAGCCATGGGCGACAAAAAAGCGGAGGCGATAGATAGGTGGATTGTAAACGAAATAGCCAAACCAATAGTTATAAAAGAATACGAAAACGGTGGTACTTATTCAGAAAATAGTTTAATGAATAAAAGCAAATCGGATTACGAAGATTTAAGCACAATTGCTAATTTGTTTGCAAAACAAGAGGGTTATAAAGTAGAAATAATGCCGGATAGAATACACAGTAAAGACTTTTTTTACAAGTATATCTTTGAAGGTGCTTATAAAAACAAATTGCCTGACTTGAAAATAAACGGAAAGTTTTATGAATATAAAAGCTATGTAGGGGAATGGAATAAGAGAAAAATTAGTAATATGATAAAAAATGCTTGCGACCAAAGTGATAGGATAATAATAGATACTCGCAAAGGTTATGTTACTGATAATTATATTACTCAAGTAATTCATAACAGAATGAAAACAGGAATAATAATAAAAGAAGTATGGCTATTGAGTGATAAGGAAATACGAAAGGTTTTTTAAAACAGTAAAACCTGAATAAAAATTCAGGCTTACGGGCAACCTATCCGTGGAAAGGCAACGCAAAGATACAAACTTATTTTGAAATAACAAAAAAAACCAAACTATTAGTCCGTGGCAGCAACAAGCACACGCTATATAGTTTGGTTTTCTAAACCGCAAAACCCAAACATAAAAGGTTGGGCTTGTATTCATCTATCCGTAGAAAGACACGGCAAAGATAGGAATTTATTTTGAAATAAAGAGAAAAGTCAAATTGTTTTTTGTAACACAGAGTTGCACAGAGTTGCACGGAGTTTGCCACAGAGTTTCACAGAGTTTTTTTTGCCACAAATGCACGAATAATTATTAATGATTTTTGCCACAGATGCACAGATGTTTTATTTATATATTAGATTTATGGAACAGGTTTTAGATATAGCAAAGTATTTTAAAAAAAGCTCAGCGGCTCTTAGTTTGTACGCTAGTAAAGACTTGCCACGAATAGTCGGTATTGAGGCACTGAACCACTTTAAAAAGAGTTTTGATAATGGCGGCTTTACGGATAGAAGTTTGAAAAAATGGGCTGAGTCGAAACGTAAGCAAAGTAGTAACGAATGGTACGGTTTTGAGTACCGTGCTACCACCACAATACCCAACTCGCACCCGCGCCGTGCCGATGCCAAAAAGAAATACAAAGCTCGCAAAACCAATCCGATAACCAATTACAGCAAAGCTGCCATCAAACGCAAAACACTAAACGGATATACAGGCGACTTGAAAGAATCGCTTTATTACTCAATAGAACCCAACAAAGTAGTGGTGCGTTCCGATTTAGCCTACGCAACCATTCACAACGAAGGTGGTACGGCTCAGGTTTTTGGAAAAAAGAGCTTTACCATGCCCAAACGCCAATTTGCGGGCGAAAGTGAAACGCTTGACAATATTATAGCTAAAATAGTAGGGGAAGATATTGAGAAAATAATGAATAATGAATAATGAATAATGGATAATTAATAATTAATAATTAATAATTAATAATTAAAGATGGAATTAACAAAGGTTTTTGAATTTGTGAAAAGTATGTTGAGCTCTGTAGTGGGCTTGAAGCTTGTAACGTGGTGGAACGGTCAGCAAGGCGAAAGTATTTTGCATACTACACCTTCGGTGTTTATTGAGTTTTCCAAACCTCTGAATACGGTGCAAATGGCAGGTACGCAAAGCGCAATGTCAGATATAGAAATAACTGTTTTGCTTGTAAATAAGTCGTTTACTAACAACGCAGGCGAAGTGAATACCATTAATATAGCTCAACACGAAGCTCTGGGCATTGCTATTTACAAGGCTTTGCAAGGTGCTAGTTGGGAGTGGGAAACGCAAAGCATCAATTCGATGCAAAGGCGTGAACTGGATATGAATATGAATACACCGGGAATGATTATTACCAAACAGGTATTTGAGGCTGAACTGGTGTGGAGTGAATAAAACCGTGCAGGTTTTGTAAGTAGGCTTCGATGTTAACATTGAGCTGCCTGAGTTCGGAACGTGCATTGATGCCCAAATAATTGTAGAACGTGCGCTCGGAAATGTTAAATATAGGGTGTATGTAGGCACTCCAAATAATAGAGTTGGGTATGCCTCTACTTGAATTGGTTTTGTAGATTTCTTGAATTAACAGAACTTTTTTAAGATAGTTGGTTTTGAAATATGCCATACCTTTGTTTTTTTTACAAAAGTAAGATAATTAAACGAAATAAAAAAAGCAGCCAAAGGGCTGCTTTCTTAACGTGTGTAATAGACTGCTCTTTTTTCGAGCTGTGCTATGTTTGTTATGTTTGCAAATTGCTTGGTTTTAATCATTTCTTTTGCTTTGCGGCGGCTTAGTAAAAGAATATTTTTACCATCGGCTAATACAAGGTAGTGATGCCTTGTAAGTTTGTAGCGGCTTTCGGCTTGCTTTATGGTTTGCTTGAGCTTATTTTTGTAGCTCCAGTTCAGAAATGACTTGTAAACCCTAACCGATAACTCTAACAGGCTTGGAGTTGTATTGTTTTTCATGGTTAAATTGTTAAATTGTTATAATGTTAAATTGTTAAATAGATAGTAACTACCAAAATCCAAATCTATCTCTAAAGGGCTGATAGACTTCATTCGACCAAATTTCAGCTTCATCGTCATCATCAAAAACATCTAAATTTTTCCATTTTTCAAAAAAATCCGGTTTAAATGCCTTTATTATTACTTGACCAAGCGGCTGGTTAGGATTAGCTTCATCATCAAATTCAGCATCCAAACTTGTGCTTTCTATAACTTTTTTACCTATTTTATCTAAAATCTCCAATGCTTTTTTTTGAGTAAGATTAGATATTTCATTCTTATTTAGATATTGCAATCCTGTTGCAAACATAGCACCGACTAAATGATTTCCCATTGTATAAAATTGTTAAATTGTTAAATTGTTAAATTGTTCGTTATTCTTTGATATTTAATTTTATTTGAAATGTTGTTTAAATTGTTTTTTTGCCACAAATACACGAATAATGATTAATGATTTTTGCCACAAATGCACGAATAATTATTAATGATTTTTGCCACAGATGCACGAATAATTATTAATTATTAATTATTAATTATTAATTATTTTAAAGTTCATCTTCCCAGCTTCGGTTATTCAAATATGTGTCGGGATCTTTGAGGATTCGGTTGTTGGTTTTGCAGTAATTTTTGTATTGCTTTATTTTCGAGAGGCATATATGCCTGTCGGCTTCGCTGAGTCTGTTCCAAATCTTTTCAGCTCTTAGTTTGTTTACTTTTTTAGAGTATACAGCCCAAAAGGCTGCAAAGGATACATCTATTAACAACTCAACCTTTCCACTTTTGCCAACTGTAGTATGCAAATCCTGTTCAAAATGAGGAAAGTTCCTCGAAGGCTTTTCTAATCTGTCGTGTAGCCAATTATTCTGAGTTATAGATAATTCGGCTTCCTTTATGAATTTTATTAATGTACCATCAGTATCATAGCCAAATATTATTCTACCGACAAATAATTTTGAAGTAAATACATATTCATTCATTATTGTTCATTTTTACGTTTTTCAAATTCTACTTTTTGAGCTTTTAAATTCTCTATCATTTTTTTTACTTCCGATTCGCTTGCCTTTGAGCGTATCAAGGCTTGTTTGTCTTTTGTGCGAAAGTACTCTACTTGCCACTTTTGCATCACCGCAACGGCATTTAAGAACTCTCTGAACATTTGCCAAGTACGCTCTTCGATTAAGAGTTGGTAGCTTTTGTAGTCTGATACTTCTATTTCGGATATTAAATTTTCAGCAAATTTCTTGATGTTCATTTTTTTAATGATTAATGTTTTTTGCCACAAATGCACGAATAATTATTAATGTTTTTTGCCACAGATGCACAGATAATTATTAATGATTTTTGCCACAAATGCACGAATAATTATTAAGGCAACTCAAAAAAAGACTAGGTAAAATTAATCTTCACATAAAAAAAACCTTGTGTTGTTTTGAGTGCCTTGTTTGTCTGTTATTCTAGTTTGGCGGTGGTGCTCTTTTCATCTCTTTTTTTGTTTGGTTTTGGGTACTTGTAAGGCTTTTGCTTTACTTTAATTGTTGTATTATTTGTTCGGAAGTATTGCCCTGCAGCCACAGCTCAATAATCTGTTGTGTGCTGGCTTCGAGGTCTATCTGTTTTCCTATTTCATCTATTTCTAAGCGTGTGAGCTTAGTATAAATTCGAAGCTGTAGGGTTGCAGATGCTTTCTTTTTTTTTCTCATCAGGTCGTTTGTTATATTTTGCGTAATACAAAGCTTCGTGAAGTATGTCGAACAAATCTACATCTTCGTTATCGTACAACTCGAAACTATTCATAAGTAATTGATGTAGATTCTTGACTTGGTCAGAAAAGCTAATTTCAGAAACTGGAGCTTCGTTTGATTTTTCTTTTGCATCTTCACGTTCTTTAGTTATAGCGTTGATGGATTGCAGTTCGTTATTGAGCTTTTCGGCGTTCTCTAAGTCATCTTCCAAGTTTGTATTTCTGTTCTGTAAATCGGAAATTCTTCGCATTTGCACTAAAATAGTATCAACTTGAGCTTTGATTGTTAGCCTATTGTAAAGAAATAGCGTTTTGTAGTGCTTAAGTTTCTTTTTGAGTTTTTTGTTTTTCATTTTAATTTGATATTTAATTTTATTTTAAATGTCGTTTAAATTGTTTTTCTTTGCCACAAATGCACGAATAATTATTAATGTTTTTTTTGTAACACAGAGTTACACAGAGTTTGGCACAGAGTTTCACAGAGTTTTTTTAAATGTCTGTATATTTTAAGGCTACACGTCTCATTTTTCCATTTTCATCAGCCACATCAATGTAGTAAAGTTGATTGCCCGATTCGGTACGTATTGCTTTGTCGAATAAATCAACGGCTTCAACAAACAATTCCCAACCTTCAAATTTCAAACGCTGTGCAGTTCCTTTGTGTCCTCTCAATTCATTAACAGAAGTTTGGTCTATTTCACTGTCGTTTTTGTAAAGTACACTATCAATCATACCTCTTAGGAAGGCAAATTTGTCGCTGTCTTTTTGATTGCCATCGAATACTTTGAAAAACTCATCGAACTTGTTTTTTACAATTGATACATAGGTCTTGTCAAAACTTAGTTTTTTAGATGTTTTCACATCAACAAATACCGATTTATCGAATGCGTAAAAAGACAAAGATTTTGGCGTTGGCATACGTTTGTATTCTTTCATTTCAGCATCTTTTAGTTTCGCCTGAAAGACTTCTGTAATCGACAAATGAATTTGTTTGTCGAGTTCTATTAAAGCCTTTTCAGCTTTAAAAGCTAAAGCAATCACTTTCTGTGCGTGTTTTTCCTCTATTTTCAAAATAGGATTAATCGCCCATGTGTCGATTTCTTTACCTGCTTGGTCTATCCAAATATTCCCTTTTTGTTTCATTTTATTTGTTTTAAAAGTTAATTTTTACTTGCTTGATGTGCCCAAAATTCGGTTTGCATTGTTTGAATATTTGTGGCGGTTTGTTCTTTTTTAGTGAACTCTGAGTAAATGGCTCGGAGTTTTGAGATTGGTATTTTGTTGAAATTGTCGTTTTGTGCAGCTCGGCAGGCTATTGCCTTTATTTTGTCGGAGGTTTCGGTTTGGTTGGTACGGCGAAGCCACGCTCCAATCGCTGCCAACACTCGCTTACGCCATCGGTCGCTGTCGGGGTCTGTTTTGTTTTCGAGCCGATTGATTAATTCAATCAGTTGCTTTGGGCTCAAGTCTTTTGAACTTTCTACATCGTATGCCGAAAGTAGTGCCATGCGCTCATCGTCGTTTAGATGCTTAGCCAGTACATGGTATTTTGCTATTAGTTTGTTTTTCATGGATTGTATTGTTAAATTGTTCGACCCCAACCCCTGAAAGGGGCTTTTTGTTTGTGCCACAGATGCACAGATAATTATTCATTATTCATTATTCATTATTCATTAATAATTACCTGTCTTTCCATACGTCGAAGACTTCGCCGCCGTTGGCGTAGCGGGTGGTTTCGATGTTGGCGTAGTAGTTTTCGACCCAAATTTTGATGTGGCTATCGTATTTTATGTTTAGTGCCATATCGTTCCAAGGGTTTAAGCCTTTTGCCTTTGATATGAAAATGAAAAGTTTCTTTGGGAACATTTCCATCAGTCGGCGATAATCGGTATAAGTGATTCCACGTTCGCCTTTGCGATCGAAGCGCAAAGTTTGTAAAGAGTCGATGAATATAAAGCTTGGCGATTTTGGACGTTTGAGCCTGTAAATTAGTTCCTCTAAGCTTTCTTTGTTTAAGAGTTCCATTTTGCCGTTTACATCTATCATTCCTACATGCTCGAAAGCTGCCCGCATGGTGTCAGATTCGCCCTGCTCTACAGAATCGTAAGTTACACGCCCAAACTGAGCTAGGTACTTGGCAAGCTGTAAAGCGTAATGCGTTTTCCCGTTACCGGAAGGTCCGTAGATGAACCATGAACCTTCTTTAACGGCGTTGCCTAGATGCCTGAGCCATTCGCCTTCCAAACCAATTGCTTTGAATTTCATACTTGCTAGTTCCTTTGGGGACTTCGATTTTTTTAGTTTTATACCGTCCATTGAGTAGGGATTAAAGGCATGTTCAACACGGTACGTACCAATTCTTCTGTCAGTTCTTGACCTAGGCGGTCAGCCTCACGCATGGCAGGTACTAGCACATCGTGCAGTTCGCCATAGTTGGCACAATTTTGTTGTAAGAACTTCACTAGTGCTGGTTCTACACCGTTTAAAAACAATTTAAACGTTCTATCAATTACAGGTAACACCCGAATACCAAACTTAATACGGCGATACAATTGAGGAATGCCGTCCTTGTTTTT
>JFJP01020533.1_pt1 | contig 13481 bp, 13 predicted proteins | sample 431651 | NCBI WGS metagenome assembly JFJP01 (sample SAMN02602958, study PRJNA72255) | Microbial mat metagenome, whole genome shotgun sequencing project. | biome: fresh water; feature: sink hole; material: water; isolation source: purple microbial (photo- and chemosynthetic) mats found in...
CACTTCCTCGGCACGGTCAACGTGTTCCACGGCCGCATCCACGACGGCCTGGCCGCGGTCGGCGACGCCGACGTCACCTTCGTGCGCCCGCACGACGTCGCCGTCTCGCGCGTGCGCGACGAGGTCCATCCTATCGCCGCCCTGGTCAAGCAGGTCGGCATCGCCGGCGCCCTGGTGCGCTACGACCTCGAACGCGAGGGCGGCGGCCGGGTCGAGGCGCTGGTGACCCACGCGCGCCAGCGCGAGCTCGCGCTGCAGGCCGGCCAGCAGATCTTCCTCGGCTTCAGCGAGTTCAAGACCTACGCCGCAGCTTCGATGCCCGGCGCTTCCTCTGACGATTATACCATTTAAGGACCACGCCCATGCCCTCCATCGAGACCCTCGCCCTCCACGCCGGCCAGCAGGCCGACCCGACCACCGGCTCGCGTGCGGTGCCGATCTACCAGACCACCAGCTACGTGTTCAAGGATGCGCAGCACGCCGCCGACCTGTTCGCGCTGCGCGCCTTCGGCAACATCTACACCCGGCTGATGAACCCGACCACCGGCGTGCTCGAGGAGCGCCTCGCCGCCCTGCACGGCGCCAAGGGCGCGGTCGCCACCGCCTCGGGCATGTCGGCGATCTTCTACGCCATCGCCAACATCTGCTCCGCCGGCCAGAACTTCGTCGCCAGCGCCAACCTCTACGGCGGCACGGTCACCCTGTTCCGCAACACGCTCAAGCGCTTCGGTATCGAGGCGCGCCTGGTCGACTCGTCGGATCCGGCCGCGGTGAAGGCGGCGATCGATGGCAAGACCCGCCTGGTCTACTGCGAGTCGATCGGCAACCCGCGCGGCAACGTCGATGACTTCGCCGCCCTGGCCAAGGTCGCGCACGACGCCGGCCTGCCGCTGGTGGTCGACAACACGGTCAGCCCGCCGCCGCTGTTCAACCCGCTGGCCCACGGTGCCGACATCGCGGTCTACTCGCTGACCAAGATGATCGGCGGCCACGGCACCTCGATCGGCGGCGCGGTGGTCGAGAAGGGCGACTTCCCGTGGAACAACGGCAAGTTTCTGGGACGCCTTCGGCGGCCATGACAAGGCGGTCGCCCCGGGCATGGCCTTCGTGCTGAAGATCCGCACCGGCCTGCTGCGCGACATCGGCGCCTGCCTCAGCCCGTTCAACGCCCAGCAGATCCTGCTCGGCGTCGAGACCCTGCCGCTGCGCGCGCGAACCCACGTCGGCAACGCGCAGCAGGTCGCGGAATGGCTGGCGAAGCACCCGCTGGTCTCATGGGTCAACTACGCCGGTCTGCCCAGCCACAAGGACCACGCCCGCGCCAAGCGCTACCTGCCGCTCGGCCCCGGCGCGATCTTCGGCTTCGGCGTCAAGGGCGGGGCCGCCGCCGGCGCCAAGTTCATCAGCTCGGTCAAGCTCGCCTCGCACCTCGCCAACGTGCTCGACGCCAAGACCCTGGTCATCCATCCCGCCAGCACCACGCACCAGCAGCTGACGCCTGCGCAGCAGGCGGCCGCCGGCGTCACCCCCGACTTCGTCCGCATCTCGGTCGGTCTCGAGAACGTCGCCGACATCATCGCCGACCTCGACCAAGCCCTCGCCGCCTCGCAGCAGTAAGGACAGCACATGCCCATCTATACCGACAATTCCCTCGCCATCGGCAAGACCCCGCTGGTCCGCCTCAACCGAGTCACCGATGGGGCCAAGGCCACCGTCCTGGCCAAGATCGAGGGGCGTAATCCGGCCTACTCGGTGAAGTGCCGCATCGGCGCCGCGATGATCTGGGACGCCGAGAAGCGCGGCGTGCTGAAGGCTGGCATGGAGATCGTCGAGCCGACCTCCGGCAACACCGGCATCGCCCTGGCGTTCGTCGCCGCAGCGCGCGGTTACCCGATCACCCTGACCATGCCTGAGACCATGTCGATCGAGCGCCGCCGCGTGCTGGCCGCGTTCGGCGCCAAGCTCGTGCTGACCCCCGGCACCGAGGGCATGGCTGGCGCGGTGCGCAAGGCCGAGGAGATCCTCGCCAGCGACCCGTCGCGCTACTTCCTGCCGCAGCAGTTCAAGAATCCGGCCAACCCGCAGATCCACCACGACACCACCGGCCCCGAAATATGGGAGGATACCGAGGGGAAGATGGACGTCCTGGTCGCCGGCGTCGGCACCGGCGGCACCATCACCGGCATCAGCCGGTTCTGGAAGCAGACCAAGGGCGCGCCGCTGATCTCGGTCGCGGTCGAACCGGTGACCAACCCGATCCTGACCCAGAAGAAGGCCGGCCAGGCCCTGACCCCGGGCCGCCACAAGATCCAGGGCATCGGCGCCAACTTCATCCCCGAGATCGTCGATCTCTCGCTGATCGACCGCATCGAGCAGGTCGGCGATGACGAGGCGGTCACCATGGCCAGGCGTCTGGCCAAGGAGGAAGGCATCATCTGCGGCATCAGCTGCGGAGCCGCCGCCTTCGCTGCCGTCCGCCTGGCCAAGCTGCCGGAATTCGCCGGCAAGACCATCGTCGCCATCCTGCCGGATGCCGGCGAGCGCTACCTCTCGACCGTGCTGTTCGAAGGCGTCGGGGCGTGAAGTTCGCCACGCAGTGCGTCCATGCCGGCGTCCACCCGGACGCCGAGCACGGCGCGGTGATGCCGCCGCTCTACCTCAGCAGCACCTACAGCTTCGCCGACTTCGGCAAGCCGCGGCGCTTCGACTACAGCCGCAGCGGCAATCCGACGCGCCAGGCGCTGGAGGACGCGTTGGCCGCCCTGGAAGGCGGCGTGCGCGGCTTCGCCTACGCCACCGGCATGGCGGCCGAGAGTGCCACCCTGGCGCTGCTCTCCGCTGGTGATCACCTGATCGTTCATGACGACCTCTACGGCGGCACCTACCGCCTGATCACCAGCGTGACGGCGCGCATGGGCGTTCAGGTCGACTTCGCCGACCTGCGCGATCCGGCGGCCCTGGCCAAGGCGCTGAAGCCGAACACGAAGATGGTGTGGCTGGAGTCGCCGACCAATCCGCTGATGAACCTGCTCGACCTCGCGGCTCTGGCCAAGGCGTGCAAGGCCAAGGGTGTGCTCAGCGTCTGCGACAACACCTTCCTCTCGCCCTTCTTCCAGCGTCCGCTCGATCTCGGCATCGACATCGCGCTGCACTCGACCACCAAGTACATCAACGGCCACAGCGACGTGGTCGGTGGCGGCGTGGTGGTGAAGGACGCCCAGTTGGCTGAGCGCATCGGCTTCCTGCAGAACGCCCTCGGCGTGCCGCAGGCGCCGCACGACTGCTATCTGGTCATGCGTGGCCTCAAGACCCTGCCGCTGCGCATGAAGGCGCACCACGACAACGCCGTGCGCCTGGCCCGCTGGCTGGAGCGCCACCCGGCGGTGTCGCAGGTCCTGCATCCATGGTTGGAGAGCCATCCGCAGCACGCCCTGGCCAAGCGCCAGATGACCGGCGGCGGCGGCACGTTCAGCTTCCGCCTGAAGGGCGGCAACGAGGCGGCCCGCCGCCTGCTGACCTCGACCAAGCTGTTCGTCCTCGCTGAAAGCCTCGGCGGCGTCGAATCGCTCATCGAGCACCCATGGACCATGACCCACGTATCGATGCCCGAGGACGTCCGTCGGCGCGTCGGCATCACCGAGGACCTGATCCGCATCTCGGTCGGCATCGAGGATGCCGAGGACCTGGAAGCGGATCTGGCGAAAGCGCTGGGGTGAAGCCTGGGACCGACGAGCTCCAGCTCGTCGGAAGGCACCGCCGACGAGCTGGAGCTCGTCGGTCCCAGGCCCTACCGCACCAGCCGCCAGCAGCGGTGCGGGATGGTACCTGCGAAATCGCTGTCGATGGTCTCCTCAGTGACGTCGGTCACCGAGGCGAACGGCGGCAACTTCGTACTGAGCGTGAACTTGGCCTTGTTGGTCGAAAACCACGCGGAGCCGCCAGGCGTCAGCAGGTTCCATAACCGCCACAGCAGCCAGTCCTGGTCGCGTTCCACCTCCCAGCTCTTGGTCATCGCCTTCGAGTTCGAGAAGGTCGGTGGGTCGCAGATGATCAGGTCCCAGCCCGGCCGATGCGCTTCCCCCATGTATTTTATGCAGTCGGCCTTGACCAGACGGTTGCGCGGGTCGTCCAGCCGGTTGAGCGCCAAATTCCGCTCCGCCCACTTCAGATACGTGTTCGACAGGTCGACGGTGGCCGTACTCGCTGCGTCGCCGGCGGCGGCGTGGACGGTGAAGGCACCGGTGTAGGCGAAGAGGTTGAGCACGCGCTTGCCGCGGGCCGCGGCGCGCAGGCGCAGGCGCAGGCGGCGGTGGTCGAGGAACAGACCGGTGTCGAGGTAGTCGCTGAGATTGACGCTGAAGGCGAGGAAGCCTTCGCGCACCGTGCGCTCGGCCCCGGCACGGGCCAGGGGCTGGTACTGCCCGCCGTGCTGGCGGTCGCTCTGGCGACGACGCTCCTTGATGAACACCATGCCTGGTGGGATGCCCAGGCCGTCGGCGACCTCGGCGGCGTCGGGTGGTGCACCGGCGCCGGCCTTCTCGTAGGCGACGGCGGCGCCATCGTACCAGTCGACCGTGCAGGGGGCCCCGGCGGCGGCGTCGCAGACGCGCCAGGCGGTGGTGCCGGTGGTGGGAAAGGTGGTCAGGCGTTCGGCCTGGGCGCGTCTCAAGAGGTCGGGGAGCGTCACGGCGGCAGTGTGTCGCAGATGATGCGGCATCGGCGGCTTTCTTATTGCGAGTAGGTTATCAATATTACAAGGATCGCCATGTTCCGATCACTCGTGCTCGTCCTCGTCCTCGCCTGGGTCGCCCTGCATGCGGTCGAGCCGCTGCGCGTCGTCGCCACCGTCCCCGAGCTTGGCGCCATCGTCCGCGCGATCGGTGGCGAGGACGTCGCCGTGACCGTGCTGGCCCGCCCGGGCGACGATCCGCACCACGTCGAGGCGCGGCCGAGCTTCACCGTCGAACTGGCACGCGCGGAACTGCTGGTCTCGACCGGTTTCGGCCTGGAGGATCACTGGTTGAAGCCTCTGCGTGAAAACGCAGGGAATCCACGGATCCGCGATGATCAGGGCGGACATCTCAAGGCGCAACTGGCGGTGCGGCGGCCGATCGGCGTCGACGTCATTCCCAAGGATCCGCACGATCATGGCGGTGGCGGGCATGATCATCAGCACGGCGAGGGCAATCCGCACTGCCTGCTCGACCCGGCGGTCGGCTTTGCCGTCGCGGGCCAGCTCGCCGAGCGCCTGTCTGCCCTCCGGCCGCAGTGGGGTCCGCAGTTCGCCACCCGTCTCGCCGCCTTCCAGACTGCGCTGACCATCGCCCTGGCCGGAGCCGAGGTCGCGGCGAAGGCGGACGGTGCGACGCTCATCGATCTCGACGACCGCGGCGCGCTGACCACCTGGCTCGCCCAGCAGGGTCTGGCCGGGAAGCTCGGCGGCTGGTGGGGCGCGCTGGCGGCGCACCGTGACGCGGCCCTGGCTGCCGATCACGACCTCTATCCGTATCTGGCGCGGCGTTTCGGGTTGCGCATCGTCCTGCTGATCGAACCCGAGCCCGGTGTCGCCCCATCGGCGCGCCGTCTCGCCGACCTCACCGGCCATCTGCGCGAGGATGCGGTGCGGGCCATCCTCACCTCGCCGTACGCCAACCGCAAGGCGATCGATCTGCTGGCGGAGAAGACCGGCATCACGGTGGCGGTGCTGGCGCATCAGGCCGGGGCGTTGCCCGGCACCGACGACTACCTCGCCTGGATCGATGCCGACGTCCAGGCCCTGGCCAAGGCCCTGGCGCCCTGAGGCGCTGGTGCGATCCTCCATCCGTGCAGGTCCACGGCGATATCGAGGAGAGCGTGCTGCTGCGCACCGAGGGCCTGGCCATCGGCCGCGGTTCGCGCACCTTCGCCAGCGGGCTCGACTGGACGGTGCGCCCGTCGTCGTGGTGGTGGATCGAAGGCGACAATGGCAGCGGCAAGACCACGCTGCTCGCCACGCTGCTCGGCGAGCTTCCGTCGCGGGCCGGCCGACTGACCGTGCATCCCTGGATCGCCGACGGCAGCGGACTCGGCACGGTGCTGCAACTCGACGAACTGCTGCCCACCCTGCCGCTGTCGGTCGCGGACTACCTCGGCCTGGGCCAGGCCGGCAGCGGCCGGCGCGACGTCGGCGCGGTCGAGGCTGCTGCCGAGGCGGTCGGGCTCGACGCCCGCGCCAGCTACTGGTCGCTGTCGGGCGGTCAGCGCCAGCGCGCCCGCGTCGCCCGCGCCCTGGCGCGGCATCCCGCCCTGCTGGTGCTCGACGAACCGTTCAACCACCTCGATGCCGACAGCACGGCGCGCTGCCTGGTGGCGATCGAGGAGCGGCGCCAGGCCGGTGCAGCCGTCCTCTGCGTCGCGCATCTGCCGCCCAGCGCGCAGCAGGCCAGCCGGGTGCGCATCAGCAACGGAGCCTTCGCGGTGGAGGCGGCATGATCGCCTGGCTGACCGATGGCTGGGAACTGTTCGGCGCCAGCTACGCCGTCGGCTGGGCCATGGCCGTGGCCCTGCCGCTGGCCGGCATCCCGGTGGTCGCGCGCGAGCAGGCCCTGCTCGGCACCGGGCTCGTCCAGATGGGCGCGGTCGGCTTCGCCGCCGCCATCGCCTTCGGGCTGGGCACGCCGGCGGTGTGGGCCTTCGTCGCCATCGCCGCCGCCACCGTGCTGGCGCAGCGTCCTCCGGCCCGCGAACGGCCCGAGGCGGTGGCGGCCTCGATGATCCTCGCCGGCGGGGCGCTGACCATGCTGCTGCTCGCCGGCAACGCGGGCGGCCTGGAGCGCCTGGCCAACCTGACCTCGCCGTCGCTGCTCGGCGCCGCCTGGGGCTCGGCCGGGGTCGCCATCGCCGCCGCCGTAGTGGTCGCGGCGGTTGCCGTGGTGTTCGGTCGCCGCGTGCTGGTCGCCGCCTGGGAGCCGCGTCTGGCCCGGCTGCAGGGAGTGAAGCCAGGTGTGGTCGGCGCGCTGTCGGCGCTGCTGCTCGCGCTGCTGCTCGCCGCCTCGCTGCAGTTGTCCGGTTCGCTGCTGACCACCGCCCTGCTGGTGCTTCCGGCGCTGGCGGCGCGCCGCTTCGCCCGCCGCCTCGCCTGGGTGCCGTGGCTGGCCGTGCTGATCGCGGAAGTCTGCGTCACCGCCGGCTATGCCATCGCCTGGAGCGCTGATCTGCCGCCGGGCCAGGTCGCCGTGGCCCTGCTCGGTGGCGCCATGGTGCTGGCCTGGATCTGGCCGCCGTCATGGCGGTCCTGACCCTCCGCGAGGACGTCGCGCACCTCGCCGGTGCGATCGGCCCGCGTCATCCCGGCCGTCCCGAGGCGCTGGCCGCCGCTGCGGACTGGCTGGAGGGACGCCTGGCCGCGAGCGGCCTGACTCCGCGCCGCGAGCCGTTCGGCTCCATGTGCAACATCCTCGCCGAGGTGCGCGGCGAGCAGCCCGGTACCGTGCTGCTGGGCGCGCACTACGACAGCGTGCCTGACGTCGCCGACGCGCCGGGCGCCGACGACAACGCCAGCGGCGTCGCCGCGCTGCTCGCCATTGCCGGCCTCGTGGCCGCCAGCCCGTTGCCGTGCAGCGTGCGTTTCGCGCTGTTCGCCAACGAGGAGGGCATGCGCTGGGGTCGCGAGCGCGGCGGTTCGTGGCACCACGCCTGCCGGCTGCGGCCGGGAGAACTGCGCGCGGCGCTGATCCTCGACTCCCTCGGCTGCTACGATGCGCGTTCGGGCAGCCAGGGCTGGCCGGCGTGGTGGATGCCGTGGATCCATGGCACGCGTGGCGACTTCCTCTGCGTGCAGGCGGCGTGGCGAGACCGCGTCCTCGCCCGCCGCTGCCTGCGCGCAGCGCAGGGCCACGGCCTGCCGTTGCGCGGCTGCTGGTGGCCGGGCCAGACCTGGCAGCTGATGGGCGACCAGGAGTCGTTCCACCACCACGGCGTGCCGGTGGTGGCGCTCACCGACACCGACCGTTTGCGCAATCCGCGCTTCCACAAGCCGGCCGACCGGCCCGAGAGCCTCGACTACGAGGGCCTGGAATGTGCCGTCGCGGCGGCGTGGGCGGCGCTCGCGGCCATGACCTTCACGGTTGGCCGATGACGTTCCGCGCTGATCGACGACGGACTACAGTCCGGCCAGCTTCGCCCACAGCCTGATCGCCACCGGGATCAGGCCATCGTCGAAATCGAAGCGCGGGCTGTGGCAGGGCTCGGCGCGGCCGGTGCCGAGCAGGATGAAGGCGCCCGGCTTCGCCTGCAGGTAGTAGCTGAAATCCTCGGCCGCCATCAGCGGGATGCCGGCGGAGACGCAGCGGCCGCAGCCGAGGATGCCGTCGAGCGCGCTGCGCGCCCGTGATGCCTCGGGGGCGTGATTGACCGTTGCCGGATAGGTCGGCTCGTAGGCCAGGGTGGCGGTCGCGCCGCCGGCGGCGCAGGCGGCGTCGAGGACGCGGCGCAGGCCGGCGACCAGGGCTTCGCGGCGCTCGGTGGTGGCGGCGCGCACCGTGCCGGTCAGTTCCGCGCCATCCGGGATGACGTTGTCGGCGGTGCCGGCGTGGAACATCGTCACCGACACCACCGCGGCCTCCTGCGGCGCGGTCTGGCGCGACACCAATTGCTGGGCCAGGACGGTGAAGTGCGCCCCCGCCAGCACCGGATCGACGCAGTCGTGCGGGCTGGCGGCATGGCCGCCGCGGCCGCTGATGCGCGCCGTCCACTCGCCGTTCGCCGCCATCACCGGGCCGTCCGGGCAGGCGTAATGGCCGGCCGGCAGGCCGGACCAGTTGTGGTAGCCGAACACCGCATCGACGCCGTCCAGGCAGCCTTCCTCGACCATGCGCCGGGCGCCGTGGCCGCCTTCCTCGGCGGGTTGGAACAGCAGCGTCACCGGTCCGGGCAGGGACGCCTCGTGCGCCTTCAGCCAGGCCGCCGCGCCGAGCAGGCTGGCGGTATGGCCGTCGTGGCCGCAGGCGTGCATGTGCCCGGCGACGGTGCTCTGGTGGGCGCAACCGGTGGTCTCCTGGATCGGCAGGGCGTCGAGGTCGGCGCGGAAGGCGACATGGCGGCCGCTGCGGCCGGCGGCGAGGCGGGCGACGGCGCCGTGCTCGGCGCAGGGGGTCCAGGGGATGCCCAGGCGGGTCAGTTCGTCCCGTACCACCCCGCCGGTGCGCCGCTCCTGCCAGGTCAGCTCGGGGTGACGGTGCAGATCGTGGCGGATGGCGGTGGCCTGCGCGGTGATGGCGGCGAGATCCGGCATGATTGCACTATGCGCCATACACCGGTTGCGGGAAGGGCTGCGTCGGCAACCTGTGGCCATGCCCGCCTACGACCTGATCATCCGCAACGGCACCATCGTCACCCCCTGGTCGGAGGGGCCGGGCGACATCGGCATCCGCGACGGGCGCTTCGCCGCCATCGGCGATCTCGGTGGCGAGGGTGCGGTTGAACTGTTCGACGCCCGCGGTCTGCACGTGCTGCCTGGCGTGATCGACACCCAGGTGCACTTCCGCGAGCCCGGCCTCGAGCACAAGGAGACCCAGGCCAGCGGCATGCGTGCGGCCGTCCTCGGCGGGGTCACCGGCGTCTTCGAGATGCCCAACACCAGCCCCAACACCACCACTCCGGAGCTGATCGCCGACAAGCTGGCGCGCGCCGCCGGCAAGGTGTGGATCGATCACGCCTTCTACCTCGGCGGCGACGGCACCAACGCCGGCAAGCTGCGCGCCTGGGAGCAGGCCCCGGGCGTGGCCGGGGTGAAGGTGTTCATGGGCGCCTCGACCGGCACCCTGCTGGTGGCCGACGACGAGACGCTCGAGCGCATCGTCGCCGACGGCCGCCGGCGCATGGCGGTGCATTGCGAGGACGAGCCGCGCCTGCTCGAGCGCAAGGGGCTGATACCGGCCGGCGCGTCGGCGCACTGGCATCCGGTGTGGCGCGACGAGGTCTCCGCCCTGCGCGCGACCGAGCGCCTGCTCCGCCTGGCGCGCAAGCACCGGCGCATGGTCCACGTCCTGCACGTCACCACCGCCGAGGAGATGGAGTTCCTGCGCGGCCAGAAGGACCTCGCCACCGTCGAGGTGCTGGCCAACCACCTGACCCTGGCGGCGCCGGACTGCTACGACCGCCTCGGCACCCTGGCGCAGATGAATCCGCCGGTGCGCGGCGAGCGCCACCGCGCCGCGCTGTGGGCGGCGGTCGCCGACGGCACGGTGGACATCCTCGCCACCGACCACGCGCCGCACACCCGCGAGGAGAAGGCCAAGCCCTATCCCGCCTCGCCCAGCGGCATGCCCGGCGTGCAGACCCTGGTGCCGGTGATGCTCGACCACGTCGCCAAGGGCCGCCTGCCGCTGCAGCGCCTGGTCGACCTGACCAGCGCCGGGCCGCAGCGCGTCTTCGGCCTGATGGGCAAGGGCCGCATCGCCTGCGGCTACGACGCCGACCTGACCATCGTCGACCTCAAGGCCGAGCGCACCATCGACGATGCGCAGCAGGCGAGCAAGGTCGGCTGGACCCCGTTCCATGGCATGCGCGTGCAGGGCTGGCCGATGGCCACCGTGGTGCGCGGCCAGGTGGTGATGCGCGACGGCGAGATCACCGGCCGGCCCGAGGGGCGGGCGATCCGGTTCCTGCCGTGACGCCGGGACGCAAGCGCATGCTGATCGTCGGCGGCGTCATCGCCATATCCCTGGGGCTCTATGTGCTGACGGCGAACCTGCTGGTCTCGTCCTACGTCAGCTACACTTCGGCCGTTCTCTCGGATCTGCCGGTGGCGCATGCCGCCTTGGTTCTGGGCACCTCGCGGAAGCTCGGGGACGGCCGCGACAATGGGTTCTACACCAGACGCATGGCTGCGGCGGCCGCCCTGTATCGCAACGGCAAATGCAGGCGATTGGTGGTCTCCGGCGACAACCGCACCGCCGGGTACAACGAACCGGAGGACATGAAGGCCGATCTCATCGCCCTCGGCGTGCCGGCCGAGGCCATCGTCTGCGACTACGCCGGGCGCCGTACGCTCGACTCGGTGGTGCGCTTCAAGGAGGTCTTCGGACAGGAATCCGGCATCGTGGTGTCGCAGCGCTTCCACAACGAGCGAGCCGTGTTCCTCGCCCGTCACCGCGGCATCGCGCTGCACGGCTTCAACGCCGAGGATGTTGACGCCTACCATGGATTCCGCACCCGGATCCGCGAAGTCGGATCGAAGGCCTTCGCCGTGCTCGATGTCCTGTTCGGCACGCAACCCCGCTTTCTCGGAGAACGTGTCCCGATCTGAGCCCGCTACGGCTTGCGCGGATTGAACGTCTCGACCGGGAAGCTGGCCCGGACGATGGCGCGCAGCTCGGCGTGGTCCTTGATCCGGCCCAGGGCCAGGGCCTGGATCAGCAGGTTGCCGATCGCGGTCGCCTCGACCGGGCCGCAGATGACCTGACGGCCGGTGGCATCGGCGGCCAGCTGCATCAGCAGGCGGTTCTTCGAACCGCCGCCGACCACGTGCAGCCGCGACAGCTTCTGCCCGGTCAGGCGCTCCAGCGTATCGATGGCCTTGCGGTAGGTGACGGCGAGCGACTCCAGCGCGCAGCGCACGGTGGCGCCGACGCTCTCCGGCACCGGCTGGCCGGTTTCGCGGCAGTAGGCGGCGATCTTCTGCGGCATGTCGCCGGGGGCCCCGAAGCGCGGATCGGTGGGGTCGATCAGCGAGACGTGGGGTTTCGCCTCCGCGGCCAGCCGGGTCAGCTCGTCGTAGGACAGGTCCTGGCCGGCGGCCTGCCAGGCGCGGCGGCACTCCTGCACGATCCACAGCCCGACGATGTTCTTGAGGAAGCGCACGCTGCCGCCGAGGCCCAGCTCGTTGGTGTAGTTCTCGGCCAGGGCCTCCTTCGAGCAGTTGGGCTCCGGCTCCTCGACCCCGATCAGCGACCAGGTGCCGCAGGACAGGTAGGCCCAGCCTTCGCCCTCCGCCGGCACCGCAGCGACCGCCGCACCGGTGTCGTGGCTGCAGGTGGCGACGACCTGCGCATCGCCGGCGCCGAGCTCGGGCAGGGCCGGGCCGAGCACGGTGCCGGACGGCACGACCTGTGGGAACAGCCGCTCCGGCAGACCGACCTTGCGGATGATCTCCGAACTCCACTGGCGGGTGTGCGGGCTGTAGAGCTGGCCGGTCGAGGCGAGGCTCTCCTCGGCCACGCCGACCCCGCTGAAGGCCCAGTTGAACCAGTCCGCCATCAGCAGGAAGCGGTCGGCCTGGGCGACCAGCCCAGGGCGGCGCGAGACGTCCCACTGCAGCTGGAACAGGGTGTTGAAGCCCATGCTCTGGATGCCGGTCTCGCGGTAGACCTGATCGCGCGGCACCAGCAGGAAGACGCGCTGGAAGGCGGTGTCGTTGCGCCTGTCGCGGTAGTGGTAGGGCAGCGACAGGACCGGGTCGAGGCTGTTCAGCAGCACGTAGTCGACGCCCCACGAGTCGGTCGAGATGCCATCGATCCGGCCGAGGGCGGCGGCCTTGCGGATGCCCAGGCGCAGTTCCTCGAGGATGCGCGGCAGATCCCAGCGCAGGCTGTCGCCGATGACGATGCCGCCGGTGGGGAAGCGGTGGATCTCCTCCATGGTCAGCTTGCCGCCGGCGAGCACGCCGCGCATGACGCGGCCGCTCTCGGCGCCGAGGTCGCAGGCGAGGTAGGTCGAGCTGGTCATGGCTGGTCTCCGGGGAAGGGACGCTATACGCGTGACGTCCGCTGGGTAGGGGGGTGAGGGCCGGAGCGACAGCGGCCGGCAATGGCATGCTGACCAGCGGAAACCTGGTGCTGGCCGGAGGCCAGGAGGAAGCCGTACGGACCCTTGCGGTCCCCTCCTTGACGATATAATTCTGCCCCCTCCGATACTGGACCACATGGCCAAGACCGCTCCGCCTTCCGCGCCCGCCCCGACCGAAGCCCCGGCCGAGTCCGATGCCCCGCCCGCCGGCGCGCCGCAGCCGGTGATGTCGGTCGGCGACATCGTCGCCGTCCTGGTCAAGCAGGCCAAGAAGGGCAAGGTCACCTACGACCAGCTCAACGCCATCCAGGAGGAGGCGGTCAACGATCCGCACAAGCTCGATTCGATCCTCGAAGAGCTGGAGAAGCGCGGTCTCGAACTGGTCGAGGACACCAGCGAGGACGGCGGCGAGGGCGGCGACGAGGGCGGCGAGGAGGGCGGCACGTCCGCCTTCGAGAGCTACCAGGCGCCGGAGGAGAACGAGGCCGAGATCGGCGAGAAGATCGACGATCCGGTGCGCATGTACCTGTCGCAGATGGGCGAGATCCCGCTGCTCAACCGCGACCAGGAGATCGAGCTCGCCCGCCGCATCGAGATCTACCGCGACGGCTTCCGCCGCAAGGTGATGACCACCCTGGACGCGGTCCGCCGCGGCATCCAGTGGGTCGAGGAGCAGAAGGAGATCTGGGAGCAGCAGGAGAAGAACGCCAAGTCGC
>JFJP01024639.1_pt1 | contig 13479 bp, 1 predicted proteins | sample 431651 | NCBI WGS metagenome assembly JFJP01 (sample SAMN02602958, study PRJNA72255) | Microbial mat metagenome, whole genome shotgun sequencing project. | biome: fresh water; feature: sink hole; material: water; isolation source: purple microbial (photo- and chemosynthetic) mats found in...
AATGAGCGAAGCGAACTTCTATAGGGGGTCGGAGAACCTCCTGAAGACCTCGAAGCTTATTCGCGCAGTCTACGCGCCGTTGGAGCGCAAGAATCCCAACGTGCAGAACTTCCTGCTCAACTTCACCAAAACCGTCCGCGACTCGATCGACCAGCTGACCGGCAGCAAAGCCATCGAGATCCCCACAGCCATCGAACCCAACGACGAAGTCGCGCTGGCCAGTCCAGAGACCATCCGACAGTACAGCGCATACCTCGTAGGCTCCTTTCACCCAGGCCTCCTGGACTGTCAAGATCAAAGAAAAGCTGCTCGACACCGAAGCGAACAGTCCCGACAAAAAGCAAGCCATCGAGACCATCGAGTACTGGAGGTCGCGCTCGTCCATCCTCAGCACGCTCACCCAAGACCTCAACAAGCCCATCGTCCAGACCATCCGCAAGGTAGCTTTATGTAACTGTCAGCGCGTCCAGACCTACAATTCCAGAAACCCGTCGAACATGGACAACGTCTACCAAGAGTTCGACCACAACATGAAGATGCTGGTCGGCGCCAACGCCGAAGCCAAAGACAACAGCAAGTTCCTCAACACGCTCGAGCGCCAGTTCAAAATCCTGCAGTCGGGAGACCTGGCCAGCATCGAGCAGTGCCTGTCCTCCCTGCTCAACGGCTTGCGACTGGTCTTCATCATCTCGCGCTACTACAAGCAAGACGAGAAGATGAGCAAACTGCTCACCATCATCTCCAACGAGATCTGCGATCGTGTCAGAGAAAAGATCAACATCCGCGAGCTGCTCAAACCCCAGCCAGACGTCATCTACGAAGACCAGCTCAAGCACGCGAGCATGACCATCTCCCAAGGAAGCACCGTCCTCAACCAGTGGATCGAGCTCTACCTCCAGACCAAAGAACAGCTCGAAATCGATGGAGGAGACCGCTGGGACTTCACCATGACCGAAATCAAAGGCAGGCCTTCCAGCATGCTCGGCATGCTCCGCAGCTTCGAAAGCATCATCAGCACACTCAGAAACCTCTTCAACCAACTCGGTCCCACGCTCAAATCAGTCACCAGCAGCACAGAAAAGATTGACAGTCTCGTCAAAAAAACCAAATCTCTCGTCGACATTTTCGACAACCACACCTACGACTTCTTCGCCAAAGAAAACCAAGACCGCGTCACCCAGCTGCTCAACAGATTCAAAGGTGAATCCGAAGCGATCGACCGCGAGGTAGAGAACCTGATCGACGAGATCTTCCAGTACCTGCGGTCTTCGAGCAACGGATTCGAGTTCCTGCTCAAGCTCAAAGCAGACGACTCGAACAAAGACCAAAACACGCGCTTCTCAAAAGTGCTGAACAACTACAAGAAAGAGCTCGACCTCAACAAGGCGATCTTCGATGGTGGCTCGAGAAAGCACATCCTCACCAAGAACAAGCCGCCAGTCGCAGGCGCCATCGCCTGGAAGAAGTCCATCATGCGGAGAGTCAAAGCTCCGATGGTCCAGTTCATGGAGAAAGAAGGAATCGTCAGCTCGCAGCCCACCAAAGATCCCAGCACGCAAAATCCAGAGTTCGAAAAGTGCAAAACAGACTACATACAGTTCTTCGACACTCTAGACTCTTTCCAAGATAAAAAATACAAGGATTGGTCCAATAATGTTAACGAACAGGCGAACTCCTTCCTAAAAATCCCAATCCTCTCAAAGTCCATCATCAATGGCGAAGTGGTCTACAAAGTGGACTTCCCGACCAATTTCCGAGTGCTCATCAACGAAGCGAAGTATCTGGACAGGATGGTGCCGAACGTAGCGAAAAAAGTCCTGAACATCGCGCTGCAGGAAAGCGAGTACTACCGCTACATCGACAAGGTCGAGAAGATGCTCAGAGAGTACCACAACACAGTCAACTCGCTGAAAGACGTAGAGAGAAACCTGCTCAAATACAGTCTCGAAGCCCTCCGCAAACAGCTAGACCCCGGAGCAGAAAGCTACTACCTCAACTCTCTCGGCATCCACGACTTCATCGAAAACTGCGAAAAAGAAATCAAGCGCTTCAACGACAAGAAAAACAAAGTCGAAGAGAAGACCAGGAACATCGAAGACATCATCCGCACCATCGAAGAAGCCAAGATCTTCAAAGACTACGACTTCCTCTCGCTCAGCAAGAAGCAGAAAGAAAAAGAACTGCAGAACTACCCGACGCTCCAGGAATTCGTCAACTACTTCGAGAAGTTCCTGCAGACAGAAGTCGAGTCGCTCGCAGACAAGTACATGAAGATCGGAAACGCGATGCTCCCGCAGATCGCCTTCGCCATCTTCGACATCAACGGCAACGCAGACAAACTGCCAGAAATGCGCAACTACTACTACTACTGGGAGCGCAGAGTCTACAACGCGCTGGTCAAGATGATCGTCAAGGCGCTGCTCACCTACAAAGTGCTCCTCAAAAGACCCAGGAAACCCAACATCCCCACGATCCCGCTCTTCAAAGTGACCGTCGAGTTCATCAACCTCAACGTCACCACCAGTCCCAACGAAGCAGAGATCAAAAACTCGCTCGAGACTCTCAAGAACACCGTCATCGAAGCAGCGGCGAAGTTCCCCCGTTGGAGAGACGGCACGTGCATCTGCGTGCAGAAACAGAACAACGAGAAGATGATGGAGAAGAGCAGCAACCTCTACACCTTCGCCGAAGAGATCAACAAAAACCAAGTCATCAAAGACATCTCTGCAGAGATCTCCGAAGCAGTCTCCAACGCCATCGAGCGCATGAAGAAGTACCAGTCTAAGTGGGACATCAAAGACGAAGAGGCCGCCCCAGACGACGAGAACGAAGGCCACCTCGAATCGCTCAAGAAAGGCCTCTTCAACGCGAAGCAAAAGTCCAAGATCGACAAGCTCCTGGAGAAAAACCCCAAGACCCAAGCCTTCGAAGGCTTCCTCGACGCCAACTACCAGTTCTACAAAGAGTTCGAGGCTTCCCCCAACGAGGCAGACGCAGACTTCATCAAGATAGACTTCACCAAAATCAAACGCATCTTCGAAAACCAAGCCAAGGAGAGAATCCGCTCCATCGCATCGAGCCTCAACAAAATCGTCAACCGCGAAGCAGAAGAGCTCCACACCAGCTTCGAGAACTTCAAGAACGAGATCAAAGTCGAAGAGTCCAAGAAAGACGGAGTGAAGAAAATCCTCAACACACTGGCCAAAATCAAAGACTCCACCGAAGACAAAGAATTTGAGATCGCAGAGCTCATCGAGAAATGCCGCATCCTCAAGAAGTACCAGTCCTACGGCATCGACCTCGACGCCAAGTTCGAAAGCTACTTCGAGCTGGGCAAGGAGTGGAGCAAGCTGCTCTACAGGGCCAAACTCCGCAACGACAAGATCAAACAGAGTCTCGTCATGTTCGTCAGACAAACACAAAACGAAGTCACCAAACTGCAAGAACGCATCGACAAGCTCCACGAACAGTACCACAAGACCGGACCCTCCGCCATCGAAACCACCCTCAACGACGGCCTCGAAAAGATGCGCCACTTCCGCCGAGAAGTCGACGGCCTCAACTCGGACAGAGCCGAAACCGTCAAGATGCAGAAACTCTTCGGCATGGAAGTGACCTCTTTCCCCAAGCTCGTCGAAATCGACGTCGAGCTCGTGAGGCTCTCCGACATCTACAACGCCTACAGCAAGATGCGCAACACCATCGACGACTTGTCTCGCAAGCAGTGGGACAAGTTCGACATCAAAGAGCTCGAAGAGACCAAGAAGGAGTACAAGAAGTTCGTCCGAGACTTCTCGAAAAACTCCCAGCTGAACACCACGACTGTCTTCAAGAAGTTCGAGCAGTCGCAGGTCGAGTTCGAGAAGCCGCTGCAGATGATCGAGAACATCAAGCTCAGCCCGCACTTCCGCGACAACCACTGGGAAAGACTCCTCAACTCCATCAACAAGCCGACCGTCGGCATCAACTTCGTGCAGATCACCCTCCAGCAAGTCCTCAACCTCAACCTCCACGAGTACCCAGACAAAGTCGACGAAGTCATCAACGCAGCCAACAACGAGTTCCGCAACAAGAAGCAGCTCGCAGACATCGAAGAGTTCTGGCGCACCGCCAACTTCGAAATCTCCGACCACAAGAAAGGCGGCTTCAAAGTCAAGGTCTCCGAAGACATCAAGCTGCACCTCGACGAAGACCTCAACACGCTGCAGGGCATCGAAAGCTCCAAGTTCGCAGGCTCTGCCCTCAAGCAAGAAGTCAAGCGCTGGAGCGACAGTCTGGTCAAGGTGCAGGAGACCATCGACGAGTGGATCAAAGTGCAGACCAAGTGGCTCTACCTCGAAGGCATCTACATCGGAAACGAAGACATCCGCGCGCAGCTCTCGAAAGAAACCAAAACCTTCGAGCAGCACCACAAAACCTTCAAAAACCTCAACGAGAAGTGCTCCAAGAACTCCAACATCTTCGCCAACTGCGTGCTCAACGACACCACGCTCAACCAGCTGCAGAACCTCGCGCTCTCGTTGGACAAGTCCCAGAAGTCGCTCACAGACTACCTCAACTCCAAGCGCAAAGTCTTCCCCCGCTTCTACTTCATCACCAACGACGACCTCCTCTCCATCCTCGGCTCCTCAGACATCAACAGCATCCAGACGCACCTCATCAAGCTCTTCGACAACGTCAAAACCCTCGGCTTCGAGAAAGGCAAGATCGTCCAGATGATCTCCGAAGAGTCCGAGTCCTTCGGCTTCTTCGAACCCTACAAGCCCGAAGGCGCCGTCGAGAACTGGATGACCCAGGTCGACCTGCTGATGATCGACACGCTCCGAAAGCTCACCAAAGAAGGCGTCTTCAACTTCGCGAAGATGGAGCGCAAAGACTGGATGGCCAAGTACATCAGCATGATCGTGCTGGTCACGCGGCAGATCTGGTGGACCTGGCGAGTCGAAGACGTCTTCCGCAAGGTGAAGGAAGGCGACAAGTATGCCATGAAGAAGGAAGCCGACATCCAGACCGAAGAGCTCAAGTTCCTGGTCTCGCTCGTCCGCAGCGACCTCGAAGGCGAGGTGGACTCTTCGGGCCGCTTCCGCCGGAAGATCAACAACATGATCATCGTGGACGTGCACGCCCGAGACATCGTCGACCGGTTCGTCCGAGACTCGATCCTCGACGCTCGCGAGTTCGAGTGGGAGTCCCAGCTGCGCTTTTACTGGAGGAACAACCTCAACGACATCTCCATCGAGCAGTGCACCGGCAAGTTCCGCTACGGCTACGAGTACCAAGGCCTCACCACCAGGCTCGTCATCACGCCGCTCACAGACAGGTGCGTCATGACCCTCACCACGGCCCTCACCTTCTTCCTCGGAGGCGCCCCCGCCGGACCCGCAGGCACGGGCAAGACCGAGACCTGCAAAGACCTGGGCAAGAACCTGGCCATCCGCACCGTGGTCACCAACTGCGGTGAGAACTTCGACGTCCTCGCCATGGCCACGGTCTTCTCCGGCCTCTGCCAGACGGGCTTCTGGGGCGTCTTCGACGAGTTCAACCGCATCCTCCCCGACGTCCTCTCCGTCATCTCCACACAAATCGGAGACATCCAGCGCACGCTCAGCCAGGGCAAGGCCACCGTCGAGCTGCTCGAAGAAGAGATCAACGTCCGGCCGACCGTCGGCATCTTCGTCACGATGAACCCCGGATACGAAGGCAGGTCCGAGCTCCCCGACAACCTCAAGGCCCTCTTCCGTCCGGTGACTATGGTCGTCCCAGACCTCAAGATCATCTGCGAGAACATGCTCATGTCCGAAGGCTTCCAAGAGGCCCGGGTGCTCGCCAAAAAGATGACCGTCCTCTACCAGCTCGCCAAAGACCAGCTCTCCAAGCAGTTCCACTACGACTTCCAGCTCAGAGCCCTCAAGTCCGTCCTCGTCATGGCCGGCGCCCTCAAGCGAGGCTCGCCCGAACTCGAAGAACAAGACGTCCTCATGCGTGCACTCAAAGACATGAACGTCCCCAAGTTCGTCTACGAAGACGTCGCGCTGTTCCAAGGCCTTCTCAACGACCTCTTCCCCGGCAGAGTCATCGAGTCCGTCAGCCACAAAGACCTCAAAAACAGAGTCTCGGAAGCGCAGGCCAAGATGAAGCTGCAAAAGCTCGAAAACCAGGTCGACAAAGTCATCCAGCTCTACGAGACCATGGAAACCAGACACACCACCATGGTCGTCGGCCCCACAGGCGCAGGCAAGACCTCCATCATCAACCTGCTCAAAGAAGCCAGGACCATCCCCAACGTCCGCAACGTCGTCTACTACATCATGAACCCCAAAGCCCAGCCGCTCCTCGAACTCTACGGAGTCCTCGACAACCAGACCAGAGAGTGGAAGGACGGCATCCTGGCCAAGACCTTCAAGTTCGCCAATGAAGAGCTGCCCGAGCGAGGGCCGACCGACAAAGGCCCCAAAGAAGAGCTCAGGTGGATCCTCTTCGACGGAGACGTCGACGCCATCTGGGTCGAGAACATGAACTCGGTCATGGACGACAATAAACTGCTCACGCTCAGCAACGGAGACCGTATCAGACTCAAACCCTTCTGCAAGCTGCTCTTCGAAGTCTTCGACCTGCAGCACGCCTCGCCGGCCACCATCTCCCGCTGCGGAATGGTCTACGTCGACCCCAAAAACCTCGGCTACGAACACTACTACAACTCCTGGAAAGACAAGATCATCCAGATGAGCGAGAAAGACAAAGAAATCAACGAAAACCTCCCCGGCATGCTCGACGAAGCCTTCATCAAGTACATCCGCCCCCTCGTCGACTACATCTTCGAAGGCAAGCCCGGAGAAGACCCCGGGTCGACCTCGGCCGGCCCTGCCGAGCTCTCCGTGCCCCGCACCAACCTCAACCTCGTCCAGCAGTTCACCAACATCATGGACTGCCTCCTGCCGACCGACCCCGCGCTCCTCCAAACCCTCGACAGCAACAAGTTCGAGTCGCTCTTCATCTACGCCTGCGTCTGGTCTTTCGGCTCCTGCATCAAGAGCGAGAAGGCCTGCGAAGCCTTCATCAACCACCTGCGCACCCTGCCGACCATCGTCCTGCCCGAAAAAAGCCTCTACGAGTACGTCTACGAAGGCGGCAGCTGGGTCCACATCCGCAGCAAAGTCGCCCCGTACGCCCCCAGAGACGACAACGACTTCTCGAAGATCCTCGTGCCGACCATCGACACCGTCAAGTTCAACTACCTGCTCAACCTGCTCATGTCGAGAGAGAAACCAGTCATGTTCGTCGGAGAGCCAGGCACGGCCAAAACCGTCATCATCAAGAACTACCTCTCCTCGCTGAGCATCGACAGCTTCACCGTGCTCAACATCAACTTCTCCTCCAGGACCGACTCCATGGAAGTGCAAAAGAACATCGAAAGCGTCACCGACAAACGCAGACCCGGAATCTACGGCCCCAAAGGCAACAAAAAGCTCATCATCTTCGTCGACGAGCTGCACATGCCCATCATCGACCCCTACGGCACCCAGCAGCCCATCGCGCTGCTCAAGTTCCTGGTCGACAAGAAGATCATGTACGAGCGAGGCGGCGCCCTCGAGAAGCGCACCTACAACGACTGCCAGTACGTCACCGCGCTGCTTCCGCCCGGAGGAGGCAACAACGCAGTCGACCCGCGCTTCATGTCGCTCTTCAACTGCCTGACCATCCACTTCCCCAAAGAAGAAAACATCAAAACCATCTACAACTCGATCCTCTGGGAGTTCCTCAAGCCGACCTTCCCCAAAGAGTTCGAAGACATCTGCAAAGACCTCACCACGGCCACCTACAAAATCTTCCAGCGCATCATCGACGCGCTGCCCCGCTCGCCCATCAAGTTCCACTACATCTTCAACCTCAGAGACCTCTCCCGAGTCTACCAAGGCCTGCTCCGCGGCAAGGTCAGCACCTTCGGCACCAAAGACAAGTTCGTCCGGCTCTGGAGAAACGAGTGCACGCGCGTCTTCATCGACAGACTCGTCTCCGAAGAAGACAAGAAAGTCGTCCAGCAAGAGATCATCAGAGACGCCATCAAAGAAACCTTCGGAGAAGACATCCTCAAGAAGACCTCCGAAGGCGACCTGCTCTACGGAGACTTCAAAGACAGCCAGCCGCTCGAGCCCGACTACGAAGACCCCAAGGTCTACCAGCCCTTCGACAGCTACGCCACCGTGCGCCTCAAGTGCGAAGACCTGCTCACCCAGTACAACGAAGAAAACTCCGAAATGGCCCTGGTGCTTTTCAGCGACGCCCTGGAGCACCTCATGCGCATCATCCGCATCCTGCGCTTCAAGAGCGGCAACTGCATGCTCGTCGGCTTCGGAGGCTCCGGCAAGCAGTCCCTGGCCAAGCTGGCCACCTTCATCTGCAGCTGCTCGCTCTTCTCCATCCAGATCAAGAAGTCCTACAACGAGTCCATCTTCAAGAAAGACCTCCTCGAGTTCTACACCAACACGCTGGTCAACAAAGAAACCGTCTTCCTCTTCACCGACACACAGATCATCGAAGAAAGCTTCCTCGAACTCATCAACACCATGCTCACCGTCGGAGTCATCAACAACCTCTTCGACCAAACAGAAAAAGGCAAACTCATCGGAGTCATCGGAGACAAGTTCAAGAAAAGCGGGTCCACCGACGAAATGTGGGAGTTCACCTGCGACGTGCTGCGCAAAAACCTCCACATCGCACTCTGCATGTCGCCTGCCGGAGACCAGCTCAGAGTCCGCTGCAGAAACTTCCCTGGACTCATCTCGAACACCACGATCGACTGGTTCTTCCCCTGGCCGCAAGACGCCCTCAAGAACGTCGCAGAGGTCTACCTCAAAGAACTCGCAGTCGAGAAAGACGCCCTGGAGAAGATCGTCTCGCACTTCGTCTACGTGCACTCGTCCATCCCCGAAGTCGCCCGCCAGTACGAAATGTCCACCAGAAGGAAAGTCTTCAACACGCCCAAGAACTACCTGGACTTCCTCAAGTGCTACCTGCAGAGTCTCGAGAAGAACAAGCGCACCTACAACACCATCATCAAAGACTACGAGATCGGTCTCGAGAAGCTCAAGCAGTCCAAAGCTCAGATCGAAGAAATGCGCATCCAGATCGAGGCAGACAAAGAAGTCGTCGAGAGGAGAAAGATCGAAGTCAAGAAGATCGAAATCGACATCAAAGCAAAGCAGATCAGCGCAAACGAAAAGAGCGAGCAGGCCAAGATCGACGAGATCAACCTCACCAAAAAGAACGCAGACATCAAAGAACAGAAACTCAAAGCAGAGAAGCTCTTCGAACAAGCCAAGCCAGACCTCGAAGCCGCCAAAGACAAAGTTCGCGCGATCAAAGGCCCCGCGCTGAAAGAAGCATCAGGTTTCGGCAACCCCAAGGAAAGCGTCGTCGAAGTCGGCAAGCTCATCCAGATGCTCAAAGTGAACTCCAAGTGCAGTCCAGGCCTCGAGTGGACCTCTTGCCAAGCAGTGCTCAGAGAAACCACCATCCTGACCGACCTGGTCGAGTACAAGATCGAAAACTGCACCGACGCTCAGATCAAAAAATCAAAGGCTCAAATCGAGTACATCAGAGCCATGCTCGCAGGAAAAGACATGTCCAAAATCTCGGTCGCCATGAACCAGATCTTCGAATGGGCCCAGGCCACGGTGAACCTCCACGGAGTCTTCACCCAAATCAAAGAGCTCGAGAACAACGTCGAAGCCCTCACGGCCGAGCAGAAGATGCTCAGCGAGAACCTGCAGAAGACCAAAGCGCTCATCACAGACCTGAACGACAACCTGCACGAGCTAAACCTCAAGTTCATCGCCAACGACCGCGAACTCAAAGACCTGCAGAAGAAACTAGACGAGATGACCAACAACCTCAACAACGCCATCAAGCTGCTCGACGGACTCGGCGCAGAAGAAATCCGGTGGACCAAAGACAAGGAACTCAAAGGAGAGAAGATCCAGTACCTCGACGCAGAGTGTCTGCTCTGCGCCTCTTTCCTCAGCTACTACGGCCCCTTCGACCAGGAGTTCAGGAAAATGCTCACCGAGCGCTTCAAGCTCGACCTCGAGTCCAAAGGCCTGCGCATCGGAGACGGCTTCAGAGTGGAAGACCTGCTGACCACTGACGTGCAGGTCACCACCTGGAACTCCGAAGGTTTGCCCGGAGACGAGCTGTCTGTCCAGAACGGCATCCTCACCACCCAGTCGACCAGGTACCCGCTCTGCATCGACCCGCAGCTGCAGGCGATCAAGTGGATCAAGAAGAAAGAAAAGAACATCCTCACCAAGTACACGACCAACTTCAACGACCCCGAACTCGTCAGGAAACTCGAGAACTCCTTCAAAGAAGCCGACGCGCTGCTCATCGAAAACGTCGGCGAAGAGCTCGACCCGATCATCGAGAACATCCTGCTCAAGAAGTACTTCACTCAAGGCGGAGCTCTCAAAGTGAAGATCGGAGACAAAGACGTAGACGTGCCCATGGTGCGTGGAGAGAAAGACTTCATGCTCTACATGACCAGCAAGCTCCCCAACCCCAGCTACACGCCCGAAATCATGGGCAAGACCAGCGTCATCAACTACACCGTCAACGTCAGCGGCCTCGCAGAACAGCTCCTCGGAGAAGTCATCAAACACGAAAACCCAGAACAAGAAGCCACTCGCAACCTGCTCATCACCACGACCTCCCAAAACCTCCAAGACCTCAAGCGCTACCAAGAGAAGATCCTCGAGTCGCTCGTCAACTCCGACAAAGACATCATCAAAGACGTCAAGCTCATCGAGACGCTCCAGACCTCCAAGACCAAGTCCAAGCAAATCGAAGAAGACCTCATCGTGGCCACCAAGACCAAAGCCACCCTCGAAGCCGCCCGACTCGACTACCTGCCGGTGGCCAAGCGAGGAGCGATCCTCTTCTTCTGCATGCAGAAAATGAGCGCCATCTCCGACATGTACCAGTACTCGCTCTCTTCGTACCTCGAAGTCTTCAAGCGCTCCCTCGCAGAGTCGATGCGAGACGACGTCGTCATGACGCGCATCAAGATCATCATCGAGAAGCTCACTCAGAACGTCTACGACTACATCACGCTCGGCATCTTCAAGAACCACCGCAGAATCTTCACTTTCCAGATGGTCCTGATGATCATGGAAGGCGAAGGAAAACTCAACCGCAAAGAGCTGGACTACTTCCTCAAAGGCAACACCAAGCTCGAAGACTCCAACGCAGGCAGAATCGTCCCCTGGATCACCGACAACAACTCGAAAGACATCGAGAGTCTCGCAGAGGTCGGAGACACCTGGAAGACCTTCTCCGTGGACCTGCGAGACCGCGAGCCCGAGTGGCGCGTGTGGTTCGACCGCGAAGACCCCGAGCGCCACCCGCTGCCGTCGCCCTACGACAAGCTCGTCTCGAACAGACTGCAGCTGCTGCTCATCCTCAGAGTGCTCCGGCCAGACAGGATCTCGCTCGGCATCGACATGATGATCCACGAGTTCTTCGGCAGCGACCACTTCATCCGAGTCCCCGTCCTGAAAGAAAAGTGGCTCCTGGGCCAGAGCTCGGCAGACATCCCGATCATCTACATCTTGAGTCCCGGAGCAGACCCCTCGGCCTTCATCCGGAACCTGGCGACCTCGCACGGCTTCACGGGCAAGAAGTACACGGCTCTGTCCCTGGGCCGAGGCATGGAAGCCAAGGTCTTCGAAGACGTTGCGAACGCCTACTCGCGTGGCTACTGGGTCCTGCTGCAGAACTGCGACCTGCTGCCCAAGTGCATCAAGCAGCTCGAGAAGCGCCTCGAAGGCGAGACCAAGAAAGCGCACGAAGACTTCCGCCTCTGGATGACCACGCAGCCGACGACCGAGTTCCCGCTGGGCATCCTGCAGCGCGCGCTCAAAATCGTGACCGAGCCCCCGGCAGGCATCAAGAACAACATCGACGACGTCATCAACCGCGTCCACGAAGACCAGCTCAAGCTCTGCGCCCACGCAGCCTACAAGCCCCTGACCTACGTGCTCATCTTCCTCCACGCCATCATCCTCGACCGCGCCAAGTACGGCAAGATCGGCTGGAACGTCACCTACGACTTCAACTTCTCCGACTTCCAAATCGCCTTCAGACTCCTCAACCTCTACCTCACCAAGTCGCTCGAGAACGGCGAAGACACCATCCCCTGGGACTCCCTCAAGTACCTCATCGGAGAAGCCATGTACGGCGGCAGAGTCACCGACGACTTCGACCGCCGCACACTCATGACCTACCTCGACGAGTACATGGGCGACTTCCTCTTCGACAAAAACCACGAGTTCTTCTTCGCGGAAACCCACAACTACAAGTACAGTCTGCCGCTCTTCGCAGACAGAGACAGTCTGGCTGCGACCCAAGGCGCGCTGCCCAACGCGGACAGCCCGGTCGTCTTCGGCCTGCACCCCAACGCAGAGATCACCTACTACACGAACGACGCGAAGTCGCTCTGGAACAACACGCTCAAGATGGAGTCCGTCGGCAGCTCGAACGTGAGTCCGCAGGAACGCGACAAGCGACTCGAAGAGATCTGCAAGGACCTGCTGGACAAGACGACCTTCGACATGGAGCCCATGGTCCTGCGCTCGAAGCGCCTCGAAGAGAACAAAGAGCTGCGGCCGACCGAAGTCGTGCTGTTCCAGGAGATGGAGCGGTTCAAGAAGCTCTCCGACAAGATCCAAGTCAGCCTCTCGAACCTGCTCAAGGCGCTCAGCGGCAAGATCGGCATGAACGCCGAGCTGGACAACCTGGCCGCCTCGCTCTACAACTCCTTCCTGCCGGCTTCCTGGGCGAAGCTCGCGCCTGCGACCGAGAAAAAGCTCGGCTCCTGGGTGCAGCACTTCCTCCGCAGACGCGCGCAGTACGTCAGCTGGCACAACAACGGCGAGCCGCCCGTCATGTGGCTGTCCGGCCTGCAGATCCCCGAAAGCTACCTGACGGCCCTCGTGCAGACGGCCTGCAGAGCCAAGGGCTGGGCACTCGACAAGTCGACGCTCTTCACCACGGTCACCACCGAGGTGCACCCCGACCGCATCGCCAAAGGCCCCGACTTCGGCTGCTTCGTCACCGGCCTCTACCTCGAAGGCGTCGCCTGGGACAGCCAGCGCAACTGCGTGCGCGCGCAGAAGCCCAAGGAACTCATCTTCGAGATGCCCGTCATGAAGATCAACCCCGTGGAGGTCAACAAGCTCAAGCTCAAAGACTCGATGAAGATCCCCGTCTACGTCACGCAGAACAGACGCAACGCGAAAGGCGTCGGACACGTCTTCGACGCAGACATGAACACCGCAGAACACCCCTCGCACTGGGTCCTCCAAGGCGCCGCGCTCGTGCTCAACACCGACGAATAACTTCCGGCTATAAACTTTTCGAGGCTCGCCCCGCTGGGGTTTGGGGTTTGGGGTTTGGGGTTTGGGGTTTGGGGTTTGGGGTTTGGGG
>JFJP01039438.1_pt1 | contig 13479 bp, 10 predicted proteins | sample 431651 | NCBI WGS metagenome assembly JFJP01 (sample SAMN02602958, study PRJNA72255) | Microbial mat metagenome, whole genome shotgun sequencing project. | biome: fresh water; feature: sink hole; material: water; isolation source: purple microbial (photo- and chemosynthetic) mats found in...
CAGACACGCTAGAAAACACTAATTTTCGTAAAGTATTGTATACAGGAAAACATGCTCAACTCGTATTGATGTCACTGCTGCCTGGAGAAGAGATCGGAACAGAAACCCATGCAGACAATGATCAGTTCTTTCGTTTTGAACAAGGACAAGGGAAATGTATCATCGATGGAAATGAATATACAGTAGCAGATGGTACTGCTATCATCGTACCAGCATGAGCTGAACATAATATCATTAATACTTCTACAACTCAAGAATTGAAGATGTATACTCTCTATTCACCATCTCACCACAAAGATGGAATACTAAGAGCTACAAAGACACAAGCGGAAGCAAATGATGAAGAATTTGATGGAGTTACTACAGAGTAAGTTGGGATGAAATTTGAAGTGATAGATAGTTTTTGTTATATAATTTTATTTTTTTTATTCTCATCATGCTTGATATTCTCTTTGGTCGTACTATTGTAATTATAGCTGGAATGTTATTAATTACTGCTATCATGGCTCGTTATAACAAAAATTATGAGACCAAAGCTGAGATGCGAGGTACTCTTATTGTCACTTTTGGACTACTATTTGCGGTGATGTTTTTTGATGATCAATATCCTATAAATTTAATATTAGTAGGTCTGTTTTCTGCTGCAATTTGACGATCTATGTGACCAACGATTACGTTTTATGGAGAGAGATACAAACTCAATCAATACCTCAAAACCAACAACATATCAGTATGAAAAAATGAACAAATTCCAGAAAATATTATACAAGACTTTGAAAATACTTTTAATAAAGAAGAGTATGAACAAAAGTGGAATAATACTATCTTTCAAGCAATGTTATGAACTGTGATTGCATTAGTTATTACGTGATGATTGGTGATGTTCACGACTATTGATTTCTGATTTCTAGAAATGTTTCTTTTGATTAGTTTATTGATGTTTATTATCATCAATCTTCTTAATTATTTTTTCTTCAAGTCATCGTTTTATGATATGATAAGACCTTATATTGGTGTAGTGATCTTTGTAGGATATCTGCTTTATGATTTTGATCAATTAGAAAAACTAGCATGAGATACTTCATGGTCCACAGCTATAAATATGTCAGTAAGTATTTATCTTGATATTATTAATATATTTTTGTATTTATTGGATATACTTTCATCAGACTAAAAAATAATTATATAAATTTTATCAATCTTAGAAAAAGAAATTATGGACAATATAACTCAATGAGTTATCTTATGATCGCTCTATACTCTCATCACTGGTAAGAGATTAAATAAATAATTATAATTTACTACTTCTCACTATCTCATGTCCCTCTTCGATACTATCAAAAAGATCAATGATCATGGACAGGAATATCGATCAGCTCGTGACCTCTATAAAGCATTAGAATATACAGAGTATGGTAAGTTCCTTCCAACTATCAATAAAGCGCAACAATCTTGCTATGGAAGCGGACAGGATATCCAGGAGCACTTCGCCCAGATGAGCGAACCCCAAAAATCTCGTAATCAGTACTGAGAAACCACATGACAGATAATCAGTGATTATCAACTCTCTCGCTATGCATGTTACCTCATTGCTATGGAAGCGGATAGTAAGAAATCTTCTGTCGCTTTAGCAAAAAGCTATTTCGCTCTTCAGACGAGAAAACAAGAACTCCATGATCAATATCTCGAAGATCACAGAAGAGTAGAACTGAGACAACAAGTCAGTGAACATAATAAGTCATTAGCGAAGACAGCAAAAGGTGCTGGGGTTCATAATTTCTGATCATTTGTAGATTATGGCTATCTTGGACTGTATGGTATGAGACACAAAGAGATCTTGCAAAAGAAAAAACTTCAGCCCAAAGATTCTCTCATGGATCACGTCAGTAGCGAAGAATTAGCAGCTAATCTGTTTCGCGCGACACAAGCTGAAGCGAAGATTAAAAGAGAGTGAATTACCTGACAAGATAAAGCAAGTAAAGCTCATTTTGATGTAGGGCAAGAAGTGAGAGACACGATCAAAAAACTTTGAGGTACTATGCCCGAACAACTCCCCAAAGTAGATCATATCAAAGAATCCAAAAAAAGATTAAAAAACAATGGCAAATATTCTCTCAATTAATTGAGAATATAGTACCCGCCTCTGCTACTTTTATCATTTTACTATCCTCTATGGACAACATAACCCAATGAGTCATCTGATGATCACTCTATACACTGATCACTGGGAAGAGATCAAACAAACAGTTTCGACTGGGAGCTGGGATAACAAATATTCCTGATCTGGATGTCTTCGTAGGGAGACTTCTTCCACTCAGTCCGATCGATGCACAGTTTTTTCATAGAGGGATCATGCATAGTATCATCTTCAATGTCTGAGTAGCACTTGCGCTCTGATATGTACTTCATAGATCAGACAAGACCGTATCATATTGGAGATATGTGATAGGTGTTTTTGTATCTATCTTGTTTTGACATTTGCTCGTAGATGGGATGACGAGTTATGGGATGAGGTATTGGTTACCATTCTCTGAGAAAACCACAAGTAGTGACAATATTTTTATCGTAGATTTTGGGATGTGGATCATCACGATTGCTGGACTGATCTGGTATATGATCTCACAAGCGAAACAAAAAATCGCCAAGTTTATCTTGATAGCTGTCTGAATCTATTTTTCTTTCACTTTCCTAGCGCAGTGATACGCAGATAGCGTATTTCACGATGCGTACCCACAGAGAATGGTAGCGATCAAAGTAGAATCCGCTCGTACAGTTGCAGAACCACTGCAACCATTTTTACGAAGACATATCATCAAGACGAATCTGTGATATTACGAAGGATATTATTCACTCTTTGATAGCAACAAAGATATCAATCGAGAATTTGTATCATCAAACAAGAAAGGAGAAAAACTCATAGAATCTCTTTCACAACAAGACAACCATCTTGCCAAAAATCTTCGTCAGATCAATAATTTTTCTAGAGATATGAACAGAATTACACTCAACAATACTGACTGATATACGATAGAAAATATGACGTTCTGACCATTGCTCGGACGACAAGAAGGTCAACAATCCAGGATGTTTAATTTTACCTTACAAGCAGACTGATCTGGATATGTCATCTGATTTGATCAATGAGAGTGAAATTCATCACTCACAAAACAAACATGGAACGATTTTTGGAGAAGAGTATGGGGAACCAAAGTATAATATTTTATTTTAATCATCAAAACAATAATGTCATCACTAAAGGAACATCTAGAACAAGAACATAAACTTTCAAATTCATCACAATATATCTGAGAAGTCGTCTATGGAGGTATCGATGGTATCGTGACTACTTTTGCTGTAGTGGCGGGATTTGTCGGTGCTGGTGCTACAGAGACCCTTGGACAACTCTGACCTTTGGCAGTAGTATTATTTGGACTAGCAAATTTGTTTGGTGATGGTGTCAGTATGGCGCTTGGAAAATATCTCTCTACAAAGAGTGAACAAGATATCTACAAGAGAGCATGGGACAAAGAACATTATGAGATCATCCATAATACGAGTATGGAGATAGAAGAGTCTATAGAGATTCTTAATCAACAAGGAATGCAAAAAGATCATGCCTGACAGATAGTAGACATTATGAGACAATATCCAGATCTGCGAGTAAAATGGATGATGGATAATGAACTCTGAATGTCAGATGTACGTGAAGATAAACCTGTAATTCAAGGACTTATTACTTTATTTGCATTTATACTATTTGGTGCTGTACCACTTATTCCTTATATCTTCTTGTGAGAAGGTACTGATCTTTGGATAACGTCTGTGATCATGACATGACTAGCTCTTGTATTGTTGGGTGTGGTTCGTCGAGCTATCACGAGAATATCGTTTGTAGGTACAGTAAGTCAGATCGTAGTATTGTGAGCTGCTGCTGCTGCAGTTGCTTACTGGACAGGAGATATTGTTATGAAATTACAAGGATAAGATATAGATATATTTTATTATCTCATACTCTCTTATGAATTCACATCTTATCAAATATGCCAATGGTCTTGTAGGACAATATTATCAGACAGAAGGAAATACAAAACTTGTGATTTATCTATGATGAGCACCGAGTCTACCATCAGCTATGGATAAAGAAATTTGATTATTAACAAATAACTGATTTGATCTCGTTCGTCCAGATTATTATGGATATGCAAGAAGTGACTGATTTTTTTCAACAAAAAATTGTATACAAACCATCTACAATACCATACAAGTCTTTAATGATAGATTACCAGTATTTTCAATCTATGCTACTCAAGAAATTATACCATCGCGATATAATGAAATTATTTTGATAGGAACAAGTTATGGTTGATGGATAGCTAGCATTATGCCAAGATTTGATATAAAAATTAAAGAAATAGTGCTGATGTATCCTGCTCTTGACCGTCTTGATAGAAATGAACATGGACATAAAGAATCTACTGATGAAGACTTCCTCAGAGAATATAGTTTATGATACAAACATCTCTATAGATTTGAAGAAGGTGTAGATCCATATGAAGCTATGTTAGACCTAGAAGATTTCTGAATTATTACTGATATTTCTCATCTACAGAATACAAAAGTTTTTGTCTGACATGGTAGCGCAGATGATGTGATATGGTGTGGAAGAAGCAAAACATTTGTCGAACAATTACTTGCAATGAACCCTACAGGAGAGTATCATTATACAGAATATTATGGTCTATGACATGGAGGAACATGCAAAGAAGCTGTATTACAAGGACGACTTCATCGAAGAAAACAGTGTGCTTAGGTCTACATTCTTAACTTTTAATTCTTAATTTTTAATGATTATGATCACTCGTCTTCGTCACTTTCTACAAGATTGGATACATTCTCTCAATCAATATCCTGGAGCGTATCTTATAGCTTTCTATACAACAATCATATGGATATTATTTATTTACTATGAAATAACAGATAGCAAACTATTAGAGATTCTTACAACCTGTGGGATTGTATTTCCTCTGATGATTACTGGAACTTTGGTCGCGCAGATACATTGAGATGACAATAAAAGAAAACGAATAGGTCAGATTATCGCCTTTGTTCTTTGAATTTGATTTTATCTGTATCTTCACTCTCTAGATATTTTCAATGACACGGCATCTGTCGATAGTGATGCAATATTCATAGTATTGTCATACGTAGTAGCATGGTTTTCAATACTGTGATGAATAGTACGAAGCACAAATACCAAAACAATCCTGACACGATGATGGATCAAAGAATTTTTGCTCAATGTTCTGATAGCTATAGTCAGTAGTCTTATCTTACGATGAGGTATATCTGCTAGTATCGGATCTGTAGACTATCTTTTTGATCTCAATGTCTATTACAAACGATATCAATATATTGGAGTAGTATCATTTTGTCTCATAGGAGTCTCTATTCTCTTAACAAATATCTCTACTACCAAAAAAGTAGATGATTACCCTAAGATTTTTCGCTTCTTTGGTTTATATATTTTTCTCCCATTAGCTGTTATCTATGCTGCGATATTAATAACTTATGGAGCAAAGATACTCATCACTCAAACCTGGCCAAAATGACTCATCTCATGGATGGTGATGGGATATACCATACGATGTACGATAGTATATTTCCTGACTTATCCATTAGAAAATCAGTCGTGGGTGAAAAAAATTCATACCTGATATTTTGTCAGTATCTTGGTGTTTTTACCATTGTTGATCTGAGCGATACGACAGAGAATAGCTCAATATGGTATCACAGAAGAAAGATATCTGATAGTGATGATCGCTGCATGGATAGCAACAGTAGGAATATGATCTCTCATATGGAATAAAAAATCATTTCATCTGATGATAGGATGATTATTGATACTTGCATTTAGTAGTACATATACGCCACGATCTGCAAGTTCTGTATCACTAATGAATCAAAAATCTCGTCTAGAACAATTACTTACACAACATAATCTCTTTGATGGAGAAACTATTACAAAACAAACTATCGCTACCTCATCATTGACTGGGCAGGATTATAGTGACATGAACCAGATTGGTATGATCTGATCTTATATCTCACAATCCCATGGCATAGAGAAGTTATCATATTTGTATAATAACACAACAGATTTTGATAGCATAAAAAACAATAATAGACGAGATATTTATCAAGATTTTTTAGAAAGTCTCTGATACACAGGTGCTTTTGATCAACGAAACAATTGAAATATGCAAGCTAGTGAACAATACTTTAATATCAATTACAATAAAGAAACACACTCCTGACCTATAGATATCACATCGTATAGTACGATGGCATATATAAACTCTTATCAAAATACTATTATTAACAAATGAAAATACACTATATCACTTGAAGGTAAAGATAAAGAAAAAGTGATTATCAAAAAAAGCGATGGTAAGATCATATCTATCAACCTTTATGACTATATCAAAAACATATATAAAGAGTCTTTATCAGAAAGTAGCAAGCCAATAATTATATTTGATGAATGACTGATAATAATAGATAATCTACAAGGAAGGTTAATAATCAATACTGATAGTTATATTATTACACAATATAATCTTACACTATTTATAAAATAACAATAATTTTGAAGTAATATAAGATTACAAATGACTAATAATTTCTTGAGTGATAGCTTCTATAGATTGAGTTCCATCAATTTGTACAAGCCTTCACTCTTTTTTATACTCTTCTAGTCCTGGTTTCGTATCTTTGATAAATAACTTAAATCTTTCAAGAATAGCGTCTTGCGATCTATCATCATCACGAGTTTGTAACAGAGTATTATCTAAAGGGCATTGTGTAATATCACCATGTAAGAGAGTGCTATACGTTGCACCACAAGATGGACAGATACTTCTTGATGTTAATCTTTTTATAGCCTCATCTTCAGAAATTACGAGTTCAAATACTACGAAATCTCTCTGTGATTGTTGCATAGCATCATCAAACATTTTTTTCTGACTATACATACGAGGAAAACCATCCACTAAGAGAGTATTATCTTCATCCAATGATGCAAATACTAATCCAATTAAACTTTCTGTAAAACGGTCTGGTACTAATGTTCCGGTACTCGTATACTTTTTGGTATAATTGCCAGCAATATTATCGTTACTTGCTAAGGCGCGATAGACACTACCTGGCTCAAAATATTGTACTTTTTCTCAAAGATGAGTTCTCAATTCTCTGGCTTGAGTTCATTTTCCAGATCAAGCTATACCTGCGATGACGATATCTTTCATGATGATATATGTAACTAAAAAGAAATATACAGTATATAAAAATTACTAAAAAAATCAAACATAAATCACGATAATGATTGATATCATCAGATATATCATACTCTACAATCAGTACATTTTCTCTTTCAAAAAAGATTATAATCTGTATCTATAGCTGTTATCATACATAATCACTTAAAACAATGTGAACTGTTCCTACAGATTATCTTTTATAACCTTATACTATTATGTACTCTCACGCCACACTTCATCCTGCACTCTTTAAATTTCTCGATGCGATCAAAGAAGAAAATTCTAGGAAATATTTTGCTAGTATTAGACCACTCTATGATGATATTCGAGCAAATTTACATGAATTTATCACTGCAGTCATTAGTGAATTATCAAAAAAGGATGCTACTCTATCTGATGTACAAGCAAAACAATGTCTCTTTCGTATCTATCGTGATGCTCGTCGTCTCAAAGATTGAGATCTTATCTACAAAAACAATCGAGGTGCGCATATCACTGATACAGGCAAAAATAGCACGAAAGCAGGCTATTACATACATTTTCAGTCAGGTTGATCTTTTTTATGAGGATGAATCTATCGACCTACTAGTGAACAATTATCTCAAATAAGAAATTTTCTGACCACACACGGGGATGAATATTATACCATCACGAACCATAAGACATTTAAGTCTCGTTTTTGATCTATCCAATGAGAGAGTTTGAGTCGTCTCCCCAGATGATATGATAACAACACACTATATCCAGAACTTGTGATGAAAAAACAATATCTCATCACTCATCATTATACTGATGAAGAGGTCTTAGCAGATGATTTTTTTGAGAAACTTCTACAAGACTGCGCTATCGCACAACCATTTTTTGATCTGCTCAATACCCCATTATCATAAAAATATCTATATAATATCACAATACTATAAAAACGGTATAAAAAAGTTTGAATTATTTTGACAAAAAAAAAAAAAAAATTACAATTACATTATATTTTATTTATTGCACACACCGCTATCATGAAATTTTTCACACACAAATTTTGATATCATGCAGTTATTTGATGAGTAATATGAATTATAGGTTTATATTGAGTCTTTGGTTTTGCAATTACTCTAATGTTTGATGGTTTAGGGACATCATTACAACCAGCGGCTTTCCCTGTTTCATTTATATGATGATGAAACACCTATGCAGGAGCATTGATTTTTAAAACGCCACCTGAAAATCTAGCACCTCCCTATCAAAAAATAACATTTTCTGCGGATTCATCTGTGACTGTGATTTGTAAAAAACAAATTCACGGTTATTATTTTAATGCTGCGAGGGGAGTAGGACTATTACCACTCAGTAGTCAAACACAAACGAATGATGGAGTAACAGTAACATGATGATTATTTACCTCTTGTGGAACTTGAAATCGTCTCTATGATCTTGTGGGGATATTAGGTTACAAAAAAAATGGAGTATCTATAGGTACATGAGTCTTTTGAGTACAGACAGATAGTGATAATAATAGTTCAAGTGGAGTATATTTACCTGGAGCAATTAGCTGGAAACCTATAAATAAAAGCATTAATAATATCAGAGGTAGATTCTTTGATACCATGTTTGGTATAGGAGAGATTGAGTTATCTAGTATTGGAGCATGAGTAGTTGGTAGTGTCAGTAATCTGATTGGTACCTTTACAAATATCTATATACAAGGACATGTAGGGATAGGACAATCCGTAGAATCTGATGAGATAGAATTGTTAACTATCGATAAAAGAGGAACAAAAACACTACTAACAAGTACTGATGAGATATTAGCATCAACAGTGATTAATACTGTAGAGAAAAACAAAGCAAAGCAATGTAGAAATACTATTGGAAATAATAAATTTAAGTGTATAAGCGATAATATAACCCATGTTATTGATATTGAGAATATAGGAGACTACGTAAATAAAGATGTAGTATTTGAACAAGGAGATGTATTTCTTGATAGTAGTATATATACACGACAAAGAAAAAATAACTTCAAACCATTATCTCTCTATGTGGCAAATTGAAATCTTATCTTTGATAGTTCTATTTCCGGTGATATGCTCACTCCTGTAGATAGTAATGGATTTTATAATACTTCTTCTTCTATTACAAAATGAATCTATCTCGTTGGTAATTTTATCACCAATGGTATTGTTCTCTGAGCAAAAAAAGAAACTGACGAACCACTACTATTAAAGTATACCAGTATTCCATTTAAGACATTTATACATGGAAAACTTACTTCACTCAACACTTTCACTACAGTCAGTGAAAAAAGAATAACATTACTCAGAAATTTAATGAGTAATAGAATCCCAACACTAAATACCCTCTCTGATAATACATATTTATGAAGTTTTTTCTCCACAAATACATGGAACGCAGGCATGGGAGGGATCTTTGCACGAAGATGTGCAGACACCCCACGTACGGGAGCTCAAGCTCAAACACAAGATATGGGTGCATATCCTGTTATGCCAAATGGTGGTTTTGATACAGATACCATCAATGCCATACAATCTATACAATGTCCAGCTGACCAGAGTTCTTCACTTATAATTATTGAAAAAAATATTCCTACAATGTTCTTTAATAAATAAGATTCTTATACACTACCAAAAGATCTTCTCGTCAGTGAGAAGATCTTTTCTATTATAAATAATTATATATATTATTGAAGAGGAGTATCAATATAATCAGCTAAGTTGATCGTACCATCAGTTTGGTTACTAAACAGATCAACTACTGAATAACTGATAGATCACAATTCTGTAATATTAAATTTTACTGTTGTGCCTTTAAAATTCTGTTTGGTACCATCAGGTAATTTAATAAGACTACTAGACACACCAGATGTTTTATCTAAAAATGTAAATGACACACTATATCATCCAGCTTCAATTGGCGATACTTTGATAGTAGAAAGATCAAGCGTGGGTTTATCAGTATCTGTAGTTCAAACAACGACTGGCACTGTCAGAGTTTTTGATTTATTTGTGTTGTCCACAGCTATAATTTGTAAAGTAACTGTTCCTGACATAGTTGTATTGAGTTTGACAGATTTTGCATCATCTACGATCGCTGTATTATATGGATAATCACCTACTACTATATCATTTGCCAATACTGTGATTCTTTTGATAACACCATTTGATGATTGAGCAGAGAATGGTAAGGTAAATTTTGAAGTAATCATTTGATTTTTTACCAAAGAGATTGATAACTGTACACTATCAGATTCTTCAACCGATCTTCCTTCACAATATTCTACAGGTTCTTTGGTCAGGAGTCTTGCATAGATATTATTAGGTTCTGTGATCATTTTCTTGTTTTGTTCAACATACCAATCAGTAATGTTTTGTGAATCAAATGAAGTAATAGATATAGGAGTAAAGACAAGAGCTCTCTGTCTTTGTTCTGGTGGAGTTAATGGAGAGATTTTACCACCACACGTACTATCTACTGATATTGGTGTATAAGTACCATCTCATGCAATGTTTGAGTTATATGCCAAGGTAGTTACTTTAAATTCTTCAGGTGTATTCTCATTTGCCAATCTACCAGTTACTTTTGATATAGTAACAGATTTGACATCAACTTTTGGCATTGGATCATTTTTGATATATCACTGCTCTAGCATCTGACTGTAAAATGATTTATTAACTTCAGAATTTAATAATAATCATAATGCATTTTTATTCATTGGTTTGTCATTGGCATTTCCAGCCCAATACATCGTCACTCTAGAAGGAGTATAGGTAGCCAACCAACCATCTCTTGGTACGCTTACTTCTCTATCACCATCTTTAATAACTTTATTTGATGTTCAGCTTTTTACAGCATATTTCAGACCTTTAATAGAATAATATCAGATCCAACCTCATGGCATATTTGAAGAATTTGATAGAATATCCCACATAAGATATGCAACCCCAGGCTCCAATGATGTTGTTTTGTTTTCCACTTTCTTTTGATAGATGATATTACCATTTTTATCTTTTAATTCTAAGATAGGATTAATCTCTGCTGATTTTCATAACTGACTTAATGCACTATATGCTTGTGCCATCTCTAACATAGATACTTCTCCTGCTCATAAAGCTAAAGAATATCAGTATTCATTATCAGCGCGTAAAGAAGTTAACCCTAGCGATTGTAAAAATGGCTTGATTTTTTCTTCTTGTCCTGCAGCCAAATATGCTTTTACTGCTGGTATATTTCTACTGTAGGCCAATGCTTGTCTCAGAGGTAAAAGTCATTCAAATTTACCATCAGCATTTCTAGGTGTTAATCATCATACAGTAAACGGTATATCATAAATCGGCGTATCTATAGTAATAGGCAGTGTCTGCAGAAGATAAGAATAGATAAGTGGCTTAATACTTGATCATGGCTGTCTTGGATTTCTCACCATATCATTTTGTCATTCTATATCTGTATTATTATAATCAGCAGATCATACATATGCCAACACATCTCCACTCGCAGTATCAACATGGATCATTGATCTATTATTACCTCATCTATCATAAAGAATAGGCATATTATCCTGTACTGATTTTTCTGCGATAGTTTGTATGTTAATATCTAAAGTAGTCTTGATAGTTAATCCACCACCATACAACATATCTTCTGTAATTTCTAAATCTTTAAATCTAGAATCTTTTGTAATCAAATCTCTAATCCAAAACACAAAGTGTGGAGTTTTGATTTCTATCTTTCAGCTACTCAATTTTAATAATAATCATTCTACAAATGCTTTTTTTAACTCTTCTTGTGTAATATAATTATCTTCATACATCCTATTTAGAACTGCATCCTTTCTACCTACAGTATAATCTATAGTATAGATAGCATTATTGATAGTTATGTTTTTAGGAATAAGGTCAGTAATATAATCCTGAAAAGCATTATTTCATTTTGATATGGTACTCTTAGCATCAAACATCAAATTACCAATATAGTTTACTACAGAATTATACACCTCTCCTGATGAGATTAAGGTACCATCAACTCCTTTGACATCAAGTCATCACATTACTCTTTTAGGGTTTCTATAGAGATCATAATATGATGGAGACTGAGGCATAGATGCCAAAATTGCTCATTCTACGATAGTTAAATCTTTTGCTGGTTTATTGAAATAAGATTGTGCTGCTGCCTGTATACCATACGTCTGATTTCATAAGTAGATAAAGTTGATATATAATTCCATAACTCTTTCTTTCTTTTTTCTTTCTATAATATCAGAAGATTCGTTAGGAAATCTCTTTCTTACATCACTTTTAATAACATCAGCAAGCTTACCTACGAGAAGTCGTTCTTTATGTTTTCTAACTACTGTATCGTAAAAACCTCTCTCGTCCTTATTTAATCAAAGGATATTTTTTAAAAGTTGTTGGGTGATAGTAGATGCTCATCATACTCTAGCATTCAATCCAATAAATTTTTGAACAGTAGAATAAATAGCTCTCAAAATACCTTTATAATCTACTCAACCATTTTCCCAAAATGATTGATCTTCAATAGCCACAAATGCATTGATAGATTGAGGAGCAATAGATTCATAAGGAATAAATTCTCTATTCTCCTCATAAAATCTATATAATACCTGATCATTTTTATCAGTCAACACACTCGTTTGAGAAAAATTTCCATTTTCTAATGATTCTATCGTAATATCTGGTAGTTGTGTAGATACAAAGAAAAATACCCAAAGAAGATAGACACCAAATAACCCACCTATGCCATAGACTATATAAGACCTTAGATGAGAATTTGTCAATAATAAACGCCAATCAAATGACCCATACATATCCTTTAGCGATGAAAAAAAATTTGATCCATGTACATATGCTGCTGCATATTTTTGAGAATATGATTCAGATGATGATGATTTTTTGCGAGGAGTAGAAGGGATAGGATATCTTCTATACACATTATTGTTATCACTATTCCATCATGAAGGTTTATTTGTCATAAGAAGTAGAATTTATAGAGATTAAAACATAAAGAAAATATAAAGATTTCCTGACTGTTTTTCAATACATATTGTAACGACCCATTTGAAAAGTGCCCACCCCAAACAAGTAGTAATAGTAGAGCCGAATAGGGGAAACTCACAAAAAAACGGATCAAAAAA
>JFJP01041979.1_pt1 | contig 13479 bp, 9 predicted proteins | sample 431651 | NCBI WGS metagenome assembly JFJP01 (sample SAMN02602958, study PRJNA72255) | Microbial mat metagenome, whole genome shotgun sequencing project. | biome: fresh water; feature: sink hole; material: water; isolation source: purple microbial (photo- and chemosynthetic) mats found in...
TTGGGTAGTTACCAAAGTGGCCAACTGGGGCTGACTGTAACTCAGCTGTCTTTCGACTTCGGAGGTTCGAATCCTTCACTGCCCACAAAATGACCCCCGTCCCCTAAAGGGGTGTCATCTTAAAATTCCCCTTTAGGGGTTAGGGGTAAATTGCGAAAGTAGCTCAGTTGATAGAGCATTAGCCTTCCAAGCTGAGGGTCGCGGGTTTGAGTCCCGTCTTTCGCTCTTGTTAGGAGATTAGAGAGAATAAAATTATACGGAGTCTTGGGTTTTTAAATCTTTGTTCTTAAATTTTTATTCTTCGTTCTGAAAATGCTGTTGTAGCTCAGTGGTAGAGCACTTCCTTGGTAAGGAAGAGGTCGCGAGTTCAATTCTCATCAACAGCTCAAATTAGTAAGCTTTTATAAAACATATAATTAATTTTTAAAATAATCTTTGAGTTATGGCAAAAGAAAAATTTGACAGGTCGAAACCTCACGTAAACGTAGGTACCATTGGTCACGTAGACCATGGTAAAACAACTTTGACCGCTGCTATTACAACAGTATTAGCAAAAAAAGGACTTTCTGAATTGCGTTCTTTCGATTCTATCGATAATGCACCAGAAGAAAAAGAGCGTGGTATTACTATCAACACTGCCCACGTTGAATATCAAACAGCATTGCGTCATTATGCGCACGTTGACTGTCCGGGTCACGCCGACTACGTTAAAAACATGGTAACTGGTGCTGCTCAAATGGATGGTGCTATCATTGTAGTTGCTGCTACTGATGGTCCAATGCCACAAACACGTGAACACATTCTGTTAGCTCGTCAGGTAAACGTTCCTCGTTTGGTTATTTTTATGAACAAATGTGATCAGGTTGACGACGAAGAAATGTTGGAATTGGTAGAAATGGAAATGCGCGAATTGCTTTCGTTCTACGATTTTGATGGTGACAATACTCCAGTAATCCGTGGTTCTGCTCTTGGTGGCTTGAATGGCGTACAAGAATGGGAAGATAAAATCATGGAATTGATGGATGCTGTTGATACTTGGATTGAGTTGCCAGTACGTGATGTTGATAAACCATTCTTGATGCCAGTTGAAGACGTATTCTCGATTACAGGTCGTGGTACTGTTGCAACTGGACGTATCGAAACAGGTAAAATTAAAACAGGTGAAGAAGTTCAAATCATCGGATTAGGCTCAACAGCTCTTAAATCTGTAGTAACAGGTGTTGAAATGTTCCGCAAAATTTTGGATGATGGACAAGCTGGTGACAACGTAGGTTTATTGCTTCGTGGTATCGATAAAGAAAGTATCAAACGTGGTATGGTTATTACCCATCCGGGAAAAGTAACTCCTCATACTACTTTCAAAGCTGCTGCTTATATCTTGAAAAAAGAAGAAGGTGGTCGTCACACTCCATTCCACAACCGTTATCGTCCACAGTTCTATATCCGTACATTGGATGTAACAGGTGAAATTACTTTACCTGAAGGAACTGAAATGGTAATGCCAGGTGATAACTTGGAATTGACAGTAACATTAATTTACCCAGTAGCTTGTAACGTAGGTCTTCGTTTCGCTATCCGCGAAGGTGGACGTACAGTAGGTTCAGGTCAGATTACTGAATTGTTAGACTAAGACCCCTAATCCCCTAAAGGGGACTAAAATAAAAACAAAACCTTCAACTCCCCTTTAGGAGTTGGGGGTCACACACGGGCGTAGCTCAGTTGGTAGAGCACTGGTCTCCAAAACCAGGTGTCGGGAGTTCGAGCCTCTCTGCCCGTGCTTATTCTATTTTAATAAATATGAAGATAATAAACTATATCAAAGAGTCTTATTCAGAACTTGTTCAGAAAGTTTCGTGGCCATCACGTGCCGAACTTACGAATAGTGCTGTGATAGTATTGATAGCTTCCATCATACTTGCACTGTTAGTTTGGGTTATGGACTTAGGTTTTGAAAAGATCATGACGATTATCTACGATTCACTGTCGTAAATTTTTTAACAAGGAGGAACAAAAGTGTCAGAGACAACAAATTTTAAATGGTATGTTCTCCGCGCCATTAGTGGTAAGGAGGCAAAAGTAAAAGAGTATATTGAGGCAGAAATGAAAAATTCTGACCTTAGTGAATATGTTGCTCAGGTATTAATTCCAACCGAAAAAGTTTATCAGATTCGTAACGGCAAAAAAATTACAAAAGAACGTAGTTGTATGCCGGGATATATCTTGATTGAGGCTAATCTGATTGGTGAAATCCCTCATCGTCTTCGCAATACACCGAATGTAATCGGCTTCCTGCAAGAAAAAAGTCAAACTCCAATACCTGTTCGCCAATCAGAGGTGAATCGTATATTAGGACGTGTAGACGACATGCAAGAAGTGGGTGAAGAAATGCTGACCCCATACATTGTGGGCGAAAGTGTTAAGGTGATTTCGGGTCCGTTTTCGGGCTTGAGCGGTATCATTGAGGAAGTACACCCAGATAAGAAGAAGCTCAAAGTTATGGTTTTGATATTCGGACGGAAAACTCCGCTCGAATTATCGTTTACGCAAGTAGAAAAGGAATAGTTTTAGGTACGTTACATACCGTTCCCATTCCCAAAAAACAACAAATAAAAGATTATTATGGCTAAAGAAATTGCTGGACTTATTAAATTACAGATTAAAGGAGGGGCTGCAAATCCATCTCCACCCGTAGGACCTGCATTAGGCTCGAAAGGTATCAACATTATGGAGTTTTGCAAACAATTCAATGCCAGAACCCAGGATAAACCGGGCAAAATTTTACCTGTTGTTATCACCTACTATTCAGATAAATCGTTCGACTTTGTTGTCAAAACACCACCCGTAGCTATTCAATTATTGGAAGCTACGAAATTAAAAAGTGGATCGGCTGAACCTAACCGCAAAAAAGTGGCTGAAATCACTTGGATGCAGGTACAGCAGATTGCAACTGACAAAATGGTCGATTTGAATTGTTTTGGATTAGAGGCTGCCATGAAAATGGTTGCCGGTACAGCGAGAAGTATGGGTATTACCGTAAAAGGTAGTTTTTCAATTAATAATTAAACTTCAATTAAAAAATGAGTAAACTGACAAAAAAACAAAAGTTGGCTGCAGAGAAAATTGAAGCAGGAAAAGCCTATACACTAAAGGAAGCAACTACATTAGTAAAAGAGATTTCTACTACTAAGTTCGACGCTTCTGTCGATATCGATGTACGATTAGGTGTTGACCCACGTAAAGCCAATCAAATGGTACGCGGCGTAGTGTCGTTACCAAATGGAACCGGAAAACAAGTGAGGGTTCTTGCATTATGTACTCCCGATCAGGAAGCAGCTGCTAAAGAAGCAGGAGCAGACTACGTAGGACTCGATGAATATATCGATAAAATTAAGGGAGGTTGGACAGATGTTGATGTTATCATCACCATGCCTGCTATCATGGGTAAATTAGGCGCTTTAGGTCGTGTTCTTGGTCCACGTGGATTGATGCCCAACCCTAAAAGTGGTACTGTTACAAACGAAGTAGGTAAAGCTGTTAAAGAAGTAAAACAAGGGAAAATCGACTTTAAAGTTGATAAATATGGTATTGTGCATACATCGGTAGGGAAAGTATCTTTCACTCCTGAAATGTTAATTCAAAATGCCAAAGAATTTGTGAATACTTTGATGAAGCTAAAACCAACTTCTGCTAAAGGTACTTATGTTAAGAGCATTTATCTTTCGAGCACCATGAGTGCGGGTATTAAAATCGACCCAAAATCAATTGAAGAATAAAATTAACAATTATGAAAAAGGAAGATAAAAGCGCTATTATAAAACAACTTGAGTCAACTATCAATGAGTATGCTCACTTCTATTTAGCTGATATTGGTGGTTTAAACGCTGCTGAAACAAGCGAACTACGTCGTGTGTGTTACAAACAAGATATTAAACTTGTGGTTGTAAAAAACACATTGCTTCAAAAAGCTCTCGAAAGTTCTACGGTCGATTTCACTGAAATCTACGGATCTTTAACAGGAGCAACATCGATGTTACTTTCGAATATAGGAAATGCACCTGCTTTGCTGATAAAAGATTTCAGCAGATTAAGCAAAAGCAAAAAACCAGTTTTGAAAGCTGCTTATGTAGAAGAAAGTTTCTATATTGGCGAAAATCAACTCGATGCTTTGATAAGCATAAAGAGCAAAAACGTTTTAATTGGCGAGCTTATTGGCTTATTGCAATCGCCAGCTAAGAATGTGGTGTCCGCACTCCAATCAGGAGGAACAACTATCCACGGCGTGTTAAAAACATTGTCGGAGAGATAATTCAACAAAATTAAATTAAAAAAACAAATTTCATAAAATAAAAGTAAAATGGCAGATTTGAAAGCTTTTGCAGAACAATTGGTTAACTTAACAGTTAAAGAAGTAAATGAGTTAGCTCAAATTTTGAAAGACGGCAGGTCCTGCCGCAGCTGCTGCTGAAGTAGTTGAAGAAAAAACTTCTTTCGATGTAATATTGAAAGCAGCCGGCGCTAATAAATTAGCAATCGTTAAAATGGTTAAAGAATTAACAGGTCTTGGCTTGAAAGAAGCGAAAGATTTAGTTGATTCAGCACCTTCGGCTATTAAAGAAGGTGTAACAAAAGACGAAGCTGAAGCCCTCAAAAAATCGTTGACAGAAGGCGGAGCTGAAGTTGAACTTAAATAATTTCACCTGATTATCAGGCTTTTGGTTTAGATTCCCTCTACAAGAGGGATTCTAAACCTTTTCTTGTCTTTAACAAATTGAGTTCACTGTATCAAAATAACCCTCTTTGAAAATGTCTTCAAAAATCCAATCACAAAGAATCAATTTTGCTTCAATCAAAAATCAGTTGGAATATCCTGATTTTTTGGAAGTGCAATTAAAATCTTTCCAAGACTTTTTTCAGATGGACACATCACCTGAAAAAAGAAAATCAGAAGGTTTATACAAAGTATTTACCGAAAATTTCCCCATTGCCGATACACGCAATAACTTTATATTAGAGTTTTTAGATTATTATGTTGATCCACCTCGTTATGCCATTGAAGAGTGCGTTGAACGTGGATTAACTTATAGTGTGCCTTTAAAGGCAAAACTCAAACTTTACTGTACCGATCCTGATCACGAAGATTTCGATACTGTTATACAGGATGTTTATTTAGGGCCTATTCCCTACATGACGCCCAAAGGAACATTTGTGATAAATGGTGCAGAACGTGTTATTGTATCACAGCTTCATCGCTCACCGGGGGTGTTTTTCGGACAAAGTATGCATGCTAATGGTACTAAATTGTACTCGGCTCGTATTATTCCTTTCCGTGGATCATGGATTGAATTTGCTACGGATATTAACAACGTGATGTATGCTTATATCGACCGCAAAAAGAAATTACCTGTAACTACCTTATTACGTGCCATTGGTTTCGAGAGTGATAAAGATATTCTTGAAATTTTTAATTTGGCCGAGGAACTTAAAGTAAGCAAAGCCAGCCTTAAAAAAGCAGTTGGTCAGAAACTTGCTGCCCGTGTTTTGAAGACATGGATTGAAGATTTTGTGGATGAAGATACCGGTGAAGTTGTAAGTATAGAACGTAATGAGGTTATTATTGATCGTGAAACGATTATTGATAATAGTCATATTGACCAAATTATTGAATCGGGATCTCAAACTATTTTGTTGCACAACCCCGAAGCCAATCAAAATGATTTTGCAATTATTTACAATACATTGCAAAAAGACCCAAGTAATTCTGAAAAAGAAGCGGTATTGTATATCTACCGTCAGTTGCGTAACGCTGTTCCTGCTGATGATTCAACTGCACGTGAGGTAATCAACAACTTGTTCTTTTCCGAAAAACGATATGATTTGGGTAATGTAGGTCGTTTTCGTATCAACCGGAAGCTAAATCTTTCGATTGACCCCAATATTAAAGTTCTTACAAAAGAAGATATTATTGAGATTATTAAATACTTAATTGAATTAATAAACTCAAAAGCCGATGTTGATGATATCGACCACTTAAGTAACCGTCGTGTGCGTACAGTTGGCGAGCAGTTATTCAATCAATTTGGGGTTGGTTTGTCGCGTATGGCTCGTACAATTCGAGAAAGAATGAACGTTCGTGACAATGAAGTGTTCACACCTATCGATTTGATTAATGCAAAAAGTATTTCTTCGGTAATTAACTCATTCTTTGGTACTAATGCGTTATCGCAGTTTATGGATCAACAGAATCCGTTGGCTGAAATTACGCACAAGCGTCGTCACTCCGCTCTTGGACCTGGTGGTCTCTCGCGAGAACGTGCTGGTTTTGAGGTTCGTGACGTACATTATACGCACTACGGACGTCTTTGCCCTATTGAAACGCCTGAAGGTCCAAATATTGGTTTGATTTCGTCGCTTTGTATTTATGCCAAAATAAACGAGTTAGGATTTATCGAAACTCCTTATCGCAAAGTTGAAAATGGTAAAGTTGATTTAAGCGAAAATGGTATTGAGTATTTCACTGCTGAAGAAGAAGAAAATTCTGTCATAGCTCAAGGTAACGCACCTTTAGATGAACAAGGAAAATTTATACGTGCAAAAGTAAAATCGCGCTTACAAGCTGATTTTCCAGTTGTAAATCCCGAAGAGGTGAATCTGATGGATGTATCACCTTCGCAGATTGCTTCAATTGCCGCGGCGTTAATTCCTTTCTTAGAACATGATGATGCAAACCGTGCTTTGATGGGCTCGAACATGATGCGCCAAGCAGTGCCATTGTTGCGTTGCGATGCTCCTATTGTGGGAACTGGTATTGAAGGTCAGTTGATTCGTGATTCGCGCACTCAGATTGCTGCCGAAGGAGATGGTGTGGTTGAATATGTAGATGCTGAATACATCAAAATTCGTTACAATCGCTCTGAGGAGGACGAATATGTAAGTTTCGAATCGCCAGTGAAAGAGTATAAACTACCTAAGTTTATGAAAACAAACCAGAATACAACTATCGACTTGCGTCCACTAGTACGTAAAGGTGATATTGTAACGCCTGGAATGATTTTAACTGAAGGTTACTCTACTCAAAATGGCGAATTAGCTATTGGTAAAAACCTTAAAGTAGCATTTATGCCATGGAAAGGGTATAATTTCGAGGATGCTATCGTTATAAACGAACGAGTTGTTCGCGAAGATATCTTTACGTCAATTCACGTAGTTGAGCAGTTGCTCGAAGTACGCGAAACAAAACGTGGTGTTGAAGAGTTTACTTCAGATATACCAAACGTTAGTGAAGAAGCTACCAAAGATTTGGACGAAAATGGCATTATTCGTATTGGTGCTCGCATCGAACCAGGTGATATTATTATTGGTAAAATTACTCCCAAAGGAGAATCAGATCCTTCGCCCGAAGAAAAACTGCTTCGTGCTATTTTTGGAGACAAAGCTGGCGATGTAAAAGATGCTTCATTGAAAGCAACTCCATCTTTATCAGGTGTAGTTGTTGGAAAACGTTTGTATTCGAAAGCGCAAAAAAATCGCAAATCGAAATTAGCAGACAAGGCTGTTTTACCGAGATTAGATGAAGAATTTGAAGCACAGGCTACAATACTTCGCGAAACATTGATTGAAAAATTGATGGTTCTTGTAAATGATAAAACATCTGCTGGTGTTAAAGACTTTTTAGGTACAGATTTAATTTCAAGAAATAGTAAATTTACTATTGAGCGTTTGCGTGAAATTGATTATTCAATTGTACAAACAAGCAAATGGACTACCGATACGCACAAAAACGAATTAATCAGACGACTAATTCTTAATTACTTGCGTAAATATAAAGAATTGGATGCTCAAATTAAACGTCAAAAATTCAATATTACAATTGGAGATGAGTTGCCAAATGGAATTGTACAGATAGCCAAAGTATATATTGCCAAAAAACGAAAAATCCGTGTTGGTGATAAAATGGCTGGTCGACACGGAAATAAAGGTATTGTATCGCGTATTGTGCGTCAAGAAGATATGCCTTTCCTTGCCGATGGAACTCCGGTTGACATTGTGTTAAATCCTCTTGGTGTACCTTCGCGTATGAACTTAGGACAGATTTTCGAAACTGTACTTGGTTGGGCGGGAAAAGAGTTAGGTGTGCGTTTTGCAACTCCAATTTTCGACGGTGCAAGCCTCGATCAATTGAACGATTGGACAGATAAGGCTGGCGTACCACGTTATGGTAAAACTTACCTAATCGATGGCGGAACAGGTGAACAATTTGACCAAACTGCTACAGTAGGTGTTATATATATGCTGAAGCTTGGGCACATGGTTGAAGATAAAATGCATGCTCGTTCAATTGGACCATATTCGCTTATTACGCAACAACCACTTGGCGGTAAAGCTCAGTTTGGTGGTCAACGTTTTGGGGAAATGGAAGTTTGGGCACTCGAAGCATTCGGTGCAGCACATATTCTTCAGGAAATTCTGACGGTTAAATCGGATGATGTTATGGGACGTGCTCGCACTTACGAAGCAATCGTAAAGGGCGACCCAATGCCAACACCAGGAATTCCAGAATCGCTCAACGTTTTATTACACGAACTTCGTGGTTTAGGTTTGAGTATCAATTTGGAATAGAAAAGCCCCTTAAATCCCAATCTAACTCTAAGCCACTCCTAGTGGATAGAGCTAAAGAGAGGGATTTAAAAGACTTTTATTCAAAATTGTAAATTGTCAATTTATTAAATTGTAAATAAGAAAATTATGGCTTTTAAAAACGATAATAAGGTAAAAACTAATTTTAGTAAAATTTCTATCGGACTTGCATCGCCCGAAGAAATCCTGAAATTATCGAGTGGTGAGGTTCTTAAACCTGAAACCATCAACTACCGAACCTACAAACCTGAACGAGATGGTCTTTTCTGCGAACGTATTTTTGGTCCTACAAAGGATTACGAATGTCATTGCGGTAAATACAAACGCATCCGTTACAAAGGAATTGTTTGCGACCGTTGCGGTGTTGAAGTTACCGAGAAAAAAGTTCGTCGTGAACGCATGGGACACATCCAATTGGTTGTGCCTGTTGCACATATCTGGTATTTCCGTTCATTACCTAACAAAATTGGTTATTTGCTTGGCATGCCAACAAAAAAAATGGACGCAATTATTTATTACGAAAAATACGTGATTATTCAATCTGGTGTGGCGGATAATGGCGAAAATATCGTAAACAACGAGTTAATTACTGAAGAAGAATATCTCGATATTATGGATGCTCTTCCACGTGAAAATCACATGTTGGAAGATACCGATCCCAATAAATTTATAGCTAAAATGGGCGCTGATGCTGTTTACGACCTCTTGTCGCGCTTAGATTTAGATGTGCTATCGTACGATTTGCGTCACCGTGCTAATACCGACACTTCGCAGCAACGCAAAAATGAGGCTTTGAAACGACTACAAATAGTAGAATCATTTCGTGCTTCAAAACATCGCAACAAACCGGAATGGATGATTGTAAAAATTGTTCCTGTTATTCCGCCCGAATTGCGTCCGTTGGTACCACTTGATGGTGGTCGTTTTGCAACGTCTGATTTGAACGATTTGTACCGTCGTGTTATTATTCGTAACAACCGTTTGAAACGTTTGATTGAAATAAAAGCTCCTGAAGTGATTCTTCGTAACGAAAAACGTATGCTTCAAGAAGCCGTGGATTCGTTGTTCGACAATTCGCGTAAATCGAGTGCTGTTAAAACCGACGCAAACCGTCCGTTGAAATCACTTTCCGATTCGTTGAAAGGTAAACAAGGACGTTTCCGTCAGAACTTATTAGGTAAACGTGTGGATTATTCGGCTCGTTCGGTAATTGTTGTTGGTCCTGAATTAAAAATGCACGAGTGCGGTTTGCCAAAAGATATGGCTGCCGAATTATATAAACCGTTTGTTATCCGCAAATTAATTGAGCGTGGTATCGTTAAAACGGTAAAATCGGCTAAGAAAATTGTCGATCGCAAAGATCCTGTCATTTGGGATATTTTAGAGTACGTTATGAAAGGTCATCCTGTGATGCTCAACCGTGCTCCAACGCTTCACCGTCTTGGTATACAGGCTTTTCAACCTAAAATGATTGAAGGTAAAGCTATTCAGTTACACCCACTTTCGTGTACGGCTTTTAATGCCGACTTTGATGGTGATCAGATGGCTGTTCACTTACCACTTGGCAACGAGGCTGTTCTTGAAGCTCAAATGTTGATGCTTGCTTCGCATAACATTCTAAATCCTGCTAATGGCGCACCAATTACAGTTCCTTCGCAGGACATGGTTCTTGGTTTGTATTATATTACAAAACCACGAAAAGGTGCTTTAGGCGAAGGACTTATTTTTTATTCACCCGAAGAGGCTGAAATTGCATACAACGAAAAAAAGGTTTCGCTTCACGCATGGATAAAGGTACGTACTCGCGATATTGATGAAAAAGGCGAAAATGTTATACGTTTAATTGAAACAACTGTTGGACGTATTTTATTTAATAAATGTGTGCCTTTGCAAGTAGGTTACATTAACGAACTGCTTTCGAAAAAATCATTACGCGATATTATTGGTAATGTAATCGAAATATGTGGTGTAGCTCGTACGGCTTCATTCCTTGATGATATTAAAGATTTAGGGTATTCGATGGCTTTCAAAGGTGGATTGTCATTTAACCTTGGTGATGTTATTATTCCTGCGGAAAAAGAAACCTTAGTAAAAGAAGGTAATGCCGAAGTAGAAGAAATTCTGAATAACTACAATATGGGTTTTATTACCTTCAACGAACGTTACAATCAGATTATCGATACGTGGACACATATTAACTCAAAGTTGTCGAACATTTTAATGCAACAACTTTCTACTGATAATCAAGGCTTCAACTCGGTTTATATGATGTTGGATTCGGGAGCTCGTGGTTCGAAAGAACAAATTCGTCAGCTTTCGGGTATGCGTGGTTTGATGGCAAAACCTCAAAAATCGGGTGCCGAAGGTGGTCAGATTATTGAGAATCCTATTCTTTCGAACTTTAAAGAAGGATTGTCGGTGTTGGAATACTTTATTTCTACTCACGGTGCTCGTAAAGGGTTAGCTGATACTGCTTTGAAAACGGCTGATGCTGGTTATTTAACACGTCGTTTGGTTGACGTATCGCACGACGTGATTATTCATGAAGACGACTGTGGTACCTTGCGCGGACTAATTGCAACTGAAATGAAAAACAACGAGGATGTGATTTCGTCATTGTACGAACGTATTCTTGGTCGTGTTTCGGTGCATGATATTTACCACCCTCTTAGTGGTGAATTGATAGTAAGTTCTGGAGAACAAATTACTGAATCATTGGCAAAAAGGATTCAAGATTCTCCTATTGAACGAGTTGAAATTCGTTCGGTGTTGACTTGCGAATCTAAAAAGGGCGTTTGTGCTAAATGCTATGGTCGTAACCTTGCAACCAATAAAATGGTACATATTGGTGAGGCTGTGGGTGTTATTGCTGCCCAATCTATTGGTGAGCCTGGTACACAGCTTACTTTGCGTACTTTCCACGTAGGGGGGGTTGCTTCGAACGTTGGAGCCGAAAATAAAATTGCATTGCGCTACGATGGATTGATTGAATTTGATGAGCTTCGAACCGTAGATGTTAAAGATGCTGCAGGGGACTATCAGATTGTTGTAAGCCGTTTGGCTGAAATGCGTGTTATTGACACCAATACAAGTATTATTCTTACTACACAAAATATTCCTTACGGTTCGAAACTGATGGCCAAACATGGCGAAATGGGTAAGAAAGGTCAGATTATTTGTGAATGGGATCCATTTAATGCCGTTATTATTTCTGAAACAGAAGGTAAAATTGAGTTTGAAGATGTATTGGAAAACGTTACATTTAAAACTGATACCGATGATGCTACTGGTTTGAGTGAAAAAATCATTATCGAAGCCAAAGATCGTAACCGTGTTCCAAGTGCACACATTATGGGCAAAGATGGTGTTGTAATTCGTACTTACAACTTACCAGTAGGTGCTCACCTTGTAGTAGAGGATGGAGAACAAATCAAAGCTGGGCAGATGTTGGTGAAAATTCCACGTGCCGTTGGCAAAGCCGGTGATATTACTGGGGGTCTTCCACGTGTTACCGAGTTGTTCGAAGCGCGTAACCCATCCAATCCAGCTGTAGTAGCCGAGATTGATGGTGAAGTGAACTTCGGTAAAATCAAACGTGGTAACCGTGAGCTAAGTGTAACTTCGAAAACTGGTGAAGTGAAGAAATACATGATTGCCCTTTCGAAACAAATATTGGTTCAGGAGAATGACTTTGTTAGAGCTGGAACTCCACTTTCGGATGGCGCTACAACTCCTTCGGACATTCTTATGATAAAAGGACCAACTGCTGTTCAGGATTATATTGTAAACGAAGTACAGGATGTATATCGCCTTCAAGGTGTTAAAATAAACGATAAACATTTCGAAGTTATTGTTCGTCAAATGATGCGTAAAGTTGAAATTATCGAACAAGGCGATACTCGTTTCTTGGAAAAACAAATTGTGGACAAACACGATTTTATGGAAGAAAACGATCGTATCTGGGGTAAAAAAGTAATTCTCGAAGCTGGTGATTCGGATAATCTCAAAGCTGGTCAAATTATTACTGCTCGTAAACTTCGTGATGAAAATAGTGCACTTAAACGCCGCGACATGCGTATTGTTGAAACGCGTGATGCTATTCCTGCTACTTCGAATCAGATTTTGCAAGGTATAACACGTGCTGCTCTTCAAACTCAGAGCTTTATGTCGGCAGCATCGTTCCAGGAAACTACGAAAGTGTTGAACGACGCAGCTATCAATGGCAAAGTAGACCGTTTGGAAGGAATGAAAGAAAATGTAATTTGCGGACACCTTATTCCTGCTGGTACAGGACAACGCGACTTCGACAAAATTATTGTTTACTCGCGCGACGAGTACAATAAAAAGGAAGATGCTCGCCGTAATGTTACCGATATAGAAGATGGTAATTCGGATGACTAAGTCATAATTAAATAATTAAAAAAAGCGAAATTCAACAATATGAATTTCGCTTTTTTTTGATGTAACATGCAGTATCTTTGAAGAAATTATTTTCTCACATTCTTTCTAAAAAGTGATTAAAGCTAATATGGCACAATAGTTTTTTCTTATATCTCATTATGTGCTCGTTAATTTGTATTTTACGCATCAATTTATTTTAGAATTTATAAACGGAATTGACTATATTGAGTAATTCATATCGATAACAAAACGAATTTATTATCTATAATTAATTGGCAATATATTTTGCTAGTCGCTAAGAATTTTGTACTTTTGTGGCAAATTTCAGAAACAACTCAATTTTAAATATAAATAAAAATGATTAAAGTAGGTATCAATGGTTTTGGCCGTATCGGACGTTTAGTTTTCCGTGCTGCTCAAGAAAGAAACGATGTTCAAATCGTT
>JFJP01031769.1_pt1 | contig 13478 bp, 7 predicted proteins | sample 431651 | NCBI WGS metagenome assembly JFJP01 (sample SAMN02602958, study PRJNA72255) | Microbial mat metagenome, whole genome shotgun sequencing project. | biome: fresh water; feature: sink hole; material: water; isolation source: purple microbial (photo- and chemosynthetic) mats found in...
CTCAGGATTGGCGATTGATTAATTTAGCTTTAACAGCACCGTTACAGGGGGCATTGGTGATTGCAACAGCACAATTGCCCGCTAATTTTTCCTTAAAAAATAAATTGTTTTTAACCTCCCTGAATTGCTAATTTAAATAGAGCCTTTATACTTAAAAGCCATCATTATAAATTTTAAAACGAAGGTCATTTTTAATGAATTTACCTAAAAACTTTTCTGTAACCGCATTGTCGGTAGCCCTGCTTTTAAGCATTCCGTCGGTGCAAGCAGGTGTCACTGAAGATTTTGAAAGCGCACTCAAATTTGGACAGGATGATGCCAAATATGGACAAATTAAAGTAGATTTTCGTTACCGTTATGAACAAGTAGACAGTGGCAATCCAAACTTAAAAGTCGGCAATGTTTCAACCGCACGATTGCAATTGGGCTATTTAACCCCTGAATTTAAAGGATTTCAGGCTTATATTGAATATGCGGGCAATCAGGATATTGTCATCAACAATTATAATAGTGTGCGGAATGGTAAAACCCAGTTTGAAACCATCACCGACCCGCAGCAAAATGTGTTAAATCAATTGTGGCTCAGTTACACAGGACTTGCAGACACCGAAATAAAAGTGGGGCGGCAACGGCTTAATTTAGACAATGATCGTTTTGTGGGCAGTGTGCCGTGGCGCATGACAGAGCAGATGGTTGATGCGTTGTTGATTAGCAATACGTCATTACCCAATACCACGATTAAGGTCGGTTATATTAATCGAGCGCAAACGGTAACAGCAATGCTTAAAGCGATGCAGTTTCCCTTTGTCAATATTTCATATCATTTTGCCGATATAGGAAAATTAACCAGTTATGCCTATTGGATGGATTTTAATGAACCTGCGGGTAGCGTGGGGGGAATGACCCAATTAGAATCCAATCAAACTTACGGCGTACGCTTTGATGGGAGCCGCAAAATTACCGACGATATAAAAGCCCATTACACCGCCGAATATGCCTATCAACGCAGTTATCAACAAAACCCTGTTGCGTATTCAGCCAATTATTATCATGTTATTGGTGGCTTGTCCGTTTTTGGTGTCACCGCAAAAGGAGGTTTTGAACAATTAGATGGGAAAGGGGTTGGCAAAACCTTTGATACACCGCTGGCAACGCTGCATATTTTCAATGGTTGGGCGGATCAATTTTTAATAACGCCTTCCGATGGATTGCGTGATATTTATGGTTCCTTGAACACCGAGGTGATGGGGGTTAAATTAACAGGGGTTTATCACGAATTTACCGATGACACTGGCAAGATAGATTATGGCAAAGAATGGAATTTTTTAGTAACCAAGCAGTTCTTAAAGCACTATTCGTTGTTAGCTAAATATGCCTATTATGATGCGGCAAAAAATAGTGGAAAATTTGATACACAGCTACTTTGGCTGGGGGTCAATATAAGTTTTTAAGTTTAAAAAGCCCTAAAAACAGATAGCGCACTATAATAGGTCAATTACCCCCTGTTTTTTTAAAGGATGACCTTATGAAAAAAATAATCCCTTTTTTAGCCCTAGCCCTATTGCTGGCAGGCTGTTCTGAAACGCCTATCAAACAAGCAGGCGGGCTAGGAACACATACCCTTCCCATTTTACAACCTGATACAGCGGAAGCGGAAGATTATTCACTGGTCTATGACGGTAGACCGATTCCTGCTAAAACCAGTTCCGCTGTTCAGCTCTATCCCAGTAAATTCAGTCAATTAGCGGGTTGGGAACAAGACAATCACAGTGAAGCCATGATTGCCTTTCGCCAATCTTGTCAACGTTGGCGCAAAATGCCCGCAGGAAAAACGATGGCAGGGGCGTTTAATTTAGGCAGCTTGGCGGATTGGGGAAAATTATGCGCGATTTCAGTCGGTTCAGGCGAAGAAAAGCAATTTTTTGAAACTTGGTTTCGCCCTTATGCCGTAGCGGAAAATGGCGACACTAAAGGCTTGTTTACAGGCTATTTTTTGCCCGAATTACACGGTTCTTATAGCCGTTCTGAACGTTATAACGTGCCTATTTATCGCCAGCCGAGTGGCAAATTAGCCCATTATAGTCGCACACAGATATACGATGGCGCACTCGAAGGGCAGGGTTTGGAATTGCTGTGGGTGGATGATTTAGTGGATGCTTTTTTCATGGATGTGCAAGGCTCAGGACGAATTATCATGGAAGATGGCAGCGTTAAAGGCGTGGGCTATGCAGGAAAAAATGGTAAAAGCTATTTTGCCATTGGCAAAGAATTGGTTGATAGAGGCGAAATTGCTAAAGCGGATGTGTCTATGCAAACCATTCGGCAGTGGATTAAACAGCATCCTGATGAAGGGGTACAATTAATGAAAAAAAATGCCTCGTATGTTTATTTTCGCTTTACCGATGGTAATCCAAGTGTGGGGCCAACAGGGGCAATGGGCGTTCCTTTAACTGCACAACGCAGTTTAGCCGTTGATAGGCATTTTTTACCACTAGGCATTCCGATTTGGTTAGATGCCCAACATCCCGCAGGTGGGCAGCGTTTGAAACGTTTAGTGATGGCGCAAGATACAGGCGGCGCGATTAAAGGGGCGGTACGCGGTGATTTTTATTGGGGGCAAGGGAATGAGGCAGGACAATTGGCAGGACCTATGAAATCCAGAGGACGGTTTTATTTATTACTGCCGCGTGACCTTTATGGTGACTCTTCTGCCGAGGTGGCGATTCGTCAAAATTGATGTTTAATCAGACGATGAGCAGAGTTTAGTATGCGTTCCCAAACGGGAGTTTGGGAACGAGTCAAAACAGCAAGGTATGATTTTGGAGAATATGCTGGGGAATAAAACCAGTTGGTGGCGGGAATAATGCAATACTTGATACACAAATTAATTTTAATTGGAATTATTTAATGTCAGCACTTTCGTTTACGCAGATAGAAATAGATGGATTTCGTGGGCTTCGTTCACTTAATTTGGAAGGATTAGGGCGCGTAAATATTTTAGTCGGGCAAAATAACTCCGGAAAAACCAGTGTGTTAGAGGCGTTGTCCATTCTTTGCAATCCTCAAAAGCCTAGTGAGTGGTTATCAATGGTGCGTCGCCGTGATTTTGGACGCTTAGATGAAAATATTGTGCAGTCATTACGATGGTGTTTTAAACAAACGGCAAAAAATAATTACGATGATTTTATTGAAGCAAGTTGTCATTTTAAATGTGAGAGTCTGATTTTAAAGCAATTAACCGTTAAATACACCGAATTCATGGGAAGTCACACGGAGGTTATTAGCATCCCTATTGGAGAGGATTTGTTTGGGGATACAGAATATGAACATGAAGAGGAAATAACGCCATGTCGAGCTGTAAAACTAGAGCATAGTTTTGTATTGTCTCAACAAGGTAAAGGTGAATCTTTCTTTTTGAAAGTCAATGAAAAAGGTGGAGTTATTCCCTCCTTTTGGGAAGAGCGAAAAAAACAGTATAGCTATTACATTAATTATGAACTGCTCACACCCTATTCTTACCAGTTGAGTAAGGTACAGTTACAAACCTTCTCAGAACAACTTTTTAATGATGATATTGTCGAGTTATTGCAAGATTTTGATGCTGATATTGACGGAATTCAAATTGCTTCATTCAGTGGTGAACGTGCGGCTATTTACATCAAACACAAACAATTAGGCATTGCGCCATTATCAGTTTTTGGTGATGCAACACGTCGCGCCGTGCTTTTAACTTCTACATTACTTTCATTAAAAAACGGTGGTGTTTTATTAATTGATGAAGTAGAAGTCGGGATTCATGTCTCAGCTTTAGCTAATTTTTTCAAATGGTTAGTAAATGCGGCGCGGAAACTAAATGTGCAGGTATTTGTAACAACTCACAGTTTAGAAGCATTGGATGCGATTACTTTCTCCGATAATGACCACGCAGAAGAAGATATTGTTGTCTTTCGCTTGAAGCAAACCGAAGAAAAAACCGAAAGCAAACGACTTTCAGGCGATTTATTGCACCGTTTGCGTTTTGAGCGCGGTTTAGATGTGAGATAAACCATGCGAAAATACGGTTACTTAGTCGTTGAAGGGCCGCACGATGTTGAGTTTGCCTATCGTTTATTAAGTCCTTCAGGATTGAAACGAGTTCAACATCAAAAGGAATTAGAACCTTTTTTATCGCCCTTAATTCCGCGTGAATATCCGCCTAAAGGTGATTTGCAAAAAAGAATGTCAACGCCACTTTTTCTACAAAATAATACTCATGCCATCGCCATTCATAACGCAGGAGGCGATTCGCAATTAGTGAATGTCATCATGGATAACATGGACGGTGAAGTTCTTGAATTTAAAAAAATGATAGGGATTGGCATTTTTCTCGATTCAGATTCTCAAAAATCACCGCAAAACCGATACGATGAAATTAAAACATCGTTGGCAGAAAAATCATCGCAACTTTTTATCTTACCTGATGAGGCAGGAACGATAAAAAAAGGACTGCCCAATTTAGGCGCATTTGTTTTACCCGACAATCAAACGGCTGGCACATTGGAAGATTTATTGCTTGAAAGTGCCGAACAGGTCTATCCAGAATTATTAAAAATAGCGCGAAACTATGTCAGCGCAGCCAAAGAAAATGCGAATCTTAAGTCATCTGAATTAAGCGAATTAAGAAACGCAGGAACAAATAAAGCAATTATCGGCGCAATGGCAAACATTTTTAAGCCGGGAAAATCCATTCAAGTTTCTATTCAAGATAACGATTGGTTAAAGGGAAAAGCGTTAGCAGAAGTTAAACGCATTCAAGCAGTGCAAACATTTTTGAAAACTTTGTTTGAGTTGTAATTTTTCGTTCCCAAGCTCTAGGGAATGCCTACCATAAAGCTTTATTTAGAGGCATTCATCAAGCATAGCTTGAATAATATGCGTTCCTAAACGGGATTTTTGGAACGCACGCCCAATGAACTCTGCTCATCGTGTGGTCAAACAATCAGCCCATTGCCCGTAAACACCCCCGGCAAACCAATCAACGTAATCGCGGCAGCGGTACTGTCTACTGTCACGACATTCGCGATTGCCATCCCTTGGGTAATCGATACCTCAGGCGTGAGATAGTTGATGCCCCATTCTACCGCGATTAAATTCGCCACAATGGTTTTATTATCCAGCAGTTTTGCCACCCAACCCCATGTTGGATCATTGGCGTATTGATTGTGTGACACGTCCAGCATGGTATTGACGATTGAGCCGTGCGTATCCAGCCCTGAAGCCAATGGACCATCCCAGAAGGCAATTTCATTGGCGGTAGGCGCGGCATCACCGACCCGCCCTAGGATATTGTTATAGACAACTTTAATAAAATCAGTGCTGGTCATGCTCGCAGAATAACCAGTCTGCGTTGAATACTGTACGCCTACATCGTAAAAGAAATCCGCAATTTTGTTCAAGGAGAGTCCAGTTTTGACTTGGTCAATCCAATATTCCAAACCGTCAGCATCGGGCATTCGTTGAAAAAAACCGACATACAGTTCTTCTAGCCGATGTAGGTCGCTCACCGGAATAGTCGCGGCTTTACTTTGGACAGTTAAATTGACCACCGCATCGCTAAAGTGAACCTTCTCAACATTGGTTAAAACGTCCGTGCCATTGTTGCCGACATTGTCTTTAACGGTTAAGTCAGCGACTGTTCTGGTTAAGGTGTAATTAGCCAGTTTGCCCGTATAAACAGCGGTATCAGTGCCAGCCATACCGTTAATCGTATCATTGCCGCTCGTGCCTGTTAGGGTATTATCAGCAGAATCTCCGGTAACAGTAATTCCTATGTTAGACGGTATCACCGGAGGAGTAACGGGAGGCGTAACGGGTGGATTAACAACAGGCGGGTCAACAACGGGTGGATTAACCACAGGATCAACAGGTGGCGTAACAACCGGCGTGGTGTTGTCAATTAAACCAATGAGGGTACTCCCTGGCGTGAGTGTGGTATCCGTAAACTGTAGCTTTTCAATGTTCGACAGCGTATCGACATACAACGGCAGTATTCCGGTTTTTGCCGTGATAGTGTACGCGCCAACGCCAGTTTTCTGCACGGTAAAATCCGCCAATGCCCCCGCGTACACAGCGGTATCCGTGCCATCGCCACCATCAAGAAGGTCGTTTCCGGCACCGCCGTCTAAAATATCATCGCCTAAACCGCCATTGAGATTATTGGCTCCCGCATTACCGATAAGACTATTATTCAAATCGTTGCCCGTGCCATTAATACCTGCAATACCGGTTAAAGTCAGATTTTCAACATTCGCCGGCAGCGTATAAGTAATGCTGGCTTCCACTTTGTCCGTGCCTTCATTGAGTTTCTCAGTGACACTATCACCAATATTATCAACGACATAAGTGTCATTGCCTGCTAAACCTGCAAAAGTATCCGCGCCCGTTGTGCCGATAAAATAATCATCGCCTGCGGTGGCAACTTGAACATTGGCTAAAGTGGTTAATTTGGCAACATCCCAAATCGTGCCATCAGCAAATTTAACTTGTTCAATTTTGTTCGCATCGCTGACAAACCAGTTAGACACCGTTAATTTATCTGTGGTTCCTGCAATGCTCAAATAAAGGTCAGTGCTGCTACGGCTGACGGTCAAGGTAGTGGGCAACACCCCGCTACCTAATTGCACAATGTCTAGGTTGCCAGCGGTGGTGTCGTAATCCACAATCGTGTCTTGACCACTGCCGATACCGAATAGATAAGTGTCATTCCCTGCGCCACCCGTGAGAATGTCATTGCCACTACCGCCGTTAAAAATATTGGCTCCGGCATTGCCCGTAATAGCGTTGTTTAAGGCATTGCCCGTGCCGTTAATATTGCCGGTTCCGGTTAAAGTCAGGTTTTCAACGTTATCGGGTAGGCTATAGGTAATGCTGGATTCAACTGTGTCGGTACCTTCATTTGGCTGTTCGGTTATTACATCGCCGCTATGATTCACTGTATAAGTGTCATTGCCCGCTAATCCCGCTAAAGTGTCTGCACCAGCAGTTCCGACCAAAGTATCATTTCCAGCGGTGGCAGACGGAACAATAGTGCCGATAAAACTGCTTGCAGGTGTAATGGAGCCATCGGAAAATTGCAGGGTTTCAATATTTGACAGCGTGTAAACAGAGTTGGGAGCGGCTTTTAAAGTGATGGTATAGCCACCATTGCTGGTGGTTTTTGCTACGGTAAAACTGGTTTGAGTCCCTGCATACACAGCAGTATCTGTGCCTATTCCACCATCAAGGGTATTGTTGCCCGTGCCAACATAAAGGATATTGTTAAGACCGTTGCCAGTCAGGGTAGCCGCCCCCGTGGACATTACCCGTCCATTTTCAACATTGGCTGGCAAAGTATAAGCTGCGAGGGAACTGTTCACTGTGTCAGTTCCCGCCCCACTGTCTTCCTTGACTGTATCTGCGCCAATGACATCGTAAAGGTCATCACCGAGACCGCCAATCAAATTGTCCGCCCCCGCACCACTTGTTAACGTGTCATTACCATCACCGCCGTCAAGGGTGTAAACTCCTGAAGCCGCACTATCAATAGTAATTTTGTCGTTACCAACCCCGGTAGTAATTGTATTGCTGCCAGCTGTTGTCTTTGCGGTTATAACGTCATTACCCGCGCCTGTGGTAATAATTTGCTTACCTGCACCAGATATTGCAGCTACTGTGACAGCATTGGCACTCGTACTCGTGATAGTCTGTGCGCCGCCAACTGATGTTGCTGTTACTGAGATAAGATTTGCGCCACTACCACCACTATTACCAATAGTCTGTGCCCCTCCTGTTGATGTTGCTACTACACTGGTAAGACTTATTCCTTTAATATCTATTGCTCCCCCATCCGATACTGCTGTCACTGTGGTAGCACCACCTGAGCCTGTCACAATATCCTGTGCACCACTAGTAGAGGTTGCATTTACTGTAGTAGAACCTGAGCCAGTTGTAATGTTCTGTGCATCTACAGATGTTGTTGTAAGTTTTAAAGCACCAGGAAATGTACTCATAGCAAGAGTAATCACACCTGCCGCGTTTGCTGTCGTCACCAAATCGACACCTGCTGCAAATGCGGTATTAAAATCAGTGCCAGTAGTAATATTTTGTGCGCCCGTTGTTGTGCTAATTACAATTTTTTCGATATTCTTAAGATTTTTCCAACCAGCATCACTCGGTGAAATAACTGCGCCTGCACTATTGGTAATACTCAACGTATCAATACCGCCAGTGCCACCATCAACGCTATCATTGAGATTCCATGTGCCTGTATCACCTTGGATGAAGATACCACTAAATGTGTCGTCATCCGCGCTTAAACCAGTAATATTGTCCGCACTTCCAGATACAAGTGTGTGTGTGATAGAAGCCATGATTATTCTCCCCATCCCAAAACACACTTCACGCGGACAATGGGCGTAGCGGTTGAATCAGTAGTGATAATGAAGCGTGTTGCACCACGCGAATGAAATTTTGTAATGGGGGTCTTGGTATTCATGATTGCGCCTAAAAGGTTGCAGGATGTGCGGCGACCTTGCATCGTGAATTCAATAAATTTGGCTAAAAACCACACGAGCATCGTCGGTCATTGGTTAATTATCCGTTTTTTTGCAACCGTTCTCTGTACGCTAAGACACATATTGAGCCGCTTGTGAAATGGGCTAAATGACTCGTTCTCAAGCCAGTGCTTGGGAACGAGAAAGATGCGCTTGCCCTATCCCAAAGAGACTAGGGGAATTTTGCAAGATTTAACAATGACTTCTCCGATAAATCGCCCCCTTCATAAGGGGTTGCATAGCTACAGTCTTTTTGCGGACACACTTTTTCTGTACCTCGCCGTTTGGTGGTTTTTATTGTCAACAACGGCCAGTGACATTGTGGACAACTTTCATTGATAGGCGCGTCCCATAACGCATATTTGCATTTTGGATAATTTGAACAGGAATAAAAAACTTTATTGCTCCGCGCTTTGCGTTTTAAAATCTGCCCTTTTTTGCATTGTGGACAAGACACCCCTGTGTCTTGTGGCTTTTCCAGTGGCTCAATATGTTTACAATTAGGATAGGCGCTACAACCAATAAATTTGCCATAGCGTCCATTTTTAATCACTAAGGTATTGTTACATAACGGACATAATCTACCTTCGACTAATTCAGGTGCGCCACTTTCATCGGCATCATCGGTTAAATTACGGGTATAAGAGCAATCAGGATAATGGGTACAGCCAATAAATCGCCCATTTCTACCTAAGCGAATGGACAACGGATTGCCACAGTCAGGGCAAGCTTCATCCATTGCCTCTTGAGTCACATCTTTGCGCTGTACACTGGCTTCTTTTTCCTGAATCAGCTGAGTAAAAGGTTGCCAAAACTCGTGCAGCAACGGAATCCAATCCTTTTCGCCCCGCGATACCGCATCCAAATCATCTTCTAAATCGGCAGTAAAGTTGTAATCCACATATTTAGTGAAATGCGCGGTTAAAAACTTATTCACAATTCGCCCAACATCGGTTGGATAAAAACGTTTGCTTTCTAAGGTGACATATTCACGATTTTGCAAGGTCGAAATAATTGTTGAATAGGTTGAAGGGCGACCAATTCCGTGTTCTTCTAAATCTTTTACCAAACTGGCTTCACTGTAACGTGGTGGCGGCTCGGTAAAATGCTGATTAGCTAACACTTCAAGCAGCGGCACTTTATCAGCGACTTTCAACGGCGGCAAAAACTTTTCCTTATCATCGCCTTCGCTGGTGTCATCTTCACTTTCTAAATACACCGCCATAAAACCTTGTTTAACAATCACCGAGCCTGTGGCACGAAAATTATTTTCTTCATTGCCACACGCCAAATCAATCGCAATCATGTCAATGGTGGCATGAATCATTTGACAAGCAATGGTGCGTTTCCAAATTAAATCATAGAGTTTATGCTGCTCAGGGGTTAAATACGTTTTGACCTGCGCTGGCAGGCGTTGCGCAGTGGTAGGACGAATCGCCTCATGCGCTTCTTGGGCATTTTTCGACTTGGTTTTGTATTGCTGCGGCTGCTTAGGCACATTTTCTGCCCCGTATTTTTCACCAATCAACTCGCGGATTTCAGTCACCGCATCCACCGATAAATTCACCGAATCGGTTCGCATATAGGTAATTAAACCCGCAATTTCGCCGCCCATTTCAATTCCTTCATACAATTGCTGGGCAACCATCATGGTGCGTTTGGTAGTAAAACCCAGTTTACGCGCGGCTTCTTGCTGCAACGTGGACGTAATAAAAGGCGGGGAAGGATGACGTTTGCGCTGCTTTTTTTCTATTTTGGCAACAATCAGTTTACCCTGCGCCGCAACGATGAGGGCTTTCTGTGTTTTCTCTGCATCTGATTGATTAGTAAGGCTAAATTGCGAAAGTTTTTTTCCGTTAAAATGGGTTAATTTAGCGTTAAAAAGCTGTTTTTCCGCTTGCAACTGCGCTTCAATTGTCCAATATTCACGGGTTTTAAAGGCTTCAATGTCTAAAGCACGTTCGACAATCATCCGTAACGCAGGGCTTTGTACTCGTCCTGCCGACAGCCCTCGGCGGATTTTTTTCCATAATAAGGGGGATAAATTAAAGCCGACTAAATAATCTAATGCACGTCTGGCTTGTTGGGCATTAATTAAATTAAGAGACAGTTCAGCAGGATTGGCAATGGCTTCTATCACCGCTTTTTTGGTGATTTCATGAAACGCCACCCGATGCACGGCTTTATTTTTTAAGGCTTTTTTTGCTTTTAATAATTCTAATAAATGCCAAGAAATTGCCTCGCCTTCGCGGTCAGGGTCGGTTGCAAGGTATAAAGTATCCGCGTCTTTTAAGGCTTTGGTAATTTCTAAAACATGACGTTGATTGCGCTCAATCACTTGATATTTCATCGCAAAGTGGTTGTCAGGGTCAACGGCTCCTTCTTTGGGAATTAAATCGCGTACATGACCGTAAGAGGCCAAAACTTTAAAATCTTTACCTAAATATTTTTCAATTGTTTTTGCTTTTGCAGGAGATTCTACAATAACCAAATTTTTACTCATGAGGGCAATACAGTGGGGGAAAAAGAGTTAATGTAAGTAAGCAGGCGATAAATCATAAATAAAGTCTTCTATTTCAGAAAAGTTCATTTCGCTGTCGGCTTGGTTTAATAGCACCATCAAAATAATCCATTTGAGTTCATCAAGGGAAATTTCAGCATCGGCCAGTGCCATCGCTCTGTCAATAACGCACTCACGATGGGTTGCCGATAAAATGCCTGTATATTCTAAAAAAAGCAGTAAATTACGGCACTCAATATCAAGCTTTGCTTGTTCTTGGCGGCAAAAAATGCGAAAAGTGGGTGTCGCGCTGCTAATGGTATTTTCTAAACTTAAAGATTCTAGCCAAGCAAAGGCGCGATTAATGTCCAGTTGTTCAAAACCTGCTTCGAGTAATTCACTGCGAATCACATCAGTATCAGGGACGCGCTCGGTTTCCTCTTCCATATAGTTTTCAAACAAATAAATCAGAACATCAAAAATAGTTTCTTTCATAGTGGTGTGGTGTTGGGTCGCCAGTAGCCGTGGATTTAAGTGTTGCTATGAGTGTGATGGCTCAAATAGCTTTCTAACTTAAGCCGTTTTTGCGTTAAATAAGCACACGTTGTACAACGAAAACAGCCCTTGTGTTGGACTGAACAAGCTAAGATTCAATAGTTTTTGTGGGGCTAGGTCAAGCTTTGATTGCTTGCTGTGTAAATTATTTTTGCTATGTGCTTGATTGTATTAGCTTGATAGGTGAAAAATAATTTCACCGATTTTGACTTATTCTGCCAGATATGAAATTCTCCCTACGCTCTGCTTTGGGGAAAAGAAGGCGTAGGGAGTCAGTGAGTTTAAATCCGTAGAGATTTAATGATGTTTTTTAGACGAAGATAAAGTCCGTAGCCTTGAGTTGGTCTGAAGTTCCTATTAATTGTAGCAAGGCAAAATCATCGGCTGCCCCTGCGGTATAAACGCCTGCATCATTGATAACTGTATCACCCGAGCCATCATAAAACAGCACTTTATTGACCCTGTTAAAATAAAAACGCCCCAATCCTCCTGTACTATCAGCAGTTAAACCAAATAAAGACGAGGCAAATAGCTCAAAATCCGAGTGTCCTGTTGTTTGCAAACCTGCTGTAGTACCCTTTGTATAAGAAGAACCAAGCAAAGTCGTCATAGCCGTTGCAGATAATTGAATTTTATCCAACCCTGTTTTAAAGTCAGTAAGGGTGTCGATTGTTGTTATATCAGGTGCAGTCGTCGCCGTTTCTTTACCCGTTGCAGGCGCAGTGCCTGATTCAGCGCGAAGTTTATCCGCAGCTATTCCAGTGTAATTAAAGATATTATTACCCGTGCCACCTGTTAAAACATCCGCGCCATCGCCACCAGTCAATGTATCACCTCCAGTAGTCCCTCCATCCAGCGAGTCATTTCCCTTACCACCATCAAGCGAGTCATTTCCTACTCCACCTGTTAGCGTATCAGCACTGATGCCACCTATCAGTGTGCTATTCCCTGTTCCACCTAACATGACATTACTCGGTAAATAACCTGCGACACCACCCGTGCCGTCAGCGGCTGGGGCAACAGGTGCAGTTCCTAAAATGCCTGTAAAAACGCCTCCTGTTGAGCCTGTTGCATCAAGCGTTATAATGTCAATTTTAGTGTTAAAACCCTTCCCGTTTAAATCATAAGCAGCCGTTGTTTTTATCACCAAATTTTCCCCTGAGCCATCACTGCCTTGTGTTTTTAGCAATAAATCTAATTGTGCCATTGAAAAAATAACCTTACCATCTGAGGCAAACTCAATGGAGTTAATACCTGTTATTGCACTGGAAGCCATACTACTAAAATCAATTTCACCACCCGAAGGAGATAATTGTAAAATATTCGTTCCAGCACCCCCATCAACGATACTGGGACTGGCAGTTTGCGTAAAGATAATCACATCATCCCCATCGCCACCATAAAGTTTATCCCCCGTTCCTCCGCCGCCATCAATTTTGTCATTGCCGTCTCCTCCATTGATTATATCGGTATCATCGCCGCCTGATAAATCATCATCGCCTGCTCCGCCGTCAAGGGAATTATTGCCTAGTCCACCCATAATCATATCATTGCCAAGACCGCCTATTAGAGTGTCGTTACCATCGCTCCCTTCCAGTACATCATTGTTAATCCCACCTGTCAGGGTATCACGCCCTCTGCTGCCAATCAGATAATTTATCGGGCTAATCCCGCCTGCGACCCCAGCAATTCCTGTAATGGCAACCCCTGCCGTGGTGCTTAGACTGCCATCTAATGTCAGTTTTTCAATGGCCACATCTATAATCAGCGATAATTTAGTCGGGTCAATGGCAACTGAGGTACTCGTACCCTTGATAATTAAATTGTCATCTAATGCTGCGCTGCCTTTAATG
>JFJP01011401.1_pt1 | contig 13475 bp, 12 predicted proteins | sample 431651 | NCBI WGS metagenome assembly JFJP01 (sample SAMN02602958, study PRJNA72255) | Microbial mat metagenome, whole genome shotgun sequencing project. | biome: fresh water; feature: sink hole; material: water; isolation source: purple microbial (photo- and chemosynthetic) mats found in...
TGTCTCGTCAAGCGTCAATTAATGGATTGGTGTTAGTCATCAGGTGACTTCAAGTCACCTGATGACTCAACAAATCACGCTTGACAGGACAATAGTATATTGCATCTAAAAAAAATCTAGGAGTTTATCATGGAAAGAACATTAATTCTCATTAAGCCCGACGGCGTAGAACGCCAATTGATTGGCCCAATTATCACTCGTTTTGAACAACGAGGCTTGAAATTGGTTGGATTAAAACTCATTCAAGTCTCAGAGGAATTGGCACGCGAACATTACGCGATTCATGCGGATAAGCCCTTCTTTAAGCCGTTGATTGAGTACATCATCTCTTCGCCCGTAGTGGCGATGGTGTGGGCGGGGCCGCAAGCGGTGCAAGCAGCCCGTAATACGATTGGTTCAACCAAACCCGTTGAAGCCACTGCTGGCTCTATTCGGGGCGATTTTGGCATGATGGTCGGGCGCAATTTGGTGCATGGTTCAGATAGCCCCGAAAACGCGGTCACTGAAATTGCGCTCTGGTTCAAAGAGTCAGAGTTGGTCAGTTATGACCGCGCCATAGATAAGTGGATTTTGGAATAATCAGGATAGACCTCACAGGTTTTTAAAAACCTGTGAGGTCTGGTGAGTTATCTAAAAAATACCCAGGAGATTGACCCCATGGCCGATACAACCACCCCGCCAATAAATGATAGTGATATTATTGTTAAAGGGAAAGAAATTAATCACATTCAAGCTGACCGCGTGACCGTCCAATCGGGCGGGGTGAAGAAAATTAACGCGACCACTGTTTCCGTTACCCAGGGCGGCGTGCAAACCATTCAGGCAGAGTCGGTGGAGTTACGGCAAGGCGGCGCGCAGGATGTCCATGCTAAAACCGTGACGGTACGACAAGGTGGCGTGGTGCAAAGCCATAGCGACACCTTCAGCCTTAATCAAGGCGGAGTCGTTTTTAGTGAAAGCCAAAATGCCACCTTAACTAACTCGGCGAATGGGGCCATGTTGGCGGGAGGCGATGTTTCCCTTGACCAAAGCACCGCTAAAGTCATCCTTACGCGAGGAGATGTGACTCTTGACCAAAGTGGTGTGGGTTTGTTAGTGGGGCGAAATATCACTATGGGTCCAAATAATGGCGTGACGTTTGTCATTGCGGGGCGGATTGATGGTAATGTTAACACGGTCTTTGGGCCATCGGCGAGTGCCGCGTTTGGGGCAAGTTTTGCGATTGTGTTTGCCTGTTTATTGTGGCTCAAACGCCGCTTTTTTAAAGGAGCTTGGTAATGCCTCCCATTTTAATCAAATTTGTTTTACCGCAAGTGGCCCGCTTTGGGGCGCAACGGTTTGATGAGCATCGCCGCCGACAACGTGAAAATAAATGGCGTGAAGCAGCTGAACGGTGTGAACGTGAACATCCCATGACGGTGATAGAAAAAAGTTCGGGCCGCCGTTCTCTGGCCTGGGCGGTGGTGAGTCTCTGCTTAGGCACGGCAATTGGCTTGGCTTTATCCCAAGTGGATACCATTCAAAGCCACCTGCAACAACTTCGTCAAAAATATATGTAAGATAAACGAGACTTTCGCTTACAGACCTACAAGGTTAAAACTTACGCAAACACCTCACCCCAACCCTCTCCTACGTATCCCCATACGGGGATAAAGGAGAGGGCGCAAAATCTCCCTCCGATGTCGGGGGGATTAAGGTGGGTAGACTTAGCTTTTGCGTAAGTCCTAAAGGTTTCCAAAACCTTGCAGGTCTAAACCCATATCGTTAGGAACAACACCATGTACATTGTAACCACTGCTCAAATGCAAGCTGCTGAGAAAACCGCCAATGACGCGGGGCTTCGTTATGCCCAATTGATGGAAAATGCAGGTCAAGCCATTGCCACCGTCATCCAACAAAAATTTAATGTGGCGGATGAAAGCGTCTTAGTTTTAGTTGGGCCAGGCAATAATGGCGGTGATGGTTTGGTGGTAGCACGTCATTTAAGTTTGGCGGGAGCTTATGTTACGGTATATATATGGAATAGACCTAATTTAGAGTCTGACCTTAATTGGAAATTGCTAGATAACGCGGGGGTAAATAGTATCGTCAGTCGAGAGGCAACGAATGTTACGATGCTGACGAGCTTGCTTATCAATGCCAATATTATCGTTGATGCTTTGTTAGGCACAGGAGTTTCACGCCCCATTGAAGGTGGTTTAGCTAAATTACTTGACCAAACCAAATCCATGATCGCGGCGCGGCGCGTGGTGACAGAAAGCCGCTTAATTGAGCTACAACACTCTCAATTTGAAGCTCATGTTACGCCCATGGTCATTGCGATAGATGTCCCATCGGGCTTAAATAGTGACACTGGCATTGCCGACCCTTACACTTTAAATGCTGATTTAACCGTAACCTTGGCCGCAGTTAAACAAGGTCATATTTTAATGCACGGTCCAGAAGTTACAGGGTCACTCATCGTGGCTGATATTGAGATTAAAACTGAGCATTATCCGTCCGATGTAACGTTAGAAATGGCAACAGCCCTCAAAGTGCGGGGCATGTTACCCCCTCGCCCTTTGACCGCCCATAAAAGTACCTTTGGGCGGGCCTTATTAGTGGCTGGCTCAGTCAATTATACCGGTGCAGCCATGTTAGCGGCGCGAGCAGCCGCCCGTAGTGGGGTGGGTTGGGTTACGTTGGCTTGCCCCCAGGTCATTTACCCCATTTTAGCCAGCCGCATGTTGGAAGCCACCTATTTACCGTGGCCTAGCGACGCGCCCGATGAAGCCTACCAAATTCTCAGCAAAAATATGAGCCAAGCAACCAGCATTTTAATTGGGCCAGGCTTGGGTCTTAATGAAAACACCATTAAGTTGATATTAGCCTTTCTCGACCAACATACCACGCCACTCCCCCCCTTAGTTATAGATGCCGATGGCTTAAACATTTTAGCCAAGCAACCCACCTGGTGGGAATTATTGCCTCCTTACTCTATCCTTACGCCTCATGTCGGCGAGATGGCACGGCTGATGAATAGTTCTATCAAAATAGTCCAATCGAATCGGCTGACCGTGGCGAAGGAAATGGCCGCGCAATGGGGACAAGTGGTGCTGCTTAAAGGGGCCTATACCATTGTGGCGGCACCTGACGGACAAAGTATGGTTCTCCCCTTCGCCACCCCCGCCCTCGCCAAAGCAGGTTCGGGTGATGTATTATCAGGAGTCATTGTGGCTCTACGCGCCCAAGGTGTTGCTCCCTTTGAGGCTGCCGTGGCTGGGGCTTATTTACATGGCTTGGCTGGCACGCTCGCCGGCCATAGTTTGGGGGTGATGTCCGTTATCGCCCCAGATTTAATTAACTTTCTCCCCGCCGCCATTCGTGAGGTTATGGGAGATAACTTAAAGACCGCCATTTCTGCCCCCTAACTTAGAGCCTACCTTTTGGCTGGTCGTTCATGAGGCATTTCTTAGAATGACAATTCTAACGTCCCCGTTATATAATGATTACCCTCCGTTTAAAACCTGCCCAAATATAATAGTTATTTACTCTTATTTCTCATTAATAAAAAAAACCATCCCTTGATTTGAGGTTGAGGCAATGATAGAATCTCGAATATAGAATTTCTAAATGACAAGTAAAGTTACAAAACATACGTAGGTGAGCATAAATTCTGCGGCAGCCCTTATAAGGGCTAAAAATAGTCCGCAAAACTTTTGCTTGGGTGACTTAGGCCGTTGCAAGAAAATAACCGTCCCATAAAAAATAGAGTTATCAACAGACACCCTCACCCCAGCCCTCTCCCAAAGGGCGAGGGAGTAAGTGAGGGTGATTTTGGGATGTTTTAAATCTTGGAACGGCCTTACTTCGTGACTCCAAGAAAACCACCGTTCATTTAGGATAACTCAAACTCATCCAAAAAAATATTTTTTAGCGCATGACTACGGGGTAAAAATGGCACAGTTATCAGAGCAGATACTGGAAGCTATTCAAGCGGAGTTGCAGCAATTATCCACCGAGCATAGTCAACTCTTAGTGAAACATGAGCAGTTAAAGCATGAATTTACTGAATTTACCTACATTATTTCTCATGACTTAAAAGCCCATCTCCGCGCCATTATGTCGCTGAGTGATTGGTTAAACCATGATTATCATGACAAACTTGATGCAGCCGCTCAAGAAATGTTACAATTAATGACTCAACGCGTCCAACGTTTAAACAACATGCTAGAAGGTGTGTTGAAATTTTCCCGTATTGGTCGCTTTACCGAAACGTGTCTCCCAGTTAATATCAATGAATTGATTGACCATCTCCTCAAAGAATTAGCCCCCCCGCCCCACTATCAAATCATCATCCCAAAACCCTTACCCACATTAATCGGTGACCCCCTGCGATTGGAACAACTTTTTGCCTATTTACTTGATAATGCCATAAAATACAATCAGCACGCTGAAGCTAAAATTCAGCTAACGGCGCAAGATTTAGAAACGTATTGGCAATTTCAATTGCAAGATAATGGGCCAGGGATACCTACCAAAGAATTTGAGCGGGTTTTTCAAATTTTTCAGACCTTACAACCCATGGAAGAGGCTGGCACTGGCATGGGTTTGACCTTAGCTAAAAAAATTGTGGAATATCATGGCGGACATATTTGGTTAGATGTAACGGCCAGGTCAGGAACAACCGTTTGTTTTACTTGGCCGAAAACAGACTCACATGAACAATAACTTAACAGATTCGTTAGCTGAATTAGCTCATTTAAGCAACCATATTACAACCTTAAAATCTAAACTAGGCAATCCCGAGCAAGAATTTCTATTTTTTGAAGGGATTTTAAACTCGTTATTAACACATATTACCGTTTTGAGTGAGCAAGGTACCATTATTACTATCAATCAGGCTTGGCGTAATTTTGCGATAGAAAATGGGTATAATGACCCTAACTATGGCATTAATGCCAACTATCTTGAGGTCTGTAAACAGGCAAAGGGGCCAAGTTCGGAAGAAGCGTATGAGGTATTCTTAGGCATCCAAGCCGTTATTCAGCAGGAAAAAAGTAGTTTTTACCTGGAATATCCCTGCCATAGCCCTAGCGAAAAGCGGTGGTTTGGCGTGCGCGCCAGTCGTTTTAGTGGCTTAAATAATAACTATGTGGTAATTTCACATGAGAACATTACTCAACGTAAACTTGCAGAATTAGAGTTACAAAAAAGTGCCGCCGAGTTACGGGCGGTGATTGATGTGGCATTAGATGGTGTCATTATTATTGACGAATATGGCCTGATTGAATCTATCAACAATGCGACGGAACAGATTTTTGGTTATACCGCCGCCGAGTTAATGCAACAAAATATCAAAATTCTTATGCCGATACCTTATCGTGACAAGCACGATAATTACCTGGCCCGTTATAGGCAAACAGGTCACAGTCAAGTCATTAACCGTAGACGGGAAGTGGTAGGACAACGCAAAGATGGCACACTCTTTCCCATGGAACTTTTTATGTCTGAAGTGGTGTTAGCTAAACGTCGCGTCTTTACTGGCATGGTACGTGATATAACGGAACGAAAACAAAATGAAGCACAACTGAATCAGTATCGTAATCATTTAGAAGAGTTGGTGCAAGAACGTACCTCGGAGTTAGTAGCAATTAACCAAGAGTTACGCGATTTTGCTTATGTTATTTCGCATGACTTAAAAGCTCCCTTACGAGCCATTAGCTCATTATCCAATTGGTTGGCAACCGATTATCGGGATAAAATAGATGAGTCAGGGCAAAAATTATTACAATTACTTCATGGGCGCACCAAACGCATGGAAAAACTCATTGAAGGAATATTACAATATTCCCGTTTAGGACAGGTACGCGAGGAGCAAGTTTCGGTTAATTTACACCAACTGGTGATTAATGTCATTGAGTTATTAGACCCGCCACCACATATTGAAATAACACTTGAAACAACTTTACCCATTATAATGGGTGAAAAAACCCGTTTAGCCCAACTTTTTCAAAACTTAATTAGTAATGCCATTAAATTTATGGATAAATCTGAAGGTAAAATTCGGATTAATTGTGTGGCTCAAGCAAATTATTGGCAGTTTACTATTATTGATAATGGGGCAGGCATTGAGGCTAAATATTTCGACAAAATATTTCAAATATTTCAAACCTTAACGCCTCGCGACGAATTTGAAAGCAGTGGCATTGGCCTAACGCTCGTTAAAAAGATCGTGGAAATGTATGGTGGTCAAATTTGGGTGGAGTCAAAATTAGGCCAGGGGTCTACTTTTTGCTTTACCCTCCCCCAATAAAGGTATATTTATGGAGCATTCCATGAAAGAAGAGAAATCTATCTTACTCATTGAAGACGATGCGATTGATATAATGGCGGTCAAACGGGCCGTTAAAGAGTTAAATATTTCTAACCCATTAAAAACAGTCGGTAATGGTGAGGAGGCTTTAATATATTTGCGAGATGTGCAGCATGATATGCCCGGTATTATTTTACTTGATTTGAACATGCCACGGATGAATGGCATTGAGTTTCTACAAATCGCCAAAAATGATAATTCACTGAAACGAATTCCCGTCATTGTGTTAACCACCTCTCAAGAACAACAAGACAAAGTGCAAAGTTTTAATTTTAGTGTGGCGGGTTATATGACCAAGCCGATAGATTACCTGAAATTTGTGGAAATAATTCATACCATTCACCTTTATTGGACTATCAGTGAGTTACCGGAGTAAAACAAATGGAGTCAATTAAAGTTTTATACGTTGAAGATGATACGTTAGACCAACGCAATTTTGAACGATTAGTTAGCCATGAGAAGTTAAACTACACCTATACCCTCGCTAATTCAATCGCTCAAGCCAAAGATTTGTTAGTCCAGCAAACCTTTGATGTGGCCTTAGTTGATTATTTATTAACGGATGGCACGGGCTTAGAGTTATTTGAGGTCATGGGTCAAACGCCCATTGTGATGGTTACGGGGTCAGGCGATGAAGAAATTGCGGTGCGGGCGATGAAGGCAGGGGCGAGTGATTATTTGATTAAAGACCCAGAGCGCAATTATTTAAAAATATTACCACTCACCGTTACCAAAGTAATGAAACAAAAACAAACTGAGGATACTTTACGCTTTATTCAAACGGCCCAAAGCCAATATTTAGGCTATGCTTTAGTGGATAATCAGTTGAAAATAGAGTTGAATAACCCCACTTTAGCTCAATGGATTGAAGGTATACCCGCCAATATGGTGGGGCAATATATTAACCAAATTTTTCCTGATTTAGTGGGGCAGGAGAGTCAATTATGTGATTTGCTAGAACAATCGTCAGGCATGTTAAAAATTAGTAAAATAACGTTAAATTCAGCTAATGAGTCGCCTCGTTATTATGATTTGCAAATTGAACCCTATCTTCATAAGAAAAACTATCTGCTTATCATTGTCATAAATGTGACTGAAATGGTGCAGTTAGAACAATCATTATTACAAGAAAGAAATGAATTAAGATTACAAATTGCAGCCCGTGAAAAAGCGGAACTCGCCTTATATAAAGCCAATACTGAATTAGAGCAACGAGTGAACGCCCGCACCCAGGAACTCTCGGAAGCCAATACCCGCCTAAAACAGCAAATTAACGAACGGGAACAAGCCCAAAAATCCCTCAGCGAAAGCGAATTGCGTTTTCGAGCCATCTTTGAAAACGCCCCCGTTGGCATGAGTTTGATTGATACCAACTATGGTTTTATAAAAGTTAATCGCAAAATTTGCCAAATAACAGGGTATACAGAAGCCGAACTTTTACAGAAAACCTTTATAAATATTACCCATGCGGAAGATGTAGACCTAGATGTGGCTTTGGCACAACAAGTATTTCGAGGCGCACGACCTTATTATCACCTGGAAAAACGCTTTATTACAAAACAACAGGAGGCTATTTGGGTTAATTTGATTGTGACCGCTTTACCCAACCAATTTGGACAATCCAAATATATTTTAGAAATGGTCGAGGACATCAGCCAACGTAAAGAAAGCCAAAGCCGCTTACAATATCAAGCCAATCTATTAAATGATGTTTCTGATGCGATTATTTCAACTGATAATGATAGGATTATTCGTAGCTGGAATCGCGCGGCGGAACAGATGTATGGTTACAGCCCAAACATGGTGATTGGTAAATCTATTGCTCAGGTCATTAAAATTACTAAATATAAGAATACAACGTTAGAGGAAGCGCAAAATAGGCTCACTTTTTATGGCAATTGGCGCGGTGAAATCACTGTGGAACACGCGGCTGGTCATACTATCACCGTTTTAGCGGCAATTTCAACGGTGCGAGACGCGGAGGGTAAACCCCAAGGCTATGTAGCTTTGCATACAGATATTACGGAACGGATAAAAGTAGAGGAAGCCTTAAAAGAAAGTGAGGCCAAATTCCGTAGTTTAGCTTACAATTCACCGAATATTATTTACATTTTTGATTTATCACTCAATCACACCACCTATCTCAATCGTGATTTACTCGGTTATACTTTAGAAGATTTTCAGGGGCTGGAGCAAGATATGATGTCTAAAATCCATCCTGATGATTTTGATTTAGCCTACACTCACCTGCAAGAAGTGTTAGGCGGAAAGGAAAATAGTTCCCCTAAAGAATATCGCTTCCTCAGCAAATCGGGGGATTGGGGCTGGGTGCAAAGCCGCATGACTATTCTGGCGCGTGATGTTGATAACCACCCCACTCATTTGTTAGGCACATTAACCATTATTACTTCTCGCAAGAAAATTGAATTGGCTCTGCAAGAATCAGAAGCCCGTTATCGTCTTATCTCTGAATTGACCTCTGATTATGCGTATGCGCTCCAAATAAACTCTGAGGGGCAAGTCATGCATCAATGGACAACTCAGGCTTTAGAACGCATTACAGGCTATACGGCTGAGGAATTTTTCGACTATAATGGCTGGTTTAAGTTTGTTCACGCCGAAGATGTCCCGACTATACAAGCCCGCACAGTTCGCTTAATGTCGGGGCAATTTGAGTCGGACATGGTTGAGTTTCGGATTTATACGAAAACAGGCGAAATGCGTTGGCTACGTGACCATGCCCACCCCATTTGGGATGACCATGAGCAACGAGTCGGCCAAATTTATGGGGCATCGCAAGACATTACTCCTCGTAAACAAGCACAATTATCATTACGAGAAAGTGAAGAACGATTACGAACCATGGTTGAAAATATGCCTGTTCTCATGCAAGCAATTGATGACCAATTGAATATTGTAATGTGGAATGGTGAGGCTGAACGGACAACGGGCTATAGTGCGGCTGAAATTATTGGTAATCCCCAAGCACATGCTTTGCTCTACCCGATGGCTGAATATCGGGCAGAGGTTTTACATGAGCTAAAACAACGGGCGGGGAATTACCGCGAGTTGGAATTTACGTTAACGAATAAGCTGGATGACCAACGAACCATTGCTTGGTCAGATGTGTCAGCGCAATTCCAAATTCCAGGGTGGGCTTATTGGATGGTGGGGGTGGATATTACGGAACGTAAATGGGCAGAGGCAGCGTTGGCGGAAGAACGGGCTTCATTAGAGCAGAAAATTCATGAACGCACCCTGGAATTACAGCAGCGTAATAGTGAGTTGGCCGAGGCGGTACAGGTTAAAAATGAATTTTTAGCCAATATGACCCATGAGCTACGTACGCCCTTGAACACGATTTTAACTACCAGTGAGTTATTACAAAAACAGTTTATTGGCTCGCTTAATGAAAGGCAACATAATTATATCCACCAAGTAGCTCAAAGCGGGCATTATTTATTAAATTTAGTCAATGATGTGCTAGATTTATCTAAGCTAGAGGCGGGTAAACTAAGCCTAGAGATTGTTGCCGTACCATTTTTAGCAACATGCGAAAGTAGCTTAGAGTTCATCCAGCCTATAGCCGCGAAGAAAAATCTTGCGCTAACTTACGAACTGGATAAAAGGGTACAATTTATCCAAGCAGACTCCCATCGGTTAAAACAAATCATTATCAATTTACTCACGAATGCGGTTAAATTTACGCCATCTGGTGGTAAAATAGGATTAATTGTGGAGGGTGATACCCTGAACCAAACGGTTAATATGACTGTTTGGGATACCGGGATTGGCATTGCGCCCGCCGATAGGGATAAATTATTTCAGTTATTTGTGCAATTGGACAGCGGCCTAGAACGACAACAAGAGGGTATTGGTTTAGGGTTAGCCCTCACTTATCGTTTAGTGAAATTACATGGCGGCCAACTAACAGTTACAAGTGAAGTAAATCAAGGTAGCCGTTTTACTATGACCTTACCGTGGCAAGAGAATCCAATATTATTTCCACCACCGCTTAACTTGGCTACCAAACCACTCATTTTACTGGCCGAAGATAACGAGGGTAACATCTCTGTTCTCAGCGATTTTCTCACCATTTCTGGTTATGACATTGTTATTGCCCGTGATGGGCTAGAAGCCATTGACCAGGCGCAAACTCATCAGCCCGATTTAATTTTAATGGATATTCAAATGCCTAACTTAAATGGCATTGAAGCCATTACGCAGTTGCGAACCATGCCCTTATTCAATCAAATCCCCATTGTGGCTTTAACGGCTCTCACTACACCCGAACTGGACGAGTGTATTCATGCGGGGGCCAATAGTTGTTTGAGTAAACCTGTGGGGTTACATGAACTTTTGGCCGTCGTTAAGAAAGCATTGGCTAAGTAAGCCACCCTCACCCCTGCCCCTCTCCCACAAGGCGAGGGAGTATCTTGTCTCCCCTCTACCTGTGGGAGAGGGGCAGGGGTGAGGGTTAGCCGCGCGGCCAATACATGATGACTGCCACGCCTATCAGCGTAATCAACGCCCCGATAAGGTCAAATTTATCGGGCGCAACTTTATCCACCTGCCAACCCCATAATATAGATAGCGCAATGAAAACGCCACCGTATGCGGCATAGACGCGGCCAAAGTTAGCGGGTTGTAAGGTTGGCACTAGGCCATACATGACCAAAATCGCTGCACCTAACAAAGCGTAACCTATTGGTTTGCCCTCCCGCACCCACAACCAAACCAAATAGCCGCCGCCAATTTCAAACAGTCCCGCTAAAACAAAATAAAAAAGTGATTTTATAGTTTCCATGCTATCCTCACCGTAACAAAAAACGGGTCTCAACTTAAAGTTGAGACCCGTTGGTTAATTGTTGGAAGTTCCAAGATTTAAATCACACCTACAAGGTTTTGGAAACCTTGCAGGTGAGGCGGCTGACCTGCAAGGTTTCCAAAACCTTGTAGGTCTCTTTATTTAACCCTGACCATTTTCGGCGGTTTTACGTGAGCTAATCATTTGAGAGACATTTTCTTTACCTTTTTGTAAGGCTTCATTCGCGGCTTCCTTACTCTTTTGCAAGGCTTCATTCGCGGCTTCCTTGCCATGCTCTAGGGCTTCAAGACCGCGCTCACGCGCCACTAAAACCCCTTCTTCGGCCACATCTTTGTAATGTAACCCTTTATCTTTCAACTGCGCCCTAATTTCTTCACCTGATTGGGGAGCCATGAACAACGCCACTCCCGCCCCAACCACACTACCAAAAACAAACCCTTTGATAAACGCACCACTGTTTGCCATATATCCTCCGTATATTAGTAGTCATCAGATGATTTGCAATCATCTGATGACTAGACTACATGTAGTTATTTTTTCTGAAACAAAGTTCGGAAAACTGATTTGGTGGCTGAAAAAGCACTTGCGGTTGTAATGACAGGCTGAACGGCCTTGTCATTAATAAACGTTGCGGTGCCACGTACATCCACCATGGTATTTTGTAGATTTGCCAAAATAGGTTTTATCTCGCGGTCAAGTAATTTAACTAAATCATTCACCTTGAGCGCGAGATAAACCGTCACTGCTGTTAAAACCATTAACAAAACAATGATAACGACTACCGCGAGGCCAAAAAAAACAATGACAATATCTCGCAAAACACTGGCAATTTCAGGATGTAAAAATAGATAGACCCCAGAGCCAATTAATGCGGCAAAAATCACCACCGCCACGACCACCGCAATAATTATTGTGGTGCGGTCAACAGGCTTGGCTGAAAGTTCAGGGTATTCTTTCTTCTTAGGCGCAAGCTCATCAGCCGACCTTTTGTCTAAACTGGTGGATTGCCCTGGGGTTTTATTTAATGTATTGTTATATTCAGGCATATCAAGTCTCACTTTTAAGTGAATAGGATAATATAAGCCTTATGTTAGCACACTCTATAGATTTTGTCATATTGGGGCTTGCTCATTGAGTTTTTGGGGCTTACCTCACCCCAACCCCTCTCCTACTTAAGAGAGGGGCAAAATCTCCCCTCAATGTCGGGGGGATTAAGGGGGGTAGCTCTTAAGTAAGCGGATATTTCACCCGCAACCAACGGGCAATAATGAGCCATAAACCACTCATCACGCTCGCCTCCGCAATATGCAGTAAGCCAATGGGGAACAAATTTGAGCCTAATAGCCGCGCCAATAATTGCCCCGCCAGAAAACCACTGAAACTTACCATAAGATAAATAGGCAAATCTAGCCAGGTTCGCCCTTGCCACAAATAAAATAGCAAGCCATAAATGATACCCATAAAATAGCAAGCCATAAATGATACCCACTAACAACGCAAGTAAAATGTAAGGAGGCATGAGAAGTCTTTCAGCCTGTCAGCAATCAGCATATCAAGATTTTGGGGGGTAGTCATCAGGTGACTGCTAGTCACCTGATGACTAAAGGCCACAAATCTTGATATACTGAGTGTATCTTTTAAAATTCATCGTCATCTATCGGTTGAATCATTTGTTGTACCACCTCTTGCCAGGTGGCTAAAATGGTTGGGCTAGTTGATGATAAATAATTCTTAACACTGCCATCAAATTCCTTTAATTCGGGAAAGGTTAGTAATAACATAGCAATATCACGCCAATCTGTACCTGCTTTGGGTTGACCACGCCGTTGATGATAAGCTATCACTTTATAGGCAATTAACTCGGCAGGCGAGAGAACTAAAATTTGCGCCAAGCGTTGCGCCGAAGGCAAAATATCCATTTGACGAATGTCAACCAAATGACGATTACCTAACTTTTGAACTTGATATAAGCGATAACCCTGTGCTTGCGCGACTTCACGAACCCGTAAGGCAATATGAAATTGCTGATGTAAGGCTTGGTGAAGTTCCTCCGCCAAAAGTGCCGCCCGATTAGAAATTATATCAATATCTTGGGTCATGCGCGGTTCTTTAACATACGCATTAACCGCTTGCGCGCCAAATAAAACCACATCGTCACGGTTTTGCAACAATTTAAGGATAGCTCGATGTAATGTACTTAAGGGCAATGGTTCTTCCATCATGAACTCCCAAAAAGTTAAACTATCTGCGCTTAAAGATGACGAAGTATTAACGTTCAATTGTCCCCCCGCC
>JFJP01040748.1_pt1 | contig 13474 bp, 13 predicted proteins | sample 431651 | NCBI WGS metagenome assembly JFJP01 (sample SAMN02602958, study PRJNA72255) | Microbial mat metagenome, whole genome shotgun sequencing project. | biome: fresh water; feature: sink hole; material: water; isolation source: purple microbial (photo- and chemosynthetic) mats found in...
GATTTTGAGAGTAATTATGATGTTTTTTGATGAGAAGTTTTATATTCAATTAACTAAAGCCGAACTGGAATAGTATCTGTTTTCCCGTTTCCCTTTAAGTACATGTTTGCTAAACTATTTTTCAATTTTCTATTCACTTCAAACTTATTAAAGATCCAACACCTGTACGATCAACTCCGCAATATCGAAGTTTTTAACATCTTCTTTGTTCTTATACTTTAATCCATCAGTGAGCATAGTCATACAGAATGGGCAGGCTGTTGCCAGTATTTTTGCATCGCTGCGCAAAACTTCTTCCGTTCTTTCAATAAACACTTCTTTCTTTCCCGGTTCTGCTTCCTTGAACATTTGAGCACCACCGGCACCGCAGCAATATGAGAAACTCTTATTACGTTCCAGTTCTACAAAATCAGTGGTAAGTTTTTTCAGAATACTACGAGGCTCGGCATAAATATCGTTTCCACGACCGAGATAACATGGGTCATGGTATGTGATCCGGGTGTTTCCAAGCATGGTTGTATCTAATTTAATGCTTCCGTTTTCGATGTATTTATCAAGGAACTGGATATAATTGATCACCTCATAGTTTCCACCCAGATCCGTGTATTCGTTTTTGAAAATATTGAAGCAATGCGGACAGATGGTGATGATTTTCTTAACCTCATAGCCATTCAGAATGGAGATATTCTGCAAAGCCTGCATCTGGTAAAGCATTTCGTTGCCTGCCCTGCGGGCGGGATCGCCGGTACAGGATTCTTCTTTACCCAAAACAGCATAACTTATATTGAGATGTGTAAGTATTTTGGCAAAAGCACGGGTTACTTTTTTGTACCTGTCGTCGAAAGCGCCGGCGCAACCTACCCAAAAAAGGTATTCTGGTTTTTCACCACGGGCAAACAGGTCGGCCATTACAGGGATTTCTATCTTTTTGGTTTCCATTGTTTTATTTTATATTGTCAACTATTTACCACTAAGGCACTGAGGGCACTGAGGAGCACTAAGTATTGATGAATAAGTATAATAGAGCTAACTTTTACGAATTAAAATTACTTAGTGGTTCTTCGTGTTCTAAGTGCCTTCGTGGTTCCAGTTTTTAAGAAACTTTTATTTCCAGGTTTTCAGCCCAAAGCAAACGATCCTCTGATGAGAACTGCCATGGAGCTCCATTGTTTTCTATATTGCTGAACATGGTTTTCAAGCCACTGGGAGCGCTGTTCTCTTCCATTACAAGGTAACGCCTCATATCCACAATTAAAGTCGGATGATTTATATTTACCGGGCATTCCTGTGCGCATGCATTGCAAGTGGTGCAGGCCCAAAGTTCTTCTTCTGTAACATAATCGCGCAGGTATGATTTATTGTCGTTAAAATCTTTGCCAGCTTTAACCATTCCCGGACCTTTTTCTTTCATCCGGGCTCTTAGATCCATAAATATTTTGCGGGGTGACAACATTTTCCCGGTTGTATTTGCCGGGCAAACGGATGTACAACGACCACATTCAGTGCATGTTAATGAATCAAAATAATTTTTCCACGATACATCTTCCACATCTTTAACACCAAAACGACTGATTGGTGCATCTGTCGCCGGAGCTTCGAAAGTAGCATTTGGATCAAGCATCATTTTTACTTCGCGGGTGATATCATCCATATTAGTCAGTTTGCCGAGTGGTTCCAATCTTGTAAGGAAAGTATTGGGAACCGAAAGGAAAACATGAAAATGTTTGGAATAAGGTAAAATATTCGCAAATATAAAAATCAACAGGATATGTGACCACCAACATATTTCGTAAGCCAAATGCACACCTGTCAGATTCAAATTGTTTAATATCGGAGCCAGCATTACTCCAATTGGGTAAATACCATGAATAGTTTCGCCTGTTGTCAGCTGAAGTTGCACATATGTTGCATTCATTCCCATCAGCGAAATCATGAGTAATAAAATCATGCTGAGCGCAATATTAGCATCCTGGTGCGATATTTTCTTCATCTCGATACCTTCGAAGCGGCTGATATGTAAAAAAAGCCTGCGTACCAGGAAAACAAGGATAGAGACTGCAACCAGCAAAGCAAAAACATCACCTGATGCCATGATTATATTGTGTAGAATACCTAGTACTTTCAGTGATTTCTCATCACCAAAAAGCCCATCGATAATCATTTCGATGCTTCCAAAAATAATGACACAAAATCCCCAGAAAACCAGAGCGTGGAAAAAGCCGATTACCGGTCGACGGAATATTTTTGTTTGCCCAATGGCGACTTCGAGCATCACCTTAAACCGTTTTCCAATATCTTTAACCGGAAAGTTGGCTTTGGTAAATTTAAAGTAGCTGATCAGCCTTAGGATGGTGAAAGTAAAAATACCAAGTGTGATCAGAATTGTAAGTGCAAAAACGATTTGCTTTGCCATAATTATTTGATTTACAATAATCAAAAATGTCCTTAAACCCATTCAGACAGAATAAACTTTTAAGGACATCTTCTTTTTTATTACGTGAAACCTGCCTATTTTGACTTTATTTCCTTAACTGCTTCAACCAGCTTAGGAAGCACTTTAGATGCATCACCTACAATTCCATATTGTGCAGCTTCAAAAATGGGTGCATCCTTATCTGTATTAATTGCCACAATAAATTTGGATGAACTTACACCGGCCAAATGCTGTGTAGCTCCGGAAATTCCGATTGCAAAATAAAGGTTTGGTGCAATGATTTTGCCGGTTTGTCCGGTATGTTCGTCGTGTGAACGCCAGCCTTCGTCGGAAACCGGGCGGGAACAGGCAGTTGCAGCGCCTAGCAAATCAGCTAGTTCAACCAACGGACCCCAGTTATCAGGTGATTTCATTCCACGACCACCGGAAACAACAATATCAGCATCTGTAATGAGGATTTTTCCTGATTGCTTTTGCACTTCTTTAACCTGTGTTTTCATCAGTTTTCCGTCAGGCTGAATATTCATTTTCTCAACAACAAAAGTTTTTGAGGATTCAACAACTTCAAAAGAGTTCTGAGCCAGAGTTATGATTTTTATTTCGGTCTTTATTGCAACATTTGCGAAAGCTTTTCCTGAATACACTTTCTTGTAAACCACAAACGGATTGATGCTTACCGGCAATCTACTGACTCCAGAAGCAATACCTGCTTTTAGTCTCACTGAAAGTCTTGGCGCTAATGCTTTCCCTGAATTATTGTTCGCAAGAACGAGAATATTGGCACCGGTTTTCTGAGCCACTTCAGCAATCATGCTAGTATAGACTTGCTCATCAAAAGCTTTGATAGAATCATTTTCGATGTTGATCACTTTTTCAGCGCCGTAGGCAGCTAACTTTTCGAGTTCCGATGCGTCAACTTTACCGATTGATAATGCGATAGCGGGTTGGCCAAGCATTTCTGCCACTTTTGAAGCGTATGATACTAATTCGAAAGACAATTTCTTGAATTTCCCATCCCAATTTTCGAGGAATACTAATACTGACATATATTGATCCGTTTTTAGTTACGTTAAAATAAAATGATTAAATAACTTTTGCTTCGTTCTGAAGCAAAACAATGAGTTGTCCGGCATCATCAGCTGCTACATATTTGCAAGCTGCACGAGGTTTTGGCATTTCGTAATTAATAACCTCTGTCAGGCTATCAATCAATTGAGGTTCAACAACTTTAATAGGTTTGGTCCTGGCCATCATGATTCCACGCATGGCAGCAATCCTCGGTTCTTTTGCGATTCCTTTTTGTACAACAGCAATAAACGGAGCAGGTACAGTTATAATTTCCTTACCACCATCAATTTCGCGGGTTATTACTAATTGACCATTTTCAATTTTAACAGAGGAAACGCCCGTAACGGATGGATATCCTAACAATTCAGCAAGCATCCCTCCTACTGTTGATCCGTTATGATCACTGGATTCGATACCACAAAGAATGATATCAAAATTTTCGTTTCGGATTGCTTCAGCAAGTTGGACTGCAATAGCATAAGCATCTCCGGCTTCAATATTAATACGGATGGCATCATCAGCTCCAATTGCAAGTGCTTTGCGCAACGTAGGTTCAGAACTGATCAATCCAACATGGCCCACTGTTACTGTTTGAACGCCGTTGGATGCATCATCTTTTAACTCGAGAGCCCGGGTCAATGCAAGTTCATCCCATGGATTTATAACCCACTGAATACCATTCACATCAATTTTTGTAGAGTTATCAACAAATTTAACTTTTGTGGTGGTATCAGGCACATTACTGATACAAACTAAGATCTTCATAAGTATGAGAATTATGTTTAAAAGTTATTCAGAATAAGTCTTGTCAGGAATACCATATTCAAATTATAGCAGGTTCAAACTAAACTTATTTCCTGTTAATTATTTCGTTATCGACATTTATTCTGGTTGACAAATTTAGTATTATTTGTATACATATTGAAAAAACCTTTGTATGAATAGCAGAAATCGATCCCATCTTAATTTATAGTGTTGATATACAAATTAGTATACAGGATGTTTAGAAAATTAGCAGGAATCTGTTGGTTTGCTTTCAGGTTTTGAATTAATGGTTAGATTTGTATTATGAAGCAAAATGATTCTAAAAATCCCAGAAAGAAGTCTTTTCTCCGGATACCGGTTTTCCCTGGAGGAAAGGAGGCATATCAGCAGTTTATTAAGGAGAATATTGTTTATCCGGAATCGGCACTTACAAATAAGGTGGAAGGATATGTTTACCTTGTTTATACAGTAAATAATATTGGTGAAATTGTGGATGTTGAAGTTACAAAAGGAATCGGTTCTGGCTGCGACGAAGAAGCTATCCGGATTATTCGCATGTTGAAATACGATCCTGCCCGAAACCGTGGAGTTAAAATGAAAGTGGAAATGAAAACCAGGATTAATTTCAAGCTCTCTGAGGAATTATTGAATAAGGATCAGTCAGAAATTCAAATCAATTATTCTACAACAACTTCCGAAAAACCGAACAGCCCGGAACCGAAGTCCCAGGCTGTTTATAATTATACGATTAATCTCTAAACGTAATTATTTTATTTCGCAATTATCCGGATGATCGTGGCACTCGCGGCAGTCGAGGCTTTTGTTGTACATTTCCATAGCGCGGGCGCTCATACCCATACTTGAGAAACCACCGTCGTTAAACAGGTTTTGCATAGTAACTTTACGGGTCAGATCACTGAAAAGTGTAAGACAGTAATCAGCACATTCATCAGCCGTAGCGTTGCCAAGTGGTGACATACGTTCGGTAAAGTCCATCAATCCACCTATTCCCTTTACTCCACTACCTGCTGTTGTCAATGTTGGTGACTGCGAAATTGTGTTGATGCGAATATGTTTTTCGCGCCCGTAAATGTAACCGAAACTGCGGGCGATGCTTTCCAATGCCGCCTTAGCATCGGCCATATCATTATACTCAAAAAGAGTTCGTTGTGCAGCAACATACGAAAGTGCAACAATTGAACCCCATTCATTAAGAGCATCGAATTTTTTAGCTGTTTGAATAACTTTATGAAACGAAATAGCTGAAATATCCATTGTTTTGAGGTAATTCTCATAACTTACCGAGTCATAAGGAATTTTTTTACGCACGTTAGGCGACATTCCGATTGAATGCAAGATAAAATCAATTTTGCCATCGAAATGTTCCAGTGTTTTGGTAAAAAGATTTTCCAGGTCAGGAATACTGGTGGCATCTGCGGCCACAACAATTGAACCGGTGGCTTCAGCCAGTTTATCAGTATCGCCTAAACGAAGCGCCATGGGTGTATTGGTAAGGACAAACTGAGCACCTTCTTCGTGGGCCTTCTCTGCCACTTTCCATGCGATTGACATGTCGTTCAATGCACCGAATATGATGCCTTTTTTGCCTTTAAGTAAATTGTAAGCCATTGTATCGGTTTTAATTAATAATTCAATATTTGTTTATGGTAGGTATGATTAATCAACTCTTGGTTTCAGATAAATTTAATGTAAGTAAGCTTGAAAGTTTTGTGCAAATAAAACTTTGTCTAAGGTAGTGAAAAAAATTGCAAACTTAATTTTTGTAATTAAGTAACTCACGAGCAGTAACTTTAGCCGACTCAGTTATTGTTTCATCACTAAGCATACGGGCAATTTCATTTACCCGATCTTCGCTTGAAAGTACTTTTAAACTCGAAACTGTTGATGTTTCTCCATCCAGTTTGTATGCCAGTAAGTGACTATCAGCCTTACCTGCAATTTGAGGAAGATGGGTAATGGCAATAACCTGCATATACTTTGCCATGTTTCGCATAATACTACCAACTTTTCCAGCAATATCCCCTGAAACGCCACTATCAATTTCATCAAATAATACGGTTGGAAGCAGACTACGGTTGAGTACCAGCGATTTTAATGCAAGCATAAGCCGGGATAATTCTCCGCCCGATGCAACTTTTTGAATTTCACGGATTTCACTGCCTTTATTGGCCGAAAATAGAAACGTAATTTTATCTGTTCCTGTTACTGAAAAATATGACAGTTTTTCTTGTTTAATTTTGAATATAGCTGAAGGCATTCCAAGATTTTCAAGCACATTACTCATTTCAGCCTCAATTGTTGGTATAACTTCTATTCTTTGCTCTGAAAGAACAGTAGAAATTGCTAAAAGTTCACTTTCTTTTTTGGCGAGTATTTCATTTAACTCAACAATACGTGTTTCCAACGATCCAATCGCAAAAAGCTTATCTGATAATTCATTCATAATTACAATCAGCTCGGCAACAGATTGCACCCTGTGTTTTTGCTCCAGGTGATAAATCATATCCAAACGCAGACTGAGTTTTTCAATCCTTTCGGCATCAAAATGAACCTGGTCAGAGAATACACGGAGTTCATTTGCAATATCTTTGATTTCAATCAGACTTCCGTTAATCCTTTCGGCAAGTGGCAGCAAATGATGACTAAACCGCGTAGCCTGGTCAATAAGTTGCTTTATTTCCGAAAGTTGGTCGCTAATATTTAATTCATTATCAGCAAGTATTCCGATAGCCGAAAAGGTACGGGTTTTAATTTCTTCTGCATGTGTCAGTATTTCAAGCTCTTCTTCAGCTTCCTTTTGTTCGTTGGCTGTCAAACTTGCTTTTTCTAATTCTTCAAACTGGAAATTCAGGAATTCCTTCTCATTTACACTCTGTTGTTCATTGCGGATACATTCCTCCAACTCAGCCTTCAACGAATTATATTCAGTAAAAAGCTTTTTGTATAGAACCTGTGTTTGAGGTTGTCCGGCATATGAATCAACCATTCCCAGCTGAAATGCTGCATCATTTAACTCAAGGGTTTGATGTTGCGAATGAATATCCACCAGCCTTTCGCCAATCTCCTTAAGTATATTCAGATTTACGGGTGTATCATTAATAAAAGCACGTGATTTTCCTTGCGGATTAATTTCGCGCCTGAATACTGAAGTAGGTTCATAATCAAGGTCGTTTGCCTCAAAAATGGGATTAAGATTATATCCTTCAATTAAGAAGCTTCCTTCAACAATGCATTTCTGATTTTTATCCCTTAAAACGGAAGTATCGGCCCGTTGCCCGAGAATAAGGGAAAGTGCACCAACCAGAATTGATTTCCCTGCGCCGGTTTCGCCTGTAATACAAGTAAAACCCTTGTGCACGGTTATTTCGAGCTTGGGGATAAGTATAAAATTTTCGACTGACAGATGCAGTAGCATGTCTTGATAATTAGCTTTAGTAAAGCAAATGTAAGAAATTGCGTTGAATGAGGCTTACTTAGTTTGTGTCATAATCTGCTGATACCTGGATGAATTTGCCGGATCAACTTCTTTCATAATATTCACGATCCTGGTTTTATCCATAGGGGCAGCCTGTGAATATATATTTATAAGTTCGTCTCTTTTTGCATCAAGAAATAATTGCGTAATATAAAGACCTGTTTTTTCACGATTCACTTTTTGCAAATTTTCGAGACAATCGTTTACACCACTTCGTCCAAGGTCCATGTTTTCCGACATAAGATCAAGACCCATACGATGGTAGGAATAAAATCCATCGCGAAACCCAGAATACGTATTATTCATCAGGTTTTCAACAAGCCAGTAACGGTTCTTAAGACTTTCAAATGCTTTCCACCCACGTTCAGGCGAATTTTGAGCTGCATTAACAACTGCTCTTGCTTTTTCGTAATATAATGTCCCTCCGGAATTAGCAAATGAATCGGCATCCAGTCCAAGCATTACATATAAATAATATGCAACCATCGAGGTCAGGTTTGATGTATAAACATCATCGTTATACTCAAGTGGTTCAAACTCTACATACTTGAAATCGAAATCTTTATCTACCAGATTTAATAGATTGGTGTTATAGGATGTTTTGTAAACCGGACGCTGCAATACTACATTTACTTTAGCTTTAAACTGATCACTCGAAACACGCTCCGTAATTGTGATCATAATAGAACATTCAATACGCTCTTCAGTTTTAAAAACAAAATTTGTCCATTTCCTGTTGTTTACAAACTCATAGAGTTCTGTTTGCAGGGTTTGGAAGACCTTTTTCTCAGTTCCTTCAACCTGAGGTGAATTAACAGTAACCTGGCACATGAATTCCTGAGCTTTGACAAAAGCAGGAGAACAGATAATCAGAAGAATAATCAGTTTGCGAACCATGTGGGATTTAACTAAGACTGAATTTAAACGATTTCTTTCTGAATAAAATCAAATAAATCGGCAGCAACTTCGGTTTTGGTTTTCAATTCGAAATTGTTGATTTTTTGATCTTTACCGATAATGGAAATTTTATTGGTTACGAAACCAAATCCGGAACCTTCATCTTTCAGTGAGTTAAGAACGATGAAATCAAGGTTTTTCGTATGCAGCTTTGCAATTGCATTATTGATTTCGTTATTTGTTTCCAATGCAAAACCAATTAAAAGCTGTTTGTTATTCTTGGTTTTTCCCAATTCTGAAAGAATATCCTTGGTTTTCACGAGGTTAATATGAAAACTATCTTCTTTTTTCTTGATTTTCTCAGCCTCCGGATTTTGAGGAGTGTAATCAGCAACTGCAGCAGCCATAATGCATACATCTGCTTTTGCAAATAACTCAGTACAACTGGCATACATTTCAGCTGCTGAGTTAACTTTAACGATTTTAATGGATGGATGTGACGGGTATTCGTTTACAGGTCCGGAAACAAATGTAACGTAGGCACCACGGGATGCAGCTTCAAGAGCCAGCGCATTACCCATCCGGCCTGAAGAATAATTGCTTATATACCTAACAGGATCAATAGGTTCAATGGTAGGTCCACTTGAAATCAGTATGTATTTTCCTGATAATGACAACTGTTTTGAGAAGTAGTTTTGTAGAATCTCTACTATCTTTTGTGGTTCCTCCAGTCGTCCCATTCCAGTAAGACCGCTTGCTAGTTCGCCGGCATGCGGAGCAATCAGAATATTTCCATGCGATTGTAAAGCTGAAATATTCAGTTGCGTTGTTTTATGGTGGTACATATCCACATCCATGGAGGGGGCATAAAATACCGGACAACGAGCGGCGAGATACGTGGCCAGCAATAGATTATCAGTAATACCAGTCGCCATTTTAGCCATAGTATTAGCTGTGAGCGGTGCGATTACGAATGCATCTGCCCAACTCCCTAATTCGATATGACTGTGCCAGGAGCCATCAGCAGGACTGAAAGGCTCAATTGAGACTGGATTTTGCGAAAGTGCTGATAGTGTTAATGGAGTCACAAAATTGCACGCTTCTGCAGTCATAACTACCTTAACCTCAGCACCTTCCTTTATGAGAAGCCGTATGAGGAAGGGGATTTTGTAGGCAGCTATGCCTGCAGTAATTCCAATCAGTATTTTTTTACCTTTTAACATCCTGCTACGGTAATGATATTACCAGGTATTTTCTTTTTCTTTCATTGGATTGCGCGAAAAAATCTGATCTTTCAGAAATTCGTTGGTAGCAATCAAAGTTGGTTTGGGTAAATTTTCGTAATATTTCGCAAGTTCAATTTGCTCACGGTTTTCAAAAACTTCTTCAAGGTTATCGCTTGGAGTTGCAAATTCTTCAATCTTCGAATTAAGTTCTTCCTTAATCTCCTGTGAAATCTGGTTTGCGCGTTTTGCAATAATGGCTACCGATTCGTAAATGTTTTCAGTCGGATCATTCAGTTCCGACATATTACGGGTAATAGTGGTAGTTTCAATTTTCAACTTTTTGATATCCATATGTTTGGTTGTTTATTTCGTTTTTAATTATTTAACTCTTTGGAAATATTCTTTTTAATTGCCAAAGCTTTTTCGCTGTATTCGCCTACCGGGAAACCGGCAACAAGTTCATCGTAAGCATCCGAGGCTGCATTCAGGCGTTCTATTCGTTTATCGTAAACACTATTAATTGCATATTCATATTTCGCTGACAGTATCGAATATAGTATTAACTCTTTCGATTTGGTATCGGGATAGTCCTTCAACACATTATTCAAAGATACAACCGAAGCTTTGTAATCCGACATTCGAAAATACAGCATGGCAATATCAATATCTTTTTTTTCGAGTTTTGCGCGCAATTCGTCAATTAGTTTATTGCATTCGGCTACCCGCTCGCTTTTAGGATATTGGTTTATAAACAGTTGTAATGATGATATGGCTTCTTTGGTTGATGATTGGTCGAGTGATGAACGGGGCGATTCAAGATAACTGCAGTAAGCGCTCATATACAAGGCTTCTTCATGTAGTAACAGTTTGCAGTATAATAAGCGATTTTTTCAGCTTTATCAGTGCCTTTAAAAAATGCCTGAATCTGTTCGAATAGTTGCTGTGCTGCTGAATAGCTTCCTTTCTCATAATACTCAAGTGCTTTGGTATACTTAAGTTCATTATCGGAACTTTTCAAAAGTTTCTGGAAAGGGCTGCAAGACATTATCACTGTTGATAATATCAAAACTATAATAATAACCGGTTTTCTGATCATGCTGCAAAAGTACACATTTTAACCTGAATTATGAAACGAATATGCATATAGCTATTTGCACATATTTAGTTAATATTTATTAAAAAGATGATTTAGAAGCTTGCTTTGTAGGTTTCCAGGCAGCGTTCACGAGCAAAAGCATGATCCAGAATAGGTTTAGAATATGAACTTGTTCCGTATTCAGGTATCCATTTTCTGATGTAAACACTTTGGGGATCGAATTTTTCAGCCTGGGTAGTAGGATTAAATATCCTGAAATAGGGTGCGGCGTCGCATCCCGTTCCTGCTGCCCATTGCCAGTTACCATTGTTTGATGCCAGCTCAAAATCAAGTAGTTTCTCAGCAAAATAAACTTCACCCCATTGCCAGCTGATAAGAAGATGCTTTACCAGAAAGCTTGCAGTAACCATTCTGACACGGTTATGCATAAATCCTGTTGAATTTAATTCGCGCATTCCTGCATCCACCAATGGGTAACCAGTTTGACCTTTACACCACGACTCAAAGTTTTTTTCATTATTTACCCACTGAATAAATTGGTATTTAGGTTTAAATGGCTGATGAACAACATGAGGGAAATGCCATAAAATCTGCATGAAAAACTCGCGCCAAATTAACTCACCTAACCATGTGGCATTTATTTCAAGTGCCTGTGTAACTAATTGCCTGATGCTAATTGTTCCGAACCTCAAATGAACGCTCACTTTACTGGTTGTATCCAATGCAGGAAAATCCCTTGTTTTATCATAAGTCACCAGAGGAGACTTATTGAGTTGGTACGGTTCAAAAACGCCTTTTATTTCAGTAAAACCAATTTCTAGTAAAGACATTGCTTTTTTACCCTCAACCGGTATCAAATTATATAGGTAATTTTCTGAATTCCAATGGTTAAGATAGTTGTGGTCCAGGTTTAATTTTTCGAGCCATTTATGACTAAAAGGAGTATAAACAGTATAAGGCTCACCTGATATTTTGGTTATCTCATCTTTCTCGAAAATGACCTGATCTTTGTATGTTTTAAATAAAACACCTTTTTCTGCAAGTTTTTTCTTTATTTGCAGGTCACGATCTAAAGAATAAGGTTCATAATCGTGATTTGCATAAACCCTGTTGACATCATAGGTTGATAATAACTGATCGAATATTTCCTCAGGAGTTCCAAAGTAAACCTGTACTGATGTTTTATAAGGTATGAGTAATTGATTAAGACGTTGAATTGCCTGATAAATGAAACTAATTCGTTTATCATCAGGATTAAGATTCTGTATAATTCGCTTATCGAAAATAAAAACCGGCAAAACTTTAAAGCCGGAAGTGAGGGCTTTAAAAAGTGCTGTATTATCAATTAATCTCAGATCGCGCCTGAACCAAAAAACAGCAATAGATTGTGGAATATCCATAGTATTTAAACAGGATGCAAATTTAATGTATTTTTATAGGTTTCCGGTAAATTAATACAATAAACAACACTCCTTCTTAGAAAGTTTAGTAGTTTTGCAGCACGAAAAAAAAATATTAATTTAAATACTGGAATTGTGGATCTTTTTGAAAAACGTGTTCGTAATCTGGGCCCGCTTGGAATGTATGCCAAGCAAGCTGATGGATATTTTATGTTTCCAAAACTTGAAGGAGAAATTGGTAACAAAATGATTTTCAGAGGTAAGGAACGACTTATCTGGAGCTTGAATAACTATCTTGGATTGGCAAACCATCCTGAAGTTCGTAAAGCTGATGCAGAAGGTGCAGCAAAATGGGGAATGGCATCTCCTATGGGAGCCCGCATGATGAGTGGACAAACAGTTTACCACGAGCAACTTGAGCGCGAACTGGCGGCATTTGTAAATAAGGAGTCAGCGTACCTGCTAAACTTTGGTTATCAGGGTATGATTTCAGTTATTGATTCAATGGTTGATCGTAATGATGTTATAGTTTACGATAGCGAAGCACATGCTTGCATACTTGATGGAATGCGACTGCACATGGGCAAACGTTTCGTGTATCCGCATAATAATATGGAAAACCTGCGTAAAGGTCTCGAAAGAGCTACCAGGCTTACAGAACAAACAGGTGGCGGAATACTTGTAATTACTGAAGGCGTTTATGGAATGTCAGGTGATCTTGGAAAAATAAGAGAGATTGTTGAATTGAAAAAAGAATTCAACTTCCGATTGCTGATTGACGATGCACATGGATTTGGTACCATGGGTCCTACAGGTGCCGGTACTGACGAGCATTTCGGTGTTCAGGATGGAGTTGATATGTATTTTGGCACATTTGCCAAAGCGATGGCCGGAATAGGCGGATTTATTGCCTCAACCGAGCCAATCATTGATTTCCTGAAACACAATATGCGTTCCCAGATTTTTGCCAAATCATTACCAATGCCAATGGTAATCGGAGCTTTGAAAAGACTGGAACTGGTTCGTACCAAGCCTGAACTCAGAACTAATCTCTGGACAATTGTTGAAGCTTTACAAAAAGGATTCCGTGAT
>JFJP01039439.1_pt1 | contig 13472 bp, 12 predicted proteins | sample 431651 | NCBI WGS metagenome assembly JFJP01 (sample SAMN02602958, study PRJNA72255) | Microbial mat metagenome, whole genome shotgun sequencing project. | biome: fresh water; feature: sink hole; material: water; isolation source: purple microbial (photo- and chemosynthetic) mats found in...
TTTATTTATTCTTTAACAAAAATATTTATTATTTGCGGAATAATATTGTTTCTCTTTCTCCTCCCTCTATCGGATAATATTATGTTACTGTTATATGGAGGACGATATTTAGAATCAGGATATATATTAAAGATGTCATTATTTGTTATTGCAATTGTTCTCAGTAGAACCGCAATTGAATATTCATTAATATCAAAACAAATGCATAAGGAATATATTAGTGGCATTTCAATTGTCAGTGCATTGTACATAATATTATGTTTAGCGGGAATTATTTATTATGAAATTATTGGAGCATTATTGGGTTCCATTATTTCTGAGATAATATATACCGGCTACATTTTACATCAAGTTAAAAAGTATAACAATAATATGCCGTATATTATATTATACGTCAAATCAATGATCCTTATTATATTATCGTTAATAATCTTTTTTAACCCGTTTAATATTCCTTTGGGGATCATTTCCATAGTGTACTTTGCCACGATTGTTATAGGTTTATTTATACTTAAATTAGTATCAATTAATGATATAAAATATTTGAAGAGAATATTGAGTAAAGCTTAGTTATTATGGCTCAGAGAAAGAAGATACATCCAAGTGTTTTTATTGTTGTATTGAATTATAATAATTATGATGACACTGAAAAATGTGTTTCATCATTACAAAAACTAGATTATCCGAACTATTCAATAATAATCGTTGACAATAATTCAACAGATGGAAGCGGATTAAGACTTAAACAAAGATTTACGGATATAGAATTCATATACTCGAATCATAACGGTGGGTTTGCTGCAGGGAATAACATTGGTATTAAATATGCTCTAAAAGAGAAAGCGGAATATGTTTTAGTTCTTAATAATGATACAATTGCAGATCCTAATACATTACGCGCAATGGTTGAAGTTATTGAAGAAAATAATGACACGGGCATCGTTACTTGTAAAATATTATATGAAAGAACTAAAAAAATATATGTATCCGCTGGACGGATTAGCAATGTTTTATGTGCTGTTCTACCGCTTAAAAAACAGGATGAATCAACCATATGTGATGTATCTTACATCGCTGGATGTGCTATGTTGATAAAAAAAGAAGTTTTTGATTCGCTTGGTTTACTTGATGAAAATTTTTTTATGTATTACGAGGATGTTGAATATTCCAAGCGTGTTTCAAAGAAATATCGACTAAAATATACTCCCTTCGGCACAATTTATCATAAAAGCGGTGGCGGAGATTCGTGGAAAAATTATTCTCCATTTTACCTATATTATTCTTCCAGGAATCGTATCTTGGCATTTAGTAATGGAAAAATGATAAATAAATGTTATGCAACAGTTGCAAACATGTCTAATGTTATTCTAAAATCCCTATATATTATTTATTATTGTATATATAGTTGCGATAAAAACGAATTCTATAAAATTAAAGCCTTGTTCACAGGAATGCATGATGGAATTAAAAATATAAAAGGTAGAAGAAAAGGTTATTAATTACCCATCTACTGCTACTAAATACTTGACAAATATATTATTATTCCGGGGTTGTTTAAGTTAACATAAATGAAAAATATTCGATTTATATCACAATACTATTATCCAGACGTTGCAACAACAGGGCAATTACTTTCAGAATTAGCTATTGCTCTAACGAAGCAAGGACGAGAAATTTACGTTCTCACAGCTCTTCCAACATACCAAAAGAAAAACGCATTACGAGAAGAGGTTCACGAAAAAGTTATAATAAAAAGAATATTTTCAACCCGATTTAATAAAAACCAGATATTCGGGAAACTAATTAATTCCACTACTTTTTTTCTATCTGCTTTATTCAATCTATTGATTGATAGAAAGAATTTGCCATTGCTCATTGTCTCCAATCCGCCATTTCTGCCATTAGTAGGTTTTTTGCTTAAAAAACTAAGATCAACACAATACATATTTTTAATCCACGACGTATACCCCGATATTGCTGTGCGATTAGGTTATATTAGATCAAATCGTATTATTGAAAAAGTATTTAATTATTTTAATACGATAATGTTAAATAATGCTGATTACATTATAGTCTTAAGCGACTCGATGAAAAAAGTAATACTTCAAAAGGAAAAAAATAATGATACATATTCGAAAAAAATATTTGTAATTCACAATTGGGCTGATGGTGAATTTATTAAACCAATACCTAAGGAAAAGAATATATTTTTGAATGCGCATCATTTGGAGGGTAAATTTGTATTGCAATATTCAGGAAACATGGGGCTTTTCCATGAACTTGAAATGATAGTTGAAGTTGCTCGAATTATGGGCGACAAACTATGCTTAGTTCTGATTGGTGATGGCGGGAAAAGGAAAAATTTAGAAGAAATAGTAAAAAAATATTCTCTTAAAAATGTTATATTTTTCCCTTACCAACCAATTGAGATGCTTCCAATGAGTTTAACTGCGGCAACCGTTTCCTTAGTAACGTTGGAAGAAAATATTGAAGGATTAGCCATGCCTAGTAAACTTTATACAATAATGGCTGCCGGAAACCCTGTTATCGCAATTTGTGACGAACAATCTGATGTAAGTACGATAATACAAGATGCACAATGTGGGTTTGCAATAAAACATCACGATATCCAATATATGGAACAGTGTCTAAATTATTTGATATCTAATCCAGAGTTAAGAGAAACGATGGGTAAAAATGCCAGGAAATATTTTGAAAATCACTTTTCTATTAATCATGCGATCGAAAAATACAAAATAGTATTTTCACTCATAGATGGGAAAAAATAGGTGAAACACTTTGAGCGTAAATTAATTCTTTTTGATTTCTTCGTAATTAACTGGGCACGGATATACTTTTATTTATCAAGCGTTGAAAGTAGAATAATCGCAGCCCAAGCAAAAGCGAATCTGTTTTTGTTTTTTGGATTGTATAATACTTGGAATACTAAATCGTAAAAATGTTGTTTGCTTTTTGAATTTGTTTGTTCAAAAATCAAAATTAAATGAAAAAAACAATCTCTTTTATCTTTGGAACTCGTCCCGAAGCAATTAAACTTGCTCCGGTCATCCTTGATCTTAAAAATGATCCTCGATTTACTGTCCATATCTGTGTTACGGCACAGCATCGTCAGATGCTAGACCAGGTGTTGGAGATATTCAATATTGTCCCGGATGTCGATCTGAACATTATGAAACCGAATCAATCGCTCTCTGAACTGACGGCGAATGCAATTGTTGGAATTGATAATTATTTAAAAACACATAAACCCGATCTTGTTCTCGTTCAGGGGGATACAACTACCGTATTTGCAGCTTCTCTTGTCAGTTTTTATCATAAAATTCCGATTGGACATGTTGAAGCTGGATTACGCACCAACAATAAGTTCTCACCCTTTCCGGAGGAGATCAATCGAGTTCTTACTTCGCATGTTGCCGATATTCATTTTGCGCCTACCACATTGTCAAAAGAAAATTTAGTAAAGGAAGGAGTCGCACCAGACACAATATCCATTACCGGTAATACTGTTATTGATGCTTTGTTATTGGCTAAGGAGATGGTAAAAAAGAACCCGCCGGTAATTAGTAGTCTATCTGCGAATGTTTTAAAAAATGAAAAATCTATTATCTTGATCACAGGTCATCGAAGGGAGAATTTTGGCGCTGGTTTTGAATCGATGTGTGCTGCAATTGCCGAATTGGCGAATGAGTTTCCGACATATAATTTTGTCTATCCTGTTCACCTTAATCCGAATGTACGAGATCCTGTTTTCAGGATTTTAGGAAGTAAATCAAATATTTTCTTAATTGAACCGTTAAGTTATTTGCCTTTTGTATCATTGATGCTTCGTTCGGTGTTGATATTAACGGATTCAGGCGGAATTCAAGAAGAAGCTCCAACGTTTGGAATTCCCGTACTTGTTATGCGCGATACGACTGAACGGCCCGAAGGTGTAGCAGCTGGAAGTGTAAAATTGGTAGGCACGTCAAAAGATATGATCAAAAAAGTCGCAAGAGAACTCTTGACCAACAAGACTGTTTATAACAGTATGGCGTCAGTTGCAAATCCTTATGGTGATGGTAAGGCCTCAAAACGTATCATAGAACATATAAATAAATTTTTGAATTAGATGTAATGAAACACTTCGAACGTAAAATAATTCTCTTTGATTTCTTTGCAATTAATCTTGCGTGGATATGTTATTACATATTACGGGTTGAAAGTAAAATAATTCTATACCAAGCAAAGCCTGATTTGCTTTTACCAATGTTGGTGATGTACATCTATTGGCTTTCAGTCTTTTTATTTTTTGGTTTGTACCGCGCATGGTATGCGAAGTCTCGCACCGATGAATTTTCGGCAGTATTTCGAGCAATTTCACTTGGCTGTATTCTAATGTTCTTTATCATTTTTTTTGATGATGAACGAAATGCCATGTACTCCGGCAATCGATTAATCATTTTGATGTATTGGATTCTAATGATTATTACTGTTGGAGTTGGCAGGGTTGTGCTACGAAGTTTTAGAAAACGAATGTTGTTGCAGGGAATTGGCCTTAGTGAAACGATTATTGTTGGAACCGGACCTAAAGCAGTTGAACTTATCGAATCCGTTAAAAAATATCCGGCGCTTGGGTATAATGTTATAGGATTTATTTCTACCGATGAGACAGTAAAGGATCATTCGATGCAAATATTGGGAGCGATCGACGATATTCCTAAAATAATAAAAGATAATAATGTTAGAAATATTCTGATCGCTCTCGATTCTCAGCAAAAGGAAGTTGTTCTTACCGTAGTTTCTCTCTCGACGGGGCTTGATATTTCTATTAAGATCATTCCGGATATGTACGACATCATTTCCGGACAAGCTCGGACAAATCAGATCTATGGATTTCCATTGATCGAGATTATGCCGCACATTATGCAGCCGTGGGAAGAAAGTGCAAAGAGATTGGTTGATGTTATTGTCTCGATAATGATATTGACACTCTCTTCTCCAATATGGATAATGGTAGCGGTCGCTATACGATTGGAATCTCCGGGAAGCGTTGTATACAGTCAAGAACGAGTTGGGATCAAAGAAAAAAGATTTCGCATGCATAAATTTCGTTCTATGAGGTCCGATGCGGAAGCAAAGACAGGTCCTGTGTGGGCACCAAAAGACGATCCACGGGTCACAAGTGTCGGTCGATTTTTACGAAAAACTCGCCTCGACGAAATTCCACAATTTATTAATGTGCTGAAAGGTGAAATGAGTTTGGTCGGTCCACGTCCTGAAAGACCACATTTTGTTGAGTTATTATCAAAAGAAATTCCATTATACAAACGCAGGTTAGTTGTTCGTCCCGGAATTACCGGATGGGCACAGATCAAACAAGGATATGACACGTCTATCGATGACGTGCGTTCTAAAGTTCGTTATGATTTGTTCTATATTGAGAACATGTCGTTCCGGATGGATATAAAAATATTATTAATGACCGTTTATACAATGATAGCAGGTAAGGGTAACTAATGTCACGAGCACTCGTCATCATACCAACATACAACGAAGCGCCTAATGCCGAAAAAATTATCACAGAGGTGCTTCACCAATCCGAAATAATTGATGTTCTTATCGTTGAAGACAATTCTCCGGACGGAACAGCCGCCATCGTTAAGAAAATGATGGAAACTAATCCGAGAATACATATTCTTGAGCGGGAACGTAAACTGGGACTTGGAACGGCTTATGTTGCAGGGTTTAAGTATGCCATTAAGAATAAGTATGATTTTATTTTTGAAATGGATGCAGATTTCTCTCATAACCCGAAAGAAATTCCTATCATCCTTAGCAAGATGGAAGAATGTGATGTTCTGATTGGTTCCCGCTACATTAAAGGTGTTAATGTTGTTAACTGGCCGATGAAACGCTTGATTTTGAGTTATTCCGCCAATATTTATACGCGTATCATTACCGGTATGCCGATCCACGATGCAACAGCAGGATTCAAATGTTACAAACGAAAGGTGTTAGAATCGATCGACCTGGATTCCATTCGATCAAATGGTTATGCATTTCAAATAGAAACTAATTTTCTTGCATGGAAAAAAGGTTTTAAATTATTGGAAATGCCGATCGTATTCGTTGACCGACGTGTTGGTGTTTCAAAGATGAACAAGAAAATTGTGTATGAAGCAGCGTTCATGGTCTGGAAACTGAAAGCAAGAAGTATCTTTAATAAGTTGTAATCCAACTCAATGGACATTTCTGTTGTCATAGTAAATTATAATGTCAGAGAGTTTTTAAACAACGCACTTATTTCGTTGCTTAAAGCGCTCGAAGGATACTCATCTGAAATATTCGTGGTCGATAATGCCTCCGATGACGGAAGTGTAGAGCTCATTCAACAACGATTTCCTCAAGTTCACCTTATAGCGAATAAAACAAACGTTGGATTTGCAAAAGCAAATAATCAAGCGCTTTCAATCGCAAAAGGAAAATTTCTTCTTCTATTGAATCCCGATACGCTTGTTCAAGAGGATACATTTCCTAAACTCATAGAGTTCTTCCAAAATAACCATGATGCGGGAATGATCGGCTGCAAAATTCTTAATTCGGATGGCACTCTGCAGCTAGCTTGCCGAAGGAGTTTCCCAACACCGTGGACTGCATTTACCAAAGCATTCGGTCTCAGTTCACTCTTTCCCAAATCAAAATTGTTTGCTCGTTATAATCTCACCTATTTAGACCCGGATAATTCGTATGAAGTGGATGCGATTAGCGGTTCTTTTATGATGCTTAGAAAAGATGTGCTTGAAAAGATCGGCGGTCTTGATGAATCATTCTTCATGTATGGTGAAGACCTTGACTGGTGTTTCCGCGTCCAACGTTCAGGATGGAAAGTATATTATGTACCGACAACTTCCATCATTCATTACAAAGGGGAGAGTACCAAGCGTAGTGATATTGATGAACTGAAAGTGTTCTATAATGCTATGCGGTTGTTTGTCCGGAAACATCATGGAGGTTCAACATTCTTTGAATGGTTTATTTACTCGGGTATTTATTTTCGAAAGATCATTGCAGATGTTTCACGAATGATGAAGCCGTTAGCAATCGTTCTTTTTGATATGTTGATCGTTTCAGGGACAATTCTGGTCGGAGAATATATTAGAAAGGAAAGCTTGTTTACCTTTCCGTCGTATGCTTATCCCTGGGCATTTGTCATCCCATCATTGATCGTTTTTATTTCATTGATGTTACATGGTGTCTATATAGAATTTAAACTCTCTGTTTCACGGTCCATTGCGGCAGTCTTTTCTGCTTTTGTGGTTATTTCAGCAATTGTGTCATTCGAAAAAGATTTTGCATTCAGCCGAATGATCGTACTTATTTCAGGAGGGTTGTCACTAATTCTCATACCGGGTTGGAGATTGTCACTTCGTCTTTTAGGATTTGGTGAAAAAACTAACCGGACAACATTGTTTGGAAAACGTACTCTTATTGTTGGGGTGCAGCAATCCGGGCAAGAGATTTTGAAAAAATTGCGGGCGCGGGCGGGAGGGGGATATTCGGTCGTAGGATTTGTCGACAGCAACCGTAAACGGATCGGCGAAAAACTTATGGATGTTGAAATTGTTGGAAGTATTGATACGATCGGGAGGATCATAGAAGAACAGCACATTAGTGAAGTGATCTTTTCTTCTGATGCGGTATCGTACTCCACAATTTTAAATGTCATTGCTAATAACCGAAAGCGGTATGTGAATTTTAGACTTGTTCCAAATAATCTTGAAGTGATCATAGGTAAATCCAGCATTGACCAACTAAATGAAATTCCATTTATCGACATTGATTATAACATCGGAAAATTCCGTAATCGCATTGTTAAACGTTTATTTGATATTATAGCTTCTATTTTTCTTTTGATTTGCTTTTCCCCTTTTGTATATTTTAAGCGGTTGTTTACATCACAGCCGGAAACTGGGCTAAGTACGGTGATTTTGCAGATGCCAATGGTTCTTTTGGGAAAGAAAAGCATTGTGGGGTATATTTTCGCTGAAAATATTAATGTAAACAGGAATATTTTCCGTGGAAAACCTGGTGTAACTGGTTTGATCCATATCCAGAATAACGGAAATCTCAGTGTCGAAGAAAAGGAACAGTTTGACCTTTATTATGCAAAGAACCAAACCTTACTTCTTGATTTAGAGATTATTGTAAAATCACTGCAACAGTGGATGCAACAAAAACGCAGTTATTGATTTTGTTTAGAACCTTTACAATTTTTCCGGACATTTCGGAGTATTTATGGCAAAAGTAGTTCTTGAGTTTGAAAAACCGATCTACGAGTTAGAACAAAAAATAGAAGAGATCAAGAATCTTTCCGACAGGGTTGATGTTTCTGATGAAATTAAAACATTAGAAAAGAAGGTCGGACAGCTTCGTGAAAATATTTTTGCAAATCTCACACGATGGCAGCGGGTCCAATTGGCACGACATCCTGAACGTCCATATACGTTAGATTATATCCAACATATGACCACAGATTTTGTGGAATTACATGGCGATCGTACGTACGGAGATGACAAAGCAATTGTTGGCGGATTTGCAAAATTAAGCGGTCAGCCTGTTATGATTATAGGGCATCAAAAAGGACGCGATACAAAATCAAATTTGTATCGTAATTTTGGGATGCCGAATCCTGAAGGATACCGGAAAGCATTACGACTGATGAAATTGGCGGCAAAGTTTAAGCGCCCAATCATTACAATGCTGGACACTCCCGGAGCATATCCCGGATTAGAAGCTGAAGAACGAGGACAAGCAGAGGCAATTGCACGAAATCTTTTTGAGATGTCGCAATTTCCGGTTCCGATCATTGTTGTGATCATCGGTGAAGGTGCTTCCGGCGGCGCGTTAGGAATTGGTGTTGGAGATAGAATACTAATGCTCGAAAACACATGGTATTCAGTTATTGCTCCCGAATCGTGTTCTTCAATTCTTTGGAAGAGTTGGGAATTCAAAGAGCAAGCTGCAGAAGCTTTGCGATTAACTCCGCCGGATCTTTTGGAACAAAAAATAATCGATCGGATTATTCCTGAGCCGCAAGGTGGAGCGCACAAAAATCCACAGCAAGCTGCTCTTGTAGTGAAAGATGCAATTCTCGAAGAGATAAAATTTCTGAGCAAATTGAAACCTGAGAAATTGATCGAGCGAAGAATAGAAAAGTTCTGTAAAATGGGTTCGTGGAATGAGTGATGTCGGGAAATCATTTACAACTGATATACGTGTTCGATACGCTGAAACAGATGGAATGAGAGTGGTCTATCACGGAAATTATCTCACCTATTTCGAGGAAGCCCGAACCAATCTCTTCCGCTCAATCGGGGTTGTCTATTCTGAAATTGAAAAAACCGGTATCTATCTTGTTGTTCTCGAAGCATTTGTCAAGTTCCATCGCTCTGCAGTGTATGACGATATTCTTCATGTGAAAGCAACACTCACAGAATTGCCGGCTCTTCGATTGACGATCAATTATGAGATAACACGAAACGATGAAAATGAAATTCTTGTAACTGGTCAAACCGTTCATGCGTTTACGAATGCAGCATCAGGTAAACCGATCCGTCCCCCGAAGAACTATCTTGAATTAATGGGGAAATTTTTTTAGGAATTTTTATGAAACAAGAACTTCTTGAAATACTCTGCTGTCCAAAGTGTAAGGCAGATCTCAAATACGATGAAAAGACATCGACTCTTACGTGTGTTTCATGTAAAACTGTATATCAAGTAAAGGATAACATTCCGATCCTGCTTCCAGAAAATACTCCACAATGATGGAACATAATTACCTTCACGACAGCCGCATTGGCAGACTAATAGAACAAGCGCTTTTTGAAGATATTGGATTTGGCGATATCACCAGCGAATCATTGATTCCGGAAGAACAACTTGGGAAAGCAGAGTTCATCGCAAAAGAGAACGGTATCATTTCCGGTATTGATATCGTAAAACTTGTATTCAGTTATGTTGACGGGCAAGTAACATTTGAACCGACAGTACAGGATGGTGCGATGGTTGAGTCGGGTGTTTCACTGGGCACTATTGATGGTCCCGTTCGAAATCTGTTGACGGGAGAGAGAGTTGCGTTGAATTTTATGCAGCGTATGTCCGGAATTGCCACACTTACACATAGATATGTTCACGCAGTTACCGGAACAAAAGCCAAGATAACAGATACGCGAAAGACAGTTCCCGGTTTACGAATGCTTGATAAAAAAGCAGTTCTGGATGGGGGTGGGATCAATCACCGCTTTGCGCTTGATTCAATGGTATTGATCAAAGATAATCATATTGCAGCTGCCGGCGGAATTAGAAACGCAGTTATTCGCTGCAAGGAATATCTGAAACTTCAAGGAATTGATGTAGCGATTGAAGTTGAAACCACTACAATCGGTCAAGTAAAAGAAGTATTATCTCTCGGCGGCGTAAATCGAATTATGCTTGACAATTATTCTCTTGAGGCAATGGCTCAAGCTGTAATATTAATAAACGGAGCTTTTGAAGTTGAAGCATCCGGCGGTGTAAATTTACAGACGGTGCACGCAATTGCTGAGACCGGTGTTGATATTATTTCTGTCGGTGCACTTACCCATTCTTCAAAAGCGTTGGACATTTCACTGGAATACGTCTTGTAAACGCTGTTGTTATCGCCAGGAAATATTCCTTAGGAACTGCTGTTTTTCTTCTACCTTATGTTTGAACAAATAAAGCGGCTTGGAACGGACACAGCAATTTACGGCATTAGCACAATTGTTGCTCGCCTTCTCAATTTCATTCTTCTTCCGTTGTATGCGAATATTCTTTCCCCGTCTGAATTCGGAATTCAGGCGAACATCTATGCGTATATCGCTTTTTTTATTCTGTTCTATGTCTACGGAATGGAATCTGCCTATTTTCGATTTGCTTCCTCAAAAGAACTGGGGAGTGAAAAAGAAAATTTCAGTACTCCCTATATTTCCATCCTGATCATTTCGGCATTTCTTTCAATTGTATTGTTCTTGTTTGCAGTCCCGCTGACTTCGTTGTTTATGATTGATACTTCGTTGTATCATCTAATCTATTATGCTTCCGGAATATTATTTTTTGATGCAATTGTATTTGTACCGTTTGCATCATTAAGACTGCAAAAGAAAGCTAAATACTTTGCATCAATCAAAGTCATCAATATTGGATTCACGATCGCCCTCAATATACTTCTTGTGTATTACTTTAAGTGGGGAATAGAGGGAATATTTTTCAGCAATCTCGTTGCATCGTTTGTGTCGTTTCTGCTCTTGTTGCCCACAACGATTCGTCAATTTGAATTTTCATTTCATCAATCTCTTTTCAGAGAACTGCTCAAATTTGGACTGCCAATACTTCCGGTGGGAGTGTCAGGAATTCTGCTTCAACTTGTTGATCGGCCGATCTTATTATATCTCATGGATGAAGCATCCGTAGGAATCTATCAGGCAAATTATCGTCTTGGAATATTCATGGCGCTGGTGACAGGAATGTTTGAATTTGCATGGCGTCCGTTTTTTTTATCTCATGCAAAAGATCCAAATGCTAAGACGTTATTCGCTCGTGTGATGACATATTATTTGTCTGCGTGTGCTGTTGTATTTCTCTTGATATCGTTCTTTGTGGACGATGTAATCAAATATAAATTTCACGGACATTATATTCTGCGGCCGGAATATTGGGATGGTTTAGCCGTTGTTCCACTTGTGCTGGTCAGTTACATCTTCAGTGGTATAGGGACGAATCTCAACGCTGGAATACAAATTGAGAAGAAGACCAAATATCTTTTTCCAACGTCATTCTCCGGCTCGTTAACGAAAATCATACTTACCTTCATTCTTGTGCCGAAGTATGGGATTATGGGAGCGGCGTATGCAACGATATTCGGCTATATGATGGTGGAGATCACATTATATTATGTTGTGCAAAAATTTTATTATATCGAATACGAATTTGTCCGCATTGGAAAACTTGTTCTTTCGGTAGTGATTGCATTTATTATCGCAAAATTATTTTTTGACAGTATTCTCATCAAGTTCGTAATATTGTTATCGTGGTTTTTCAGTTTATTCTTGATCGGTTTCTTTACCAACGGAGAATTGTTGAGGTTGAAAAACATGGTTGGAAAAAAATCTTGACATCGGAGTTCAGTTGTGTTATCTTAATCACAAGAAATTATGTTCTTTTTAATGAATATGTTGGTGTTCCGATATTAACATCGGGATGAAAATGGGAATCTCGTGATTCAATAATTTGAATAATCGAGGGCTGACCCGCAACTGTGATTCTTTCAACAGAAAGAAGAGCCAGGAGACCTGCCAATATATAGTTCGATACACCTTCGTGGAATGAGGTGGCAGAAAAATTTGATGTTAAAATCTTTCGTGCCTCATTATATATGAGGCATTTTTCGTTTAAAGAATCTGTAATAATTTAGGAGATACCATGAACAAGAGAACTTCTTTTATAGTTGCTGTAATAATGATTGCATTAGCGGCATTTTCCCGGTTGATACCGCATCCCGTGAACTTCGCACCAATCACTGCCATTGCATTATTTGGAGGAGTATATTTCAATGGAAAATTTTCCCCGATAGTGCCTTTGGCTGCACTTCTTATCAGCGATTATTTCCTCGGTTTTTATGATGGCATCGTTTGGGTGTATGGTAGTTTTTTGCTTGTCGTAGTGATCGGATTGGCAATTCGTCGATACAAATCTGTGCCGGTTGTATTTGGTGCGACAATAGTCAGTTCATTACTGTTCTTCTTAATTACTAACTTTGGTGTTTGGCAGGCCGGAGTATTCTATACAAAAGATTTTACGGGATTAGTTGAATGTTACGCTGCAGCAATTCCATTCTATCGAAACGCGGCGATCGGTGATCTGTTCTATGGTACAGTACTGTTTGGTGTGTATGAATTGGTAATGAAATATCTTCCAAAAGTTCAGTCAACAAAAGCGTAATATTTCGATATTTGTTCTTTTCAATAGTAATGTTGGTGCCCTGATAAAACTATCGGGGTGAAAATGGGAATCTCGTAATTCAATACCTTGAACAATCGAGAGCTGACCCGCAACTGTGATTTTGAGAAACCTTGCGAAAGTGTAGAACCTTCGCAAGGTATTCAAGAATAAGCCAGGAGACCTGCCAATGTTTTGATTCAATACTCCTTCGAGGACTGAGGATGGATTGAGAAATTATTTTTTTACGATTATTATTTCTTAGCCCAGCTTTTTTTCTTAAAGAGTTGGGCTTTTTATTTGTACAAAACCAATGAAACCGGTTGTCCTTTTATCAATATTATTTGTGAATTTTCTTTTTTGTGAAGAAGATTCAACTCGTGTGTACAAATTCAATGATGTTGTTGTGACGGGAACTCGTAATCCTATTTCTGTTGTAAAACTATCATCTACGGTTC
>JFJP01039440.1_pt1 | contig 13472 bp, 4 predicted proteins | sample 431651 | NCBI WGS metagenome assembly JFJP01 (sample SAMN02602958, study PRJNA72255) | Microbial mat metagenome, whole genome shotgun sequencing project. | biome: fresh water; feature: sink hole; material: water; isolation source: purple microbial (photo- and chemosynthetic) mats found in...
CAATGGCCTAAAATAATTTTATATTCTTTCGTTGTAACTTCTATTTTTACTATTTTCACAAATTTCATGGGGAGGGCTTATTTTGATAAATGGCCCATTATCTTACTAATTACATGCGTAGCTTATAGTATTTTTTTGTTTGCATTAGGGTATTTTGGCTACATGCAAAATCATACCGTAGCAATTATGGAGCAAGATGACTTTACCCCTCCCCTTAATGTAGGTGAAAATCAAAACGACAAAAAAATCAAAGCACGATTAATAAAATTATTTGAAAATGAACAGCTATATAAAAATCCGGATTTGAAAATAACCGACATCGTGATGAAACTAAATACCAACCGCACTTACATTTCTACACTCATTAATGAAGAATACGATTGTTCGTTCAGCACTTTTGTAAATCAATACAGAGTAGCAGAAGCAAAAAAAGCATTGTTAAGTGAAGAAAACTACAACTTTTCCATCGAACATATTTCAACGCTTGTTGGATTCGGTTCAATACATTCATTTATTCGAGTTTTCAAAGATGTTACAGGCACCACACCTGGGCGATATAGAGAAACAGCCTCAAAACAACCAATACTACAAAATTAAAGGTCAAAACAATATTTCGACCTGCAAATTTACGAATTGTCCTCAATTCTTTACCATTTGCACATTGCTTTTACCATTTGCACATCAGTTAACGCCCGAAGAAACATATCTTTGTGGCGTTATTTTTTTTGAAAAAATCATATTGACGAAAAGTCATTTCAGCTGAATGTCCAGAGCGTGGAAACATTATCCGCGCACACGAAGCCATCGTATTTACACCTTCGCAACGCGGAAAAACAGTATATGCATTCGCTCGCTGGGTAAACCGTAACGGTAAATTTGGACCCTGGAGCGGATTTGTAACAGCTACTATACCTTAATTTATCTTATTTTGTCGTTTACTTGTTTGTTTACACCCGGGCAGGAGCCTAAAACCTGCCCGGTTAATTAAAAAATACGGAAATGCCCGAAAATCCGAAAAAGAGTAGGGTGCGGAAGCCGAAAAGCTAGAGAGTAGGCAAAAAAACAAATTAGCACATCATGAGAAAATTAGTTTTCATTACAGGAGTATTGTCATTTTCGTTAGCCAGTGTGAGCATCATGTTTAAAACCTTGCATTTGCCAGGAGGAGCATTACTTATTTTAATAAGTACCATCATTTTTTCTTTGATATTTGTGCCTTGTGCGGGTGTATATTATTATAAGAAAGGAAATAAATAATTTTAAAAACGAGTCCACTCCGACAAGTCTTTTAACCATATAATATATTAATAATGAGATATTTGATTGTGTAATTAAAAAGTTTTTTGTAATTTAGTGGCTCAATAAAAAAGTTTGTTTTATGTTTAAAAAGTCATCTGAAGCAATTCAGTTTAACATATTTACTTCGCCGGCAGCCCTATTCTCAGGCAACACGCTTAAATTTTACGAAAACAAGAGTGCTTGGCATAATTTGTTCCGTCAACAGGTTACAATGCGTATTGATGAGGATATTTTTAGTCCATTATATTGTAATAATAATGGTGCACCTACCACTCATATTCGTACTTTGGTCGCTATGATGATTCTCAAAGAAGCAGATGGATTAAGTGATTCAAAGTTATTTGAAAGTTGTAGATTTAACATGTTAACTCGTAGTGCCTTAGGACTTTTAAATGTAGATGATTTAGTTCCAACAGAATCAACATACTACTTATTTCGTAAAAACATTTATGACTATACTAAAGCAGAAAATGAGAATTTATTTGATACTGTTTTTGCACAAATAACAAAAGACCAATGCATGGATTTAGATGTTAGTGGAAAACGTATTCGAATGGACAGCAAGCTATTAGGTAGCAATATTGCATGGCTAAGCCGTTATGAAATTATACATGAAACACTTCGATTGTTTTATAAAGAAGCCAAAGAATTAGGTAAAATAGATGTGGAAACTAAACAAAAATTAGATAATCTACTCCAATTTGAAGGAAATAAAGTGGTTTATACATGTACCACTGAGGAGGTAAAAACCAGACTTCAAGAACTTGGAGAATTAATATACAAGATATTACCTTTATATTCAGATATTTCCTTAGCACATTATGAAACACTTAAAAGGGTTTTCAACGATCAGTTTAATGTAGATGAAAACAAATTGGTTATAGGTCGCCGAAATGATGAAATATCTGCACAATCAGTTCAATCACCTCACGACACCACTTGTACCTATCGTGACAAAGATGGAAATAAAATCAAAGGATTCAGCATCGATGTAGTTGAAAGTTGTGATGATGAAAAGGCATTAAACCTTATTGGAAGAGTCGATGTAAGAACTGTAAGTACCCCTGATGTTGATTTTTTTGAAGATAACATTGAAGAAGCACAAGAGGTCTTTCCCGATAAAATTGAAAATGTGCATGTAGATGGTGCTTATCATAGTCCTAGTAATCAGCAATTTTGCCAAGACAATGGAATCAATATATTCCTTCATGCTATACAAGGGGCTAAGGGCAGATTCCAATTTTTCTTAATGGAAAATGGAGAGTATTCAATAATGGATACTCAAACCAACGAACTAATGCTGGCAACAAAATTTATCAGTAAAAATGATATTACTAAATGGCGTATTACGGTTGATGAAAAGTATCGCTATTTTACACAGCAATATATTGATAACTGTCTTATTAGAAGTAAAATAGAGGATACGCCTGTTGAAACATTACAAAAAAGGAATAATGTTGAAGCCACTGTTTTCCAATTAGGTTTTCATTATCCAAATGACAAGAGTAGATATAGAGGATTAATTAAACACCAAATGTGGGCAAATATGCGCGCCTTATGGGTGAATTTTGTCCGAATAGCAAAATTCATAGAACAAATATGTCAAAGAACGTTTTTTATTGCAAATAAATGGCTGATATGTCGCATTACAGCAATAATAATTATTTTTAAGTCCTTTGTGATGGCAATATTGCCGAATAATATACCGCTCCCCCAGAATATCCAAATCTCAGAGATTTGAAAAAATGGGTTATCAGAGTGGACTCAAAAACTAAATATACAAACAACAATGAAGAAACTAATCTTTCTAGCTGCCTTCGTGTGCAGCATGTGGACAGTACAAACAGTAGAAGCTCAAAATCCAATTACCACGTTGGAGCATGCAGGTAATACAACAGTATTTTACGGTCTAAATTCCTTGGTGGATGCTTACACAGCATCTGTTAATGGTGATGCACTTTATTTATCTACAGGCTACTTTACTTCACCTACTTCAATTACCAAAGGTATAAAAATTATTGGAGCTGGGCATTTCCCAGATTCTGTCAATGTGGCAAAACGGACTTTTATTCAAGGTGGACTAACCATTAATGCAGGTGCAGATAGTTTACGATTGGAGGGAATGTATATAAATGGCAATATTAATTATGCTGCAGCCAGTTCAATTAATTACGTGAAAGTAATTCGATGTAGATTAGGTAATGCAAATTTTCAATCAAATTCTCCTGCAGCTAGTAAGAATTATTGTTCCTATGAAGAATGTTTCATTGAAGGGTCAATTGATTACAGTTATTACGGTGTGAATTTATTGATTAGTCATTCAATTATATCTGGACAAATATATAATATTGAAAACACAGCACTAATTGACGGAAATATAATCTTATACAATTCTTGTCCATATTATTGTTATGCTGCCCTCAATTCAATTAAAAGCTCAGTTATAAGAAATAACATATTTATAATTACTTCAGGATCTTATTTACAGGGAAATTGCAATGGTAATATTTTCCACAATAATATAATTTTGCCTAATTCTGTTGACTATGGGATTAATTCTAATAATAACAATTATCCAAACATTGCTCAAGCGAATATCTTTGTAAACCAAACTGGATATTCAATTAATTATACACATGATTATCATTTAAAAAATGCCGCCACTTACATTGGTACTGACGGTACACAGGTCGGTTTATATGGCACAGCGACACCCTTTAAAGACAAAGGCGTACCTTCGAATCCTCAGATTCTCACCAAAACAGTAGGTACTCAAACCGATGCGAATGGTAACTTACAAATCAGCTTTACCGTAAAGGCACAAGACAGATAATGCTTAATTTGCATTACAATGACGTGATTTGGATTCCTCGATTTATTATAATCGAGGAATTTTAACCTGTCAATTTATTATCCCAATAGAATCAATTATTGGGAAAAATTTTTCATCATAAATCACTTTCTATTATATAAACTGTCATGAAAAGAGTCGGTCTTATCTGTTTGTTAGTATGTCTTACGATGTGTGGTTGGTCGCAAAAGCAAATCAACCAATATGAATATTGGTTTGACAATTCTTTTTCGTCAAAGAAGACTACCAGTATTACGCCTTCAGCAAGTTATGGCTTGTCAACTTCCATTCCAACATCTGATTTACCAACGGGTTTACATACTTTTCAGGTACGGTTTAAAGACAATAATAACGGATGGAGTGCCACCACCACGCAGTTTTTTGTAAAACAACCCGATGCTGCAAGCAAGGAAGCAAAAGTTGTAAAATATGAATATTGGTTTGATACCGATTACAGCAAAAAAACAGGACAATCCGTGTCATCTCAAAAAGATTTATCGTTAGTATCGTCAATAGCTACCAATTCGTTGCCTGTAGGGCTGCATACTTTCCAAATCCGTTTTCAGGAAGCTACAGGTGCATGGAGTTCAACCACTACGCAGTTTTTTGTAAAACAACCCGATGCTGCAAGCAAGGAAGCCAAAGTAGTAAAATATGAATATTGGTTTGATACCGATTACAGTAAAAAAACGGGACAATCCGTGTCATCTCAAAAAGATTTATCGTTAGTATCGTCCATAGCTACCAACTCGTTGCCGGTAGGGCTGCATACCTTCCAAATCCGTTTTCAGGAAGCTACAGGTGCGTGGAGTTCAACTACCACGCAGTTTTTTGTAAAACAACCTGATGTTGCAAGTAAGGAAGCCAAAGTGGTGAAATATGAATATTGGTTTGATACCGATTACAGCAAAAAAACCGGACAATCCGTATCGTCTCAAAAAGATTTATCGTTAGTATCGTCAATAGCTACCAATTCGTTGCCGGTAGGGCTGCATACTTTCCAAATTCGTTTTCAGGAAGCTACGGGTGCATGGAGTGCTACAACTACTCAATTCTTTGTAAAGCCAAATCTTGCCAACATGGGCGATAATAAAATATCTGCTTATGAATATTGGTATAATGATTCTATTAGTAACCGTAAGCATGTTACAGTTAATCCAGTTAACCCACTGGAATTAAAGCAAATTCTTCTACCTGTTAATAGTTTAAACAACCGTATAACACCTGCTAATATTTTATCAGTCAAAGATGAAAACGGAAATTACCAGTATGCAACAAAGAACACCTTGCATATTCGTTTCAAAGATACAAGAGGAGCATGGAGTTCAGTTAGCGATTCCACTTTTGCTGCTATTCTGAATGATGGTAACATTGATTTGAGTTCGTTTATTATCAATCCAGATGCCACAAACGGTAAAACAGGATGGACAACTAGCGGTACTATAACTAATCAAAGTACTGGACATTGGACAGGTACCACTAACCCCTATTTTTATTTTGGGAATACAGGATCGAGTTGGACTGCTTCTATGACACAAACTATAAGTGGACTTCCAGCAGGTACTTACACATTGAGTGCAGCCGGTCGCGCAGCAATAGATACAAAAATGACAATGACTGTTGCAGGAGTATCAGTTGATTTTCCTTCGAATGGTGCAGTTGGTGGAGAAATATGGGAAGATGCTTTAACTGGAACTGCTGAAAAAAATTGTAACAATGGAACTGGATTCGGTTGGAGTAGGCGCGGTATTACTTTTACCACCGATGGAAGTCCGGTTGTAATTCTGGTTAACGGAACAACAACCAAGACTAATCAATGGTGCAATACTGACAACTTTACGTTGACTGTAAATAATAGTGCTTCATTAGATGTTTCTTTGCCTGAAATAGTTAATGCAGCCAATTTTAAAGGGAATAAACTACAATTGATTAATAAAGCAACAGGAGCAAAAATATCGCTAACAACTTCGGGCAAACAAACCTATACTTTTAATGGATTGTTACCCTTCAATGTTTACAAGGTAGAATTATTAACTACTAAAGGTGCTCTAATGGCAGATATTGACAGTATCCGATTAAGTAGAGGAATTAATTCGGTTAAATTCACCGAAATTAAAAACAGTGTCTCCGTTAAAATTCAGGTGATTACTCCATCGAAGATAGATGTCACTAAAGATGTTACTATACAGTGGTACAATGCAAACAACCAATATCTGGCACAAGACGATAGCTTGCCCGATATGACATCCGGCACAGCGATTTATTATACCGTGACCTTGAATAAGACCTTGGGTTCTCAGTTTATAGAACCTGATAAGCAAGCTTATACCGTTACAACCGGAAGCAATAACCTTGTTTGTACTTTACAGCCAATAGATTCAGTGACCATTTCCGGGATTGTGAAAGATGAGAATAAATGGGTAATGTCCGGAGCCTCGGTAGCTGTTTCGCAGTTGCTCAATGGTAAGTGTGCTAAAAGCTTCACTGCTCAAACCGATAAGAATGGTAAATACTCTCTGGCTGTTTACAATGACAGCAGCATGGTAACTATTTCTTCGCAAGGGTATATCAGTGATTCCCGTACTTACTCTAACTTCAAGGATTCTACTAATTTAGGTACGACTATCCTGAAACCGATAACAGGGGTTACAGTGGCAACTAATTTTACCTATACGCCCAGTGTGGCTGAAGGAGAAACTGCTACAACCGAAAGCTATTATTCCAACTATCAGAATGTGGCTTACCAACTGTACAACGTAACGAAGAATAAAGCTATCGGTGAGGTTTATGTGCAATATCCAAATCTGATTATTCAGGATAAAACGGATGTCGGCGATCAAATCCGGATTACGGCAACCAGCCGTGTAAGTGAATTTAGTCCGACACAATGTATTATAAAAGTGGATAAGAGTTTTAAAGATACTGCTAATTTTGAATTAAAAGAATTGGGAGCAATTAAAGCAATTTATTCCACTAGTCCTAATTACTACAATGCAGGGTTGCTATATAATAACACTGGACAATTAGTTGGGAAAGGGGTATATTATAACTCATCACTCACATTTTTCAATTTGATAGAAGGTGAATATACACTAATATCTTTGGCAAACAATACAGTCTTTAATTCAACTCTAAATTTATCGGAGCTTACTACGGCAGGTTTAGTACAAGATACGGATTATGCATTGAGCAAGATAGTTGTGAGTAATGGAATCATATCAGTTGATAGTATTCCTGTTATCCCTCTATTTGACGAAAGTAAGTTTTATTATACAGGAGATAATATCTCATTCACAGTCAATAAACCTTCAGTTGTAGCAGGTAATTATGTTACTCTCCGGGCAAAACTCGACTTCAAAAATGAATATGCAGGAAAAGTAAGTAACATAACCCTTATTGCTGTCATTCCGGATAGTTGTTCGTTTATTGAAAATTCTGTTATGGTGGGTTCTTCAATTGCAGCCTATGTTCGTGAAGGAAATCAAATTACAATTCCTTTAACAGGAAATTATACTGATCAGATCCGATTCTGTATTGCTCCTTCTATTGGAGGAAATTATACTCCTAACGCTTTTGTAAGGTTTGAATTTGATAATAAAACACTTACACAACCCATTGGATCAGTAAACTTTACAGCCAAAGACATGAGTATTACTGTTCCTAATCAAACTGCTAAAAAGAAAATTCCTGTAAGCGGAACAGCACCGGCGTATTCTACTGTTAGCATTTATGATGGCGCAACACTAATTGGTCAAACGACCTCATTAGCTAACGGAACATGGATGACTTCATGTGAATTGTTTGAAGCTTATAATCTGACAACACATCCAATAAGTGCGAAAATTCAAACTCCAAACGATATTACTATACAGACTGCAACAGAAGAAGTTGAGTATAATGTCTCCATGATTGAAGTTAAGACTGTAACAATGATTAATACTGCTCATGGTACAGGTTCACTTGCTTTGCAGGACTACAACACTGTATTCGATTTCCAGCATCCAAGTGCTACAATGCCTCCTTATTGGTATTGGCCAAGTTATCCTGACTTTACATTTAAAATTGACTTTACTAATAACGATACTGCTTATGTGTCAAACGTAAATCTATATGTAAAAACTTCAGCTAATGAAATTATACCTATTAAGGCAACTTATGACAAAGTGAAGGATATTTGGGTGGCTACACGGAAATTCAATTCAACTAGTTTGCCTGTGAATCTCAGTGTAGATTATATGGCTAATTCTGGAGTGTTGGTTGATAAAGACTATTTAGATAAAACATATTCTTTATTTCCAAATATAAAATCTGAATATGCTTATCAAAAAACTTTCATTGATTCAATATCTGCACAAATTAATATGGAGATGGAAAAAAAATCTCCTAATTATGAACTTGTACAAAATTTACGAAATGTATTAAATTCATATTTTGGAGGTAATGTTTCTACAAACAATAAAATAGATCCTGATTTAGAATTATATTTAAATTCTTTAAGTGAAAGTGAACTTACTACATATTTGCAGTCTCATTTGATAAAAACTGACTCAATTCTTGCTGAAGCAGATAGTTTGAAGCTAAATAAAATTGTTGATGGATCTATATATAATACGACTAAATTAATTTATAATGACAATCCATTAATTTTCCAAGTTACTACTTGCGATGGATATAATGAGTCTGAATTAATTAATAAGGGTTTTGATATTCATAAAACAACAGATGGTCATTTTATTTATTCAAAATCAACTGAAAATGAATCTGTATATATTGATTTTCAACAAAATATTTGTATCGTTTCAAAAATTGATAGTTTAGTCAATCCTAAAATTTTGAAAAAGAATAAAGCAATTTCAAATACTACTTGGAAGGAACAAATTCAGGAATATATAAATAATATCACTCTCAAATTAACAGAATTTAATCAACAGAAAAAGCAGATTGAGAGCAATCTTCTCACGATATTGAATAATTTTGATGGAACTTACAAAGAATTGATTGATAATGAAAAGAAACTTCTAAATAATTTAAATATCGTAAAGAACAGTCCGAGCCTTAAAATGAATTTTTCAACTTATGAGCAGACTCTCAAATCATATAATGACGAATTAAATAAAATAGCAATAAAAAAATCTGCTTTAGAAGCTGCCAATAAGACCGTTGCTGGTATTTTAGCTAAAGTAAGTGCACTTTACGAAATTCTTGATAATGGACAGGCTGCAGTAAACACATTGAATAATTATATTAATTTGTACAGCTTAGTTCCTGACAATTGCACTGTACAACATGAAAAAGCACAATCACTTAAACTAAGAATTGCAGCAACAGGGAGTACATTTGCATTATACTATTTAAACAAAACATTTGCAAGTGGTCGTGACTTAGCTTTAGCTTTAAGTGGTACAATAGCATTAGTACCTTCTGGAGGCACATCATCATCACTAATTTTGACAGCTATTGGGGATATCTTAGCTAATTTAGTAGTCTCAAAAATAATGATTAAGACAGATGTATTTGCACGTCAAACATTTGAAAATGAGAAAAACCAAATAACAGCTATCAAATGTGGAGGAGGCGGTGATGATGATGGCGGTGATGGCGGTGGCTCTGGTTCTGGTAGCGGTTCTGGTAGTGGTTCAGGAAGTGGATCAGGTAGCGGTGGTGGAACGGGAACTGGCGTTGGAGCAGGTTCAGGTGGTGGTTCTGGTAGTGGTGGTTCTGGTAGTGGTGGTTCTGGTAGTGGCGGTTCTGGTAGTGGCGGTTCTGGTAGTGGCGGTTCTGGCACTGGAGGCTCAGGTAGTGGTTCTGGTAGCGGAGGAAATGGTGGTGGCACTAGTGGAAACTCCGGTTCAGGTAGCACATCAGGAATCTTAGATCCATCCGGCTATGTATATGAAGCTGTATCAAGTAACAGGTTAGAAGGAGTTACAGCTACAATCTTTTGTAAAACAAAAGAAGAAGACATGTATGGTGATATACACGATGTAATCACGAAGTGGGATGCTGAACCATATCTGCAAATCAATCCTCAAATAACAGATGCCAGTGGTATTTATGCATGGGATGTGCCGACTGGGTTATGGCAAGTAAAGTATGAAAAAGCAGGTTATGAGACAATTTATAGTGACTGGTTGCCTGTTCCTCCTCCACAGTTAGATATAAACGTAGGCATGAAACATTTGATTCCGCCTACAGTTAAGAAAATGCGTGGATATGAGGAAGGAATAAATATTCATTTTGATAAGTATATGAAACTTGCCTCAATGACTGCAAATCATATTTCAGCTACCCATAATGGAGTAAGTGTCTCTGGTACTGTCCGGTTATTGAATCAAGAAGATGGCTATGCGGCAGATACAGCTAAATATGTTTCTAAAGTTCGATTTATTCCAGATCAGGCTTTTACGGTTGGTGATAAAATTGCAGTAACAGTGAAGTCTACCGTTGAAAGTTACGCTGGTATGAAAATGGCAAGTGATTATACACAAATTGTTGATATTGAAAAAGAAGTCAAAGCAATCAATTCTGATTCTTTGACAGAAATGAAGATTCATGGTAACAGAACAATAACTGTAAGTGTATTTCCGGCTGTTGCTGCAAAAGGTAAAGTCATAATGGCCAGATCAGCATCATCTTCTATCGCATCATTGACAAGCACACAGGAAGTACTTGACGACAATGGTAAAGCAACATTTAATGTGAATGGTGATTTACCTGGTGGTACAACTATTCAGTTTACTTTGAATGATATTGATGATTTATATGCAGTTACGGATGTCAAGATTTCACTTGTTACCCAAGTGTATGCACCAAAAGCATCAATCATTTCTGGTGCTACAGTTCCTAAAGACACAATGCTTACATTGTATACTTCAACTTCAGGTGCAACAATATACTATACAACAGATGGAACATTACCTTCCGATGTAAATGGCACTCGTTTAATATATAATGCCCCTATCAAAATTGGTAATAACATAACAATAAGGGCAATAGCGATTAAAGCTGGTTTTGATAATAGTATTGTTACTCAATTTTCATATATCATATCAGAAGCGCAAAGTGTCAAAGATGTGAAATCTATAATGAGTCAGTTGAAGGTATATCCAAATCCGGCTAGCATTAATCAGAAGATTATATTGGAAATAAATGCACCCGAAGTGGAACTTCAACGAGCTCAATTATCGGTTTTATCCATTGATGGTAGAATTGTTTCACAAAACAACAATGTTCGACAAAAAATGATATTGAATGGATTATATAAGGGTTGTTTCATCGTTCAAGTACGGTTAAATAATGGAAAGCTTTTTAGAAGTAAATTAGTAATCAACTAAAAACTTCAAAGAAATAATCGCCCAAAAAGCAAAAAAAGCCACAGCAAGTTACAGTATATTTTCAAAGGTCTTGCAGTGGCTTTTATAGCTTTTTGATAATAGGCAGAGCGGTCACAGTACATTGGTTTTAGCTTTTCGGCTAAGAAAAAAAGAAGCCGATAAAACTAAAACCAATGCACTGTAAGTTTATTATGACGTGTGTGAGTTCGTTTACACATTAAAAAAAATGGATATTTAATTTCTTGCATTTCCGAAATACCGAAAATTAAAAGTAAAAAACTTCAAAAACATAAATCAAAACCAAATATTTGAATGTTTTACGTAAATATATCAATTATATTTATTGTAATATGAAATTAAATGCGTTATTTTGCAGAATAAATTCAAATACAACAATATGATACTGAATATTTCAATAAAGAACTATCGTTCTTTTAAAGAGGAAGCAACTTTTTCATTAGTAGCTGAATCATCAAAAAGTAAAGAACAAAATGTTTTTGTACAAGCGTTATCTAAAGGCGAGGGTGAATTACGGTTACTAAACACCGCCATACTTTATGGTGCAAATGCGTCAGGTAAATCAAACCTATTAAAAGCAGTATTTGAGATTACTCGATTTATAGGTAAAGCTAAACCTAAAGCAGGTGAAGAAATTCCTGTTTATGATCCTTTTGTTTTTGCAGTTGAAACCAAGGAACAGCCCGTTGAATTCGTAATTGAATTTGTAGGAAAAGACAATATAAAATACAAATATCAATTGAATTTTGACCGAAATAATGTTTTAAAAGAAGAATTAATCTACTGGCCAAAAGGTAAACCTGCAATTTTATTCACACGTTCTATTTCAGAGGATAAACAATCATTAAAGCACATTGGTCAATTAGGTTCATCCTCTAAAAGTAAAGAGATAGATGTATTTCATAATCAAGCATTATTATCTAAGTTCGGTGAAGATATTCCACACGAAATAATTAGTGAGGCTTATATTTACATATCGAAAATAGAGGTTATTAACGCTTGTAATTCTCGTAAATTATCATTTTTATCAAATGAAATAATACAAAAAATGTCTGAGGATACAACTTTATTGCAAAGAATGAATGAATTACTTCGCTTTGTTGATACTGGACTTAATGGAATTAATATAAAGGAAATAAATGGCGATGAATTTAGCTTTCCTAAAGACATTCCGGAGACTATAAAAAATAAGATTTTACGTGAAAACAAGTATTTTATGAGTGCCAATCATTCATTGTACGACAATGCTAAGTTGGTAAAAGAAGATGAATCATTAGCTTTTGAAGAAGAATCAAGAGGAACAATTACAATTTTCGCATTAGGTGGAAGGTTATTACAAGCTATTGAAAATGGTGAAGTTATATTTGTAGATGAACTTGAAACACATTTACACCCCTATTTGTCAAAGTTATTGGTAAGTCTTTTCCAAAACCCACGAATAAACAAAAAAAACGCTCAACTCATTTTCACAACTCACGATGTTACTTTGCTTGACAAAACTCAATTTAGAAAAGATCAGGTTTGGTTCACAGAAAAAGATATTTACGGAGCAACAAATCTTTATTCATTACAGGACTTTAGCGATGTTAGAGAAGACACGCCTTTTGATAAATGGTATTTAGCGGGTAAATTTGGAGGTATTCCCAATATTAAATCTCTTGAATCCCTTTTTATCTGATGGCAAAAAAGTCAAAGTACTCTATTTTAATAATCTGTGAAGGTGAAAATACAGAACCGCTTTTTTTCGGAGCAATACGTGACGAGATAAAAAATGGGACTTATGAAATAGGTGATGTTGAAATCACCATCAGACCTGAGCCGAATGTTGAGGAAACGGAGGATGAATCGTCATCACCGCACAAACCAGCTCGAAAAAAGTTACAACTGAGGAGTGCTACTATTGGCATCGAACCAATTGTTATTAAAGGCATACCACCTTTAAAATGGGTCAAAGAAGGACAGACAGAATT
>JFJP01039441.1_pt1 | contig 13472 bp, 10 predicted proteins | sample 431651 | NCBI WGS metagenome assembly JFJP01 (sample SAMN02602958, study PRJNA72255) | Microbial mat metagenome, whole genome shotgun sequencing project. | biome: fresh water; feature: sink hole; material: water; isolation source: purple microbial (photo- and chemosynthetic) mats found in...
CGCCTTCAGATTTATTGCTATTACAAGCAAAAAAAAGCATAGAAAAGCCAATACATAAAGCCAAAAATGTTTTTCTCATGGCAGCTTTCAAGTTTAGAGTTCAAATAATTTTCAAAGGTAAAAATTGCATCTTAAACGCACACTAATTTAAACCTAATTAACACTTAAAGTTTTTTTGTCGTGCCTAAAGAATAAATAAATGCCAACTTTTCTTTTTAGCGAAAAAAAAAGGCTTACTTTTGCAAACAAATTTAACACGATTATTCTTAAAGAAATGAATGCAATCCCAATTGACAAGAAAAAAAAATCTGTAGATTTTGCGCTAAAAGCGAGCTGGCTATCCATTGCAAAAATGTATAATGTGCTTGGTGCGCAATATTCCATTTCGCATTCCATAGGTTTTGTTTTGCTCAATATTGACGTAGAAAATGGCACACCAGCCACCAAAATTGCGCCCTTGATGGGCATGGAAGCGCGAAGCCTGACGCGAATTTTGAAAGCACTCGAAGACGATGGTTTCATTGAGAGATGCGCCGATGACGACGATAAAAGAAAGGTTATCATCAAACTCACCAAAGAGGGGCTGAAAAAAAGAGAAATTGCCAAACTTGCCGTAAAAGAATTTAACAAGCGAATCACAGATGCTGTTTCACAAAAGAAATTAGATATTTTTTTCGATGTCATTGACCAAATCAACAAAGTTGTTGATGATAGCATTCAGCACAACCGCGGTTTGAGTCAAGAAGATTTGGAAAACATTATTGTTTAAGAAAATGGCGAAAAAAATTTATCACCTCGCAAGCTGTAACACTTGCCAAAAAATCATTGCTGCGCTGCCCGACAAAAATGAATTTGTTTTACAAAATATAAAAACAGAAGCCATTACAAGCGAGCAGTTAGATGAAATGAAAAATTTAGCGGGCAGTTATGAAGCCTTGTTTAGTCGGAAAAGCAAAAAATACCCTCCTCTGAAAGCGCAAATATTGACAGAATTGGATTACAAACGTTTAATTTTGGAAGAATATACTTTTCTCAAGCGACCAGTTATTATTGACGGTGAAAAGATAAGCATTGGAAGTGGCGTGAAAAAAACGTAAGATAGCCACGCTTGTTATTTTTCTTGAGCAAGGAATAAATGGCATTTTAATTTTTGCCTAAACTTTTTTTAACTTTTAAGCGCAAAAAAAGTAAGGCTATTTTCGAGATTTGTAAAATTTCTTCAAAAGTTAAAGCAAAAAAGGCAGGTTTTTAATTTAGAATTATTCTAAATTAGGCTTGTTAAAAAAAAACAAAACACGTAAAATGCTGATTTATAGGCATTTAACGCATACTTGCTACAGTACTACGAGAAAATAAATTAAAAGTTGTTTGATTTGTTTTTTTTTCACTATTACATTTGCACTGACTCAGTATGCAAATGGTCAATTCGAAAGATTCAATTTTTTACTAAAATGCTAATAGGTCAATCACTTCGTAGCGTGTTCTACACCTTAACAGCCTTACTTTTCGCTTTTTGCGTAAGTATGTCTGTGGTATGTGCGCAAGACAGCCCGAAAGATACCACAGCAACAGCACCCGCTGGCGATACGACAGCAGTGGCAGTTGCGGGAGGTCTTTCTACTGATGCCACTATACTGGCGCAAGGCAAGGAACTCTTTGACGGAAACTGTAAGCAATGTCATGCTGTTCATGAGCAGAACGTTGGTCCAGCACTCAAAGATGTTACAAAACGCCAAACTGTGCCGTGGCTCATCAACTTTATTAAAGCCCCACAAAAAGTTATCGAAAGCGGCGACCCTTACGCTAAAGCTCTTTATGAGAAGTTTAAGGCTGCCGGTTACATGCCAAACCACAACTTTAAGGATGCTGAAATCTCAGCTATCCTTTCTTACATTCAAGACGAATCAGGAAAAGCTCCTGTTGCAGCTACTCCAGCAGCTACAGGCGACAATCAGGCGACAGCCGCTAAAAGCAGTGTTTCATCAGGGTTTTTGATGGGTACAATTGCTGTTTTGGGTGCTTTGTTGTTGATAGTTTTGTTGGCGATGGCAGTGCTTACGCGTGTTCTTGTTAAGTATTTGCGTCAAAAAGACAAAAATCTTAGCGAAGACGACCAAGAAAGTTTAACAGAGCCAATTTTTGACTTGGGTGCGTTTGTTCGTACACCTGGTTTTATTGGTTTGGCTACACTTTTGTTCTTGGGTATTACATTTAAAGCCGTAATCACAGGTTTGTTCACGATTGGTGTTCAACAAGGTTACGCGCCTACGCAACCGATTCCGTTTTCACATAAATTGCACGCGGGATTCCACAAAATTGATTGTAAATATTGCCATACAGGAGCTAATCGCGGTAAATCTGCGGGTATTCCGTCTGCTAATATTTGTATGAACTGCCACAACACCATTCGTAACACGTCTCCACTTATTCAGAAAATTTATGCGGCTATCGAAAACGATGAGCCAATTCAATGGGTACGCGTTCACAATTTGCCTGATTTATCTTACTTCAACCACGCGCAGCACGTAAATGCAGGTAAAGTTGAATGTCAGACTTGTCATGGTCAGGTGCAAGAAATGGAAGTTGTTGAGCAGGCATCGCTTTTAACAATGGGCTGGTGTATTGCTTGTCATAGAAAAACCGAAGTTCAATCTAAAGACAACGGTTATTATGAGAAGTTTGTTAAAATTCACTCTTCGAAAACCAAAGCACCCGTCAGGGTCGAAGACATCGGTGGTTTAGAATGTGGTAAATGTCACTATTAATATTTACCTTTTTGAAACTATTTCACCCTAAAAATTTTCGCTTCGAACATGGATAGCAACAACAAAATATATTGGAAAGGTCTTGAGCAACTAACAAACGACCCTGAGTTTGTTAAGAACGCTGAGAAAGAATTTCCCGCAGATTTGAACATCAAAGACGCTTACGGAGACAATACAGAAGAACAAAGCAGTACTTCTCGCCGTGATTTTCTTAAAATGATGGGCTTTAGCATTGCCGCTGTTTCACTTGCAGCTTGCGAACCGCCAATCAAAAAAGCAATTCCTTACCTCAATAAGCCAGAAAGCGTTGAGCCAGGTATTGCCAACTATTATGCCTCTACTTATTCAGACGGTAGTGAATATTGTTCTGTTTTGGTAAAAACACGTGAAGGTCGCCCGATTTTAGTGGAAGGCAATAGTCTTTGCCCAATCACTAAAGGTGGTGTTAATGCGCGTGTTTCTGCTTCAATTTTAGACCTTTATGATAGTGAAAAATTACAAGGGGCTAAAAGTGGCAAAAATGATGCAAAATGGGCTGATATTGACAAACAAATCATCGCTGGTTTGCAAGGCGCACAAAATATTCGCATTGTAAGCCAAACAATTTTAAGTCCTTCGACAAAAAAATTGTTAGCTGATTTTACAGGAAAATATGCAAGTGCAAAACTCGTAACTTACGATGCACTTTCGCATTATGGTATTCAAAAAGCACACGCTTTGACTGCGAAAAAGGCTTTTGTACCCGTTTACAAATTCGAAAAAGCAGATGTAATTGTAAGCATTGGCGCAGACTTTTTAGCAAACTGGGGTTCGGGTATTGCCAACACAAAGCAATATACAAGCCGCAGAAAAGTAAGTCGCGAAATGCCTAATATGTCGCGTCATTATCAATTCGAAGCGAATTTTACGATTACAGGCGCAAGTGCGGATTTCCGTACACCTATCAAACCTTCGCAAGAAGGCGCGGTGGTTGCTGCTTTGTTTAATGAAATTGCAAGTGCTACAGGAAAAGAAACATTAAGTGGTGTACCTGAAGCAAAAGTAGAATTTGTAAGTAAAGCTGCCAAAGATTTATTAGAGGCAAAAGGCAAATCTTTAGTAATTGCGGGCGCAAATGATGTGAATGTCCAAATTTTGGTCAATCAAATCAATACGATGCTCGAAAATTATGGTCAAACACTCGACATTGAAAAACCATCTTATTTGTGGCAAGGAAATGACGAAAACATGGCGCAATTTATCACAGAATTGCAAAGTGGAAATGTTGATGCCGTAATTTTCTATAACTGTAACCCTGTTTATGACCACCCAATGGGCAAACAGCTTGCAGATGCAATTGGTAAAGCTAAATTGAGTGTTTCTACTGCTTTACGCAACGATGAAACCGCTTCAAAATGTCAAATTATCGCTCCAGACCGTTCATTCTTAGAGTCATGGAATGATGTTGAACCACAAACAGGCGTTTTTGCTTTAACGCAACCTACCATTCGCCCAATTTATGATTCACGTCAATTCCAAGATAGCTTAATGAAATGGGCTGAAATGGAAGGTGATTATGCGTCTTATGTAAAAAAATATTGGAAAGAAAATCTTTTTGCTTTGCAAACAGAATTCACTGAGTTTGAAATGCTTTGGAATAAATCTTTGCATGACGGACTTTTCCTTTCCGAAAAAGAATATACATCAATGCACAGACCAACTGCCACAGCTGCTCCTGCCGATGCCACAGCCGCTCCTGCGCCTGCTGATTTTGACAAAGCAAATGTTGAAGCTGGTTTGACCAAAACATGGAAAGCTGCACCAAGCGAAAAAGATTGGGAATTGGCTATTTACTCATCTGCTATTTTAGGCAATGGTAACATGGCTAACAATCCGTGGTTGCAAGAAGTTCCAGACCCTATTTCGAAAGTAAGCTGGACGCAATGTTTGGCATTACCACAGGCGCAAGCCCAAGAAATGGGTTTTATGATGTCAGAAGGAAAAACAAACTTGGCTTCGGTTAAAGTTGGTAATATTTCTATTGAGTTGCCTGTTGTGATTCAACCTGGTTTGAAAAAAGGTGTTGCTACAATCGCTTTAGGCTATGGTCGCAATGCTGAAAATTGTGGTAAAGTTGCTGCTGAGGCAGGTGGAGTAAATGTTTATCCTTTGCTCGCAATGAACGAAGGCGCATTGAGTTTCTTCCGCACTTCAGGCGTTACGATTACTAAAATCGAAACCATTGAAAAAATTGCACAGACACAAACAGCACAAACGATTTTAGGTCGTCAAACCATTATCCAAGAAGCAAATCTTGCGCTTTACAACGACAAGAAAAAATTTAGAGATGGACTTTATGACCCTAAGATTGCACGTGGACATGGCGCGGTTGACCCTACAAGTATCTCTATTTGGGACGTAAGTTCTGACGGATACGAAAAAGGCAAAAAAATAGATGAGTCTGAAAAACACTTATTTACCAATCGCCATAACAACGGTGCAGACAAACACAAATATCCAATCAGCCACTGGGGTATGGTCATTGACCTTAACTCGTGTACAGGTTGCTCGGCTTGTATTGTTGCTTGTCATATCGAAAATAACGTTCCTGTAGTAGGAAAAGTGGAAGTTGCGCGTCGCCGTGATATGCACTGGATGCGTATTGACCGTTATTATAGCTCACCAGGCGAAGTAGGAAACTACGACGAACTCATGAAAGCTGCCGAAAATCCAGAGGTTGTGTTCCAGCCGATGATGTGTCAGCACTGTAATAATGCGCCATGCGAAACAGTTTGCCCATTTGCAGCAACAACGCATAGTAGCGATGGTTTGAACCAAATGACGTATAACCGTTGTGTGGGTACAAAATATTGCGCAAACAACTGCCCTTACAAAGTTCGTCGTTTCAACTGGTTCAACTACGCTAACAACAGCGAATTTGATTATTATTTGAATGATAGCCTTGGTAAAATGGTCTTGAATCCAGACGTAACTGTTCGTTCACGTGGTGTAATGGAAAAATGCTCAATGTGTGTTCAACGTATCCAATTAGGAAAATTGAATGCTAAAAAAGAGAGTCGTTCTATTCGCGATGGGGAAGTCATTACGGCTTGCGCAAGTGCTTGTCCTGCTAATGCAATTACTTTTGGTGATTTGAATGATACAGAAAGTAGTGTTTCGAAGTTGCTTGATAAAGAAATCAGCGACCGCGCCTACAATGTGTTGAAAGAAATCAACGTAAGTCCGAACGTTTGGTATTTGACCAAAATACGTAACAAGGAAGCTACACCTAAAAAGGACAAAGCTTAGGCTTTTAGCTGCTTGCAGCCATATTCTTGTAAAATTTGATTTGACAAATAAAATTTTGAACAAATGCACGCCATAATTTCAGAAGTACGCGAACCATTAGTAACGGGAGGGAAAACTATCCACGACGTTACTGTTGATATTTCGAGCCGCGTAGAAGAATCGCCAAGTAAGTCTTGGCTGTTGGCTTTCGGTTTTTCGGTCATCACACTCCTTGCCGGTGGTTATTTCTTGGGCGATATGCTTTGGAATGGTATCGGAAAATGGGGTTTGAACCGTACCGTTCAATGGGCATGGGACATCACCAACTTCGTTTGGTGGGTTGGTATCGGTCACGCTGGTACGCTCATTTCAGCCGTATTGTTACTTTTCCGTCAAAAGTGGCGTACTTCCATTAACCGCGCAGCGGAGGCGATGACCATTTTCGCCGTTATCTGCGCCGCTATTTGGCCTATTATTCACATGGGACGACCTTGGTTAGGGGCATATTGGGCTTTACCTTTACCAAATACTTTTGGTTCGCTTTGGGTAAACTTTAACTCGCCACTCCTTTGGGACGTATTTGCGATTTCGACGTACTTTTCGGTATCCTTAGTTTTTTGGTATATCGGTATGGTGCCTGATTTTGCTACGATTCGCGACCGTGCGGTAACACGTATAGGAAGAATTGCTTACGGTGCTTTAAGTCTTGGTTGGACAGGTCGTGCGACACATTGGATGCATTACGAAGCGGTTTCTTTGATTCTCGCAGGTCTTTCTACGCCATTGGTATTGTCGGTTCACACGATTGTAAGTTTTGACTTTGCAACCTCAGTTATTCCTGGTTGGCACACGACAATCTTCCCGCCTTATTTCGTTGCTGGTGCGATTTTCTCTGGTTTTGCGATGGTATTAACGCTTATGTTGGTTACACGTAAAGTGTACAAATTAGAGCATTATATCACCATGGAACACATTGAAATGATGAGTATTATCGTCATGGTTACAGGTTCGGTTGTAGGTATTGCTTACATCACGGAGTTTTTCATGGCTTGGTATTCGGGCGTTCAGTATGAGCAGTATGCTTTCGTTAATCGTATGTTTGGTCCGTATTGGTGGGCATATTGGATGATGATGAGTTGTAACGTAATTTCTCCGCAATTGTTTTGGTTTAAAAAATTACGTACAAATATTGTCGTAATCTTTACACTTTCTATTGTGGTGAATGTTGGTATGTGGTTCGAGCGTTTTGTAATTATTGTTACATCATTGCACCGTGATTATTTGCCTTCAAGTTGGACGTATTTTACGCCTACAATTCACGACGTTATGTGTTATGTATTTTCTTTTGGGTTATTCTTTACACTTTTCTTCCTTTTTGCTAAGTTTTTCCCAGTGATTAATATGGCAGAGGTCAAAACGGTATTGAATAATTCGAATGACAAGGTTTACAAGCAACGTGAAACCATTGAAGACCCTTATAGTGTACTGTAAAAACTTGACAACTGCGAAATCATGTCAGCGAATATTGAATTAGATAAACATTTTTTGGTGGGTATTTTTAGTGACGAAGCAGCATTGCTTCATCAAATAGAAGACATACGCCACAGAGGAGTAAAAATTGCAGAGGTTTTTACACCTTACCCAATACATGGATTGGAAGACGCATTAGGCTATAAGCGTTCGTGGATGCCACGTGCAGCTTTTACTTTTGGTGCGATTGGAACAAGTTCGGCTATTTTTATGCAATCAGCAATGATGGGCTTTGATTGGCCTATGATTTTTGGGGGTAAGCCTGCCATTTCCATTCCCGACTTTGTGCCTGTAACCTTCGAGATGACCGTTCTTTTTGCGGCTTTTGGTATGGTTGGAACGTTTTTGTTGTCTCAAAATCTTAAACCGCACGGCGTACCGCGCATTTTTGATAGACGTGCAACAGATGATAAATTTGTAGTTGCAATTGATTTGGCAAAAAACAAAATGAGTGAAGAAGAAATTCGCCTCGTTTTGAGTGAAATGCACGCGGAGGAAACTTATCGCCGTGATTTTACTGATGAAGAAAATGAAGGTTCGTTCTTTCGTTATCTTTCTGATTTATTTGCGAATGGCGTTACAAGCTCAAGCCGTAAACTTAAATAATGACAAACCCTTTAATTGCCATGTTGAAAAATCTTAAATATCTTCTTGCGGCAGGGGCTTTGGTCTTAGGTGGTTGTTCCGCCGAAGAAAATTATCCCGGCGTTGAATATGCACCGCAAATGTATCACTCTGTTGCGTACGAGCCACTTTCTCAGTTTGGTGAAGAGGATATTCCGTCGGCAACGCCTTGGAGTATTTTTTCAAACTCCATTCCTGTGAATGATTATGGCAAAAATCCTGCGGCTAATAAACGCATGAATATGCTGACTCCAGTAGAGGGAACAATAAAAAGGCAATATTATAGCCACGACGCGCTCAAAGACACCACGTTTTTTTATGATATTCATAAAGATAGTTTAGACCTTGCTGGGCGAATCTTGAAAAATCCGCTTCCAGTTGGCGATGAGAAAGTTCTCGAACAAGGTAAGGAGCTTTATATTTCTTACTGCTCGCCTTGCCATGGCGAAACTGGAGAAGGCGATGGCTCTGTGGGAAAAATCTATAAAGGCGTACCTACCTATAAATCAGGTCGTGTAAAAGGAGTTTCCGAGGGACATATTTTCCACGTTATCACACATGGAAAAGCGAGAATGTGGCCGCATAAGTCGCAGCTTTCTCCAGAAGAGCGTTGGAAAGTTGTTCGTTATGTTCAAAAACTCCAATCGGGGCAATAATATTTTTCTTGATTTGACAAGTACCTAAAAATTTGATTTCAGAAATGGGACATCATCACGTAGATAAACCTGATTTAGACGAAAGTTTCGTTTTTTCAGCCGGTGCTAAGAAGCAAGCCTTTTTGATTTTGGCACTCGGCTTGATTCTAACGGTAGTCGGTTTAATCATGGCTATGAACGGCGGTGGCACACACGATAGCCACTCCTTATTGCTCAATGCAACGGACACATTTGCCTCTGCCAATGGCGGTGGTGGTGAGCACGCTGCTGCTGATTGGCTTACACGCTTAAAAGCCAATCTTTGGATTAACAATATTTATTTTGTTGGTCTTTCTGTTGCTTGTATTTTATTTATTGCCATTCAATATGTGTCGTCTTCTGGTTGGTCTGTAGCTGTTTTGCGCATACCGATGGCGATTGCGTCATTTTTACCTATTGTTGGTGTTTTATTAATCGCAACATTTTTCTTTGCTAACCACGAACTTTTTCACTGGACACATCAAGCTTTGTTTGACAAAACAAGCCCTGAGTACGATTCCATTATTGCAGGTAAAGAGCCATTTTTGAATTTCAATTTCTTTACCGCGAGAATGTTTGTGTATATTTTGGGTTGGTTGTTGTTTTTTACGATTATTCGTAAAAAAATGCTTGCTGAAACTTTAGAAAACCGTAATAAAAATTTCAAATCTATCCAAGTTTTTTCAGCAATGTTCATCGTTTTTTATGGTGTAACATCGTCTATGTCAGCTTGGGATTGGGTTTTGTCAATTGATACACACTGGTTTAGTACAATGTTTGGCTGGTATAATTTCGCGTCATGGTGGGTTACAGCTTTGGCTATGATTACATTTACGGTGATTCTCTTGAAAGAAGGTGGTTACTTAAAAGTAATAACAGAAAACCATTTACATGACTTAGGAAAGTTAGTTTTTGCATTTAGTATTTTTTGGACATACATTTGGTTTAGCCAATTTATCCTTATTTATTATGCGAATATTCCTGAAGAAACGGTTTATTTTATGGAAAGATTAGAAAATCCGTTCTATAAAAAAATGCTGCTCTTCGTTCTCTTCATCAACTTTATATTTCCATTTTTTGTTTTGATGACAAGAAATGCAAAACGTAAAATGCAAATTCTCAAAATTGCTTGTTTAGCAGTTATCATCGGACACTGGTTTGACTTTTATATGATGATTACGCCGGGTACATTGAAAGATGGCGGCACTTTGGGCTTGTTAGAAGTTGGTTTGGCTTTGGTATATTTTGGTGTGTTTATTTTCTGGGTTGGCAGTGCGTTGAGCAAAGTTAATTTGATTCAGAAAACTCACCCAATGATTGAAGAATGTGTAAATCACAATATTTAATTAAATATTGTGGTGTCTATTTACGTAAACATTTTTCCGAACATTTTGTTGAAATTTTGAAATTGTTACTCTAAACTTGCATAAAGTATCATGTTTTATCTCTTAGTTGGCGTTGCGATATTGATGTTCGTTATTTTAATGGCGTTAGTTTATCGCATATTCACCTTAGCTGATATTGCTAAGGACACCTCAAAAGGAGGCGAGAGAAAAGTAGGTTCGGCTAACGCGCTGAACGCAAGCCTTTTCATGGTCTTCTTTTTCGTAGGTTTTGGTTTGATTTTTTGGTATTCGATGGGCGCACAGAAGTATTTTCTTCCCGAAGCAGCATCGGCACACGGCGCATCAATTGATAATCTGTTTTGGCTAACTACCGCCATTACCTTTTTTGTCTTTTTTGCTACGCATTGTTTATTATTTTTCTTTCCCTACATTTATCGTTTTCAAGAGAGTAGAAAAGCATATTTCTTCCCTCATAACAATAAATTAGAGTTGATTTGGACAGTTATTCCTGCTATTGTTTTGACAATTTTAGTATTGTCTGGATGGAAAGTTTGGAGTGAAGTTACAGATACAGTACCTGCTGACCGTGTTGAAATTGAAATCATGGGCAAGCAATTCAACTGGCAAACACGCTATGGTGGCAAAGATAAAAAAATAGGCAAGCACAACTTCAAGAAAATTGATGCTGTGAATTCTATGGGTTTAGATTTTGCGGCTGACCCTGCGAATATGGACGATTTCATGGGTTCGGAGTTGCGTATGCCCAAAGGCAAAAACGTACTTTTGAAAATCCGTGCGCGTGATGTTTTGCATAGCGTATTTTTACCACATTTCCGTGTAAAAATGGATGCTGTTCCGGGTATGCCGACGCAGTTTTGGTTTGTTCCGACAAAAACAACTGAGGAGATGCGTACTTTAACAGGCAATCCTGAGTTTAATTACGAATTGGCTTGTACCGAAATTTGTGGAAGTGGACACTTTGCGATGAAAATGAAAGTTATCGTTATGGAGCCTGCTGAGTACGAAAAATGGTATAATGAGCAAGAAGCTTGGTCTGCTGCTAACAAAGATTATATGGAAAGCATCGGCATCAAAAATTTAGCACAAGCTAATGGCAATTAGTTTAAGAAATGGTTTTACTCTAAATTATTCATATCAAAATGGCAACCATTGACATAGACGTTAAACACGCTCATGCGCATGATGACCACCACGATGAACACGAGCATCATCATGGTAATTTTTGGACACATTATGTTTTTTCGACTGACCACAAAATGATTGCCAAGCAATTCTTGATTTCAGGTTTGCTTTGGGCATTGATTGGTGGATTTCTTTCTATACTTTTTCGTTTGCAATTAGGTTTTCCTGAAGCGGATTTAAGTGTTTTGAAACCTCTTTTGGGCGGCTGGATAACGGACAAAGGTAAATTAGACCAAGAGTTTTTCCTTGCTTTGGTTACGATGCACGGAACGATTATGGTATTTTTCGTGCTAACAGCAGGTTTGAGCGGTACTTTTAGTAACTTCTTGATTCCATTGCAAATTGGCGCACGTGATATGGCTTCAGGCTTTATGAATATGCTTTCTTACTGGTTCTTCTTTGTTTCCAGTGTTATCATGTTTGCATCGCTCTTCATCTCGACAGGTCCCGCTTCTGGTAGCTGGGTTATTTACCCGCCTTTGAGCGCATTGCCACAAGCAATGTCAGGTTCAGGTTTGGGTATGACTTTGTGGCTTACAAGTATGGCTTTGTTTATTGTATCATCACTTTTGGGAAGTATCAATTACATTTCAACCGTAATTAATATGCGTACTGAAGGTATGACCTTTACAAGATTGCCACTCACAATTTGGGCTTTCACCATTACTGCTGTTATTGGTGTATTGTCGTTTCCCGTCTTATTTTCTGCCGCTCTTTTATTGATTTTCGACCGTAGTTTTGGTACAAGTTTCTTCTTGTCCGAAATCTATATCGGTGGTGAGGCTTTATCAAATGTAGGCGGTAGCCCAATTTTATTCCAACACTTATTCTGGTTCTTAGGACACCCTGAGGTTTATATCGTATTGTTGCCTGCTTTAGGTATGGCTTCCGAAATCGTATCTACAAATTCGCGTAAACCTGTTTTTGGCTACCGTGCAATGATTGGCTCTATCTTGGGTATTGCAGTCTTGTCGTTTGTCGTTTGGGCGCACCACATGTTTTTGTCTGGTATGAATCCATTTTTAGGAACAGTTTTTATGTTCTTAACTTTGATTATTGCCATTCCTTCAGCCGTAAAAGCATTTAACCTCATCACTACTTTATGGAGAGGTAATATCGTTTTTACTCCTGCAATGCTTTTTGCTATTGGTTTGGTTTCGCTTTTCATTGTTGGTGGCGTAACTGGTATTCACTTAGCTAATGCCGCTATTGATATTCAATTGCACGATACTTATTTTGTTGTTGCGCACTTCCACTTGGTAATGGGTGCAGCCTCATTTTTTGGTATGATTGCAGGTATTTATCATTGGTTTCCTAAAATGTTTGGTAGAATGTTGGATGCTCGTTTAGGCTATATTCACTTCTGGCTAACATTCGTTGGGGTGTATTTGGTATTTTTCCCAATGCATTATATTGGTATTGCTGGTTTCCCACGTCGTTATTATTCATTTTCAAACTTTGACGCTTTCTCTTCATTTGTTGATTTGAATATGTTTATCAGCACGGCGGCTATCATTTCTTTTGGTGCGCAATTAATCTTTGGATTCAACTTTTTCTACTCGATTTTTAGAGGTCGTTTAGCTCCTGCGAATCCTTGGCGTTCTAATACTTTGGAATGGACAACACCACGCAATCCTGGACACGGAAACTGGCCTGGTGCAATCCCTGCTGTTTACCGCTGGCCTTACGATTATAGTAAACCAGGCGCAAAAGAAGACTTTATTCCGCAAACTGTTCCTTATCTTGATACACCTGAATCAAACGATGAGCATGATGCTTCATTCGTTGAACAGGAAAAACAGATGAGAAAATGGGAAGCTGAGAATAAAAATAAAGCACATTAGTATTAAAAAAAAAGGGCTGTTTTTCAGCCCTTTTTTTTAATTGTTTCGTAGGGTAAGCATCGAGCTTTTTAGATAACTCAAGAACAAATCAAAAACAGATTTACGATTGCAGGTAGGACTTGGTAATTTATGGTTATTATGGAAGAAATAAATAGAGTAAATTAAAGATTTACTAAAAATGATGGCTGTTTTTTGCAAATTAAAGTCATTTTGGAAACC
>JFJP01040429.1_pt1 | contig 13472 bp, 12 predicted proteins | sample 431651 | NCBI WGS metagenome assembly JFJP01 (sample SAMN02602958, study PRJNA72255) | Microbial mat metagenome, whole genome shotgun sequencing project. | biome: fresh water; feature: sink hole; material: water; isolation source: purple microbial (photo- and chemosynthetic) mats found in...
CAGCACATCCGAATTTTTAAATAATTTCAGTTTCTCCTCGCATTTTTCTTTGAGACTATGAAAATTCTCCTGATGTGCATCGCCCAAATTGGTAAAAATACCGATGGTAGGCTTTATAATTGGTTCAAGTTTTACCATTTCACCAGGTTCGGAAATTCCGGCTTCAAAAATCCCCAATTGTGAATTTTTGTTCAATGCCCATACAGACAGTGGTACTCCTATTTGCGAATTATAACTCCTTGGCGATCGAACAATAGAGAACTCCTGATGTAAAACCTGATACAACCACTCTTTAACCACTGTTTTTCCGTTGCTCCCGGTTATTCCGATTACCGGTATGTCATAGCTTTTGCGATGTTCTTCAACAACTTTTTGTAATGCTAAGAGTGTATTTTTAACCTGAATAAAAACAGCATCTTTCATTTCCGAAAATTCAGGATATATCTCATTCACAACAAAATATCGCAATTCTTGACGGTATAATTCTGCAATATATTTATGTCCATCGTTGCGAGATGTGCGAATAGCAAAAAACAGACTTTCGTTCGGAAAAGTGAATGTGCGACTGTCGGTGAAAAGCCAGTTTATTTCAGTTTCAGGGATATTTTTATTATCAGTCCCAATGATTTGAGCAATTTTTTTTAGTTTCATGTTTTTAATATTTTATCCGTGCTACAACACCTTCAGTGGTTGTGATAATACATTCATTTTTCGAAACAGGGCTAATGGTATTGATGATAGAATTACCAATTTTATGTTGCCACAGCACTTTCCCGTTTTTAGCGTTAATTCCCAATAATAATCCGTTTTTAGTGCCAAAAATAATCTTTCCACCCTTTTCTATCAACATACCCGGATTATGATCGTAACCAAAACCGGCATTTGTTTTCCAGATAATCTCCGGTTTATTTGCCACTGCATCAATTGCCACCACACTATCATTCAAACAACGGCTGTAAACGGTTTTTCTATCTTCCGACATTCCAATTGTTTCACGTACTTCGTGTTGTTTGGTACGCCAGAATTCTTTTCCGGTTTCGATATCTAAGGCTGTCCAAAAGCGATCGGGTGCTGTAAAAAAAACTTTATTTGCTGAAACAACAGGAAGTACTGCGGCGGGTGAAAAATGCATTGCTGATCGTCCGTTATTCCATTTCCAGGCCACATTTCCATTTTTTATATTCAACGCGTAGAAATTAGTATCCCATGCACCGAACATTATTTTGTTATTTGAAATAACAGGCCGGGTTTCTACATAGTTTTTTAACTGATCATAAGTCCACAAAACTTTTCCTGTATTTAAATTAAATGCACGAAAACAACCATCACTTCCTCCAATAAAAACTGAATCGTTCTGAATTAACGGACATCCCAAAACTGCTTTTGAAGTTTCGAATCTCCAAACCTCAGTGCCTGTTTTTGTGTCGAGGCAATAAATATTGCCATCTGTAGAAGCAAAAACAACCCTGTTCATACTTGTAGCAGGTGAAGATATTATTCTGCTTCCGGTTTTGAATTTCCAAACAGATTTACCGGTTTTTAATAATATACCATGAAATATACCAAAATCATCTCCATAAAAAACCATTTTATTCTGAATTGCAGCCGTTGTATAAATGCCAACTCGGGTATCAATCCGCCAAATGTTACGTACATTTTTATACTTTTTGTTAAGCTCGTACGAAGGTCTCAATGATAAATCAGGACTCTCATACTGCTTTTGTTCAACAGGAATTGATAACCAAAGTTTTTCAATTTGACCGATTTTCTTTTCGAAAACATGAATTGAATCGGAAATGGAATAAATTGAATATCCACCATTTGAATCATTATCTTTGAGTGTTGATCGATTGACAATTCCTGGAATTCCATCATAATTTAAAAATGCATTTCTATGATAATGACCATTCAAAATTGTTTGCACATTATATTTTCGTAATACATCAGTCATGTTATACCAATTATCCACATCTCCGTTAAGTAAAGGATAATGAGTAACTATTATTACAGGCGTTGAAGTTCCGGTTAATTTTAATTTAGTTTCAACCCAATCAATATCTTGTGGTGCAATGTGTCCATCTCCCATTTTAATAATTGGTCCGGTAGCAAATCCAATAAATTTATAACCTTTGTGATTGAAACTGAACTTATCATTCCCAAATACTTTTATAAAATCAGTTGCACCGGATTCACTCCATTTAGTTTCATGATTTCCAACGGTTATATAATATGGAATATTTAATTTGTCTAATATGATTTTGGCTTTTTTAAGCGAAGCCAAATCCCCTGATTCATCAGGTTGAAGATTTGTCATTTGAATATGTAAATCGGTAAAAAGCACAAAACGAAATGTTTCACCGGCAAAAATTTTTGTGAAACAAATTATTTGAAATATTATCAGTATGATTTGTTTTTTCATTTAAACAATATTTTTAATGAGCGCAAAGATACAATATTCAAATTTATTCAGAGTTTGAAAGTTGAAAATTTTATTATTATTATTTTACTTTTCTAAACATGAAAAAAGGTTACCTCAGAATTGAGATAACCTTTTTATCATTAATTAAAAACGCTTGAATACTTGCGTTTATTGATTGCTTTATTTTACGCTTCAGTTACTTCTTCAGCAGCTGTTTCTTCTTTCGAAGTTTTAGTCTTTTTTGCGTGAGTGGTTGCTTTAGGAACGGCTACTTCTTTCACTTCTTCAACTACTTCAGCCTTTACTTCTGCAGTTTTTTCAGCTATAACTTCAACTTTTTCAGTGGTTTTCACGTCGGCAACTTCAACTGCTTCAACTGCTTCAACTGCTTCAACTGTTTTGGCTTTTTTTGCAGCTTTAGCCGCTGATTTAGCCGCAGCTTCTACCATTTGATCTTTTAAATCAGCCAATGACTGAATGTCGCCTAAAGTAGTTTTTTCCATTGATGATGTTACTGCTGGTGCAGCTGCTTCTTCTTTTTTCACTTTTTTAGGAGCTGGTTTTTTCATTGTAGAGGGTTCACCAACTACAACTGAAGCGGCTTCAGTTTTTTCAGCACGTTTTACATCTTCGTGAATACGACTGTGAGAAACAATGATACGTTTTGCGTCTTTGTTGAATTCAATTACTTTGAAAGTAAGTTTTTCATCAACTTGTGCCTGAACTCCATCTTCTTTTACCAAATGTTTTGGAGTTGCAAAACCTTCAACACCATATGGCAATGAGATTACAGCACCTTTATCCATCATTTCAACAATTACACCTTCGTGTATGCTGTCAACGGTAAACATTGTTTCGAGTACATTCCATGGATTTTCTTCCAGTTGTTTGTGCCCTAAGCTCAACCGACGGTTTGCTTTATCAATTTCGAGTACCTGAACTTCAATTTCAGCACCAATCTGAGTAAATTCAGATGGATGTTTGATTTTCTTTGTCCATGAAAGGTCAGAAATATGAATTAAACCATCAACACCTTCTTCAATTTCAACAAATACGCCGAAGTTTGTGAAGTTACGCACTTTTGCTGTATGTTGGCTACCGATAGAATAACGTTCTTCAATACTTTCCCATGGATCAGATTTCAATTGTTTGATACCCAATGACATTTTGCGTTCGTCGCGATCAAGTGTAAGAATTACTGTTTCAATTTCATCACCAACTTTCAAGAAGTCTTGTGCTGAACGTAAGTGTTGTGACCAGCTCATTTCCGAAACGTGAATTAAACCTTCAACACCAGGAGCAATTTCTACAAATGCACCATAATCAGCCATAACTACAACTTTGCCTTTAACAATATCGCCAATTTTGAGTTCAGCACTTAATGCATCCCAAGGGTGAGCGTTCAATTGTTTCAATCCAAGTGCAATACGTTTCTTTTCGTCATCAAAATCAAGTATAACAACATTCAATTTCTGATCTAATGTTACAATTTCTTCCGGATGCGAAACACGACCCCATGAAAGGTCGGTAATATGAATCAAACCGTCTACACCGCCAAGGTCGATAAACACACCGTAAGAAGTAATGTTTTTAACGGTACCTTCCAAAATCTGTCCTTTTTGTAATTTGCTGATAATATCTTTTTTCTGATTTTCTAATTCAGCTTCGATAAGTGCTTTGTGCGAAACAACAACGTTTTTGAATTCGTGATTAATTTTAATAACCTTGAACTCCATTGTTTTGTTAACAAATACATCGTAATCGCGAATTGGTTTCACGTCGATTTGTGATCCTGGTAAGAATGCTTCGATTCCGAATACATCTACAATCATACCACCTTTTGTACGACATTTTACAAAACCTTTTACTATTTCCTGCGATTCAAGTGCAGCATTTACACGATCCCATGAGCGGGTTGCACGTGCTTGTTTGTGAGAAAGGAGCAATTGTCCTTTTTTATCTTCCTGGCTTTCGATATAAACTTCTACTTTGTCGCCAACTGCTAATTCAGGATTGTAGCGGAATTCGCTCATTGGAACGATACCGTCTGATTTATAGCCTACGTTTACAACAACTTCACGTTTGTTAATCGATATTACAGTTCCTTCAACTACTTCTTTGTCCTTGATGGCATTCAAAGTGTTGTCGTAAATGTTTTTTAGATCTTCTTTTTCTGTGGCTGAAATGATGTCACCTTTTTCGTATGCATCCCAGTCGAATTCTTCAGATTCTGGTTTAACTTTAACTGAAGGTGTTTTGGTTGAAGGAGCTTCTTCAATTACTTCTTCAATTACCAAAGTGTCTTCTACCTGAGGAACTTCTACTACTTCAGGAGCAGCTTCTACTTCAGGAATAACTTCTACTTCAGGAACAGCTTCTACTTCAGGAACTTCAATTACTTCGGGAGCTTCTACTACTTCTTCAACTACGGTTTCTTCTGTTGCAACTATTTCAGCTGCTTTTGTTTCTTCTACGGTTGGAATTACTTCTTCCGATAGATTTTTGTTTTCTTCCATTTTAGGAAAATTGTTTTTTTAAGTGCTAATAAATTAGCTGGTTAGACATAATATTTACTTAATCAAAAATTGGAGTGCAAAGATACAAAATATTATTTAATTTACAATGTGATATAGTTTAAGGCAATAAATTCGAGTTGATAACAGAATAATACAAACAAAAGAAGAGAAAAAGACTTATTGTTTGCCATTTGTATGATAAACCATTTTTCAATGTAATTTGTACCCACTTATACTATTCGTTTTTTATTTTAGAACATAAAAAAGAGCAGTCTGATTTCTCAAACTGCCTTTAAAATTTCAATGATTTTTTACCAAAGGAACTTACTTAAAAATTCATGCTGTTTAAAATTATTGCAATTGCAATAATTGCAATAATTAGTAAAATGGACATTGGATTGGCAAAGTTCAATGTAAATCCAAGAAATTTATTGCGTTTGGAGAGAATAAATCTCTTATCTTTATAATTGAAATAAAACAAATTAAGCCAATAATTATCCGGATCATTAGCCATTTTATCAAGTTCATTTTGTTCGAATGACGATTTCATATTTAAAATCAATTGAATTCGTTTAGTATCTTGTATTTAGAAGAATGTGTTTTTTTTGTAGATAAAATATAAAAATGTCAATATAAATCTAACAGGTATTTGAAACCTGTTTGGCTACACATTCAGTTTATCTACAAAACAAATAAAAAAGTTATTCTTTTGCCAAAAATTTATATGCATATCCGGCTGCCATGGCACCTAACACAGGTACTAAAATAAATAACCAAAGTTGAGCAAGTGCCCAATCGCCTACAAAAAGTGCCTGACTAATACTGCGTGCAGGATTTACTGAAGTGTTGGTAACAGGAATGCTTATTAAATGAATCAAAGTAAGTGCAAGTCCGATGGCAATTCCTGCAAAACCCTTGGGTGCTCTTTCATCTGTTGCTCCCATAATCACAATTAGGAACATAAACGTCATAACAAACTCAGTTACGATAGCAGCCAACAAACTATAACCGCCCGGCGAATTTTCACCATAACCGTTTGCTGCAAAATTTCCGATTTCTGATCCGTTACCGGTAGCTATAACAAAAAGAATGGCTGCTGCGGCAATACCACCCAAAATTTGAGAAATAATGTAAGGCAAAACAACTTTGCTTTCGGCTCTGCCACCAGCCCAAAGGCCTAAAGTTACTGCGGGATTCAAATGTGCACCTGATATATGACCAAGTGAATAAGCAATTGTTAGCACTGTGAGTCCAAATGCAATTGACACACCTACCAAACCAATCCCTACATCAGGAAATCCGGCTGCCAATACAGCACTTCCACAACCTCCCAATACCAACCAAAAAGTTCCGATAAATTCTGATAAATACTTTTTCATTATATAAAAAATTTAAAGTTGTCCTACTCTTATGGATTTTCGGTTACTCCCCATGTTTTTTTTAAGAAGTGGTTTCGGTTTCCACTTTTATTATTATAATTCAAATTATTCTTCACCATCAATTGGTTTAACCTTTAAAGCAACCTTTAACAAAACTAATCCCAGTAAACCAGCAATTAGCGAAGCAAGTAAGATTATTAATTTTACATTGTTTATTATTGTAATACTATCGAAAGCGAGTAGAGTAATAAAAATTGACATTGTAAAACCAATTCCTGCTAAAAATCCTGGACCCAAAATTAACTTCCAGTTTAAATCTTCTGACAATTTTGAAAACCCTAAACTTACAGCTAAATAACTCATCAGAAATATACTTAATGGTTTACCTGCAATTAGACCCAATGAAATGCCTAAATTGTAATTATTAACCTGAGTTTGGTATTAAAAATTAAAAAATGGTTCTATGATTGAATAAAAAGTGTAATCTTAGTTGCTGAATATTAAATTAATAACCACATTTATAAGATATGCATACCCAAGCAAAATTACAATATTATTCTAAATTACAAAAGATTTTTGGCAATAATATTTATTGCGAATTTTTTTCATCATTTCCCCTGTCTTGCTTGTTATGATTTTCTATTTGGCAGGCAGGTTTTGTTGCCCCACTACTTTGTCCACTTTTGAGTATTTTCTTCTGCTTTGTGCCTTGTAGATACTACAATCAAAAAGAAAAAATAGAGTAAATTTCTAGTATCTGAGAATGAAATTGGTTTTATGTAAGAGTTTGTATAAAAATATCAAATATAGTTTCTACTTTAAGCATATTGAATATTTAACCTTTTATGCATATTAAAATTACTTTATTTGTTTCTATCCCAACCTAGAAAAGACCCAAGCAACACTTATTCAATTGATGTTGTTATTTATTCTCAGATTCAGTAGGTTCAGATGGAAATTCTGTCCTCTTGATGCCGATATCATTGGTAAGTTCATCAATACTGGTTTTACTCCATATTTCTGTATGAAGTAAATGTGCAACCCTGCTAATAATGTGAGAAGCAATTGGTGCAGTAAGGAATATAAAAACAACTATCATTATGCTGATAGCAATAGTGTAGAAATCAGCAAAAAAGAATACAGCAGCAATTAAAAACAACAAAATTCCAAAAGAAGGAGCTTTGGTGGCTGCGTGCATACGCGTATAAACATCCGGAAATCTAATAACTCCAATTGCAGCAAGTAAGGAGAAAAACGCTCCAGCGAGTACAAATACAATAACTATAATGTTGCTAATCATAATACTTCTTTTTTAAATAGCTTGCAAAGGCAACTGTACCAATAAAAATAACAAGAGCTACAATAGCTGCAATGTCGAGGTAACGAACCTGACTTGTATAGATGGCAAATACAATAGTGAAGCCAATGGTTAGTGTAGCAATCAAATCCAAAGCAACAATGCGGTCAGGCAAAGAAGGGCCCTTTGCAAGCCGGTAAAGCCCCAGCAACATAGCTACTGTAAGCATTACAAGCGCAGTAACTGCAACCCATTCGGGTAAAATAGCAAGTTCAGTGTTCATTCAAATACCTCCTTAACTTTTTTCTCTATGCCTTCTTTTATCTCCAATTCAAAAGAATCACGATCCTTAACATACATTCCGTGAACATATATACTTTTCCTATCGTCGCTGATGTCCATGCACAAACTTCCCGGGGTCATGGTAACAAGATTAAACAAAGCCAGAATACTATTTTCGTTTTTGACATCTATTTTAATTTTTACTATAGCGGGACATATATTCATCCTCGGGCTTAAAATATCCTTAGCCAGAATAATATTTGCTTTCACTATTTCTTTCAAATAAAAAAGAATGAAAATAACTAAATTGAGTATTTTTATAAGATGTTTTTTCATATTTATCATTTTTAAATTTTTGAACCCATTATAGCCTGAATGTAAACTTTAGGGTCGAGTAATTGTGCTGCTGCATCCATTGCAATTTCAAGAATAGGCTTAACAGCAAAACCCATTGTAAGCGTGATAAGACCTAGAAAAACCACAGGTATTACCATGGAAAGCGGAAGTTTATCATTTTCACCTTTAAATTGCGGCAATCCTTCAGGTTTTGGTTTCCAGAAAGCTTCGTTCCAAATCTTTACCATCGAAAACAAAGTGAACAGCCCCACAGCCAATGCAATAAATGAAATGACATACTCACCTGCACTAAACCCTGCTGAAATAAGTATCAGTTTTCCAAAAAATCCAGAAAGTGGAGGTATGCCGGCAAGTCCAAAAGCAGGTATTATAAATAGAATGGACAGCCAGGGTCTTACTTTGTAAAGTCCACCGATTTCCTTCAAATCGTAACTCCCGGTTACACGGTTGATAAGCCCTGCAACCAAAAAAGTATTTGTTTTGGCAATAATATTGTGCGCCATAAAAAATATTGCTCCGGCAATTCCGGCAACTGTAAAAATCCCAAGTCCCATAATCATATAGCCAATCTGACTAATGATATGGAAGGAAAGAATTTTTCGGATATCGTACTGTGAAGCGGCGGTGAGCACTCCAATAACCATTGTAAATCCACCTATCCACAGAAAAAGCGGATGCCAGAAAAACTTATCCTGAACAAAGAAAAGGGTGTAAAATCTAATCATTGAATACACACCTACCTTTGTGAGAAGCCCAGCAAATAATGCCGTAATTGCCACTGGAGGTGTATGATAGGAAGCCGGCAACCAGAAAAAGAACGGAAATACTGCAGCTTTGATAGAAAATGCTACAAAAAATAACACCGCTGAAGTATTCATGAGCACATTGTTGTCAGCAAGTGATAGTTTAAGTGCCAAATCGGCCATATTCAGTGTGCCAGTTTTTCCGTAGAGCAATCCTATTCCGGCCAAAAAAAACAGAGAGGAAATTAAATTGAGACTAACATACTTTATTGCTCCATTGAGCTGTTTCTTTTCACCACCAAGAGTTATCAGTACAAATGATGAAGTAAGCATCACTTCGAACCACACATACAGATTGAAAATGTCACCCGTTACAAATGCTCCGTTTACCCCCATTAACAAACCTTGCACCAATGGGTAGAAAAAGAATGATTGTCGATGCTTATCAATAGCATCAATTGAATACACACTTACACTTACCGCAACAATACCAGCAAGAACAAGCATAATTGAGCTGAATGTATCTACCACTAAAGTGATGCCAAAAGGTGCTTCCCAGTTTCCGGTTTGTAACACCAAAATGCCTTGTGTTTTCACTTTTATTGCCAAAAACACAGCCAATGCAAGTTGCATCAAAGCTCCGGCGAGTCCAATCCAGGGCTGCAATTTCCGCTTTTTAAAGCTAAAAAGCAGTAATATTATAGTAAACAGCGGAATAAGTATTGGTAATGCAGCTAATATCATTTAATTTCTCCTTCCTTTATTTCATCAATATCTTCGGTTCCTGTTGACTGATAAAAACGATACATAAGCGCCAAAAAGAAAGCAGTAATTCCAAAACCAATCACAATAGCTGTAAGAATCAAAGCATGTGGCAATGGATCGGTAGGATTGGCAGCAACAGTATTTAAAGCATCGTTTGCAAATTGGGGTTGTCCTTTGTGCAAGCCACCAGATACAAAAATAAGCAGATTGGTGGCATGACTGAGAAACATAATTCCCAGAATAAGTTTTACTATGCTGCGGCGAAGAAGTAGATAAACCCCTGCTGCATAAAGTAAGCCGATAACAATTGCGAGTAGTGTATCCATATTATTCCTCCATTACAGTAAAAACAATGTTAATAATAACCCCACATACGGTAAGGTAAACACCGAAATCAAAAAGCATTGGGGTTCCAAGTTTAAGCTTACCCAATAAAGGGATGCTCAAAGTAATCCATTCGCCGGTAAAAAAAGGATTTCCTAAAAGCAAAGCTGGTAGGGTGCTAATAACTGCAAATAGTAATCCTGTAGCAATTAGCATGAGTGGACTGACACGTAGTTTTGTTTCCGCTTGAGACACACTGAATGCCATGGCGTAGAAAATAAATCCGGCAGATGCCATAAGACCACCAATAAAACCTCCGCCGGGCTCATTATGGCCACGGTAAAAAACCAGAAACGAAAGTATAAGCGTAACTGGTAGTAAACGCGTTGCAGCAAGTTGAATTATGTATGATTTCATGTGTTTATAATAATTTATTTGCCCCCTAACCCCCATAAGGGGGAATAAGAACGGTGTCAATATGTGTTTTGCAATTTATAATCATTCCTTTGTATGTCCAAATATTTTAGTTTGGTCATGTATGATTTCACGTAGAGCTTCCTTTCTTTGTTTTGAGTTTAAGCAAAGCCACAACACCAATTGCAGCAATTGCCAGTACTGTAATTTCACCAAGTGTATCCAGACCCCTAAAATCCACAAGTATAACATTCACTATATTGCTTCCATGGGCAAGAGGCAGGGCATTGTCAACATAGAATTCGGAAATTTTCGGAAAAAGATTTATATGCCCCGCTTTCAATACAAAGCCGGTCATAAAACCACCAAAAATGAGTGCTATTGCCGCATCGCGCAAGCGTGAAGCTTTGGAAGATATATTGTTAAACTTTGGAAGATGATAAACAACTACAAGAAAAAGAACCAATACAAGGGTTTCTGAAAGCATAAGGGTTATAGCAACATCAATGGCACCATAAATAATAAACAAAATTCCAAGACCATAGCCCACTGCACCAAGTGAAAGAATGGCTGCAAGTCGCGATTTGACAATTACTGAAATTAAAGTGGCTGTAACAATCAGGATGAGGGTCAACAACTCAAAAATTCCTGGCATTGTGAAACTGATTTTGCCAATTTCAGGCCAAGTGTAGAACATTTGATACCATGCAAGTATTGATGTCATAATAAAAATTGCCATCAAATAAAATCGCTGGTAACCGCTTTGAATAAACGATGTTTTACGTTTTGTGAGATACAAAAACAGATTTATTCCTTTGTTAAAAGCTTCATCGAGTCTAAAAGTTAACACCTTGTTATTTAAATGTGTAAGCGCTGGATTTACTTTACGATAAAGCAAAAATAATACAACACCAGAGCTAACAGTAACAAAGCTCACAAGTAATACTTCGTTAAATCCGTGCCAAAGTGAGAGTTTCAAACTATCAATAGAAGGTCGGATGGATTGAATAGCCGGACTGAGTAAGAAGTTTGCTACCCATGCAGGAAATAACCCAAAAATCAAACTGACACCAGCCAAAATAGCTGGCCCGACTCTGAGCGCAAAAGCTGGACGTTTTGGTTTATCTCCGGGATATTTTAAAGGCCCGAGGAATAAGTTGAAGACTAGTGCCAATGAAATTGCTACCATAACAATATTAGTTGCTACTCCTACTACAAGCAGTAAGTTACCAATGTCGGGGAGTGCAAATTTGGCTTCATAAATAAGTTCCTTGCCAATAAATCCAATCATTGGTGGAAGCCCAGCCATACTGAGGAGTGAAATAATTGCGGCCAATGATGCCATAGGCATAACTTTATAAAGTCCTCCAATTTTCCTTAAATCACGCGAACCTACCGATTTATCTATCAAACCGGCAATCATAAATAATGCGCCTTTGTAAAGTGCATGAACCAATAAAAAAATAATGGCTGCTTTTATTGACATATCAGTATCAATTCCCAGCATCAACACCAAAGTTCCCAATGCACTGATGGTGGTGTAGGCAAGCACTTTCTTAAAATCTGTTTGAGAATAAGCAAAATAAGCTCCCAAAATCATGGTTATTGCTCCCGTAATGGTGAGAATATATTTCCACTCGGGCGTTCCACCCATTACAGGACTTAACCGCATAAGCAGATAAATACCCGCTTTTACCATGGTAGCCGAATGCAGATACGCACTTACAGGTGAAGGTGCCTGCATGGCTCCGGGTAACCAAAAATGAAAAGGGAATTGAGCCGATTTGGTAAAAGCTCCCGCCAGAATCAATAGTAATGCTGGTAAATAATGCGGATGATTGCGAATGATATTGCCTGATTCAAGCAATTGGTTAATCTCCAATGTTCCTGCTATCTGTCCGAGTAGAACAAAACCAGCCATCATGGCCAATCCACCTGCTACTGTAATCAACAAAGCTTGTAGAGCAGCACTTCGGGCTTCCGGTTTTTCGTGATTAAAACCTACAAGCAGAAACGAACTGATACTGGTAAGCTCCCAAAAGATAAACATGGTAAACAAATTGCCTGAGAGTACAAGACCCAGCATGGCAAATTCAAACAGCAATATCAGAAAAAAGAAGCGATGCCTCATGGGATAAGGCTTCATATAATTGCCCGAAAATATTAAAACCAAAGCTCCCATACTGGTAACCAACAATGCAAAAAACAATGAAAGCCCATCGAGATAGAGCGAAAAGTTAAGATAAAGTTCGGGAAGCCATTCAATGGTATAGTAAAGCGCATTACCTTCGGAAATATAAGCTGAAAAACTAAGCAGATAGGCAAAACCAGCAGCTGAAACCGCCCCCAAAAACCATGGCGCTATCTTACCTCCAATACGAATGAGGTAGGGTGAGATAAATGCTGTAATCAGAAGCAGCAAAAGATAAATAAGTATTCCAGTCATTTACAGTATAATTCAGTATTAATTATCTTCTTTTTTCGAAATAATTCAATAGTTTTTAAATTCTAAAACAATATGGCAAATTCGCTTTGCTAGTTTTCACTGCTTCGTGAATACATATAAGTAGCAAAACAAGATTTTCGAGAATACTAAATGTACAGCCTACCTGTTTGTTTAGAAATAAACAATGTAGATTTCACGAGTTCTTTTATTTTATGTTGGAATGTCTTCTAAAAGTTTTTTCAACACAAATTTACGAAAAAAAAAATTACATTATAATGATTTTATGTGTTTAAAGTAAATATTTTTGTTTGCAGTTTTTAGCGTTATTAGTTTTCTACCCTTTTTCGGAGTTAACTCTAATCTAAATATCTCGCAATAAAATAGCTTATGAAGTCTCTTAAAGGCGAAAACTGATCATCCAAGATGAAAAAAAAATAATCACTTCTTTGGCTCATTTAAAAGCTAAAATCAGTTTTTTGTCTTGGTAAATCAAATCAAAACTTGAAACATCATTTTTTTTAAAATAGAAA
>JFJP01041748.1_pt1 | contig 13472 bp, 12 predicted proteins | sample 431651 | NCBI WGS metagenome assembly JFJP01 (sample SAMN02602958, study PRJNA72255) | Microbial mat metagenome, whole genome shotgun sequencing project. | biome: fresh water; feature: sink hole; material: water; isolation source: purple microbial (photo- and chemosynthetic) mats found in...
GAGGTTCAGCGGGAAGTTCTTTCCGAATTAATCGATAAGGCTTCGAACACCGAATTTGGGTTAAAATACAATTTCAAGGCGATATCTTCGGAAAAAGAGTTTCGCGAACAAGTGCCAATTCAAAGTTACGACGACATTAAACCAATTGTTGAGCGGATGATGCTTGGCGAAAAAAACCTTTTGTGGCCAGGTGAAACCAAATGGTTTGCCAAATCATCAGGAACAACCAATGAGAAGAGTAAATTTATTCCGGTAAGCAAAGACTCGCTGGAAGATGTTCACATTCGTGGCGGACGCGATGTGTTGGCTATTTACCTAAAAAATAATCCGGATTCCGGTGTTCTTTCGGGTAAAGCCCTTACGCTTGGCGGAAGTCACAAGGTAAATAACTACAACAACAATTGCTATTATGGCGATCTTTCGGCCATAATTATCGAAAATATACCCTTCTGGACCGATTTTTACCGCACACCCTCAACCGAAATTTCGTTACTCGAAGAATTTGAAGAGAAGATTGAAAAAATAATTGAACACTCCATTGACGAAAATGTAACCTCATTTGCCGGAGTTCCATCGTGGTATCTGGTTTTGCTGAAAAGGGTTTTAGAGGTTACCGGAAAAAGCAACATCTTTGAAGTTTGGCCTAACCTTGAGGTGTTTACTCATGGAGGAGTTAAATTTGACCCTTACCGCGAGCAATACGAAAAATTGTTTCCAGGCGACCAGATGCACTACATGGAAACCTACAACGCATCCGAAGGTTTTTTTGGCATTCAGGATGAACCCGACCAAAAAGACATGCTTCTGATGCTTGATTATGGCATTTATTACGAATTTATCCCCATGGACGAATTCCGTTCCGATCATTTAAATGCCATATCGCTTCAGGAAGTAGAACTTGGGAAGAACTATGCCATGTTAATTACTACCAACGGCGGACTTTGGCGATACCTCATTGGCGATACCATTCGCTTTACATCCAAATATCCATTTAAATTCGTCATTACCGGCCGTACCAAACACTTCATCAACGCTTTTGGCGAGGAAGTGATTGTCGATAATGCCGAAAAAGCTTTCCGGGTTGCCTGTGAACGCACTGGTGCCATTATTTCGGAATATACCGGTGGCCCTATTTACATGAAAGAAGGCCAGAAAGGAGCACATGAATGGATTATCGAATTCGAGAAAAAACCTGACGACCTGAATCAATTCATTTTGCTGTTCGATGGTGCACTAAAGTCAATCAACTCCGATTACGAAGCCAAACGCCACAAAAACCTAAGTCTGGAAATGCCACATTTGACTGTCGCAAAAACCGGTTTATTCTTTGAATGGATGAAAATGAGAGGCAAAATTGGCGGGCAAAACAAAATCCCCCGATTAGCCAACGACCGCGAATACCTCGACCAACTGATTGAATTAAACAAATAGCAGAGCGCAACCAAACGATCGAAAAAAATTCTTTTGAAGAAAACTTAGTCTTTTGTATTTACCCTTTATACTTTTGTCTTGATTTTGTACTTTAGTTCAAATTTTAAAGCCTCTTAACATGCATATTGCTTTAGCTGGAAACATCGGTGCCGGAAAAACAACTCTGACAGAACTACTCTCGAAACATTACAGATGGAATCCTCATTACGAGGATGTTGACGAGAATCCATACCTGAACGACTTTTACGAAGACATGCAACGCTGGTCGTTCAATCTCCAGATTTATTTCCTGAACAGTCGTTTCAAACAGGTGGTTGACATCCGGAGTTCGTCGGCTACGGTAATTCAGGATCGCACCATTTACGAGGACGCCGAAATATTTGCGCCCAACCTGCATGCAATGGGATTAATGTCAACCCGCGACTTTCACAACTATACCGCCTTATTTCAGATGATGAGCAGACTGGTTCAGGCTCCTGATTTGCTGATTTACCTCAGAGCTTCGGTACCAACACTGGTCAACCAGATCCAAAAGCGGGGAAGAGATTACGAAAGTTCAATCCGTATCGACTACCTGAAACAACTTAACGAACGTTACGAGGCCTGGGTAAACCGCTACAAAGCAGGCAAACTGCTGATCATCGATGTCGATCGTATTGATTTTCAAAACAATCCGGAAGACCTTAGTAGCATTATCGACCGTATCGACGCTCAGATTCACGGACTTTTTTAATCGTTTCAAAATTCATTTCCACTACATTATCCGGTCACAATCCGGAATTATACGTTCTTATTCATGAAGCTTGTATTCGCAACAAACAACCAGCATAAACTCCAGGAAATACAACACTTACTTGGCGATTCAATTGAACTACTTTGCCTGAACGACATTAACTGTACCGATGATATTCCGGAAAATCAGGAAACCTTGGAAGGTAATGCCGCCGAAAAATCGTTTTACATCTTCGATAAATACGGAGTCAATTGTTTTGCCGACGACACCGGCCTCGAAATCGAAGCATTGAATGGCGAACCGGGGGTTTATTCGGCCCGGTACGCCGGAGAAGAAAGAAGTGCTGAAAACAATATGAATCTGGTTTTAACAAAACTGGATAAAATAAAAAACCGGAAAGCTCGTTTTAGAACTGTCATCTCGCTGGTGATCGACGGCCGGGAAACTCAGTTTGAAGGAATTGTTGATGGACAAATTCTGGAAGAAAAACGGGGAACCACTGGTTTTGGGTACGATCCTATTTTTCAACCTGAAGAATCGAATGTCAGTTTTGCTGAAATGTCGATGGACGAAAAGAACAAGATCAGTCACCGGGGAAGAGCTGTACAAAAACTAGTGGAGTATTTAATCCAACTAAAACCCGAATGAAAAACATCAAATTCCTGTTGATCTGCGCTTTATTCTGCCTTACATTTACAAAAACGCACTCACAGCCAGTAGCTGGAGAATGGACTGATTATCAATCATATTCCAGTGCTAAAAATGTAGTTGACACAGGAAGTAAAATTTATTGTGTGACCAATGGAGGTTTATTCTCCTACGATAAAACGGACAATAGTATTGAAAAAATGTCGGGCATCAACGGACTTTCCGATGTAGGAATCCAACGACTCGCATACAGCAAAGAAAATGATCTGTTGATTATTACTTACCAGAATGCCAACATCGACATACTGATCGGGAACAATGTTTACAACCTCTCCGATATTAAGCGCAAACAGATACCTGCCGATAAAACCATCAACAACGTAATGTTCTCCGGAAATCTGGCCTACCTTTCGTGTGGATTTGGAATTGTAGTGTTGAATCTGGAAAAAAAAGAAATAAAAGACACCTATTTTATAGGCGATGAAGGAGCTTACCTCAACGTGTTGGATTTAGCTACTGATGGAAATTTCCTTTACGCCGCAACAACCAGCGGCATTTATAAAGCAAAAGCCTCGGAACCCAACCTTCAAAATTACAACAACTGGTCACGGCAAGCCGAAATTCCTCATTTCGATCAGAAATTCAGCAAAATTGAATTTTTCAAAGGGAAGATCATTGCCAATTACACGACTCCGGACGATAAATGGGCCGAAGACGAATTGTATCAGCTAAATGGCACGGTATGGAGTCCGTTCCTTACCGAGATCAAATATGTTTCCGACATCACCAACAATGGTAATTACATTGTTTTTTCGAGCCGCGAAGAGGTTTTTGTTTATAACGACAAATTTGAAAAAGTAAACTATGTGTACAAATACACGATAGCCGGAACTGAAATAAAACCCATACAAACCTCTTGTGCCGTATTGGACGAACAAAACATTCTTTGGATTGCCGATCAAAAAAATGGATTAATTAAAGTTGGAACTCAAACCGAACGAATTGTCCCTGAAGGCCCCATTGAAAATAAAATCTTCTCACTTACCATGAATGGTCAAGACCTTTGGATTACCTCCGGAGGAAGAGATATTAGCTGGGGAAATCTTTGGTCTGACCCCAGATTCCATCACAATCGTGAAGGGAAATGGTCGGTTTTCGATACAAAAATCTTCCCAAACCCCAACGAATTTAGAGATATAGTTTGTGTTGCCATCGATCCCCAAAACCCGGATCATGTTTATGCAGGCTCCTGGGGAGGAGGAGTGTTGGAGTTTAATGCCGGTAAATTTGTAAAACGATACGACAATTTCAACAGTACTCTACAAACCGAACTTCCCAACACCCCCAGCGCGCCATCGGTTCGCATTGGAGGAATGGCTTATGATTCGAAAGGAAATCTTTGGATAACAAACAATAGAGTTGCCAAAATAATATCGGAGCTTAAAACCGACGGCACCTGGGCCGCTTTCGAAATACCAGAAGTCGCCAACAAGTTTATAGGGAAAGTAGTTGTCACTCAAGACGACGACAAATGGATTGTAGTTCCGCGCGGAAACGGCTTGTGCGCGCTGAACAGTACAAACGACCAGTCGAAAGAACAGAAAGTGATTGCCCGTTTTGTAAATTCTGACGGCGAGTACTTTAAAGAAATGAATGATGTTTATGCCCTGACCGAAGATCTGAAAGGCGAGTTATGGGTTGGCACCTCCGAAGGTGTTGCCGTTTTCAGTAATCCTAAAAACATCTGGAAAGATAAAACCATGTATGCCCTACGCCCTGGGCTGAATCTGAACGATGGGCTTTTTCATCCACTTCTTGAGAAAGAATCGATTACAGCGATTACGGTCGATGGAGCCAATCGAAAATGGTTCGGAACTAAAACATCCGGAGTATTCCTGATTTCGGAAGATGGTGAAACTGAGATCGAACATTTCAACACCGAGAACAGTCCATTGCCTGCCAATGAGATCACCGACATCGCCATCAACCAAACAACCGGGGAAGTTTTTATCGGCACCACAGCCGGACTTATCTCATACATGGGCGATGCAGTTACTGCAAACGACGAGTTTAGCGACGTATACGTCTACCCAAATCCGGTACGCGAAAACTACGATGGCCCGATTATTATTAAGGGACTTGTTGACAATACCGATCTTCGAATAACCGACATCGGTGGAAATTTGGTTTACAAAACAAAATCGCTGGGCGGACAAGCAATCTGGAACGGAAAAAATTTAAATGGGAACCGCTGCAAAACGGGTGTCTATCTGGTATTCATGACCGACGAGACTGGCGAAAAAACAAAAGTCACCAAACTTTTATTTATCCACTAAGACTCTGCAAAGTGCTTGAAAAAACCCGTGGAATATTCCTGCACGCTGTCAAATACTCCGAGACCAGCCTTATTGCAACCATCTATACCGAAACTTATGGCCGGCAGTCGTTTATTGTAAATGGGGTAAGAAGTAAAAAATCAAACATTAAAGCCTCTGCCTTTCAGCCGCTGTATCTGCTGGAGCTCGAAATTTATTATCAAAAAGGTCGGGAAATTCAACGGCTAAAAAATGCCCGAATTGTTGATCCATACTCAACAATCCCATTCGATATCCGCAAAAGTTCAATGGTATTTTTTCTGGCCGAAATTTTATTCAAATGCTTACGCGAAGAAGAAACCAACAGCGAACTTTTCAACTTCATTTCCCATGCTCTCACATTTCTCGACTTATCCGATTCCGGAGTAAACAATTTTCACATTTGGTTTCTTTTTAAGCTAACCTTATTTCTGGGTATTTATCCAAACAACGAAAATGCCTCCATCAGTTCCTTTTTCGATTTGCAAAAGGCTCAATTTGTCAGTCATGAACCTATTCACAATCAATTCGCTGACAAACAAGCAACTATTTTGTTCGCAAAACTTTTTGAGCAAGATTCATTCTCGCTGGAAAACCTGAATTACACCGCGAATGAACGAAAAATTGTACTCGAAAAACTACTCGAATTTTACAAAATACATTTCGATAACCTCGGAGAAATCAAATCGTTGAGTGTTCTTCGGGAAGTTTTAAGATAAATAAGTTGATAAATTAATCATTAAAAGTGAATACAAACGTAAAGTTAGGCGATGGTAAATAGCATATTTTCTTAACTTTGTGCATCAATAGTTAACTCATGGCTCCTTCGAAATTACCAAATACTAAAGGAAATATTTTCTCTACCGTTAATCGACTGGTTATTGAAACTGGTGCGATTGACCTTTATCTGGGGAAAACCGACTTCCCTTGTCCGGAAAAATTGGCTGATTTGGCTGCTACTTACATTCGATCGGGGTATAATAATTATGCTCCTCACGAAGGTATCAGCGAATTGCGTGATGTTATTTCGGATCGGGTGAAAAGCTTGTACAACCACGCCTACAATCCGGAGACAGAAGTAACCATTACCGCCGGTCATGTTCAGGCAATCATGACAGCCATTAGTGCAACCATAAAAGAAGACGATGAGGTTATTCTTTTTGAACCTGCATCTGAATCGTATGCTCCGGCCATATCGCTTAGCGGCGGCCGTCCGGTTTATGTTGCTCTAAAACAACCCGATTTCCATATCGATTGGGAAGAAGTTCGAAAAATGGTTACCTCAAAAACGAGAATGATCATCATCAACTCGCCTCACAACCCAACCGGTGCAGTATTGTCGGATTCCGATTTGATTCAGCTTCAGCATTTAACAAACGGAACCAATATCGTCATTTTGAGTGACGAGGTGTTCGAATCAATTGTTTTCGATAACAGCACGCATCAAAGTGTTGCACGATATGAAAAACTGGCCAGCCGAAGCTTTATTGTTTCATCTTTTGGTCCCGTTTTCAACATCAATGGCTGGGGGTTGGCATACATTTTAGCTCCTGAAAAATTGATGGATGACTTCAGACGCATTCAGCAATTTCAGATCTACAATGTCAATACACCACTTCAATATGCACTTTCCGAATATCTGCTTACCGAAGATTCGAAAAAAGATATTTCTGAAATGTATCAAGGTAAACGCAATTACTTTAACCGGTTGCTAAGCGACAGCTTATTTAAAATTGTTCCTTCGCAAGGTAGCTATTTCGAAATTCTGGATTATTCCAACATTTCGGATGAATCGGATGTCGATTTTACATTCCGTCTGGCAACTGAATACGGCGTTGGAGTTTTACCTGTATCTGCATTTCTGCACGAAAAAAACAAACTAAAAATGGTTCGGATATGTTTCGCCAAAAACAACGAAACGCTTGAAAAAGCAGCCGAAAGACTACGTTTGATTCCTTCATTAAAATAACTCTTTATAGAGTAGAAAAAGCCGGTTAGCAGAAACACTAACCGGCTTTTTTATGCTCCATTCCAAAAAAAGGGACACCTGAGGCATCCCTTTTCTGAAAATATTTTCGTTTTCTATTTTTTAATCAACAACCAGCTGTCAGCATATTTGGGAAATTGAACTCTGATTTTCTGCACGCGGCTTCTGGCAGCAGCTTCATCATTGAACGAATCAACACAAACCCGGAAATAACCGGTTTCGCTATGCAAAACAATAGGTTTAAATCCTTGCTGAATTAGTTCTTGTTTAAATTTACCGGCATTGTCGCTACTGCTAAAACTACCTACAATCACAAAATAGCTTTTGCTTCCAAAGGCAGCCTGATCTTCAGCCGACATGGTGAACTTTTCGCTACGGATTGAAACGGGTTTGCCAGTAGGTACTGTTGTTGTTGTTTCGCCCATGTTGTCCGAAACCGGATTTTCCCGAACTTCTTGTTTAGGGGCTGGTACTGAAAATACTTTGGTTTCTGTGCTTGCTTCTGTGTTTGGAGTTGCCTTACTCGTTTTAGGTGCTTTTAAAACTTTACATCCACTGGTAAGCAACGCTAAGGTAACTGCGACTAAAATGATTCTTTTCATGGCTTAACGAGTTTAATTTGATGACAAAATTACGAAAGATCAAACAGATATTTATCAAAACGATGTAGATCAATCAATTATTTATTAACAACACCCTGTTCACGCAAAACGTAGGGTGTTAATTGTCTTAGCGTCGATTGTGATAGCTGAAGTCGACAAGTTTAAAAATTGAGCATATTTCTCAAAAAACGCTGTCCTTTTACCGAACGATAAAAGCGGGATTGACGGATAGCTCTTAAACGGGTATCGTAACTCTCCGAAAACAAAAGAACCCAGGGGCCTTTGCCGCAGGTTGGTGCAATCTGATCAGCGTTATGCATTTCAATCACTTTTTCAAGATTGTCAAAATAGCCGTAGTAAAACGAACCCGATTCGCGGGAAAATATGACGTAGGAATAATACTTCATTAATATGTATTTGTTTATTAAGCGCAAAAGTAGAAAAAAGCAAACGTTTTCTATACGAATTGATCAAGCAATACCACAATGAAGCCCTTGTCATAACCTTCGGAAAACATTCTAGTCCTGAACAAAATTTAACCAAGAACTATTTCCCCGGTAATCAACCACCACCAATGCCTCGTTCTGAGTTCGAAAACTACTCATTTGAGAAGTGATTTCCTGATTGAGGTTGATCAACGCGCTATCTATTAAATCGCTCCGGAATCCTTTTTCGCCCAGATTGATAACCATTTCAAACGAAACAATCCGCCCGAGTACCCGTCCCAGTTCAACCATTTTTCGCTGAGGCATATTAATACTCAGGTCAAAATCAAGCATATCTTTCATAAAAACCGCCGATTTGGTGGTCAAATCAAAACCTTTCAGAAATTGAAACAAATTGTTTTCCTTCACCTTTTTCATCATTTTAACCAGACTTTCCGAAATCTGAGCATACAGAATATCGTTAGAGCCTTCGAAGATCTGAAACGGCCGACTATCGGTTATGCCTCTGCCTGCAATATGATTTAACTTGTAAGCCTGAGCTCCGACCAGCTGAGTGGCCGATTGCGCGGCTTCCTGCATCAGGTCGGTGACAACACTTTTAACCGAGTTGGCTTCAAATCCGATCGACGACAGATCATTTTCAATTCCGGCCTTTTGGCTGCTGTTGACACACATGGCCGAACAAATGGTATATGAGGCCTGAAGTTTGGTGAGTCGTTGCTGAACCTGGTCGTATGTAAAAAGCGATTTCCCGCCGATTAGTCGTTGATGGGTATGTGCAATCGACTCGTCGAGCAATCGGTGAATAAATCCCATCGCCATTCCGGGAAATTGCATCCGGCTGCGATGCAGCAAATCGAGCATCATTTTCACTCCCGTAGTTTCGGGTATAAGTTTCTGAACATTGGGAATCTCTACATCAAGTCGGTTCCGGCCATAAGGAATCTGGTAAAGTCCCAGATTTTCGTAAAATTCTTCCACCACAATTTGTTGTCCGGGAGCATTTACATCACAAATAAAGAAGTCGATGTCGCGCTTTAGATCGCCCGACTGACTTTTTTCGCGAGCGGTTAACAACCAAAAATCGGCCCAGCCGGTTAAGCCTGCCCAGTGTTTAGTTCCCTGAAGATGATACTTCCCATCTTTTTCGGTAAACGAGGTTTGCATATTTTGTTTAGAAACCGGTCGAACACCGGAGCTTTTGCTTCGTGACGGGCATATTTGGCAACAGGCTGAAGAAAAAGAGCTGAATTGATTCCTAAAGTCAGGGAAAGTGCCAGCGATTCGTATGATGCTTCGGCCAGCAAGGCGATATTTTCTTCCATGCGACAACCCCGGCCACCATACTCTTCCGGAATACCAATTGCCAAAGGGTTTAAACTCATCATTTCGCGCATTACAAATGGCGGCATTCCGCGTTTAGTGGCCATCTGATCAATATCGGCACGATCATGAAAGACTGCTTTCATCCGGGCTCTAAACTTTTCCAGGAATGTTTCAAACGTCATTTTTTGAATATTCAGGCTATCTACCGGAACCGCTTTACTATTTTCTTGTTTATTCATTATCTTTAAGGTGTTTGTTTTAAAAAATAAGCTCGAAGGATACAATTTCAACCAACCAGTTATTTCCATCAGAAAAAGATAACATCTGATTGTGTTGAATGTTTTTGAACGAACAGCTGTAATTCTAAAAAGTGATTCAGTACATATATCGCAAAACCGAATAAAAATGAAGAAGAAGTCAAATAAATTTTTACCCTACGCTATTGCTCTGGTGGTAATTGCAATCGTTGTTCTGGTTGCCGGAAAGAAAATGGGTTGGTTCGGAAAAGCTTATGAAATAAACGTTTCAACCAAAATGGTTGAGAGTAAAACCATTACCGAACAAATTACGGCCAATGGTAAAGTTCAGCCCGAAACCGAGGTGAAAATCAGTCCTGATGTTTCAGGTGAAATTATTGATTTGCCGATTGAAGAAGGTAATGAAGTAAAAAAGGGTCAGCTTTTAATGGTTATTAAGCCCGACATGTACATTCAATCGTACAATCGTGCCCAGGCCAGTTTAAGTTCCTCACAGGCTCGCCTTGCCCAGGCTGATGCGAGACTGATCGAAAGCGAGATGGCTTTCAAGCGGGCAAGTTCATTGTTTAAACAAGATGCGATTCCGGTTTCTGATTACGAAACGGCACAGGCCTCGTTTAAAGTTGCCCAATCGGAAGTAAAAGCAGCGCAGTTTGCCGTTAAATCGGCCGAAGCTTCAGTTGCCGAAGCTCAGGAACAGTTGGTGAAAACCAAAATTTATGCTCCGATGGACGGAACCGTTGCACGTTTGAATGTAGAAAAAGGAGAACGTGTTGTAGGAACCAACATGTATGCAGGAACCGAAACAATGGTTATTGCCAATCTGCATCTGATGGAAGTGAAAGTGGATGTGAACGAAAATGATATCGTTCGAGTTAATCTAAACGACACCGCACTGGTTGAAGTTGATGCCTATCTGGGCCGGAAGTTCAAAGGTATTGTTACCGAAATTGCCAACTCGGCCAATGTCTCCGGAGGGTCGACCGATCAGGTGACTAATTTTAATGTAAAGATTCTCCTTCTCGAAGATTCGTATAAAGATCTGGTTGATTCGGTAGGCGGTAAAAAATATCCATTCCGTCCGGGAATGTCGGCCACGGTTGACATTCAGACTGAAACCCGAGCAAATGTAATTACTGTTCCGATTCAGGCAGTAACCACCCGTTCGTTAAAAAACAATGTTAAAGAAGAACCTAAAAAAGAAGATGTTGAAAAACCTGAAGGAGAAAACGAAGCGGTAACCAAACAAGGAGCTAAAACCGAAGAGGATAAAAAAGTTGAAGTAGTTTTTGTTTACAAAGATGGAAAAGTAAAAAAACAAGCTGTTAAAACAGGCATTCAGGATAGCGAAAACATTGAAATTCTGGAAGGATTAAAAGCTGGCGACGAAATTGTGGTTGCTCCTTTCAACGCGATCAACAAATTACTCAACGATAGCACGCAAGTGAAAAAAGTGGATGAAAAAGAATTGTTTAAAGCTAAGAAATGATGTTTCGCCCAATAACCAATCATAAATTGGCATTGCCGATCGGATTATTATCTCTGGCAATTGCCTTGATAATTGAGAGATTTCTTCCATCAAGCGATGGGTTCAATTTTATTGCCGGATTTTTATTCGGAATATCTATCGTTTTCAATCTGAGCGGTATCTCAAGACTTCGAAAAGCCAACTAGTGAATAAAAATAACCGGATCAGTTCATGTTCCGGTTATTTTTTTGCCACGATTCCGAAAAACAAAATATTGAGCATTTCGTCAACCGCTTTCTGAATCTCTTCGTCCGAAAGATTTTTCAAAATAAGTGGAACCTCAAATCCATGAAGAGCAGTAACAATCGTTTTGGCGGCCAGTTCGGGGTTTTGAATCGTAAAAATGCCCTTTTCTATTCCTTCAATCAACAAGTTATTTACCTGCTGAATTTCTGCCTCAAAATGTTCAGTCCGAAGGCTATTTACAAAATACAGGTTGTCGAGCAAATCGTTTTTAATGGCCTCGTAATAGTTAACAACCATTTTTAGGGTAAGCATCCTGACGTAGATGTAGGTTTTTAGTTTCTGTTTCGGATCTTCAATTTCCCTGATCTGATCATCAATCGCCTGAGCCCTGATTTCCGCTTCAGCATCAATCACCGCCTTAAAAATATCATCCTTACTCTTGAAGTAATAATAAATGGTACTTTTCCCCTTTCGCGATTCGCGGGCAATATCGTCGAGTGCCGTTTTTTTATACCCAAAGCGGGCAAAAACCTGTCGTGCCGACTGAACCAGCTGTTCGCGTACTTCGTCTTTCCCGGTATTTTGTGGAGTATTTTCCATCTGACTTATGTTTTGAACTATTACAGGACTAAGATAGACGTAGTTTTTTGATTATTCAAAAGATTAAAAGCAAAGTCTGCTACCAAAACGTCAATATCGGATTGTAAACATTAATGGTTGATTAAGCAATTTCTTTTTTAGAATAGGCATTGTGAATCGATCGATTGGTGTATATTTTTAGTTGATATGGCCGGTTAAAAGCTTCCTGAGATAGGCTAAAATGTTTGGCAAGAGTCCGTATGATTTTTTTGGATAATCCCTTTTTGTAATTCAAAATATCCGACACCAAACCTTTACTAACACCAAGGATACCAACCCAATCTTTATTCTTTAGTTGATGTTTCGCCATTAACTATTCCCCTTCAATCGCCACTTCTTTCCCTGCTAATTTCTTTTCACGTTTTTCTTCTACCCAGTAATAAATAATCGGTAATACCAATAATGTCAGGAAGGTTGAAGTGATCAGCCCTCCAATCACGACAGTTGCGAGTGGTCGCTGAACTTCGGAGCCGGGCCCGGAATTAAACGCCATCGGGATGAATCCTAAACTGGCCACCAGTGCTGTCATTAAAACCGGACGCAAACGGTCAGCTGATCCGTCGATAATGGTTTTTCGCAACGGACCACCTTCTTTGCGGAGTTCGTTGATGTGGTCGAGCAGCACAATGCCGTTAAGAACAGCCACCCCAAACAAAGCGACAAAACCAATACTGGCCGACACCGAAAGGTACATTCCGCGCATCCAAAGCATAAAAATACCTCCTGAAAATGCGAATGGCAAGTTCATCAAAATGATGATCGCATAGCGCATTTTCCCAAAGTTGAGGTACATAAGACCTACAATAATGAACAGCGACAAAGGAACCACCAGTAATAAATGGTTCATGGCGCGCTTCTGATTTTCGAAGGTTCCGCCATATTCAAGGAAGTAACCTGCCGGAACATTCGCTTTCTGATCAATGGCTTCCTGCAATTGGGTCACATACGTTCCCATGTCGATATTTTTAATGTTGATACCGACGATCAGTCGCCGCCAACCGTTTTCGCGTTGAATTTCGCGAGGCCCTTCCTGCGCAACAATGTGGCTCACCCGTTTAATCGGGATAAATTCGCCGTTGGGAAGCGGCACCGGTATCTCCTGAATTTTCTGCAATTCGGAACGAAATTCGGCCGGATATCGCACCTGAATATCGAAACGACGCTGTCCTTCGTACAGCTGACCGGCAACCTGCCCGCCAATTCCGGCTTCAATTACCGCCTGAACATCATTCACATTCAAGCCAAACGTAGCCAGCGCTTCACGATCAATTTCAATCGTCAGGTACGGTTGCCCAATGGGTTGCTCCACAAAAAAGTTGGCTGTTCCCGCCATTT
>JFJP01006885.1_pt1 | contig 13471 bp, 15 predicted proteins | sample 431651 | NCBI WGS metagenome assembly JFJP01 (sample SAMN02602958, study PRJNA72255) | Microbial mat metagenome, whole genome shotgun sequencing project. | biome: fresh water; feature: sink hole; material: water; isolation source: purple microbial (photo- and chemosynthetic) mats found in...
AGGGCAAATCCAGCGTCGGGTTGTCGGGGGCGTTGCCGGTCAGTGCCAGCAAGTCTTGCTCACTGGCACCATAGACAATGCGCCCGATGTGAGCCCAGTAAATGGTGCCGGTGCACATCGCGCAGGGCTCGAAGCTGCTCACCAGGGTGCAGCCCCACAAGTAATCGCGGCTGTAGTTCAGTGAGGCAAACCGTGCCAGGGTGGCCTCGGCATGGTGCACGGTGTCGATGTTGCCCTGTTCGGCCAGCACGGTTTCACCGTCGGGTGCGACAAGAATTGCACCAAACGGGTGCCTGCCCTGGCTGGCAGCGCGCTGCGCCACCGCATTGGTGCGGCGCAGGTGTCGGATGCACTGTTCGGTGTTCATGGCGATGCGTCGGCTCAGTGGTTTTGCGAGCCGCGATGGGCCCAGGCGGTGGTGTGCTTCTCAACGGCGGAGAACAACTCGTACATCACCATGGCCATCGCACCCACCACCACCAGACCGGCAAAGGCCAGCCCCATCTGCATCGACGATCCAGCCGAAATCAGCAGGTAGCCAATGCCCTCGTTGGCGGCGGTCATTTCGCTCACCGTGGTGCCGACAAAGGCCAGCGTGATCGCCACCTTGAGCGATCCGTAAAAGTAAGGCATGGACCGTGGCAGGCCCACCTTGATCAGCACGTCCCAGCGCTTGGCCCCCAGCACGCGCAACACGTCTTCGAGCTCGGGCTCCAGCGTGGCCAGGCCGGTGGCAATGTTGACCATGATCGGGAAAAAGCTGATCAAAAACGCTGTCAGGATGGCCGGCCCCACGCCAATACCAAACCACACCACCAGGATCGGCACAAATGCGGCTTTGGGCAGGGCGTTGAAGGCGGTCATCAACGGATAGACCGCCGCATAGGCCAGGCGCGAGCTGCCAATCAGGAAACCCAGCAGCACGCCCACCACAATCGCCAGCGCAAAGCCGGCCATGGTGACCCAGAAGGTGCGCCAGGCGTGGCCGGCAATGTTTTCTTTGAACTCCCAGAACTGCGTCCAGATGCGCCACGGGCTGGGAAAGATGAACTCTGACACGTCAAACGCCGCGCAGAGGATTTGCCACAGCGCCACCACGGCCACCAGCAACAGCCAGGGCGACCAGATTTCCACTTGTTTCTTGTTCAGCATGATGCGACGCCCCTGCTTGACTATTGGTTGATCACGGCGCCGGCCTGGCGCATGGCACCAATGTGGCCGCGCAACTCGTGCACGATGTCGGTGAAGGCGGGGGTGTAGGTGATTTCGAGATCACGCGGGCGCGGCAGGTCGATCTCACGGCGCACCACAAAGCGGCCCGGGCTCTTGCTCATCACATACACCGTGTCGGCCAGGAACACGCTCTCGCGCAGGTCATGGGTGACCAGAATCACGTTGAACTTCTGCTCGGTCCACAGGTCACGCAAGATGCACCACAGCTCTTCCCGGGTAAACGCATCCAGCGCCCCAAAGGGTTCATCCAGCAACAGCATCTTGGGCTCGTGGATCAACGCCCGGCAAATGCTGGCGCGCTGCTGCATGCCCCCTGAGAGCTGCCACGGGAACTTGTCCTCGTAGCCGCCGAGGCCGACCTTTTGCAGCAGCTTGCGCGCGCGCGCCTCAAACTCGCTGCGCCGGGCCTTGAACTGGCTGCGGTAGGGCTCGACGATCTCCAGCGGCAACAGCACATTGGCGACAGTGGTGCGCCATGGCAGCAGGCTCGGCGCCTGAAAGGCCATGCCGCTGATTTTCAGCGGCCCGGTGACCGGCTGGCCGTCGATCAGGATCTTGCCCATCGACGGCATTTTCAGCCCGGTGGTGAGCTTCATGAAGGTGGACTTGCCGCAACCCGACGGTCCGACGATGGCAATGAACTCGCCCTGGCGCACCTTCAGGTCGATCGCCTCGACGGCAAACTGGTTGTCTGCCAGCAATTGCTCGTTGTAGGCGAGCCAGACATCCCGAAAGTCAACAAACCAGGGCGTGGACTCTTGCATTGCTTTATCCATAAAAGATGCCTCTAGCCCTTATAGACCGTGCGCTAAAAGCTATTAAAAACAGAGTGTCTGCGCAGCGCTTATTTTTTCGGCAATACATCCAGCTCAGCTTTGGCAGGCAGGAAGCTGCCGTTCCAGATGGTGTCGGGGTTGACCCGGCTCTTGGTGTTGAAGGCGTCCGAGACCTGGCTTGCCATCAGCGACAGGCGCGGCCCTTGCACCTGGCCAAAGCCCTCGGTCCGCGCATTGGCGCTGTTGATGACGGTGTCGATGGCCAGCTTGAGGCGACGCGTTTCGAGCTCGACGTTGACAATGCCGTCGCGCGCCTTCACGTCTGCAATGGCGGCAGCCGGGTTGCCAATGACCATCTTGGCCCCCTTGGCAAACGCGCTCAGAAACGCCTTGATGGCAGCCGGGTTTTCCTTGATGAGTTTGGGGCTGGCAATGATGGCGTTGCCATACAGCTTGACGCCAAACTGCGGGTAGGGCAGCACCACCACGTCGTCCGCCTTGACACCGCGTGCCTCCAGGTTCAGCAGCGAGGTGAAGGTAAACCCGGTGATCGCGTCGATGTCGCCGCGCACCAGCATGGTCTCGCGCAGCGGTGGGTCCATGGCCGTCCAGGTCACACCGCTGACATTGTTGGCTTTGGAGAAGATCGGAAAGGCGCGCCGTCCGGCGTCAAACACGGGTGCACCGAGCTTCTTGCCATTCAGGTCGGCCGGGGTCTTGATGCCGGACTTCTTCAGGGCCATGACCGAGGCCGGGGTGTCGTTATAGACCATCATGACCGCCACTGGCTTGTTCGGCGCATCCGGGTTGTTGGCGTGGAACTCCATCAGCGCAGCCAGGTCGGCAAAGCCCATGTCGTAGGCGCCAGAGGCGACCCGGGTGACGGTGCCGCCCGAGCCGTTGCCGGCGTCGATCGTGACATCGAGCTTGGCATCCTTGAACAAGCCCTTGGCAGCGGGCGTCAGAAACAATGCGCTGGGGCCCTCAAAACGCCAGTCGAGCTGGAACTTGATGGCAGTGGTCTGGGCGTTTGCAACGCCGACCAGGGTGGCGGCCACGCAGGCCAGGGCAGACTTGAGCAGAAAGCGTTTGTTCATGAAGTTCTCGGGGTCAGGTTATAAACACCCCGAGGGTAAAGCAAAAACAATGCCTGCAGCTCAAATGCAGCAGCGCGGTCAGCGCTGGCGTGGGTTGTCAGCGCAGGTTCGAGCGCGCCCAGCGCACGATGTCGCTGGCCCCCAGGGCGCCAGCGCGTCGCGCGACCTCTTGCCCACCAGCGAACAACACCAGCGTTGGAATGCTGCGGATGTTGTAGCGTGCGCCAAGGCTTTGTGCTTGTTCGGTGTCCACCTTGGCCACACGCACCTGCGGCTCCAGCTCGGCGGCCGCCTGCTCGTAGGCGGGGGCCATCTGGCGGCAAGGTCCGCACCAGGGCGCCCAAAAATCGACCAGCACCGGAATCTGGCTGCGGGTGATGTGTTTGTCAAAGGCCGCCTCGTCCAGCGCCGTGGAGTGCGCCTCGAACAGCGGCTGGTGGCATTGGCCACAGTCCGGGGCCTTGTCCAGGTCTGCCTGCGCCACCCGATTGGTGGTGTGGCAGTGCGGGCATACGATGTGCAGTGAGTCAGTCATGTCAGTCCTTTCAGGCCGGGGAGTTGGTGGCGCACGGCCAAATATCAAGAGGCATCGTGTTGCACACCGCTACTCATAGCAGGCGCGATATGCCAGCGGCCAGCAAGCTGAGCAAAATGGTGGTGGTCAGCGGGATGAAGATCTGTCGGCCAAACAGTTTGAAGCGGATGTCGCCGGGCAGGCGGCCAAAGCCGAGCTTTTGCAGCCAGGGTGTGAGGCTATTGATCAGGATCAGGGCCAACAGGACAACGATCAACCAGCGAATCATGGCGCGGGCCTACAAGGTGTGGGTGCGGTCACCCAGAGCAAAGCCCAGTGCGTCCCAGGGGTCGCCCTTGAAAAAGCCGATCACCTTGAACAATTCTCCCATTTCGTGCTCCATGATTAGCTTTTGCGCCATCACGCGCGCTGGCAAGTCGGCGTCTTGCAGGCGTTGCAGCAGACCACAATTCATCAAAAAGCGCGCCTGCGTGCAGTAACCCAGCACTCCCAGCCCGACCGTGTTGCCCGCCAGTGCGATGCCGGTGAAATTGACATGGGCGGTGATGTCTTTGTCGCCGGGGTCCTGCAAGGGGTCGCTGTCGGCGCGGTGGGCGCGGTGGCACATCAGTGTGCCCATGTGACGCTGTGGGTGATAAAACTCGGCCTCAGGAAAGCCGTAGTCGATCAGGAAGATGGCGCCTTGCCGCAGGCGCTCGCCCACGGTGCGCACAAAGGCCTCGGCTTGCAGATGGATTTCACACAGGTAGTCGTGCTCGCCCTCGATCGCAAGTGGTGGCGTGAGCCGGGTCGGGCGGTCTTGCCAGGCCAGCCGGGCTGGGCTGCCGTCCAGCACCACGCCGCGTTCTTGCCATTGGCCGTGCCGTCGTGCCAGCAACTTCACTGGCATGGCGTCAAGCAGCTCGTTGCCCAGCAGCACGCCGTTCAGGTGCGCCGGCAGCGCCGTGTGCCATTGCACCTGATCGCCAAAGGCCTGCAAACGCTCGCGCTGACGTGTTTGCAAAGCGCCTGACACCTCCACAATGTGATAGCACGCCACGCTGATCTGCCGGGCTTGCAGGGCCTGCAGCACCTGATCGGCCAGGGCGCCGGTGCCGGCGCCAAACTCCCACACCTCGTCGGTGCCCGTGACTTGCAGCGCCTGCGCCACCTGCTGCGCCAGCGTCCAGCCAAACAGCGCCGACAGCTCAGGTGCGGTGACAAAGTCGCTGCCATGGCCGCCGGTTGCCGGGGCTGGCATGTGGCCCAATTGCTCGCTGCCGCGTGCGTAGTAACCCTGGCCCGGTGCGTACAGTGCCCAGTGCATGTAGTCATCAAAGGCCAACCAGCCGCCCGCCTGCACGATGGCACGGATCAGCGCAGCCGGCACCGCGGGTGTCGGGCTCGTTAAACTCGATGCTGTTGTCATCATTACCGCCATTGTCCCTGAATGTCTGCTCCAACCGCCCCTGCCTCCGCGCCGACGCACCAGCGCACGGTTTTGATCACTGGCGCAGCCAAGCGCCTGGGGCGTGAAATCGCCCTGACGCTGGCCCGCGACGGCTGGCGCGTGGCGGTGCATTTTCGGGATTCGGTCGAAGATGCAGCAAAAACAGTAGCGGACTGCGCAAGGCTGGCGGGCGCTTCGGCCTCTTTTCGTGCAAATTTAAGCAACGAGACGGCGGTGCAGCGCCTGCTGCCCAGTGTGGTCGAGGAGTTTGGTCATGTTGATGCCCTGGTCAACAGTGCCTCGACCTTTGAGCACGACACGCCGCAGAGTTTCAGCTTTGCCGCCATGGACAAACACATGCGCGCCAACGCCGGTGCGGCCATCTTGCTCAGCCAGGCCTTGCATGAGCACCTGGGCTCGCGCCCCGATGCGGGCACCGGGGCGGTGATCAACCTGCTGGACCAGAAGCTGTGGAACCAGAACCCCGATTTCGTCAGCTATACCTTGTCCAAGGCCGCGCTGGAGGCCGCCACCACCATGCTGGCCATTGCGTTGGCGCCGCGCATCCGGGTGGTGGGGGTGGCGCCGGGTCTGACGCTGACCAGTCACATCCTGTCGCCCGAACGCTTTGAGATGCTGCACAAGCTTTCGCCCTTGGGCCACTCCAGTACCGCCACCGATGTGGCTGCCACCGTGGCCTTTGCGCTGAACAACAATTCGATCACTGGCACCACCTTGCTGGTCGATGGCGGTCAGCACCTGATGAAGTTCGAGCGCGACTTCTCCCTGATGTGATTGTTTGCACCACCCATGCCTGCACCATGACTCAACCACCGACTTTTTTGTTTGGCGCACAGACCCTGACACTCACCGGCCTGCGGTTTGATGCCAGCCTGGGCGTGCTGGAGGCAGAAAAAAAAGCGCCGCAACCCATTCAGGTCGATGTGGGGGAGCAGCCGCTGCTGCCGCGCGATGACGAGATCACCCATGTGCTTGACTACCGCAAGGTACGCAAAATCATCATTGACGAATGTACCGCTGAGCATGTCAACCTGCTGGAGACCCTGATTGGCAAGCTGTCGCTGCGTTTGTTGCAACTGCCCGGGGTGAAGGGGGTGCGCGTCAAGATCGCCAAGCTGCAAATTTTTGCCGACTGCGAGGTGGCCATTCGCATGGAGAGTGGGCAGTGGTAGCTGCCGCCGGCGCCAGCACCGAGCACCGGCTCAAGGCCGAGCGCGAGGCGCACAAACTCGAAAAGCGCCTGTGCCGCCAGGTCGGGCAGGCGATCATCGACTTCAACATGATCGAAGAGGGTGATCGCGTGATGGTCTGCGTCAGCGGTGGCAAGGACAGCTTTGGCTTGCTGGACATTCTGCTCAGGTTGCAAAAGCGCGCACCGGTGCACTTTGACCTGGTGGCCGTCAACCTGGACCAGAAACAGCCTGGCTTTCCGGCGCACATCCTGCCTGACTACCTGCGCCAGTTGGGCATCGAGTTTCATATCGAGACACAGGACACCTACAGCATTGTGAAAAAGGTGGTGCCCGAGGGCAAGACCATGTGCAGCCTGTGCAGCCGTTTGCGCCGTGGCATCCTGTACCGGGTGGCTGATGAACTCAAGATCAGCAAGATCGCGCTGGGGCATCATCGCGATGACATGCTGCAGACCTTCTTTCTGAACATGTTTTTTGCCGGCAAACTCAAGGGCATGCCACCCAAGTTGGTCAGCGACGACGGCGGCCACATCGTGATCCGGCCGTTGGCGCATGTGAGCGAGAAAGACCTGATCGCCTGGGCACGCCAGCGGCAGTTTCCGATCATTCCGTGCGCGCTGTGCGGCAACCAGGAGAACCTGCAGCGCCAAGAGATCAAGCGCATGTTGCACGACTGGGAGCGTCAGTATCCAGGGCGTGTCAAAACGATGTTCTCCGCCTTGCAGAATGTGGCACCCTCGCACCTGATGGACCGCTCGCTGTATGATTTTTCATCCATCGTGGCCACAGGTGTGCCAGACCCGCAGGGCGATCTGGCTTTTGACACCCCGGACATGACACCCTTGGGACTGCCCGGAGTTCGAATCATGACGCCAGCCGAAGTGGCCTGATGTGACGCGGGGGGGTGACCCTGACTTGCGCTGTGGTGGTTTTCTGAGATCGTTGGAATTTATAGGAAAAATGGCTTCTAACCCATATGAATAAAGCGCTGATAGCTCTGTTGTTTATAGCGTTTCTGCTGCCTGGCTGCAGTGGCATGCGCCGGGTTGACAGCCAGGTCAGCAGCTTTGTCGTGACGCCGGTCGCGCCGGGTGCGCGTTACCGCTTTGAGCGCCTGCCGTCGCAGCAAGTGGACAGCGCCGCGCAGGAGGCATTGGAAGCTTTGACAGAGAAGGCATTGGCACAGGTTGGCCTGCAGCGCCAGGACGAGGGGGCTGCCTTGCTGGTGCAAGTCGCTTTGAGCGAGCGCAGTGAGCGCACGCTGCGAGCGGGGGTGTTGTTCGGCTGGCCCTGGGGTGGGCATGGGCGGGCTCATCGGGCTGCGTTGCTGGGTGCAGGGCCCCTGTTTCCAGGTCTGGACGAGTTACCGAGCTACTGGCGCGAACTGCACCTGACCCTGCGCAGCACCGCCACGGCAGCCCTGGTGTTTGAGTCGCGCGCCAGCCACGAAGGCCCGTGGAGCGATACCGGGCCGATTGCCGGGGCCTTGTTGCAGGCGGCGTTGCAGGGTTTTCCCAATCCGCCGCCAGGTCCTCGGCAGGTTGATGTGGAGATTGCACGCTGATGGCCAGCAAAGCCGGCAGCACACCAGCGGGTGCACTTGTCCCAGTGGCCGATTTGCGCATCGGTCTATACATCGAGCTCGACCTGGGCTGGATGGCACACCCGTTTCCCACCAGCAGTTTCAAGATCAGCACGGAAAGGCAGATCGAGACCTTGCGTGGCCTGGGCCTGAAGGAGCTGCGCTATCTGCCTGAAAAGAGTGATCCGCCAGTCAGCGCCGAGCCACGGCCCGCAGACGGCGTCAACGCCAACGCTGGCACGGGCGAGGCCGCCAGTGCCCCGCCACCTGAGCGCTCGCGCAGCGAGCAGCTCCGTCTGCAGCAGCGCGAGCTGGCTGCCTGCGAGCGGCGCATGACGGACACCATCCGCCAGTACCGGCAGGTGCTGGATCAGGTGAACAAACAGCCGTTGCAGGCGCGCGATCAGTGCGCTGCGCTGATCGACGGTTTTGTCGGCGAATTGTTGGGCAATGGTGAATCGGCCATTCGCTTGCTGTCCGATGGCATGGGCGACAAACTGTCCATGCATCCGGTCAATGTCAGTGTGCTGTCCTTGCTGCTGGGCAAATACATGGGCCTGGCCGCACCAGAAATGTCCGAGCTGGGGCTGGCGGCCTTTTTGCACGACATTGGCAAAGCCCAGGTACCAGACCGGGTGCGCTGGGCTGACGACAGCTTTTCCAGCGCAGAAAACAAGGCCTATCAGGAGCATGTGGCGCAAGGCGTGCTGATCGGGCAGCGTATGCAGCTCGCTGCGGGCGTGCTGCAGGCCATTGCCCAGCACCACGAGTTGGTGGATGGCAGCGGTTTTCCGGGTCGGATCAAGGGCGATGCGATGTCGCGTTCAGCCAAGATCGTGGCTTTGGTGAACCGCTACGATGACTTGTGCAACCCGAGTCGTCCGGCCAATGCGCTGACGCCGCACGAGGCTTTGGCGTTGATTTTTGCCCAGATGAAGACGCGCTTTGATGCCACCGTGCTGGGTGCATTCATTCGCATGATGGGCGTGTATCCGCCGGGCTCGGTGGTGCAACTCAATGACGAACGCTTTGCCATGGTGGTGTCGGTGAATTCATCGCGACCGCTCAAGCCGCGTGTGATCGTGTTTGAGCCGCGTGTGCCCAAACACGAGGCCCTGATACTGGATCTGGAGAGGGAGCCCGCGCTGGGGATCCGGCGCAGTCTCAAGCCCATGACGCTGCCGCGCTCGGCCATGGATTATTTGTCGCCGCGCCAGCGCATCAGTTACTTTTTTGAGCGCGCCGTGGATGCGGCCGAGTCGGAGCTTGCGCAGTGAACTGGCGCGACTGGCATCCATTGCTCGAAGGCTTGCTTGAAGCCGCCTGGCTGGTGGACCCGGTCACCTTGCAAGTGCTCGACGTGAATGAGTCGGCAGCGCTGTTGCAGGGCTTGCCCCGACAGGACATGGTTGGCAAATCGGTGGTGGCGCTCACCGCCTCGCCAGAAGACCTGTTCTTTTGGGAGGACGTGGCCGCTGGCCTGACTGACAACATCCATTCTGAAACGCTGTTGCGCAGCAGCCAGGGTGACTCGGTGATGGTCGAGCGGCGCGTCAGCCGGGTCTGGCTGACAGCAGAACGAGCGGTCTTTCTGGTCAGCATCCGTGATTTGCGTCAACAGCGGCGCATGGAAGATGAACTTGAACAACGGGTGGCCGAGCTGCGCGCCACGCTGGAGTCAACCGCTGATGCCATTCTGGTGAGTGCCCCCGACGGCGCGGTGCGCAGCTACAACCGGCAGTTTGCCCTGTTGTGGCATGTGCCTGAGGCCTTGATGCTGACCCGTGACGATGCAGTTTTGCATGAGCATTTGGCCGATCAGACGCTGGACCCGGCGCAGTACCGTCAGCAATTGCAAGACTTTGTCAATAACCCGCTGCTTGAGCGGGTGGACACGGTGTTGCTGCGCACCGGCCAGGTGCTGGAGCGCGTGACACGGCCGCAGTACAGCCGGGGCCAGCCGACGGGACGGGTGTTCTCATACCGGGACATCACGCTGGAGTTGCAGCACAAGGCGCAACTGCGGCTGGCGGCCAAGGTGTTTGATTCGAGCCTGGAGGCGATCTTTATCACCGATCCGGAGCAACGGGTGCTGGCGGTCAACCCGGCCTGCGAGACCTTGACCGGCTGCGCCCATGACAAGCTGGTGGGTGCCACACCGGCTGATTTTTTCAGTCTGCCCAATCAGGATGGTTCATTGCAGATGGTGCAGAAGGCGCTGGACAGCGCCGGGGTCTGGCGCGGCCAGTTGCTGATCCGGCGCGTGCAACGCCCTGATTGCACGGTGCAGGTGTCGTGGGTTTCGTTGCGTGATTCTGCACAGCAGGTCAACAACACCATTTGTTTTTTTCGGGACCTGACCGATGAGTTGGCGGCACAAAACCGCATCGAGCAACTGGCCTATCGTGATGCATTGACCGGCCTGCCAAATCGCTTGTTGCTGACGCAGCGCGCCGAGTTTGCCTTGCGCGTGGCCGAACGCAAGGGCACGGAATGTGCGGTGGCTTTTTTGGACCTGGACCGTTTCAAAAGCCTCAATGACTCGATGGGGCACAGCTTTGGCGACCGGGTGCTGGTTGAGGTGGCGCGCCGGTTGAGCCACTGCGTGCGCGATGTGGACACGCTGTGCCGTTTGGGCGGCGACGAGTTTGTGGTGTTTGTGCAAGACACTGATGCGCATGGCGCCGAGATTTTGGCCCGGCGCCTGATCGATGCCATGAGCCAGTCGTTTCAGATCGATGACATGAGCTTTTCGGTCGGTTGCAGCATTGGTATGGCGCTCTACCCCGAGGACGGCAAGACGCTGGATGCGCTGATCAAGTGCGCCGACAGTGCCATGTACCTGGTGAAGGCGCGTGGACGCGGCAATTTCCGCTTTTATCAGCCGCAAATGAACGTGAACCTGCTCTCGCACATCAAGCTCGACCACGCCATGCGGCAGGCCCTTGAGAAGGGCTTGTTCCGGCTGCACTACCAGCCGCAGATTTCCCTGGCCAACGGCAGTCTGCTGGGCGCCGAGGCCTTGTTGCGCTGGACCGATGCCGAACTGGGAGAGGTGACACCGGGCGTGTTCATCCCCTTGGCAGAGGAGACCGGGTTCATCATCAGCATTGGCACCTGGGTGCTGGAAGAAGCGGTGCGCCAGGCGCGCATCTGGCAGGACCAGGGGACACCGGTGATGGTGGCGGTGAATGTATCGGCACTGCAGTTTCAGCAGGCGGATTTTGTTGACACGGTGGCTGCGGTGCTGAAAAGCAGCCGGCTCGCACCGGGGCTGCTGGAGCTTGAGCTGACCGAGTCGATCCTGATTCAGGACGCGCAAGAGACGCTGGCACGCTTGCACGCGCTGGCGGCCTTGGGGGTGGCGATGTCCATCGACGACTTTGGCACGGGTTACTCCAGTCTGGCGTACCTGAAGAAGTTTCCGATTTCCAAGCTCAAGATCGACCGCTCGTTTGTGACTGGCTTGCCCGGCGACGAGGGCGATCGCGCGATCGTCAGCGCCACCATCGGCATGGCACGCGGGCTCAAACTGCGCGTGGTGGCCGAGGGCGTCGAGACCCTTGCCCAGCGCGATTACCTGGCGGATCTGGGTTGCCAATCGTTTCAGGGATTTCTGTGTTCACCCGCTTTGGCGGCAGCGCAGTTTGGACAACTGATGGCCGAGTTGCCATCGGCTTCGGGCTGAAACATGGCCTGTCGATTGCGCCATAATGCGCCGATTGTGTGACGTTTACGTCAACGTCAATCAAAAAAGTGCCACGATGACCATGCCCCCGACTTACAGCATCAGCGACCTGGCCCGAGAGTTTGACCTCACGACGCGGGCGATTCGCTTTTACGAAGACATGGGGCTGCTGCAGCCGCAGCGGGCCGGTCCGGGTGGGCGCAATCGTATCTATAGCGGGCGCGACCGCACGCGTCTGAAGCTGACATTGCGCGCCAAGCGGCTGGGGCTGAGCCTGACCGAGGCCAAGGAAATCATTGACATGTACGACAGTCCGCGTGACACCGCCGCGCAGTTGGAGAAGTTTTTGCAAGTGATTGACCAGCACCAGCAGCAACTTGAGGCCCAGATGCTTGATTTGCAGGCCAATATGGACGAACTCAAGGTCCATCAACGCGAAGCCCGCGCGTTGTTGGCCAAAGTCGATTCAAGTGGCACGACTGCCTTGCCCCAGGACACAGGAGCCAAACATGCCAGGCACTGAAGAGCTCTGGAGCCGCGTTCAACACAGCCTGGATCGGCAGGGCATGATGCGCCATCTGGGCGTGCGACTGCTGCGTGTTGAGCCTGGGCTGGTGGAGCTGGCCTTGCCTTATTCGGACAAGGTCACGCAGCAGCAGGATGGCTTTCATGGCGGCGCCATGGGGGCGCTGGCCGACATTGCCGGCGGTTATGCGGGCCTGACCATGGCGCCCGAGGGCATGGAAGTGACCACGGTTGAATACAAGGTCAATTTTCTGGCGGCCTTTAAAGACGGCGAGCTGCGCGCCATTGGCCGCGTGGTCAAGGCCGGCAAACGAATCATCGTGACCACGGCCGAGCTGGTGCATGTGGATGCCCAGGGCACGCAAAACCCCTGCGCCGTGATGCAGCAAACGCTGGTCCCGGTGCCAAAAACCTATTGATTTCAACCCACAACCTGAGACAAACAGACCATGAACAACTTGCCCGGACTCAATTTTCAACTCGGTGAAGACATTGACGCGCTGCGCGACGCGGTGCGCGAATTTGCCCAAGCCGAAATCGCCCCACGCGCCGCCGAGATCGACCACAGCGACCAGTTCCCCATGGACTTGTGGCAAAAAATGGGCGCTTTGGGCGTGCTCGGCATCACCGTCGGTGAAGAATATGGTGGTGCCAACATGGGCTACCTGGCGCACATGATTGCCATGGAAGAAATCAGCCGGGCCAGCGCCTCGGTCGGTTTGAGCTACGGTGCCCACAGCAACCTGTGTGTGAACCAGATCAAGCGCAACGGCACCGAGGCCCAGCGGGCCAAGTATCTGCCCAAGCTGATCAGCGGCGAGCATGTTGGCGCGCTGGCGATGAGTGAGCCGGGCGCCGGCAGCGACGTGATCAGCATGAAGCTGAAAGCGCAGGACAAGGGCGGCTATTACCTGCTCAACGGCAACAAGATGTGGATTACCAATGGCCCGGACGCCGACACGCTGGTGGTCTATGCCAAGACCGAGAGAAAGGCATGCCGGGTTTCAGCATTGCGCAAAAGCTCGACAAGCTGGGCATGCGCGGTAGCCACACCGGCGAGCTGGTGTTTCAAAACGTGGAGGTACCCGAGTCGCACATCCTGGGTGGCCTCAATATGGGTGCCAAGGTGCTGATGAGCGGGCTGGACTACGAGCGCGCGGTGCTCACCGGCGGTCCGCTGGGCATCATGCAAAGCGTGATGGACAACGTGGTGCCCTACATCCACGACCGCAAGCAGTTTGGCCAAAGCATTGGTGAGTTCCAGCTGATCCAGGGCAAGGTGGCAGACATGTACACCGTGTTGCAAGCCGGGCGCAGTTTTGCCTACACCGTGGCCAAGAACCTGGACATGTTGGGCACAGAGCATGTGCGCCAGGTGCGCAAAGACTGTGC
>JFJP01014834.1_pt1 | contig 13471 bp, 10 predicted proteins | sample 431651 | NCBI WGS metagenome assembly JFJP01 (sample SAMN02602958, study PRJNA72255) | Microbial mat metagenome, whole genome shotgun sequencing project. | biome: fresh water; feature: sink hole; material: water; isolation source: purple microbial (photo- and chemosynthetic) mats found in...
GGGATCAGGGGGGAAAGGGTAGGTGTTGTAAAGTTGGGCAACGGCGGCACGGAGATCAGACATAGGGTTAGGGGGGAGTGGGAAGTAGGGAGTGGGAAGTGGAGAGTGGGGAGTGGAGAGTGGGGAACGGGGAACGGGGAATGGGGGGAGTAAGGGAGAAAGCTGACTTTCTCCTCTCTGCTCTATCCTCCCAACTTCAAAGTCCCTCTCCCTCCCTGGGAGAGGGATTGAGGGTGAGGGGCTGTTGCTCAGATGTGGCAAACCCGGCGACGATCGCCACCATCAGCCACCAGAGCGTATTAATCACCGGGCGATACCACACCGTATCAAAAAAGCCTTGGGTGAGCAGGGCTGCACCGCCAGCGATCGCCCCCATCAACCATAACCCCTGATCATCCCCCAACCGGCGCAACTGGCCAAGCTGGTTCAACCCTTGGCTCAGGGTCAATACCAGCAACCAGAGGAAACTGGCAAACCCCAACCAACCGATTTCGAGAATATGCTCTAAAAATACCGAATAGGCCCCTAAGGCATTTTCAAAGCCGGTGCGGGCATAGAGGGGATAGACCTTTTTAAATACGCCATTGCCGGGGCCGATGCCCAAAATGGGAAAATCGCCAATCATTTTAAACACCGATTCCCACACATTGATCCGGTAGTTATTGCTGCTATCGCCCCGACCGGCAAAAATACTCATCACCCGCAACCGCACCGCCTCCACCGTCAACATCGCCCCCAACACCGCCGCCCCAAAGGAGCCAAACACCAAAGGCAACAACCACCGCCGCCAAAATTGGGGCAGGATGGCGCGATACCAATAGCGTCCCATCAGGAATAACAGCACGAGGGCTACAATTAAGCCCAACCATCCCCCCCGGCTGCCGGTGAAATAAAGGCAGGCAGTATTTAATCCCACCATCATCCCGGCGAGGAGCTTGGGGAGCCAACCCCGCCACAGCAGGAGGGCGGCAATACTGAGGGTGATGGCGGGGAGGAGATAGCTGGAGAGTAAATTGGGGTTGCCCAAGTAGCTATAGACCCGCGTCGCATCGGCTAAGGGGGAGGTGGGATCATTCCAGGTGGCCAACTGTTTAACGCCATGGATTTGTTGGCGGAGGCCGTAGACGGTGACGACGAGGGAGAGATGGAGGTAGCCGGTGAGGAGCCAGTTTCGCCAGCGGGGCGATCGCAACACCTGAGCGGCTAACAGGAAAAAGCCCAAATAGAGGCTAAACCGGATCAATCCCGTCAATGCCAGCTTTTTCTCTGGGGAAAAGGCCGTCGAAAGCACCATGATCGCGAAGTAAAGGAGCAGTCCCCAATGGATCGGCGTGACGCTCTGGCGTTGGTCATCGGTGAGGGTGAGCAGTAGCCAATAGGCTCCGGCGGCGATCAACAATACTCCGATTAAAGCCGTATCAAAAAAAGGCGCGAACCCCAAGACTAGGGCGATCAACATCACCCCCAAGGGTTCCGCCCATTGCAGCAGCCAACTGCCAGCCCGCCAATTGCCCCATAAACCAATGAGGCGATAGGCCAAACTGCTGGCCTGCCAACGGGCCAGGGGTAAAGTTTGCAATGTGAATCCTTGCCACACCGTCAACATCGGCATTCCCCCTCAAAATAGTTGGATTGATTTTCGGGCCAAATTCGAGGAATGTAAAGAATGCACTGCTTGAACTTGGACATTAACCCTATGGAACGGCTCCCGGAATCATTGCAATATTTGGCGGGTAAAGTGGCGATCGTCACGGGCGCATCGCGGGGCATTGGGAAGGCGATCGCCCTCCACCTCGCCACCGAAGGGGCCAAGGTCGTCGTCAACTATGCCCAATCCAGTGCTGCCGCCGATCAAGTGGTGGCGGAAATTGTCGCCGCTGGGGGGGAAGCGGTAGCCAAGCAGGCGGACATTGCCCAAGGGGATCAGGTGGAGGACTTGATCGACAGCACTAAAAAGGCATGGGGCAGTGTGGATGTCTTGGTGAACAATGCCGGAATTACCCGCGATACCCTATTACTGCGGATGAAGCCCGAAGATTGGCAAGCGGTAATTGATCTCAACCTCACGGGGGTTTTCCTCACCACCCGCGCCGTGAGTAAGATCATGCTCAAACAACGGAGCGGCCGAATTATTAATATTGCCAGCGTGGCCGGCCAGATGGGCAACCCGGGCCAGGCTAATTACAGCGCGGCTAAAGCAGGGGTGATCGGCTTTACGAAAACGGTGGCTAAGGAATTGGCGAGCCGAGGCGTAACGGTGAATGCGGTCGCTCCCGGTTTCATTGAGACGGACATGACCCAAGGTTTGGATAATGCCGAAATTCTCAAGTTCATTCCCCTCGGTCGCTATGGCCAGCCCGATGAAATTGCCGGGATGGTGCGGTTCTTAGCTGCTGATCCGGCGGCGGCCTATATTACGGGTCAAGTGTTTAACGTCGATGGTGGCATGGTGATGGCTTAGGGAGGCGTTGGGCAAAAATGCCAAGGATGCCATGCGGCCCCATCTCTACCGTTTAACCATTGACCCGGCCCAATGCCAGGAAGAACAGGTGATCCTTTCTGTGACTCAACAACATTACCTCTATCGGGTGGTGCGGTTGCGGGCGGGCGATCGCTGTATCCTCCTCAATGGCCAGGGCCAAGCTTGGATCGCCCAATTAATCGGGGAGCAAGCGCAATTGCTCGAATCCCTCCCCCTCACCAACGAGCTACCCATTCCCCTGACGCTACTGGTGGCATTACCCAAGGGGAGCGGCTTTGAGGAGATTGTGCGAGCGGGAACGGAGTTGGGGGTGAGTGAATTTGTGCCGGTGATCAGCGATCGCACCCTCCTTAAGCCCAGTCCCCAAAAGCTGACCCGTTGGCAGCGCATTGCTCAGGAGGCGACGGAGCAATGTGAACGGGCGATCGTGCCCACCCTTGCCCCTCCGCAACCTTGGGCTGAAGCCTTAACCCAAGCTCAGGGTTTAAAACTGCTGGCAACGGCACGGGGGAATCGCCCGTCCCTCCTCCAATCCCTCACGGGCAAACCGGATCACATCAGCCTAGCCACCGGGCCAGAGGGGGGTTGGACGATTCAGGAGGTGGAGGGGGCGATCGCCGCCGGATTTCAACCCATCCATCTCGGTTCCCGCATTTTACGCGCCATCACCGCCCCCATTGCCGCCGCCGCCATCATCGCCGCTTGGGAAGGAGTGAGGAGTGAGGAGTGAGGGAAAAAACGCTCAACATCCCTCTATCCTCTCTTCTCTATCCTCTTTTCTCCTCAAGAGAGGGTTTTTAAACCATATCCTTAAGAATTTCCGAGGCCTGTTGAAGTTGTTGCGTCCCCATCCGCGTTTGGCGAATCCCGTTAGCTGTTTCCTTCGCCCCTTGGTTAATACTATTCATCGCCTGCACCACCTGATCAATCGCCGTCACCTGCTGCTTAATATTCAGCGAAATTTGCTGATTATTAATCACGACATTATTGACAGCATCGGCAACTCCAGCAAAGGCGGAGGCTGTTTGTTGTGTACTTTGGACACTGATTTCTACGGTTTTTGTCCCTTCATCCGTGACCATGACTGTTGAATTAATCGCGTGCTGAATATCTGTCACCAAATCATTGATTTTTTGGGCTGATTGCTTACTTTGATCCGCCAATTTGCGAATTTCCGCCGCCACCACCGAGAAGCCTTTGCCATGCTCCCCAGCCCGTACCGCTTCCACCGCTGCATTTAACGCCAACATATTGGTTTGATTCGCTAAATCTGAAACCAATTGGGAAATATTGCCAATTTGCCCCGTTTGCTCGCTGAGGTGCAAAATTTGCTCGGCGATCGCACTCACCTTATCCCGCAATACCGTAATCCCTTCCAGGGTTTGGCTCACCGCCGCCGTCCCCCCATCGGTGAGGACAAGGGCCTGTTGGGCGGCGCTGGTGGCCGCTTCCGCCTGTTGGGAAGATTGCCGCGAAGAAGCGCCCAATTCATCCATGGTGGTGGTGGTTTCGCTCACCGAAGCGGCCTGTTGGCTAGCGGTGCGCTCCTGTTGTTCAACGGTGGCAGCAATTTCGGTGGTGGAGGCCGCTAGGGTGTTGGCGGTTTCGTTGAGGCGTTGGGTAATATTGCGGATAATCCAGATCGAAGCAGCAATGGCAATGGCAATGGAGAGTGTCGCCGAACCAATGACCACCGTTACCAATGTATTCAGGGTATCCCGTTGATCCTGAAGCGTCTCTCCCACTAACGCATTTTCTCGCCGTTTAATCGTCTGAATCGTTTCTGTTAAATTGGTAATTTGCTCCCGGCCTCGGTTTTGTTGCCAAAACGCGATTGATGCATCGCGCTTATTTTGATTAATCACCGTCCACATCTGTTCATTGCCCTGCTTATAATCATCTATCTGTTTTTGCAGTTCTATGAGGTTCTGGCGTTGCTCTGTATCAATCAACATCGTATCGAGTTCATTTAACAAGTCATCTGCATCTCGAACCGCTTGTTCGTAAGCACGACGGGATTCCTGATCTGCATCTAAGATCGCCCCCCGTAAGGTTCGAGACATAATCTGAATATTCACCGCCAGATTACCAATTTGTTCAGAAACTTGGACACGACGGGTAATTGATTGCTCTCCAGAACGCACCATCTGAACATTAAAAAATACGGCCACCGCAGACAAGAGCGAGAGGACAATGGGAATGGTATAGCCCCCAATAATCCAAGTACGAACTTTAAACCCTTGTAACTGTTTTTCTAACAAGATATTATTGCGGGGATGATCGGAAACCGTGGAAAGTTTATTCATAGTGACCTCAATAAAAAAGGGATGGGAACGAAAAATTAAGCGGTGATGTCCTGATGGGCAAATATTCAGTCAAGCCTGGAGTTTAGCAATTAAGATTCATCCACCACAAGCTGGCCTTGGTTCAGGAGTTTTGGCAAGGCCAAAATACTCATCATCCGGCCTTGGTAGGGGGTTTCACCATCCAGGTATTCATCACTAATGCCATGGATTGCCGTGGGAACAGGGCAAATTTCTTCCGGGTTGAGCAGCACCACATCGAGAATTTCGGTAATCACCACCCCCACCACCAAATCTTCACAATCGACAATCATCGCCTGTTGTAAATTGTTGCTGCTTTGTAACAAGGTACGGTTAGCAATGACCGGCGGCAAGTTCAGCACGGTGGCAATATCAATTAAGGTGACAATTTCCCCCCGCAGATTGACATTACCGATGATATGGGAAGGAGCGCAGGGAATTGGGGTGATGCGTTTGATTTCCGTAAATTCCCGCACAATGCCGAGATCAATGCCAAATAACTCTGAGCCAAGGCGAATCACGGCGAGGGAGGCCCGGCCGCGATGATCTTGGTTGTCCGGCAGTTGGCGGAGATGGTCGGCGCGATCGCGCAACACTTGCCGTTCTTCCGGGGTGGCATCGGGGAAAAACTGCCGCTGGCTTTGCAGTTGGCTGTCTAAATCCCCCAAGGTTTGGCGTAAATGCTCCACCCCTTCCGCAGTGAGGGAAAACAGATCTTCTACCCCATGGCGGGCCCGCTCTGGGGGATGGAGCAACACCTGAGGACTGAGCAAGACAATCAGATCCTCACCGCTGTGGGCAATGCCGGTTTGTACCGGCTGCTGCTCCTGTTCCCAGTGATAGCGGGCCTTGGTGGTGATGTCGCGACTACTGAGCGATCGCACATCCTGCACCTGGTTAACCAAAATCCCAAACCGATGGGCATCATCCTGGAGAATGATAATGCGATCGCTAAGGCGATAGGGCTGGGGTTGATAGCCCAAGCGTAAATTCACATCCATCACCGGAATCACTTCCCCCCGGAGATTGAGCACCCCGACAATATAGCGGGGTGCTTCTGGCACTGGGGTCAGTTCTGGTAAAAAGAAAATTTCATCCACCACCAAGCTATCTAAACCGTAGTAGGTTTGATTAATGCCAAAAATCAAGTAGGTGGTTTGCCCTGTGGTCAGGGTATCGGCCATCAAAGAATCAGCCATTGTCAATCACCACATCATTTCAATGATTACAAAATACAAACTTTAATCAAATAATGTTAATTCATTTTGCTTTATTTGATTACTGCAACACCCTAAATTTATCTTATCGCAAAAGCTCAAGGGAGTTGAGATTGCTATAGATTTGTATCTTTTTAGGGAGGGGCAAAAACTTTCCCTCCATCGGCCTTGGATTAAGAAGGTGCGACAGAAGCAATGGGGATAGAGGTTGTTGAATTGCGCCTGACGCACCACTTCCGAACATCATTCGCTTAATAAATTGGCGGGATCAATTTGTTCAATTAAATCCTGAACAGTTAAGTCTAAACGCCCATCCACACGACTTTGGGGGGGCAACTGCTGCAATAAAGCGAGGGCAGTTTGGCGCATTTTTTGGCCTCGGCTGGGATTGCCTTCTTGTTCATAAAGTTGACTCAGTTCGTAATAGGCCAGAATTGCAGTTGGTTCTAGATAAATGATCTTTTTGAATAATTGCTTGGCTCCTTCATTATCTCCTTTTTCTTCGGCAATTTGCGCCATCAGGTAATAAATTGCAATCGAAAGGGGTTCGAGTTTGAGGGCAGTTTGACAGGTGGCGATCGCCGCTTCATATTGCCCAGAATTGGCCTCCAATTGCGCCTTGAGCAGATGGGCCGCAAAATTACGGCCATCCTGGGCTAACACCGCCTCAATTTTTTGGCGCGATCGCTGGTAATTTTTCTGTTGCAAACAAAATTCCGCTTCTGTGAGTAAATCCGCCACCGTCGGGGGATGAACGACTGGGGAAATGGCCACCGGGATCACAACGCGGGGGGCAGGCCGTGGTCGGGGTTCCGGGATCACCGGCATGGGTAAAGGGATAGGGGAATGGACAGGATGGGGATCCCGCCGTTGATAAATCACCGATTCCGGGAAGAGATGACTTTGAAAAGCATTCAAATCCTGACCATACAACTCCGCATGACCCGTCACCAAATAACCATGGGGGGCTAAAGCTTGGGCAAACGTCCCTAATGCGGTAGTAATCGCATCGGGGGAAAAATAGATAAACACATTCCGACAGACAATTAAATCAATCTGGGCGATCGCCATTTGCCGAGCCATCGGTTTGGCCAGATTAAAAGACTCAAACTTGACCATGGCGCGAATCTGCTGATCCAATTGGAACCCCTCCCCACAGGGTTGAAAATACCGCTGTTGAATCATGGGGGAGAGCGATCGCAACGACCATTGAGGGTAATAACCCTGTCGGGCTCGCTCTAACACCATGGGATTAATATCTGTCCCCAACACCTCATATTGCCAACCCGGTTCATGGGCCAACAACTGCCGCAGCAAAATCGCCAAAGAATAGGGTTCCTCCCCCGTCGAACAGCCCGCACTCCAAATCCGCAACTGTCGTTCCCGTCGTTTCGCCGCAATCAGCCGAGGCAGCAACACCTGTTCGAGGAGTTGGAATTGGCCATGATCTCGAAAAAAATAGCTTTCAATATTGGTGAGAATCACCGTTAATTCCTGCCATTCCTGATGGCTTTGCTCCCCCAAACCCGTTAAGTAACCATAATAATCCTCAGGGCGAGGTATTCGTAGCTTGGTCATCCGCTGACCAATTTTGCGAGCAAACTCACTATAATCCTGTTCTCGAATCCGAATACCTGTCCGTTCATTGACCAGTTCAATAAAGGGATAAAGCCAATGCTCCGGAAGGATAAACTGTGAAAATGCCATAGCCGCAGAGAAAAAAACCATAGTAAAGATCAAAAAAATACGATAAAAATCAAAAATTTAGCTTTTTCGGAGATCCGCCGGAGGTTGAACCGGAATTTGAATCGTAAAGATTGTTCCCGTTCCCGGCACAGAATCGCAGGTGATCCGACCATGGTGCTTTTCGACAATAATTTGATAACTAATCGCCAGCCCAAGGCCCGTACCTTTCCCCACCGGTTTTGTCGTAAAGAAGGGATCAAAAATATGACTCACGGTTTCCGAAGACATTCCTGAGCCATTATCCTGAAGCCGAATTAAGGCATCTCCGAGGGGTTCACCATCTCCAGTTTCGGGATGGTCTGGATCCGGAATAAATTCCGTTGAGATCGTAATTTTTCGAGGTTCAGGTTCATCCTCCATGGCATCGATCGCATTGGCAAGGATATTCATAAACACTTGATTGAGTTGGCCAGCATAGCAATCTACGGGGGGCAGATCACCATAGTTTTTAATGATTTCAATTTCGGCACGATTGCCTTTCGCTTTGAGGCGATTGTGCAAAATCAGAAGAGTGTTGTCTAAGCCTTCGTGAATATCCACTGGCTTCATTTCCGCCTGATCTAAGCGGGAGAAATTGCGGAGGGATAGGACAATTTGCCGAATGCGCTCCGCACCAATTTGCATCGAGGCCAAGGTTTTCGGCAGGTCTTCAACAATAAAATCCAGATCGATTTCATCTTCTAACTCACTTAATTTTTCATTGTCGGGAAGATATTGGCGATAGGTTTCCACCAAGCGCACGAGATCATTGACGTATTCACTGGTATAGCTCAAGTTACCGGAAATAAAATTGACAGGATTGTTGATTTCATGGGCAATGCCCGCAATCATTTGCCCCAAGCTGGACATTTTTTCGGTTTGGATCAGTTGGGCTTGGGTGCGTTTGAGTTCTTGCAGAGTGAGTTCTATTTGTTGGGCTTGGGTTTGGGCGGCGAGGGCGGCGGCGCGGGTTTGGGCGAAGAGTTCCGCTTGATCGATGGCGAGGGCCAGTTGATCCACCACTGCCTGAAGGAGTTCAATTTCCTGCTCACTCCAATGGCGCACGCCCCGCCGTTGGCTACAGGCGATCGCTCCTAAATGATCTGACCGGGTTTTCAAGGGCAGCAATAACAGGGATTGAATTTCTAAATCCCGCAACAAATTCATTAACCCTTGGGCGTCTTTACCATTGAGGAAGGGGAACGGCGGCGGGTGTTGAATGTCATCAATGCGTAACAGGCGTTGTTGACCAATTTGTTCAGCAAGAAAGGTTAAGCGTTCCGGGGGACAGGTGGCGATCGCCTGGCCACAGTTGGCCTCTACCCCCGCCTCATGGCTGACCATTAAACTCACGGTTTCCCCTTCCGTCCAACACCAAAGATAGGTACAGCAATACACCTTTAACAGTTGGCGGATCTCATGGACGGCTGTATCGAGGATCGTATTCAGGTCGAGGGAATTGCGGATCTGATTGGCGAGGCGAAAGAGCAGAGCCTCCCGGCGGGAGAGTAAGGCGGTGCGAGCCCAGCAACGATCAATATCAATGGCCAAGCTGTCAGCCAAGGAGCCTAACCCCTCATAGACCAACGGCCGGAGGGCTTGGTAACTCCAAAGGGCCAACACCCCGATCAAGCGCTCATCAAGCACCATCGGATAGCCGACAAAATGGAGTTTGGTGGGGAGTTTTCCCGGTGTGGGTTCAAGGTTGCAAAAAACACTATCGTTGCTTTGGAGCGGGCGATGCACCGCCACAGCCCCTGATTGCAGGGGATCCCCAAAGGCAGGAAACACCAGATCAACAACGGGCTTTTGGGTTTGGGCGATCATGCCAATGATCGAATGCTCCAGGGTTAAAACCGGCGATTGAAACAGCAGTGAACTCAACAGCGGCTCACTGGTTTCGCCGTTGTAGCTGAACCCCTGACGCTCTAAATACTGGGCTTGGCCGTTATAGACCCAAATAGCGGCGATCGCCCCATCCAATTCATCAATAATCGCGTCGGTACAATATTGTAAACTTTCCGCTAAACCATGGGCATGGACTAAAAACCGGCTCACCCGCGCCATCAAATGCCCCAAGCGAGACTGCTCCATGACATCCGCTTCCACCTGCTTGCGATCGGAAATATCCCGCAAAAACACCAAAATCCCGCCATTTTCCCGCTGAATTTGCACATTCAGCCAAGAATGGCCCAACGCAGAAAACGCCTCAAAGTGAGACATCCCCCCTTGAGTCATAATCCGCCGATATTCTGATTCAAAGCTAGTGCCGAGGAGTTGGGGGAACTCTTCCCAGAGGTTACGGTAGAGTAAATCTGCCTGCGATCGGCCAAATAAAACCGTGGCCGCCCCATTGACCATGACAAATCGCCACTGTTCATCCAAGCGAAAAACCACATCAGAAGTATTTTCAAACACAGTCCCATCCATAACACTGACAATCACGCTTCAACTCCTACCCAGCAATGAACAATCGGGTGTAACTTTGGCTCAAGCAGTTCAACGCTACGGGAAAAATCATCAATTCGCCGTTTTAACAGTTCTGAGGGAAAAATTTCCAACGGGAGGATTATTTGATCCCACGGCAAACAGTCTTTAACACAAGAAAACCCTGACCCTAACTGGCGTAGCCCTGCACTATCGCCTACTCTGCCTTAGCTCAATTATCCGTGCTATTCGCACCGCTACGGGGATTTTCAAAATATCTTATTCGATTCCTTAACGAATTGTGAGGAAAATCATAAACTCCGGGGTGGGGAGTAGGGAGTGGGGAGTGGGGAGTGGGGAGTGGGGAGTGAGGGAGAAAGCTCAATGTCACTCTATCCTCTTTTCTCTATCCTCTTTCCTCCTCACCGGGCAGCGTTGATAATTTGGCCCGCTTCAACGGTCAACTGTTGAGCGGCTTGCTGCCAAGCCCCATCAAATCCGGCGAGGTGGGTGGTGGTGATCACTGTTTGGAAGCGGTCTTGAATCGCCGCCAGTAGGTGATTTTGACGCTGTAAATCTAACTCGGCTAGGACATCATCCAGGAGCAGCAGGGGCGGCTCGCCGGTCACGGCTTCGATTAAATGTAACTCCGCCAGTTTAATGGCGAGAACAAGGGTGCGCTGTTGGCCTTGGGAGGCGTAGCTGCGGGCGGGAATCTCATTGATTAATAGTTCAAGATCATCTCGGTGGGGGCCGACCATCGTTGTGCCGCGCTGGGTTTCCACCGTTTGCCGTTGTTGGATGCGATCGAAAAAGGCCTGTTGTACCTGTTGGGGATCATCCTCCTGCCAAGGCACATTGGGGCTATAGGTGAGGGTGAGGGTTTCCGGTTGACCGCTGATTTGGCTGTGCCAAGCTTGGGCGAGGGGGGCAAGGCGTTGGAGGACGCGGGCGCGGCGACGGGTGACGCGGGAGCCGTGGGCGGCCAGTTGGGCATCCCAGAGGGCTAACTGTTGGGGGGCGATGGTTTCGCCGCGATGGTGGCGGAGGAGGGCGTTGCGTTGACGGAGTACATGGTGATATTCCTGCAAAATATGGGCATAGACGGGTTCTAATTGCACCACGAGATTATCCAACCAGCGACGGCGATCTTCGGGGGTTCCCCGCACTAAATCGAGGTCAAGACTGGAAAATTGGACGGCGTTGAGGGTTCCGAGGGCATCTAACTGACGTTTGAGGGGTTCGTGGTTGCGGCTGAGGGTGCGGCGGCCCGGATGGCGCAGCGTGCAACCCAGTTCAACGGTGCTGTAGCGTTGGGCAATGGTGGCGTTGATCTGGCTGCTGTCGGTGCTGTGGTGGATCAGGTCACGATCGCGGCTCGTGCGGTGGCTTTTCAGCGTGGCCAGGAGTTCGATCGCCTCCAACAAGTTAGATTTCCCTTGGGCATTGTCACCGAGAATAATTGTTTTGGGGGCGGTAAACGTGAGGGCTTGATCGTGGTAGTTCCGAAAGTTGCGCAGATGGAGGTGTTGGAGATACATCGGGGGCGATCGCCGTCAGGATTCACAGGTAGGGGGCATTGCTTCAGCATACCCTCTGGCCGATCCCCCCATGCCACAAGTTCATCCTTGGGTTAGACTTGAGGGGCCCTTCGCAATCCAAAACCATGATCCGGCGGTTGGCTCCCCTTTGGTTATTGTTACTTCCCCTCTGGGCTGTTGTGCCGTTCCCCAGTTTTGCCCAATGGCTCCCTGAACCAGAGCGACGCATTCCCCCCATTACCCCCAATGCGCCGCCCCCCGGCCTTCCCCCCATTCCCAGCGACCCCCTCCCCCCCGATGCCTTCGCCCGTGATTTTCGCGTCACTGCCCTTCAGCCCGATGGCATGGATTCTTTATGGATTGCTTCCTGGTTGGGCCTGGCGCGGATCAATCCCCACACTGGCCAGATTATCGCCCGTGTCGGTTTAGCCAATTCCCGCCTTCAGGCCCTCGCGATGGATCGGGTGGGGCGGGTTTGGGTGGGAACCAGTAGCGGCCTGATGCGGGTCGATTCCCAAACCAACGAAGTTACAGCCTATAACCTCACCTTGCCCTCGAATCGGATTCTTTCCCTGTTGGTGGATCGGCGGGGTTTTCTCTGGGTGGGGGGCGATCGCGGTTTGAGTTTAATCAGCCCCGATCAGGGCCTCATGATGACCACACTCCAAGCCCTCAGCGGTGTCAGCGCCAACGCCCTCACCCTCGATACTCAGGGTCAATTATGGGTAGGAACCTTGGAAGGCTTAGTCCAGGTGGATACTGCTAGCGCCTTCCCCTTGGCAATGATGAATAATTTGCCCGGCGGCATGGTGCAGGCCCTGGCCACTGCCCCCAATGGCCTAATTTGGGCAGGAACCCCCAACGCCCTCCTGGTGATTGATCCGGTTGAACGGCGGATCACCCGTTCCGTCACCCCCTTTCGGGGCAAAAACGTTACATCTGTTGCTTTTGGGGGCGATCGCACCCTCTGGGTTGGCACGGAAACCGGGTTATTTCAAATCCAACCGGATACCGGCGCAATTTTGGCCGAAATCGCCGGCCTCCCCTCGGCACAGATCCTCTCCATTGCCCCCGATACCGGCAATAAAATCTGGGTAGGCACAGGGGAAGGCTTGGCTTGGATCAGTCAAACCAACGGCTTAGTCCGGCCCCATGGGGGGTTTGTGGCGAATCCTCCCGCTCCTTTTTAAGGGAATATTTATGTTTTTCTCCGTCGTCATCCCCACCTACAACCGCCTGCCGATTTTAACGAAATGCCTACGGGCCTTGGAGGCGCAGGTGATTCCCCCCCATAGTCCGATCGCGGGCTATGAGGTGGTTGTGGTGGATGATGGCTCGACGGATCAAACCGTGGCTTGGTTACAGGCTCATGATCGGGAATTTCCCCATCTTGTCCTGTTAGAGCAGGATCACGGCGGCCCGGCCTTGGCTCGGAATTTGGGGGTTCATCAAGCCCAAGGGGATTGGATTATTTTCATTGATAGTGATTTGGTTGTAACCCCTAGTTTTTTACAGGCCCATTGTGAGGGATTGGCCCAGGGACAACGGGCGACGGGGGGCGATGGGTACGCTATCGCGGATCGCTGCTTTACCTATGGGGCGGTGATCAATACCGCTAATTTTGAAAATCCCACCGCCGAACCCTATAAATTGACGGATTTTTCCGCTGCCTATTTTGCGACGGGGAATGTGGCGATCGCCAAGCATTGGCTCCACACCGCCGGTTTATTTGACCCGCAATTTCAACTCTACGGT
>JFJP01018830.1_pt1 | contig 13471 bp, 6 predicted proteins | sample 431651 | NCBI WGS metagenome assembly JFJP01 (sample SAMN02602958, study PRJNA72255) | Microbial mat metagenome, whole genome shotgun sequencing project. | biome: fresh water; feature: sink hole; material: water; isolation source: purple microbial (photo- and chemosynthetic) mats found in...
CGTAGTAGCCACGGGCTCCGAATTCCTTTTCCTGCCGGCCAATCAGCAGATCCCACTGATTCCCGTCGGCGGAAAGCCATTGTAGTTGTCCACCCGCCCGACTGGCGCTCAGGTCATTGTCGGCATAATCCAGTGCATGGGTCTCGTTATACCCGGCGAAGGCACCAATCCCCGCCGCGCCTTTCGGGGTTGAGGTGATCTGCTGCCGGGCAAGCATATTGAGCCAGTAGCTCTCCTTGTCGTCCAGTCCGAGGGTAAGTCGGCGGTCGCTAGTTACCGGACGTATTGAGAAATCCACCGTGCCCGTGAGGTGACCTTCGCCAGCCAGCGTCTGCTCGAAGCCGGTATAGACGGTGGGGTCGGAAAGCATGCCGGTGTGCAAGGGCAGCTCGGCGTTGAAATGTTCGGTCTGGGCGTTGGGCAAGGCAAGGCCGTTCAGCGAAAGCCCTGCGCCGCTGAAGCTTGAGCCGCGGATGGTCAGGTCGCTCTGCGCCGTGGTTCCGCCCTGGCTGCGCAGGTCGACACCCGGCAGGGCGGCGATGGATGAGACCGCGGTGGCGTCCTGTCCCGTTCGTGGCGGCGGAACCAGCGCCTGCCCCTTCACGGTCATCTGTGCCTGCTCAACGACCTCCCCGAGCGGCTGATTCGTCTCTGTCGCTTGTCCGTTACCTGTGCCGAGTGCCATTCCTGCCAGCAAGGCAAGTCCTGCCTTGCGCATCACGATTCGTTTTCTCATTTCAGCCCCCCTTGATTTCATCGCGCCTGGGTTTACATCAGCAGGCGGTCGAAGTAGTTAAAGACTTTATTCACCAGTTGCCGCTCGACGGCACCGGTCATGCTGCGTGTGCAGCGATTGGCGGCTTCATTAAGCGAGATATGCCCCTCCCGTCCTTGTTCACTCAGGGCAGCCACGGTTTTACCATACGCATCCACCATATCCAGCTTCATGACATAGCGCACAAAGAACGTTCCTTTGCTTCCCAAGTCCGTCTCCTCCATGGCAACCGAGCCACGCACTTGCAGGAAGGCATCGCCCGGTGCCACCACAAAGCCGAGTCCGGTCAGTTGGGCGATGATGGTCTGAGCGACCTTCCCGTCCGGATCATTCTCGATGCTGACCGCAACCCCGATTTGCTTGGCTGCCGTTGCCATGCGCTGTTGCAGGACATCATGTGCGTAAGTGGTCGACACCTGTGATTTGGCCTGGGGGTAAAGCACATCCAACTGGGCCCGTAATTGATGGCTGTCGGCGCTGATGGCCACGGCGGCGGCCAGGGCGGCATACGTCATGGCGGGCGAGGGGGACTCGCTGCGCTGTACAAAACGAACGATCATGGCATCATTCTCCTTGAGTCGATTGACGTAGATCGCCGCCGTTTCCGCCCGGTTCAGCGTGGCCAGCGCGTAGACCCGCCCGGTTTTCTTGTCGGTATAGCGTTCAGGATACTGCACATTCTGCAGCGACATCGCGGTATAGACGCTGATATTGCGGTCAAGCTGTGACTGCTCCTGGTAGACGTTCTGCTTGCCGATCAGTTCGTAGTACCGTTCCGTCAGGCGTTCATCCACGACGATGTCGGTGCGGAAGATGCGTGCCAGATTGCCAGCGGCAACCGTTTCGGCCGTCTGTAGCGTATCCCCTTCGCCGACTGCGGTGAGATAGAATTTGGATGGGTATTTGAGCTGCGGGTTCTCCATCCAGGCGGGACGGGTAGCGACCGCTGGAGGGGGCATGCCGGCGCAACCAAGGACAACAGTGATGCAAAGAATGCTTAGGAAACGCCAGGATTGCATAATCAATTCCCCCCAGGTGGTGTGTATTGGTGTAGTCTAGTTCAAGTAATACGATGGTAGAAGATTCAGTTGCCCGGAACGGACATCGATCATGCCAAGTTCATCCTGGTGCAGTCGGGTCCCGCGCTTATCGGTATAGAGGATCGTGGCCCGGTAATTACCGGAAGGGACTTCAATCTCGCGAATGGCCGCTGTAGAGGGGAAGAACTGGCCGATGCGCAGATCCGCATTCTCTGTCAGTGCCATGGTGATGTCGAGCAGTAATTCCGCGCCGCCGGTATCGTCATTCTTCTTCTTGAGCTCCTCCACGGCCTTTACCTTGATAATCGTCTTGGCAATTACGCGAGTGATGGTTTTCAGGAAAATCAACGGCTCGCGGATCTTGAATGTCTCAAGCGCCACCTGGTCGAGACGCTCGATCGGCACGAGGTCTCCAACAGGATAGCCGTTGAGGTATAGGATGGCCCGGTTCACACGGGTATCGCGCCTTTTCATATAGGGTATCTCGAACTTGAATGAGGAACCGGCCGGTAGCGCGGTGCCGATATTCCACGGAATCACATCCAGCGTGTTCACCTTGGTGTTTCCGGCGCTGACCTGTTCGGTGGTCATGATGGTGATGGCCGTCGGTTGGGTGTGGATGTACAGCGTCTTGGCTAGCTTGTCGGGGCTGCGTCCGTAAAAGGCGACGACATTCAGTTTGGCATAAGCCGTCGGAGAGGAGGCCAGCGCGGTGGACAGAGGGGGCATGGGGAAGTCATAGACCGAGGGTGCCGCCTGCCACGCCTCTTGGATTTTGGCGAGATCGATTCGGGCATCATCCGGGCGTCCTTCGGCACGGTACATCAACATGCTCAGGTAACGGGCCAGGGCTGAATTATGGAACCGCGTGGAGCCGGGTTTGAAGGTACGCGTGGAGCCGGATGTGTTGTCGGATTTCTTATATTCACTGGCGATCCTGGCGTACTTGTCTTCCAGGACATTCAGTTTGTCATTGATGCGCCGCACCTCGACAAACGCCGAATCAAAGGATCCCAGACGAAGGTAATTGACGCCCTTGAAGACATGCAGGTAGATGTTCTCGTAATCCTCGCCTGCATATTCAAGGGCATTGTCATTGAGCATCACCGAGGCCGCCGCCCGGCTGACGCTGCGGGTGTAGGCCTCTTCAATACTCTGGTCGGCCTGGGTCAGCAGTTCGTTGCTTTCCTCCCACCGCCCGTTGTAATGACAGAGCAGGCCAGCATCAAGATAGTACAGGATCCTGTCTTTTTCCTTGTATGCCGTGGTTTTCGCCTTCTGGATACGTTTCATGGCCCCCGCCAGGTCATGGCGCGCCAAGGTGTCGTCCATGCCGACCAGATGACTTTTCGAGGTGCTGACGTTGGCACAGCCTCCCCCCGCCAGGACGGCCAGCGAGAACAGCAAGCAAACTGATCCGATCCGCCGCATCCACCCTCCGGATTGATTTTGCGGTCTCTGCGGCTGCATCAAAGCCGCGCCCGCGGCTGGCGAACCACTTTCTTGATCTTCTTGGAACCGATCCAGATTTTCTCGTTGTTCTCGATGTGGATAAGTTCCATATCCACCTGGTAGTACTTGACCTGCTGCCCGCTGATAGCATCGATCAAGGTCTTGATGCTGCCCTTGAGCATGTAATCCGCACCGGTCTCCGCTGCCAGCCGTTTGGCGCTCTCCTCGCTGGCGTTCGACTGCTGGTCCAGCCGTTCGGCGCGGACCTCACTGCGCTCATCGCTGCTGGCCACGAAACGTACGGTGCCGCTGTTGATCAGTTCCCGCTCGATATCCTTCACGAAGGTGCCCATCTCGATATGCTCGGAGCTTAGGTTGCGCACGGTGCCCACGATAACCACGGGATTACGCCCTGCCTTTGTCTTGAAATCGCCAAGCCATGGGCGGCGCAGGACATCGCCGAGCATTTCTTCGGCAACCAGTCGCGAGTCGGTGTCGTTCCAGCGTCCGCTCAGGTCCCGTACTTCGTCAACGCCGATGCGCTGCACTGAAGGTGCCGTTGTCGTGCACCCGGTCATTCCCGCCAGGGTCATTACCGCTGCCATGATTCGCCACCCAGCTGCTTCCATTCGCATTGTCGCCTCCTGATTATCCTGTTCCTAACCGCCGCGTCTTTCCCCGTGTAAACAACATGCGGGGCAATATCGGATACAACGCCTTTCAGATCAAGGCAAAAAGCGCTGCCCCCTGTCTGGCGGCATCGGGGCAGACCGGTGGTGTTGCTATTGCAGGAGACGATAAAAGGTAGTCTCAAGTGGGATAGTGGTGTCTACCGCTTGATCGGGTTGTATTTGCGCGTCAACCAGGTGATTGCGGTGTCGCTACCGTTGATGGCGATGGAGCGCAGTTCTCCCTCGTCGAGCCCGTCCATCCAGCGGGCCGTCACGTTCTCGATGGCCTCTGCATCGAGGTTGTAGAGAACCTTGCGAATACACGTCTCCTTGGACACCTCTATAACTGCATACTATAACACCACCGTGAAAAAACGAATCCTTTACGAAGCGTGCATGTCGGATATGGGCTTCCTCCATTCCCTTCACAAATAATGAGTTGCAACGCAAGCGCATACGCTGCTAAAGTCTCGAACCGCAATGACAACAAAGGAATGACCCTGTAAGATCGACCATGACAAGACAAAAGACAACGGGCGATGTGTTATCGGCTCCAGCGGACGCGATCGGCACGCGACTGGCCTGGGAAGCGGTGGCTCCGACAGCATGGAGCGATGTGCGCAGCAAGCCGTATCCACCCTTCCTGCTGGGCATCCAGAACGCTCCCCAGTGTTACCCAGTGAGGCTCTGCGTAATAAACCAGAAAAGTTTTGCATCCCGAAAAGTAGCTGTTTAATGTGGATCTATCAGTGAATACAAAAACCTTATTGTTGAACGTTATTCTAGCGGTTTTGTGCTTGTCTGCCTCAGCGACCACCACTGAAACGCTCTCCGTCGAGCCAGTCTCGTTCGATAACGCCTTGTATGCCGACTATCTGGGCTCTGCGGTGGAAAGCGTGCCGGACCTGATCAGTACGTTCGAGTCGCGGCAGTTGTCAATTCTTCCCATCTTGTTGCCGGATCCCGATTTCATCCACCTGGAGGACGGCGGACTGCTGCCGTTTGATCCCGCCGCGTTCCCGCCGCGCCTGGTCCGGCGCCTGATCCCGGTTGATGAACACGGGATTATCGTCTATCCGGTTACCATCATGGAAGTCCCTGACAGCGGTGAACGCCAGATCCTGAATGCCGCCGGTGAGGTGATTGCCGAGATCAGGGCGCCCAGGGATTACGACCCGCTCTGGTATGTCCGGCTGCGTTTTCCCGATCTTGACGCGCTTGATGCCGAAACGGCAGCCTGGCGGGTCGCGCTTTACGATCCATCCCGCATCATGGTGCGCTTCCGGCTGATTACCGAGGACGAGCTAATCTGGAAAGTCATGGCCGAGTCGCTTGCAGCGACACAAACGCTGCCCATCGCTTCGCCGCTCTTGACCCCGATGGCCTTGAGTTACCCCGGCGACACTGGCAGTGGATTGGCCTTTGATGCGCTGTCCGTGCAAACCAACGGCACGGTTGACGTCAGCTTGAGCTGGCCTTCCGGCACGCTGGCCTCCGACGGCCTTGATATCTTCAGCTCCACCAACCTGCTGGAAGCGCAGTGGCAGATCCTGCTGACCACCAACGTCAACAACGCGTCGGGCAGTTTCGCGTTCAACGCCCCTTCCGCCGGGAGCGGCGGCATGCGCTTCCTGGATGCCTGGACGCACTATGATGGCGACGGCGACGCACTCTACGACGGGCGCGAAGTCCGCCTCTACGGGACGGACCGCTTCGACGCCGACAGCGACGGGGACGGGATGCCGGACGGCTGGGAACTGCAGCAGAGTTTCGATCCGCTGGATGATGCCGATGCTCTAGAGGATGCCGACGGCGACGGGCTGACCAACCTCGGGGAGTACCAGGCCGGAACCGACCCGCACAATAGTGATACGGACGGTGATGACATCCCGGATGATTGGGAAGTGCAGTTCGGTCTCAATCCTTTGGATGCCGAGGATGCCGAAGAGGACCCGGATGGGGATGGCTACCTGAATATTTATGAATACGTACACGAGAGCAACCCGCAAGCACTGGCAAGCATTCCGGCTCCGACGCTGACCGTGAATGAAACCCAATCCATTCAGTCGGCGCTTTCTGCGATAACCAACGATTACGGCATTATCAACGTTTCGCCGGGGACCTACACCGGATCAGGCAACCGCAACCTGAGTTTCAACGGCAAACGGATTACGCTCATTTCCGAACAGGGCGCAGCGAATACCATCATTGATGCCCAGAGCTTGGGGCGTGGATTTGTCATTACATCCAACGAGACGCGCCGCAGTGTCATTTCCGGACTAACGATCCAGAACGGTGACAGCGGCGAAGGAGGCGGCATCTACATCAATTCGGCCTCGCCGAGTATCCTCAACAGTACGATTATTTCGAATTCCGCTGCATTAGGGGGCGGCATCAGTGCGGGCTCAGGAAGTCCGGCAATCAGGAACTGTCTGATAACCGAAAATATCGCCGATAGTGCCCAGGGGGGATGGGGCGGTGGAATTGATTCTGCGTCAGGCAGTACGCTTCATGTTTATGAGAGTATTATCAATAAGAATTATTCAGGTAACCTTGGCGGTGGGATATCTGTTTTTGGTGCCGATTCCACGGTTATCGAGCGTTGTCTGATCGCTGATAATTGGGCCGATGATCTGGGTGGAGGCGTCTATACAGCAGCAGGTTCCACGGTAATCATCGGCTCACAAATCGAATTGAACTATTCGGCGCAGGGCGGCGGCCTGTACAGTGATGATAATTCGACGTTATCAATGATCAATTCTGTTCTGGCAGCCAATGAAGCGGAGTGGCTTGACGGTGGAATTACCTCTTCAGGCGGAGGCGTCAATCTCAAGAACAGTGTGATTGTCGGTAACTTCGCGTTTATTAACGCTGGTGGTTCTTTAGTTGCCGACGACGTGATCGTTAACTCAATCATCTACGGCAATACGGCAGAATCTGGAGTGAATCATCAAATAGAACCTAATACGAACGCTATTATCGCTTATTGCGACGTGCAAGGAGGCTGGTCCGGTGAAGGCAACACCAATGCCAATCCCCAGTTCACGCGTCTTGGCTATCGCCTAACGACGAACTCTCCGTGCATAGGTGCTGGCTCACTGTCGTATGCGGCTTCCACTGATATCGATGGGGAGGCACGGTCACTGACCACCGATATGGGAATCGATCAATTTGTAGATACCAACAGCGATGGCATGGCGGATGCATGGGAGGTCAAATACTTCGGAACGGTTGGTAGCGAATTGGCCGCTGGCGATTATGACGGCGATTTCCTTGGTAACCTGATCGAATACGAGTTCAGTACAGACCCAACGGTTGCGATCGATAGCGACAGCGACGGTCTGGGTGACGACGCTGAACTATATTACGGCACCGATGCCAACGACTGGGACAGTGACGATGACCAGATGCCTGACCGATGGGAAGTCGAATTCGGTCTCAATCCTCTCAGCGGGGCTGATGCAAATACTGATAACGATAGCGACAATTTGACGAATTTCGAGGAAATGCAATATGGGACCGACCCGCTAAATGCCGATACCGATAGCGACGGACTGGATGATGACGTGGAAATACTCCAGGGAACGGATCCGGTTCTGGATGATACTGACGGCGACGGGCTCAATGATGGGCTGGAGGACTTCTACGACACGGACCCGCACTACTGGGATAGCGACGGGGACGGCATGAGTGATGGTTGGGAGCATGAGCATGGGCTCGACCCAGATATCCCGAGTGATCCTTCGGCGGATACGGACGGAGACGGCTGGACGAATGCGGAAGAGGCTAATCAGGAAACCGATCCGACTAACGAGGATACGGATGGGGACGGCACGGAAGACGGTGTGGATGCCGATCCGCTTGATCCCGACAACACTGCCAGTGCCAGCGTATTCAATACGACGGAAATGACGCTGATGGTCGGCGATCAGAGTGGCAGCCATACGGAACGTTACAAGCTGGCCGTCGGGCCATACCAAGTCTATATGTCGCATGTCAGTTCGACTGAATACGAGTTCTACCGAACCATCCGTGTGCCGCGCGGCAAGACCTACCAGGGCTATCTCGAATCGCTGCCCGATGATGACGACGACGGGGACTACACCGCTGACGTCACCGGTGGAGGTGTTATGGTTGACGATCCCTGGGACGATCCTTCCGGGCGTGTCCTCGGCGGCCATCACGAGGACAGCGGGTTCAACTCCGGTCAGCGCAGCTTCACGGTAACCATAGCCGGTGCGGAAAGCGACGAGGAGAGCACCGATCACGTCGATGCCGATGCGGTGTACGCCAACTCCGTGGACCCGATTAACACGATCAACGGTAACGTTACGGTCAACGACACCGATCTGGTCATCCCCGCCTCCGGCATCCCGCTGGTGCTGAGCCGTGCCTACGACAGCCGCTCGATCTATACCAACAGTCCGGTCGGCGCATGCTGGAGTCATTCGTACGACTGGCACCTGGCCGACGTGACGAATCACGTCTACCGGGGCGTGAGCAACGACTGGAAGGTGCTGCGCACCGGCAGCGGCGATCTGCACTGGTTTGCGGCGCAGACCAATGGCACGTTCAAAAGTCCGGCGGGCGTTGACTATCGGCTCACCGACAAGACCAGCAGCTACGAGCTGCGCATCGACGGGCAGATCACGTTCGCGTTCGCGACGAACGGGCTCTTGCTGTCCATGACGGACCCGCACGGCAACGCGCTGTCCTTCGCCTACACGACCAGCGGCAATAAACAGGTGGTTTCGTCCGTCGCGCACAACAGCGGCCCGTCGCTGGCGTTCAGCTATACCAATGGCATGTTGACCCACGTTAATTCGCCGACCAACTCGCTCTATGTGACCTACAGCTACAACGGCCAGGGCGAGCTGACCGGGGCAACGCGTTACGCGTCCGGGCAGACGTTCAACACGACCTACGGCTATGGCGCAGTCCACAGCCTGACCCAGCGGGTCAACGCCGCCGGGGACAAGTTCGACTTCGGCTACACCATAGTGGCCAACACCAGCGGCGTCGTCATCGCCAAAGGCACAAGCATGGCACTCAACACGAACTGGTATGCACACACGGTTGCATATAACACCGCCAGCAACCGCAGCACGTTGACCTATCAGCGCGACGGGACGAACCAGGTCTATGACTACCGTTACGATCCCGACACGCTCGCCATCTCGGCAATCTACGGGCCGAACCGCACGAACCTCGTGACGCGCTACACGCGGGATGCCGCGCACAACGTCACGCGGGTCAAAACCGTGGACGAAGCGACCGGGGAATACCTGCTCTCCAGCATGAGCTACGATGCCCGGCACAACCTGGCCAGCAGCGCCGTGGGCTACAACGCCTTGCCGCTTCACACCTGGAACTATGCCTGGAACCTGACCAACAACACGCTGCTCTCCGCCAGCGATCCGCTCGGCAACCAGACGACCTTCGAATACGACGACACCTTGCTGGTCGCGACGCATGAATACCCCGCCAGCAACGTGACGCTGAGCACAAGCGTCGGGTATACGACCAATGGCCTGCTTGCCGCCGTAACCAATGCCAACGGGCATTGGAACCGGTGCTATTACGGCTCGCACGGCTTCGTGACCAGCGCCGTGCCCCAGGCCGGTCCGACCGTAAACTACGCCTACAATACCCTCGGGCATCTGACCGCGCTGACCCTTCCCGGAGCATCCGGCAATCGGACAACAACCTTCATCCCCGACGCCATATCCTCTGGGCGGTCTCAGCGAATCGTTCGCCTATGACAAGATGGGCAACCTGACGAATCACACCGACACGGCGGGACGGAATACGCGCTTTACATACCTGCCCACGCGCAAGCTCTCATCCGTCTCACGCGGCAGCGGAGCGGAAAAGGCGACGGTCAGATTCGATTACGACCAGCAGTTCAACACCCTGACGATCAAGGACTCGCTAGACCGCGACGTCGAGACCTACCAGCTCGACATCCAGGACCGGCCCGTCACGATCAGCAACGTCGAAAGCCAGACCATGAGCGTCGTGTATGGCGTCGGCGACATCGTCAAGTCCGTGACCCGGTTCGACGGTACAACCGTCAGCAATTCTTACGATACATCAGCCCGGCTCACAGAAATTCAGGTTTCAGGTCTCAGCCTTCAGCCCTTGTTCACCACATTCAGCTATTACGACAACGCGCTGCTGAAAACCGTGACCAGCGAATCTGGCACCGTCAGCAACACATACGACCAGGCCAGCCGATTAACTGCGGAGCACCAGTCCCTTTTCGCGTCTTCCGCGTCTTTCGTAGTTGAATACGGATTGGACGGCATCGGCAACGCCACCAACATCCTCGTCAGCGTCGACGGTTCCACCATCCTGACCAACAGGTATGCCTTCGACGCCGCCGAGCGCGTCAGCGTAATCAACGGAACGGGCGGCACCTTCGCGTTCAATTACGGGCCGTACAACGGGCTTGTCGCTGGAGTCAGTAACTCAACCAGCGGCATACGTGGCGAGTATCAGTTCGACAACCTTGACCGGCTGACCAACATTATCTGGCGGAACGCGGCAAATGGCATCCTGCGCAGCTTCGGTTATGGCTACAACAGCGCCGGTATGATCACCAACGTTGCGAGAGAAACGGCGACGGAGACCGTGGCCTATGGGTACGACTCACTCGACCGGCTGAAGTCGGCTAATGCATCGTTTCTGACCGCCAGCTACGGCTGGGATTTGGTTGGCAACCCGACATCACGAGTTGAGAACGCTACGAACACCAGCTACACGCTGGGCACGGGCAACAAGCTCGTCTCATGGACGGGCGGCAGCTACGGGCATAACGCTGCCGATTGTGTGACCAACATTACGCGGGGCAGTGATTCGTTCGGGCTCGCATGGGATAGCCGTTACAACCTGATGTCCGTCTCGACGAACGGAACGGTTGCCGAATCGTACAACTACAGCCCGCTGGGAAACCGCATCACGACCGTGGTCAACGGCGTCACCAACCACCACGTTTACGAGGGCGCACACTGCATCGCCGACCTAGACGCAGACGGTGAGCTGCTCCGCAGCTACCAGCCCGGCCCCGGTGTCGACAACTGGCTGAGCATGACGGTCCACACCGGCGCAGCACCTGTGGTATACACCTACTTGACCGACCACTTGGGCACGGTTCACGCCGTCGCCAACGCCTACGGCTTGATCGTGGAAAGCTATCGTTAGCACACCGCTAACCAAGTCGGCTATAGGCAACCGCATTCTGTGGCAGGGCCGCGAATATAGCTGGGCGACGGGCCTCCACTATTTCCGTGCCCGCTGGTACGACCCCATCACTGGCCGCTGGCTCTCCAACGACCCCATCGGCATCAATGGCGGATTGAACCAGTACGGCTTCTGTGGGAATAATCCCGTGATGTTCGTGGATCCACTCGGTTTGGCAACGCTCAACAATCTCAATTCGCGCTTACGTTTCAGCCCTTCTGAAATCAACCAGATGTTTACCCCGCTCGCCGAAGCACAGGATGACTTTGAGAACATTGAACTTGCGTATCTTGGGATGATGGGCGCTGCGGTGGCCGCTCCATACTACGCTCCATATCTGACTCGTGGATACAACATCGGGAAGTTCCGCTTCCTGAAGATGCGTCATGGGCCTTGGGGAAATAGCTACGAGCTTCTAAAGTGGAAGAATGTCCTGCGGTTGGAAGCCCATCCTACCGCAAGATGGATGCCGCGCTGGCTGTTCCGCCCGCATGCTCACATCGATTTCCTAGGGAGCTCGATCAAAAAGTTGCATATTCCGATCCTAGAGCCCATTCTCGGCTACGAGCTGTATCAACGACTCTTCGGATCTGATGATGACGCATCCCCAGATGCAGGTGACTGCAAGTGAGCGGCATGACTCTTACAACAGACAGATTTGCACGGGCACTTCACGGCCTCGGAGCTCGACAGCAGGACGATCTGCCCGTTTGGACTCTCGTACCACGTTTCTTCTCAAGAGGGAACTTCGATCAACGCCGGGAAGGGCTGCTGCATACTCTCTGTTCGCAGGCACATCCGCTATTCCTCACCATTGATCCTACAGACGTGGACGGCCAAGTTATGGCGAATTGGGAACCCATCGCGCCCAACATGTGGAGATTTCCTGAGAAATGTGAGCAAATCGACATTCACGAATGGACTCAAGTTGGCAACTGGATCCTCTACTCGTGCGCACATTATATATCCTACGATGTTCTAGGCGCATGCGATCTGCGAAAGGCGAGTCACGTCCTCCAACTTGTGACCGACAACGACATGTCTTTTCTTGTCGCTGCGTTCCACGACAATACCCTATGGACAGTTGCCGTTAATCCGAGGTTGTCGGGGACGCATGAGTATGCATGAGTAGGGGCCACATCTACATCGACAAGTGGATATTGCGAGCTTTCCCTTTACTGTTTTAGCTGCCTTTTCCCGGCCCTCGCCGCTATCGCGGCTTCCGCCTCCGCCAAGGCTTCCACCTTCGTCCCGCAGGCCGGGACTACGGCGGACGAGACGGCGGGACATGCGGTATCTACGCGGTTCCCCTGCGCTGCTAAGGGACAGACCTTTGATTTAATCATACCGACAAGAACGAAACGCAGCCTAAGAAATAGGTGGAATTCTGCCGAAAACGTTTGCTGTGACCTTGACCTGTGAATTTGCCTCGCCTATAGTGCACGGCAAATGACAATCAATGAATTCATAACCAAATGGCGCAAGGTTGAGCTGAAGGAGCGCTCCGCCGCGCAGGAGCATTTCCTCGATCTGTGCCGTGTGTTTGATCATCCGACGCCTGCCGCTGCCGATCCGACCGGCGAAATGTTCTGTTTTGAGAAGGGCACGGCCAAGCACGGAGGCGGCGAGGGTTTTGCCGATGTCTGGAAAAAGGATTTCTTCGGCTGGGAATACAAGGGAAAACACAAGGACCTGACGGCAGCCTATGACCAGCTTTTGCGGTACCGTGATGCGCTGGCAAGCCCACCCCTGCTGGTTCTGTGCGACATGAACCGGATTGTCGTGCGGACCAACTTCACCGGCACGGTGTCCGCCGTTCATGAAATCGCCCTCGAATCGCTCGGAGACCCCCGCAACATCGAGATCATGCGGGCGGTGTTCCACCATCCGGAGGCGTTGCGGCCGGGCCGGACCAGTATCGCCGTGACCCAGGACGCAGCCCGGCAGATAGCGGAGATTGCCGACATCCTGCGCAAGCGGGGGAATGATCCGGCGGCGGTGGCGCATTTCCTCGACCGGATTGTCTTCTGCCTGTTCGCGGAAGATGCCGGACTGCTGCCGGATAATGTCTTTACGCGTATACTGGAAAAATCAGGCGGTGAAGCGGTGCGGTTTGGTCGGCTGCTGGGTCAGCTTTTCGAGACGATGGCGACCGGTGGCGACTTCGGGCTTGAGTTGATCCGTCACTTCAACGGGAGCTTGTTCGACGACCAGAATGTGCTCGAACTCACGGCGGATGACGTCAAGCGGTTCGCGGTTGCTGCCGCCCTGGACTGGAGCGCGGTTGATCC
>JFJP01039704.1_pt1 | contig 13471 bp, 15 predicted proteins | sample 431651 | NCBI WGS metagenome assembly JFJP01 (sample SAMN02602958, study PRJNA72255) | Microbial mat metagenome, whole genome shotgun sequencing project. | biome: fresh water; feature: sink hole; material: water; isolation source: purple microbial (photo- and chemosynthetic) mats found in...
CGCTGCCATCAAAACGGGATACGAAAAAAGGTTATGATTGCTGGCAATGCCTCGTGCAGTTTTATCTTTGTAACTGTGCGCCCGCTCGAGTAATCCCATGGGGGTAAACGCCGAAAGTACCCAATACAGCTCTAAGACCTCTTTGACATCCGATTGCACCCAAAAGGTGCTTTTGTGAGGATCCATCCCCAGTGCCAAAAAATCAGTCGCAGCTTGCATCGTCAGACCAGCCAAGCGCGCACCATCGCTGCTTAAGGAGGTCATCGCGTGATAATTGGCGATAAAAGCAAAAACCTCATGTTCCCCTTGGGATTGGATCATGGGTAAAATCGACCCAAAATAATTCCCAATATGCAAATCACCTGATGGCTGAATCCCTGTTAAAACACGCACGGCTACTCCTTGAATAAGGATAATTTTACCAAATAGTGACTTAAGCTTCCTCTTAAGAAAAAATGTGCTACATTATCGCCATATCAACAAAAAAGGATCCAATATGAACGTTCAAATTCGCGCCAAAGAAATTACTCTCACCTCCCATTTAAACGATCACATTGCTGCGGCGATTGACAATTTCAAACGATACCACCTTGATATTACCACCGTTAATGTCATGATCCAAAAAGAGAAGCAAGCGATTCAAGTTGAGTTCGATATTCGCATCGCTCACGCCCAACCGGTCGTCATTACCGACAGTGATGCCAATATTGATGCTGCCATCGATTTAGCCATTGAACGTGCCAATAAAGCCCTTCGTCGATTGCACGATAAAATGAAAGACCATCAAGCCACCTCGTTACGTGACATGGAAGTTGCCCAAGAACCAGAGGCGGAAGCTGAGTAAAAACGATGCATAAAATAACGATCGTTTGCCCCCATTGTGGGGGTGTTAATGCTATCCCTCTTAAAGAAACCTATGCTAAAGCTGCGTGTGGTCATTGTAAAAACTCTCTTCTTGATACCAAACCGCTTTCGGTGGATACGGTTTCGTTTGATCGATTAATGGTCAATGATGAACGCATTATTGTCGCCGATTTTTGGGCTCCGTGGTGTGGACCTTGCCGTAGTATGGCACCGTCATTTGAAGCAGCCGCACGCAATTTTCCCCTCAAAGCGCAATTTATCAAGATCAATACCGAAGAGATTCACGAACTGGGTGCACGTTTTGGTATCCGCTCAATCCCTACGGTCATTGCCTTTAAAAACAACCGTATCCTCGATCAGTTCAGCGGTGCGTTACCCACGCCTCAAATTATCGCATTTGTCCAAAAACATTTGTAGCGATTAATCTCTTTTCGCTACACTTCCTCCACTTTATTACGAGGAAAAAAAATGTACAATTGGATCATTTGGTTCCATATTATCTCTATGGTATCGTGGTTTGCCGTTTTGTTTTATCTCCCGCGATTGTTTGTCTATCATGCGGAAAACAGTACCAATCAAGGCTTTATCGACGTGGTGGAAGTGATGGAGATGAAGATTTACCGCTACATTGGTGTACCCTCTTTTTGGGCAACGCTTCTTTCGGGAATCGCCTTGATCGTCATGTCAACAGCACACTACGGAGTTAATGTCTTTAAGATGGGAGGGTTTATGCATGCCAAGCTAACACTTGTTGCTATTTTGATTGCCTATTTCTATTCACTGGGTCATTATCGTCTTAAGCTAAAAGGCAATCCCACTTACAAAACGGGAAAGTTTTTTCGCTTTTATAACGAAGTCCCCACACTTTTGTTGATCTTCATTGTTGCTTTGGTCGTGATTAAGCCGTTTTAATTGTATTTGTCCTTCCCGACGTGATCGGGAAGCACTGTTTTGAAATGTAATCAGAGAATATACTTCATCCCGCCTTGTCAAGAGCATACAATGATGCAACCATCTCTTCAATTGCTTTCTCATCTTTACTGGGAAACTCTTTTAAGAACTATGGGATGCTGACACAGAATTTTGAACGGTCTCCTCCTTTGTGGTTTTTGCCAATAATCAAATCCCTTTCCCAGTCTCCAACTCTCTCACGGTTGTTGATAATCTCAGGTCTCTCATCGATGTCAGTTCTGTTTGGAATACCGACACTTTGTGGGCGATCTAGTGCCTTGGAAATCTTCTTAATTGACGTGCTTTTTTTCAACTCAATAGCGATATAATGTCTCTCTTCAAGACTTAGATGTTTGTACTTCGTGTATACCCTTAAACTTTAGTAGTTGATCGTTTAATTGCATCTAGGTCTTGATTTAAACCAAAATGTGAAAAAACAACAAAATCAATTAATTTTTCAGGGGTATTCGCTTACTATGTGAATTCGCCAAACGCCATTTAGGATTACCATGATGACTATACTGCTTGCCGATGCCATTTTTACCCCCGAGATAATCTACTGCGATTATGGAATCGTGTTTGATAAAACCATTATTCAAATTGCCCCCAATGACCAATTGCGTGCTTCCTATGGTGAAGCGTGCCAAGAATTGGGCAAAGGGTCGATTCTTATGAGTGGGCTAATCAATCCCCATGTCCATTTGGAGTTTAGTGCTAATCGTTCTACCCTTGAATATGGTGAGTTTATGCCCTGGCTTTCGAGTGTCATGACCCATCGCGATACCCTCATCAACGACTGCGATACCGCGTGCATGGAAAAGGCAATCCAAACCATGTTAGACAATGGGATCACCGCATTTGGGGCGGTAAGTTCCTATGGGTTTGATGCTCAAGTGTGCGCCAATGCTCCCCAAAAAGTGGTCTATTTTAATGAACTCATCGGCTCTAATCCTCAGATGGCGGATGCGTTGTATGGTCATTTTCAAGAGCGATTGTTTTACTCCCAAACCATTGCACGGGAGGGATTTTATCCCTCGATTGCCATCCATTCCCCCTATTCGGTTCATCGGGTATTGATTCAAAAAGCCCTTCGTTATGCCCAAGACAATGACCTTCGGGTCTCCGCCCATTTTATGGAAAGCACCGCTGAACGTCACTGGTTGGACACCAATGAGGGGAATTTTAAACCCTTTTTCGAGAATTTTTTACAGCAATCGACCGCTGCGAATACCCCTAAAGATTTTTTGAGCTATTTTGATCAGGTCCCCACCCTCTTTACCCATGTTGTCCATGCTAATGAAGCGGAATTGCGCCACCTCAAAGCGGGTCATCATACCATCATCCATTGCCCCATTTCCAATCGCCTCTTAGGCAATGGTGCGCTGGATCTTGAGATGCTTAACGATCACGCTATTGCGTGGGTGTGTGGTACGGATGGGTTGAGTTCCAACTATGCCCTTGATCTTATCGAAGAGATGAAAATCGCCCTCTTTATGCACCATGGTCACGATCTGCTCCCCCTTGCCCAACAATTATGGCACAGTGTGACTGCGGGTGCAGCAGAGGCGTTGCGACTAAATTGTGGTACAATCGCGAAAAATTTCGATGCGGATCTACTCGTTAGCCACGTCGATTATGAAATTAATGACCAATTAGCCATTCATCTTTTGTTGCGACCACCGCACATTCAATCGGTTTACATTGGTGGAAGAAAAGTCAAAGGATAACCGTTTTATGAAACTCTTTACTGATACTGTCGAATTTTTCGCCCATCTCATCCGCTTTGTTCAGACCAATTTCAAGGCGACCGTTTTGGTCCTTTTTGTCGTGTGGCTCATTATCCCTTCGGAGGATACCTCCATTACGTCACACAATCTCGAAGAGATTCTCCTCACGGGTCCTATTTTGGATGCGACATCCATCGTAAAACAACTGGATGATGCGGGTGAAGATGATACGATCAAAGGGGTCTTATTGAACATCGATTCTCCGGGGGGTGCGGTTGCTCCTTCGGTGGAAATTGCTTATGCGGTCAAACGACTCCAAGCCAAAAAACCCGTCGTGGTCTACGCCTCAGGGATTATGGCCAGTGGTGGGTACTATTCAGGGATTTGGGGTCAAGAGATTATCGCCAATCCCGGAAGTATGATCGGCTCCATCGGGGTGATTATGGAAGGGGCGGATATTTCTGAATTGATGCAAAAAGTGGGGGTCAAAACCCAAGTCGTCCACGCAGGAACCTACAAACAAGTGGGTACCTTTGATCGACCATGGAGCACTGTGGAGCGCTCAGAGTTGGACAAAGTGATCCAAGGAACCTACGCCTTGTTTGTGGGCGATGTGGCACGGGCGCGCCATTTGGACGTGAATCAAAGCAGTGAGTTTGCCGATGCCCATATCTTCACCGCCGCCCAAGCCAAAGAGGCCAAACTCATCGACCGTATCGGAGTCGAATACGATGCCAAAAAACGGGTCGAAGCGTTGACCAAGGTCGAAGAACCTGAGTGGAATAAAGAAGATCCCATGGACAAGTTTTTCAAACGGTTTGCCGCAGAGGGGGCGAGTTTGGCGCATCTCTATTTCCCCCCCATTACCCTTAAATGATAAGGGGATAGAGTATGGTAAAATGTCAGTTACATTGCAGATAAAACATTCAACAAAAAGAATTATACCAATAATAATGGAGGCGATCGGGTGAGTAGAAGAGGTAATAATGGGTCAAGTATAGTGGGATGGGTAGTGAGTATTGCCGCAATTGGGGCGATAGGGTTTATGATGATGTCTCCCCGTTTTGAGCGAGAAGATCCTAAAGTGTCCATCAGTCGTATGGGGTATTGGAATTTCAACGATCCCATTGAGGTAAGCGTTGAGGATGCAAGTGGTCTTAAATCGTTTAGTGCGACCCTTGTTGGCCCTCATGAGGATTGGAGTATTATTGATGATACCACCCCTTCTACTGTGACCAAACGCCATTTCAAAATTCTCCCTCCTAAAGGAGTTCGTAACCCCGAAGTTGCGTCAGTAGAGATGAAAATTGAAGCGACCGATAATAGTCTTTGGGGATTGTTTATGGGGAATACGACCAAAAAGACGATGACATTGGTCATTGATCAGCGCGCCCCTTTCTTATCCATCACCGCCAATTCGTATAAAATTCAAAAAGGGGGATCGGCAATTGTCATTTGTAAAGTGGATGATCCCCAATTGGAAAGTGTCACCGTTGAGACCAATTTTGGTAAAACCTTTGTGGCGCAACCTTTTTATAAAAAAGGGTATTACGCGTCGTTGCTAGCGTGGCCAGTACAACAAGAGACGTTTCTGGCGACCATTGTAGCACGGGATAAAGCGGGCAATGAGACCCGAACTTCCGTACCCGTACGGCTCAAAGATCATGCGTATAAAGTTTCAAAAATTGAGTTAAGTGATCAATTTTTAAACGGTAAAATTGCCCAATTAGCCAATGTGTATAAACAAACCATTGGGGTCAGTGATCGCTTAGAACAATTTAAAATTATTAATGAAACCGTTCGTGCCGATAATGAAAAAGTGATTCATGGGGTTACGTCTAAGGTCTCGTCTAAACTAATCAGTGATTTTAGACCCGTCCCTTTTTACCCGTTAGTGAATGGACAAAAAGTGGCCGATTTTGCCGATCATCGTATTTACAGCTATAAAGGGAAAGAAAACGTCTCCAGTGCTTATCATATGGGATTGGATCTCGCCAGTGTCCAACAAGGGGCGATTAAAAGCTCTAATGCTGGTACAACGGTGTTTTCTCAACCTAATGGAATTTATGGCAATCTCCCTATCATTGACCATGGATTAGGATTGTATACCCTTTATGGTCACTGTTCGGAAGTCCACGTACGGGAAAAAGATCACGTTAATGGAGGGCAAACCATTGCTAAAACGGGAACCAGCGGGTATGCGATGGGGGATCATCTCCATTTTGGGGTGTTGGTTCAGGGGATAGAAGTCCGTCCTGAAGAGTGGATGGACAGCCAATGGATTCATGACAACATTACCAGTGTCATTGATGCTGCAAAAAGCGTGATGCACTAATACGTGAAAATGGTTATAATACATACCATAAGCGCATCGCTAGAGGGGTAAAGGGATGAAACGACAAACAACAATTGGCAAAAAAGTTGAGTTAGTAGGGATCGGATTGCACAAAGGGGTTCCCGTTCACCTCTCCCTTGAACCCATGGAGAGTAACAGTGGTATTGTTTTTTTTAGAAGTGATGCGGGGGTTGCTATCCCTCTAACGCCTGCCAATGTAGTCGATACTAAAATGGCAACCGTGATTGGTAAAGAGGGGATTCATATCTCCACCATCGAACATATGCTCTCGGCGATTTATGCCTATGGGATTGATAATCTTCGAGTCATTGTGGATGCTGATGAGGTGCCGGTAATGGATGGCTCCTCCATGAGTTTTTGTATGCTTTTGGATGAAGCGGGGATTGTGGAACTCGATGCGCCCAAAAAAGTGATGCGTATCACCAAAGAAGTGGAGATACGAGAGGGAGATAAGTATGTGAAACTCTCCCCCTCGAATGATCTTAATTACGATTTTACAATTAAATTTTCCCATCCCGTCATTGATGAACAAAGCTATAGTTTAAAATTTACCAAAGAAAACTACAAAAAAGAGATTGCCCGCGCCCGCACCTTTGGGTTTGTTCATGAGGTGCAATATCTTCGCTCCAAAGGGTTGGCGTTGGGAGGGAGTCTGGAAAACGCAGTGGTGTTGGATGATAAAAAAGTTCTCAATCCCGAAGGGTTACGCTTTAGCGATGAGTTTGTTCGACATAAAATTCTTGATGCCATTGGGGATATGTCGTTGATTGGGATGAACTTTATTGGTAATTATGAAGCCTTTGCAGGGAGTCACGACCTTAATCATAAATTAACGGTCAAATTACTCAAAGATCCTGCCAACTATGAGATCATCGAATTGGCAACGGCAGAATCCAAAGTGATGGCAAAAGCGTATGCATGATGCGGTGGTTATTGCCCTAGGTAGCCCAGTATTGGTTGGTGTGTACGATGAAGCAGGAAATTTGGTGGAAACCATTTGCCGTGATCAAATGGGTTCCGATGCTTTAAGTGACATTTTTGAACACTTATTGGGTACGTATTCTTTTGCGCACTTGATATATGCCAACGGTCCGGGAAGCTTTATGGGGATTAAAGTGACCTATTTATTTTTAAAAACCTTAAGTCTTGTCAAAAAAATCCCCCTTTTGGCGGTTGATGGGTTCTTTTTTAACCAAAATCACCCCATCAAAGCGTACGGAAAGCTCTATTTCGTTAAAAATAGCTCAACCATTGTCGTGATCACCCTCGAACAGCCAATCCTGAGAGGATTTGAGCTTCCCAGTCATATAGATAAAGAAAATTTCAAAAGCGATAATACTCCGTATTATGGAATAGATGCCGTTGGATAAGGAAAAAAAGTGTTTGTAAGTGTACCTGCCACCAGTGCCAATCTTGGACCGGGATTTGATTCATTAGGATTAGCGGTTGATCTGCGTAATCGTGTTGAGTTAGTCCCCTCTCGATTTTTTACCGTCTCCATTAAAGGAGAAGGGGAGAACAATCCTCGTCTTAAAGGGAATAACCTTTTTGTCAGTATTTTTAATGAGCATTACCGCCGTTTGACCCAAAAACGTCAAAACTTTAAATTTACGTTTTACAATCAAATTCCTATGTCCCGTGGATTGGGAAGCTCCTCAGCAGTGATTGTAAGTGCCATTAGCTGCGCCCATGAAGCAGCAGGGGTGAAGGTCTCTAAGCGTCGTATTCTCAATTATGCGTTGGTTTATGAGACCCATCCCGATAATATTACTCCTGCGGTGATGGGGGGATTTAATTCGGCGATGGTGGAGAAACAAAAAGTGTTCTCCCAACAAAAACACATGCCCGATTATCTCAAAGCGGTGGTTGTTATCCCCAATAAACCCATCTCCACGGCAAAATCACGTTTAACGTTACCCAAATCGTACAGCAAAGAGAATGCTATTTTTAACCTTTCGCATACCGCAGTGACGGTGGGTGCTTTTTTTAATGAAGATTGGGAGATGCTGCGTTTGGCGACCCAAGATCGTTTTCATCAGCGCGTACGGATGAAAATGTTGCCGGAGTTGTTTGATGTACAGCGGATTGCCTATGAAAATGGGGCATTAATGTCGACGCTGTCGGGGAGCGGTTCCACATTTTTTAATATGGTGTATGATCAAGATGCTCAATCGTTGAGTGATAAGTTTATCGGCGCGTTTCCTGAATTTGAGGTAAAAATTTTAAATTTTGATAATGATGGGTTGGTCGTTGAACGATAAACAAAGGAAGAATTCGATATAATGGCGCAAAATAGTAGTCATCCCGTACGTATGTGCATTGTCTGTCGTGGGCGCTTCGAGCAATCGATGTTATTTCGACTTCAGTGTCGTGAAACTAAGTTAGAGCGGTATAACGGGATGGGGCGAAGTTTTTATGTCTGCCCTTCGTGTGTGGATCATAAAAAAACTTCGGGGCAACTTGCCCGCCACTGCAAGAGCAATACCCCTGTGATGCTCGCGAATCGTTTAAAGGAGATCGTCGTTAATGATGGATAAAGTAAGAGTTCATGAAATAGCCAAGGAACTTGGGATCAATTCAAAAGAGGTCGTGGATAAAGCGGCCGCCATGGGATTGAATGTAAAAACTGCCTCAAGTACCGTATCAATGGAAGAAGCTGAAAAAATTATGAATTATATCATGGGGGGGATAGCCCATGAAACCGGTGTGGCTAAAATCTCAACCCCTGAACCTTCTGCTATTGTTGAAGTCTCCCCTGTGGTTAAGGAAAGTGTGGTTGCTGTCGAATCACCTATGCACTCCTCCGTTGCCAAAGCTGTTGTTGTGGAAACGCCTGCAGTAGCAGAAGAGATTGTTGCCTCAGTAGTGGTAGTTGTCCCTAAACCTTCAGGATTGCGTATTGTCAAAAAAGCGCGTCCTGTTGAAGTTGTTACTGCCCCTATGCGTAATGAATCAGCGAATATTTCTCAGTATGGTAAAGTAAGTGCAGAAGTACAACGCGAGTTGGAAGCGAAAAAAGCAAGACGCAATCAAAGCAGCGCCCCTGTCAGTAAAAAAGACCAAGGGGTTCGTTTGGATATTTTCGGTGGAGGAATGTCGGAAATTTCGATGGATTATGAAGATGAGCAAGTCGTTCTCCTTGATTTTGGCGATTTGCACGCGAAATTACCTCCTGAAGAGGAACAAAAGCCCAAAGAGAAAAAACCCATTGGTCGTAACGGTGGGAAAAAACAGGGGTCGAATCGTGGAAAAACTCGCCAAGTTTCTCGTGAATCCCGTAAAAAATACACCAAAGATGCCAAAGAAGACGAAGTTATTACCCACGTTGAAATCGCCGAAGATGTCCGTGTGTATGAATTTGCTGAAAAAGTGGGGCAAAGTATCTCTGCCGTTATCAAAGTCCTTTTTGACCTTGGAATGATGGTTACGAAAAATGACTTTTTGGGCAAAGATGAAATCGAAATTTTAGCCAGTGAGTTTGGGGTTGAAGTAACGACGATTGATCCTAAAGATGCGTTTAATCTTGAAGCCGCTTACGACGAAGAGTATGAAGACAGTATCGGATCGGTAGAACGTCCTCCGGTTATTACCATCATGGGACACGTTGATCATGGTAAAACTTCCTTGCTTGATGCCATCCGTAATGCCAAAGTAGCCCACGGTGAAGCAGGGGGAATTACTCAGCATATCGGTGCCTATTCAGTAGAGCAAAAAGGGAAATTAATCACCTTCTTGGATACTCCAGGGCATGAAGCCTTTAGTGCCATGCGTTCACGCGGAGCGCAGCTGACCGATATTATCGTGATCGTTGTAGCTGCGGATGATGGGGTTAAACCTCAAACCCGTGAATCGGTCAAACACGCCAAAGAGGCAAAAGTTCCCGTTATTGTAGCGGTTAACAAAATGGACAAACCCGGTGCCAATCCCGATTTGGTCAAAGCACAAATGGCAGAATTAGGACTTAATCCTACGGAGTGGGGTGGAGATGTTGAATTCGTTGCGGTTTCTGCTAAAGCTATGACGGGGATTGATGCGCTTTTAGAGGCAATCTTGCTTCAATCCGAAGTGATGGAACTCACCGCCAACCCTGATGTTATGGCAAAAGCGGTCGTCGTTGAAAGTACCCTTGAAAAAGGGCGTGGACCCGTTGCAACCGTTATTGTTCAAAATGGAACCTTACGCATTGGTGATAACATCGTGTGTGGTGGAGCGTATGGACGGGTTCGTGCCTTGATCAATGACCGTAAAGTACAACTTCGAGAGATTGGTCCTAGTCAAACAGCGGTTGTCGTTGGTTTAAGCGACGTACCCCCATCAGGTGAAGTGATGATGGTCATGGAAAATGATCGTGAAGCGCGTGAAGTAGCGCAAAAACGCTCTGATTATGACCGTCACCGTGAGCTTTCTTTGAGTACCAAAGCCTCGTTTGATGATTTAACCTCGTTGATTGCTGAGGGGCGTATTAAAGCGCTTAAAGTAGTGCTTAAAACCGACGTGCATGGTTCTCTTGAAGCGATTAAATCAGCCCTTGCTGAATTGCGCAATGAAGAGGTCAAAGTAGAAGTGATCTCCAGCGGTGTGGGTGGAATCACCGAAAATGACGTTGCTTTGGTAAACAACAGTGAAAACTGTGCCTTGTTAGGGTTCAATGTACGTCCTACGGGTAATGTCAATGCGATGGCAAAACAAATGGGGGTAGAGATTAAAACCTACTCTATCATTTATCAATTGATCGATGATGTTAAATTATTACTCGGTGGTATGATGGCTCCACAATTCCGTGAAGAAAATACCGGACAAGCGGAAGTTCGTGATACCTTCCCAATGCCAAAAGGAGGCGGAACCATCGCAGGATGTGTCGTTGTTGATGGCAAATTGGTACGGGGTGGAATGGTACGCGTTATCCGTGAGGGTGTTGTTATCCATGAGGGTGATTTGACTTCTCTTCGCCGTTTCAAAGACGATGTCAAAGAGGTTACCAAAGGGTTTGACTGTGGTGTCGTTCTCAATGGATATACCGATGTTAAAGTGGGTGACGTCATCGAAACCTTCAAAAAAATTGAGACTAAAGTAGTCCTGTGACACCGGCACAAATTAAAATTAAACGAACCGAATCAATCCTCAAAGAGTTGATTCCTGAAGCGATTTCACAACTCTCAGACGCACGTGTTCGAGAGGTCGATGTCATTGATGTGCAGTGTTCCAAAGGGCGCAGTGATGCCAAAGTCTATTTAGATCCGTGTGATTATACCGCGCAAGAGCGTAGCGCATTGGTAAAACTTTTAGAAAAAGCTCGCCCTATCATCGAAGAGCATTGTATGAAAGATCAAGGATGGTTCCGAAGTCCTCGTTTGACATTTGTTTTTGATGACGTATTGGAACGTAGTAAAAATATCGAAGCGTTGTTTGCCAAAATTTCTAAGGAGAAAAAAGATGAGTCTTGAAAGTGACATCAAAAAAATGGTCGAATCCATCGGTCTTGCTTTGTACGATACTCAAATTTTAAATGAAAATGAACATACCATTTATCGGGTGAGCATTACTGCAAAAGGGGGGGTGACGTTGGATCAATGTACTCAAGTGACCCACTTAATTAACCCCTTATTGGATGTTACCCCACCCATGAGTGGTGAATATCGTTTAGAGGTAAGTTCTCCAGGAATTGAGCGACGCTTAAAAACCTTGGATCATTTTAAGCAATCAGTGGGAGAAAAAGCCCTTCTCAATCTCATTGGTAAAGAAAAATTTGAGGGTGAAATCATCGAGGTTGTGGGAGAAGAAATTACTCTCTTAACCCAAGAAACGGGGGAACAAAAAATCCCTTTCCGCTCAATCAGTAAGGCAAAAACCTACTTTCAGTGGTAATTAATCCCTCTCACGCAATGCACCTTGCCCTTACTGCGGCATGGGAATATCAACTCCTTACTTTCCCTAATCCTGCTGTGGGTGCGGCGTGTATTTCCTCTGAGGGGCTTGTTCTCTCTGTAGCTGCCCATAAACGCGCGGGTGGTCCTCATGCCGAAGTCTATGCACTTCGGGATGCTTATACCCTGTTAAGCGGCGATGATACGATTGCCCATACTGACAATTCCCATCAGATTCATGACTATCTTCGTACGCACCATCGGGGTCTTTTTTATAGCGTTTCCATGGCAGTGACCCTAGAACCTTGCGCTCATCAGGGTAAAACGCCTTCGTGCGCCTTACTCATTCGTGATTTGGGGATTCACCACCTTTTTATCAGTGTCAAAGATCCCAATCCCATTGCTTCCAATGGGGCTAGTATCCTCCAAAAAGCGGGGATTGAATGTACCTTTGGAATTTTAGAAGCGAAGGGTCACCACCTTTTGGAACCCTTTGTGCGATGGCAAAATAACCCTTTTGTCTTTTTTAAATGGGCGCAACGTCTGGATGGGACGATGAATAATGGGACAATTAGCTCTCCTGAAGCGCGTACTCATGTCCATGCGTTGCGGGATAAATGTGATTTGATGGTCATTGGGGGTGCTACGGTGCGAACCGATCGTCCCGTATTGGATGCCCGTTTGGTCAATGGCAAAGCCCCTGATATTGTGATTTATTCCCATCAGGATGATTTTGATCGCACCATCCCTTTGTTTCATGTCCCTAACCGAAACGTTTTTATTACCTCCTCGTTGGAGAAGATCAACGACTATTCGTTGGTGATGATTGAGGGGGGCGCGGGTATGCTTGAAGCAACCAAAGGATGGTGTGATTGGTATGCGTGTTACCTTGCCCCTATCCTTGGGGGCGGTTGCGCGACGATGGGGAACAGTACAGAGAGTCTTGAGGTACTGCACGCTAAAATCGACGCTACGATTCTCCTGTGGATGAAAAAAAATGAGGAATGTTTATGACCAAACAAGAAAAAATTGTCTCCATGTTTAATGATATTGCACCCACCTACGACCGTGCTAACCGTGTGTTTAGCATGGGCGTTTGGGTACTGTCCCCAAGGGAAACCTCTCTCTATCGTCGATGTAGCGTGCGGAACGGGCGATATGATGGGGTATTGGGGACGCGTAGCCAGCGAAAACCACATGGGCATTCAAAGCATCGTTGGGGTTGATCCCAGTGAGGGGATGGTAGCAGTAGGAAGAGAAAAATTTCCCCAGCTCTCTTTTCATATTGCCCCTGCTACACAGCTTCCCCAAGGGGAGAATAGTGCCGATATTGTGAGCATTTCGTACGGTATTCGCAATGTCATGGAGCGTCAAGAGGCATTAGGTGAGTTTCATCGTGTCTTAAAAACGGGAGGATTAGTTGTCATTCTTGAATTTATGAAAAACGAAAATCCTTCCCCTTTGGGCAAAATTCGGGATTGGTATATGAACAACGTCCTTCCTCGTATTGGAGGAATGATCTCCAACAACTACGAAGCATATCGCTATTTGCCCGATTCCATCGAAGGGTTTTTGACGGTCGCTAAAATGAAACAAGAATTAGAAACCGCAGGGTTTGAGCTGCTCTATACCCAAAGTTTTTCGATGGACATTTCGACCTTGATGATTGCCCGTAAAAAGTAACCTCTATGGCATTGTCACTGAGTGTT
>JFJP01021691.1_pt1 | contig 13469 bp, 11 predicted proteins | sample 431651 | NCBI WGS metagenome assembly JFJP01 (sample SAMN02602958, study PRJNA72255) | Microbial mat metagenome, whole genome shotgun sequencing project. | biome: fresh water; feature: sink hole; material: water; isolation source: purple microbial (photo- and chemosynthetic) mats found in...
CAGAAAGCACAAAGTTCAAAGGCAAACATCTTTTATCCGGAAATTCAGAATTTGGCACCGCCAGCAACGGCTATTTGCACATTGGCGCAAACGGAACATCCGATAATGGTCTTGAGATCTCATACGGAAGATTAGAATCATCAAAAATTGGACTCTCAGATGAAATGCTCAACGGAACAATTTCATTCGCAGGATCGCTTGACAATAGAGATACTGTGAGCATTTCAATTTCATTTGATGGTACGAGCAACGTGCGTGGAACACTTCTGTCGGCAAACGGCGGAACCGGTGTATATAATTCACCACAACCCAATAGCGAAGTGACAGGAGTTGAGTTTCTCGATGCAGCTTCAAATCAGATTAGTGTAAAAGATGCGATTCAAGACTGGAGTAAAGTGGTTTATGTCAGCGCCGACTTAGTAGGAGACACGGTCACCAACGCAATTAATCCACTGAAACGAGATCAAGTGGGATGGCGAGTATGGCCCACTAGCGGCGTTTCATATTCACCAAACGGTGGGAACGACGGCATGGCAATGACACCTACCTCTGAAATTTCAACGCAAAAAACAGCAATGGATGCCATTTTCCTACTCGACTCGGCATTGAAAACAACCAATAGAGTTCGCGCAGACATCGGTTCCTACATGAATCGACTCACCCATTCAGTGAACAACCTCATGACATCGGAAACAAATCAACAAGCTTCTGAATCGCAAATCCGAGACACCGATTTTGCAGAAGAAACGGCGACTCTATCCCGTCATCAGATCATTTCTCAATCAGCAACAGCAATGCTCGCTCATGCAAAAGCAACACCGCAAACAATGTTAAGTTTAATCCGCTAAACAGAACAACCGAGACAGATAAGTTTTTCTCACAAAATTAACATGTTAAATAAAAAAGGGAACGATTCTCATCGTTCCCTCAAACCATCGACAACCGGAGTTCCGTTTTTGTCGTTTAATCTCTTAATCGTTTACGCGATATACTCGAGCGCGATCTTAAGCATACGACGAACTGGTTCTGCCGCACCCCAAAGAAGTTGGTCACCAACCGAGAATGCAGTAAGGAAATCATCGCCCATACGCATTTTGCGAACACGTCCAACAGGAATATTGAGTGTTCCGGTTACTTTTGCTGGAGTAAGTTCACTCATGGTGAGAGGTTTGTCGTTCGGCACAAATTTCACCCAGTCATTGTGGAACGCGATCATATCTTCTATCTCATCAAGCGGAACATTTTTGTTCAGTTTGATTGTGAACGCCTGAGAGTGACAACGCATGGTTCCGATGCGAACACACTGACCATCAACCTGAATCGGATTTTCGGTGCGACCAAGTATTTTGTTGGTTTCAACGAACCCTTTCCACTCCTCTTTTGACTGACCCATTTCGTACGGACGGTCGATATAGGGAATCAGTGATCCCGCAAGTGGTGCACCGAAATTCGCTGAAGGGAACGCATCGCTGCGGATCGCATCAGTTACTGCGCGGTCAAGATCAAGAATCGCCGAAGCAGGATCTTTGAGGAACGGATCTGCAACTTCGCCAAGAAGTTTCATCTGCGACAGAAGTTCGCGCATGTTTTTCGCGCCAGCTCCTGAAGCTGCCTGATAAGTCATTGAGCTGACCCAATCAACGAGATTGTTTTCGAACAGTCCGCCGAGTCCCATAAGCATGAGCGAAACGGTGCAGTTCCCGCCGATGAAATCTTTTTTGCCATTTGCAAGAGCGTTATCGATCACGTTGCGGTTTACCGGGTCAAGGATAATGGTCGAATCCTGTTCCATGCGAAGAGTCGACGCGGCATCGATCCAATAGCCATTCCAACCAGCAGAACGAAGTTTTCCGAAGATATCAGAGGTGTAGTCTCCACCCTGACAGGTTACGATAACATCCTGCTGTTTGAGCAGTTCGATGTCAGAAGCGCTCGCCAAAGGTGGAAGGTCGAACCCAAAGTCAGGGGCTGCCTGTCCCGCCTGTGAAGTGGTAAAAAACAGCGGTTCAAATGATCCATCGAAATCTTTTTCTTCGAGCATGCGGTTGATCAGAACCGATCCAACCATTCCACGCCAGCCTACAAATCCTACTTTTTTCATGAGAAATTCCTTTACGATTAAACGATTAAGCGACAAAACGATTAAACGAAAGGCCGCTAAAACGATTAAGCGACAAAACGATTAAACGAAAATCCTTAATTCGGTGAATACTCTGCCGACTCTTCGTACAGAGAATTCGTATCCATATTTATTGTCTTTGCAAAGGACAGAATCATACCGGTCAGACCGTAGAACTCTGTCGAAAAGTAATCAAATGTGTTTTGATCAAAATAGCCAACATCTAAAGCGACATAGAGATGCGAACGAACTTCGCCGGCAGACGCTTTTGCAATATCAAGAAACCGAAGAAACTCGCGATTTGATCGCCGTTCAAAACCTTCTGCGATATTTGCCATAACCGAAACCGACGCTCGCCTAATCTGGTCTTTTAGGCCAAAATCTTTCGCCCAATCACCTGCAGATGTTACGCGATAGATTTCAGTGGTCAGCTTACGAGCTAATTGCCAGATTCTCAGATCTTCGAATTTCTGTTTCATAAATCCTCCAGCTTAAACGTCCAAGCGATTAAACTTCAGCTCAATCGACCAAGTGATTAAACAATTACGCGCAATTCCCGTTTTGTCAATCGTTTCAGCCGACTTTCGTTTTGGCGTTTAATCGATTAATCGTTTCAGCCGACTTTCGTTTTGGCGTTTAATCGATTAATCGTTTCAGCGTTTTATGCCGCTGAGAACGCCATTTCCGCTTTTGCCACGAGCTGACCATCGACCTTGATCGATGCTTTCACCATGGCCATGTTCCCGATCTGTTTCAGAAGAGTCACTTCTGTCACCATTTGATCGCCCGGAACCACCGGCTTACGGAATTTCACTTTTTCCACCATTCCGAGGTAGTACACTTTGTCCGATTCAACGCCACCGGCAGATTTTGACAAGAGGAAACAGGCCGACTGAGCCATGTTTTCAATCATCAAAACACCAGGAAATACGGGTTCACCAGGGAAATGTCCCTGAAACTGTGCTTCGTTGATCGTCACGTTTTTCAATGTCTTAACGGTTCCGGTTACGTTTCCTTCAGCATCTGTTTCAACCGCCGTGAATTCTGTAACGCGATCAATCAACAAAAAAGGATAGCGATGGGGAACGAATTTCATAATCTCTTTAACATCGAACATAGAAACCTCCTTCTAAACCGAAACCACACATTTACGCGTGAAAATACAGGAAGGACGCAGGTTTGCACAACCTTAGAAACGGGAAATTTCCCCCACTTTGCGCCACGAAGATCAGAATCAGTACATTTTCACGGCACAAACTATCTTTGATAGGTACGCGACACTTATCGAAAAGGATTTCCCATGAAAAAAATGATACTGTTTCTGGCACTCATGACTGCTTTTACACTCACTTCGTGCGAACAGGTGGCATCAATTCTCGAAGAGACCGGAATCACCAACGACGAGTCTGTGGAAGCGCTCAAAACTGCTCTTTCTTATGGGATCGATTCAGGAACAACCGATATCGCAAAATTTGGATATGCAAACTACACAACCGATTCGACCAATGGACGCGGCATTAAAGAAGATATTCAAAAAAAAGTAATTAAGATTCTACTCCCCGAAGAGGCTAATCAAGTGTTGGATTATATCGCGGGAAATCCTGTTACGAATCTCGCATTCGAAGCGGCAACAAGCTATTCAGCGACTGGCATGAGATCACAACTGCTATCGACGATCAACAAAGCGGCTGACACTGCAGCACCCCAATCAATTTCTGTATTTAAGAATGCAATCACATCAATGAGTATATCCGACGGCATGAGCATTCTCACTGCGAAAGACAACTCAGGAAATAAAGATTCAGTCGCAGCGACCAATTATCTTTCCACCAACACGCGCACAGGATTGACCGGAATCTATCAGCCACTAGTTGCAAATGCCTTAAGTAAAGTGGGAGCTGCAACTACATGGACAAAATTTGCCGGTTATTATAACAACGTACTCAGCTTAACCCGCTCAGAACGTGCATCCCGAGGACTCCCGGACTCTCTTCCCACAAAACTCGATGCCTACGCCACCGAAAAAGCACTCGACGGACTTTTTGTTGTAGTTGGCCACGAAGAGATCAAGATCCGTCGAAATCCCTTTGCCTATGCGAGTGGTGTCGTTCAACGAGTGTTCAGTAAGCTGTAACATTGAATTAGGTAGCAAACTCTCTTGTGAGGCGACCAACTCTGTTGATCGCCTCTTTTTTCCAGACAATCCGTCTGAACGATTGAGACACCGCCAATAGATTCTCATCCAAATGAATCTTCATCCATTCGAGCAGACTCATTTCTTCTGCTCAACACATGAAAAAAGGAGATTCGTTGCCGAATCTCCTTGTAATAAATGACACATATGATATCTATTTCTGTCGACGCAGAGCGGGGCGCAGTGCTTCGCCAATAGTCACCGGCGAAAGATAGGCGTCAATCGAATAGTATTGATACCACCCACAGTTGATATCACACGCTTTCATTGCCGCCCGATCCTTGTACGCTTCCTGCGACACGAGCCATTCGGTGAGATCTGTTTCTGCGAGATCAATCCGTTTGGTGTTGCGAATATTACAAGGATAGAACAGTTTGCCATCAGGCGAAATGATAATCGACGCCGACGAGCACTTGGCTTTGCGATAGGCATCGAAATAGCCCAGCGGAGTATGAATCGTGGCGGGATATTTCCGTTTCAGGCGGCGCAGTTCCGATTCGAACCGATCAATGTCGGGGAACGCTTTCTTTTTCGCCCCTTCCATTTCAGCGGCAGGAATAATTACCATATTTGCCCCCGCCGAATGACACCGCACCACTTTTTCTTCGAGCATATCCAGCGTATCGCGAGTCACCACGGTCTGAATAGAGATATCAGTAGGGAGTTTGGCCAGTTCAGGCAACAGATCAAACATTTCAAGATTGGCATGACCTTCATCGATTGAAATCTGAAGGAAATCGATCTTTTCAGCGTACTTTTCCATGGGATAGTCGAGAATATTGCGCGCCGATGACGTAAACATCAGGTAGAAATCACATTTCGACGCATGGTCGATCAGTTCGCCAATGTCTTCGCGAAGGAGTGGTTCTCCCCCTTCGAAACTGGTCATGAGAATAGGCGACCGGGAGAGATTGTCAAGAATCTTGATCATCTTATCCGTGGGAAGATCAACCTGTTCGTGAGTATGCATATTACAAAACGGACAACCAAAATGGCAGCGCGGTGTCACCTTAAACGATGCGTAAAACGGATACACCGACTCACGTTTTAGCACATTTTTCATCAACCCCTTTGCCGTGGGCAAATAAGAGGTGGCAGGAAGCATTCTTATCATTGTATTATCCTCATTTTCACTTTAGCCGAGCCGGAAGCGACTAGACCGATTTTTGATGCCGCTTTTTTCGATAGATCGATCATGCGATCTTTGCGATGCGGTCCGCGGTCATTGACCCGAACTTTCACGGCTTGCCCCGTTTTCAGATTGATCACTTCGACAATCGTTCCAAAGGGAAGTGTACGGTGTGCAGCGGTCATTTTGTTCATGTCGAACAGTTCACCACTTGATGTTTTTCGTCCCTGTAATCCCGGCCCATACCACGATGCAAAGCCGATTTTATCGCCCGCTTTGTCCGAAGTGTCTGCATTGTAGGCCATGGCACTATCCACAAGTGCCACCGTATCGACAGCAACGGCATTTGTCGGCGAACTCATTTCTATGGCGCCAGAATCGCGAGGCATTGTAGTAGCCGGGATTTCCGGCGAATCAAACAGCACATGAGTAGCGGCAATTGATCGCAATGCTGAAGGGGCGATTGAATCCTTAGTTTCAAAGAGAATCTTCAATGAATCGACGGGCGGTTCAGGGAGGACGATTGTGGTGACTAATCCTTTTTTCGGTTTTGCCTCACTGGCAGTAGCGTTAGCCGCTGAATCGTTTGCGCTGGCGCGCATCTCGCTAATTGTCGATTTCAAGGCCGCACCGATCGGTTTTTTTTCCGCCGTTGAATCTGCGAGGATTTGATAGCGCGGCGATGTCGATGCCGCAGTTCCAATAGCGAGAGCAAAAAGTAAAAACAGGGGATAACGCATTCATTCTCCTTCAATACCATATTACTTGGCCCTAGGGGGATTACGTATAAAGTACATAATTATCAGAGAAAAAACCTGACAAAAACCACAATGCACATCATAACCTTGAAATTTGAGAACAATTTTATTCGCTAATTCCGAAAGATTTTTGTAGATTATATGGAGTTATGAGTGATATACTATCCCCCCTACGATTCGGAGTTTCTATGAAATCTGCAATTTTACTCCTTCTTTTGACAACGCTTTCTCTCTTTGCAGTGTCGGCTCCACCCAATTGGGGAGATTTTCAGATGGGACTCGTCAATAATGGAAGAACTCATTGGGATGGCGCCATGCGTGAAGCTCTGGAAGTCACCGAAGGGGGCAAGCGGATCTATCAACTCGATCGCCGCTATATTTACATGGATGACACCACCAACATGAAAGCCTACTGGGGAACGGATGGCGTGGCCAAAAACAACTGGTCTCGCAACAGCTATTACGAATCAAAAGGAGTCAAACCGGCGATCGTAATCTACATGCTTCAGCGAGGTGGCGATTCATGGTCTGCCGTCGAAGCAGGCATGAACAGCAAGGAGTTCATGAAAGACTATTTCACGTATATTGCTCGGATAGCCGACAGCACCCGCGGAACAAATCCAATCTACGTGATCGAACCGGATGTGTGGACCTACATGCTGCAGCAGGCGCGCGAAAACGATCCCGGTCGCTACACCACCACCGGCGACGACTGGAGCAAGATCAAAGACAACAACTTCGAATCGCTCTGTCATATAAACGACCTCGGCCTTCCGTGGCTTACCGAGTTTGAAAATAAAGCGAGCAATCTTCCCGGTGCAATTATCAAAACGCTCAAAATGCGCGACCCCGGCGCCTACGCGGGAATACTCATCGGCTTTTGGGGATTTCAACCCAGTGTGGCCACGGGAATCGGTCTGTTCACAAGCAACTCCGATGCGATTGCCGTGGGAGCTCGGGAAACAGCTCGTTTCACCAATGCTCTGCTCAGCTCAACGAAATACCGTGGCGATTTTGCGGGACTCGAAAAAAATGGTCAGGATGCAGGGTACTGGGATGGCGCGTACAAATCAGCATTGACCTGGGACGACCGCCAGAACAGCGACTGGGTGAAATTCGCCAAGTCAATAAGCGACTCCACCAAACTTCCCATGGTGGGATGGCAGATCTCTATCGGTCATACAGGACTTCCCAACACGCTCAACTCGTATGAAGACTCGTTTTCCCCCTACTTTTTCAAGAACACCAAAGCGTTTATGGATGCCGGAGTGATAGGCATGCTCGCCGGTGTAGCCGGTCAGGATCGGGGAACACTGGCGGTAATCCCCGGTGGGAAAACCTATACCAACCCATCGTTCAATCAAACAACTCAGGGGGATAAGGGATGGTTCTACACCGAATATGCCAAGTTCAACACCGCTCGCCCCTGGGTAACCGGCGCACAAGAGACATATCATTCGGTTATCGCCGAAGTAATTCCCGAATCGACCTTTGTTGCCGGAAAAATCACCGATCCCGATTGGGATCCCACTAAGACGTACGGAACCGCAGATAACGGGAAAACCGTTCATTACGCTGGTCGCCAGTACCGCTTGGATGCGTGGTATGTGAATCCAGGGCAAAAACCTTCAGACTTCCCTAAACTCTGGACAGACCTCGGCCCCTACGGAACACTCACTGTTTCCGAAGGGGGCTATGTGTGGAACGATGGGATCTATTATAAAAAAGGTTCCTCAGTTGCTCACAAAGTCTCGTTTTTCCCCAATGAAGGATATGGGATAAAGTCGATGACATTGGACGGAGCGCCCATCGATCCATCGGAATGGGTGAATATCTCCTCCATTACGAGCGACCATCGCATCAAAGTGGTCTTTACGAAAGGGGGGATCACTCCGATCTGTGATGATCTCTGCGCTCCTCGAGCACTTTCGCTGGGATCGTTACTCTCAATCCAGAACCGGTCAATCACCTTGAACCTCGATGCCACGGTGGAACTGTTCACCTTGAACGGCCGCAAAGTTCTGAAACAATCGCTCATGGCAGGACAAACCGTGTCGCTTCAGTCAATGGCGGCGGGAACCTATGTAGCTTCAGTGCGCGTGGCGAACAAACAGTTCTCCACAAAGATTTCGATCTACTAATCACCGTTCCAAGGATCCTCCACTCTTGGAACAGCACGTGTATCGCGGAATGGCTTAGGTCATTCCGCTTTTTTTACGGCGAAAATCACGGGACGCCTTTCGGAATGTGATCATTGCGATCTATATTGAAATCATTGATTAATCAGAAACGTGAGGAGTTCTTATGATTATTGTCCGCCAGATCCTTTTCGCCACAGTTATTGCCTTACTGTCCATATCACTCTTTGTGACCTTTACACAAGAGGCGTTCCTCGTTCCAGTCAGTGCGAAACTGCTTTTCTGGGAAACTGCCCCCATTGCGGTGCTCTGGTTTCTCGCCGGATCATTTGTTCTGGGACTCGCTATCGGAGCACTCTTCGCGCTCATGCTCTGGCTGTCGATGCGCAAAGAGATACAGTCACTGAAAAATCCTCAGCCACTCACCGCCCCTGAAGAACAATTCGCCAACAAGGAGCAATAATCATGAACCGTTCCGCCGCCGCTGCCACAGAAATGACCGGACTATCGCGATGGATTATCTTTTCACCCAAAGGCATTATCATACCCGGCGATACTTCAGACCCAATAGCGTTCTTTGAGAGCGTTCCGGTTCCTCTGGAGATCACAGAATATCTGGGCGATGACCAGGGAACGCGCGTATTTGCCGGATATACGACACAAGACTATAGCGATGATCCCCACTTTCGAATCATACACCTACGAAGCATCTACAAGACAATCTCGGCAGAACTGTTTCAACTGGCGGGGTACGCTTCCGAAGTGATCTCATGGCGAAAGAATTTCCGGTTCTGCGGCGTTTGCGGTTCACTGGCCGAACGATCCCCCACCGAGCGGGCGATGATCTGTCCATCCTGCAACCACATGGCTTTTCCACGCATCTCGCCGGCAATCATTGTGGCGATCACCAACGGCGAAAAAGTACTTCTGGCAAGTAACACAAACTTTCCCCAAAACCAGTACTCGGTGCTGGCGGGCTTTGTCGATCCGGGAGAGTCTGCGGAAGATGCGGTGGTGCGCGAAGTTATGGAAGAGGTGAGTATTCGGATAAAAAACATTCGCTATGTCACCAGCCAAGCCTGGCCATTCCCCGATTCGCTTATGCTGGGATATACCGCCGAATACGACAGCGGCGACATTGTTCCCGACGGCGTGGAGATTATTGATGCCCGCTGGTTTAGCGTAGAAGATCTTCACTCCATTACGATTCCCGGGAAACAAGCCATCGCTCGCCGTTTGATGGAAACAGTTCTCGGCCCGATCGATCGGGAGTGATTGTTTCTCCTATGAAAGCCCACCGAATGTAAAATCTGATCTGCGATACCGCAAGGGCGATGCAATCGCCCTCTATAGAAGGTACACTATTGGCCGTTTATGGGCACACACCGATAAACTTCGCCCTCTGTTGGAGTGATATCGCCGGTGTATAACGCAATAAGGGATGCCTTTTTGAGACACCCCCCTATACAAACCGTACTACTTTCTTTAAACCCCTACCAGAAAACTTTCTGAGTTATCATCTGATTTCCCGAACTGACCCGCGCCACATAGATTCCTTTACCCACAACGGGCGAAACAGTCACCGAGCCCTGAACAGTGTTCACCCGTTCCTGCCAAACCACCCGCCCGCGAAGATCCGCTACAGTCACGGTACCCAAACCGTGTATCCCTGAAATTGTCAGCGATCCTCCCATCTGCCGCATAGAAAGGTTCTTTTGAACATTGGCCTTCGCGCGATCAGCAATGGTGTTCACCGATTCGTCGTCGGTAAGGTGAGCAATCCCATTGAACTTCGTGCCGAACCACTTGCTTCCGTCGCGACCAATGGCAATTGATCCGATCTGATTTGATTGCAACTCCGAGTTTGAACTATCGATCCATGTCCATGAACTGCCGTTCCACTTGGAAACACCCTTGTCTGTCCCCACCCAGATATTTCCGAATGAATCGGCAGTGAGAACAGAAACTGCACATTCTGTTTGAATTGTAAGGGTGTCAATATGAGATCCTGCAACTCGAACAAGAGAAGAGGTACCATTGCCAAACCATGCCACATCATTTGTATCAACAGCCACGGAACTAAATGAACCAGCCAAGACCGTACTCCACGAACCATCGTACTTCCATACACCACTGTCAGTAGCACACCAAACAGTACCTTTTTTTGCAGTAGCGAGAGAGGTAACCGGTGGAACGGTATCATATCGAGTGAATGTACCATCGACATACCGCGCGACACCTTTTTTGGTGCCAATCCAAACACTCTCTGCCGATGGTGTTAGTGTTCGTATAGAAGAACTGCCAATCTTCGCACTGTCAAAGAATACCCACGTACTCCCATCGTACTTTGCCAAAGGAATCGTGGAATAGGTGCTGTTAGTACCAGCCCATAGTGCTCCATTTTTGTCGGTTGCTAATGTCGAAACCGAGTCTATAAGAAAATTTCCCGTGGCAGCAAAATCCTCGATGCGCCAGCAATTCCATAAACTATCCTTTCTGTTGCGATAAGAAAGCCCAAACTTGTGAGCAAAATAGTCCTGTTGATCAGTTGATGCAATAGCCGAGATGGTATCGTTAGCAAGTCCAGTGGTGTAAAAACTGTACCGCTTATATCCCGTGCGGTCGAGATAGAACAATTCTGAATAAGGAATGTTATCGAGATTCTTCTTGTCCTTCGTAAACCAAAAACCGCCATTGGGATTATAGCTATGAGCATTGCGACTATTTACCTGTATTGTCGAGTCCCACCATGAACAGGTATCGAAAACGAACCAACTTTTCTCTGCTAAGCTGTACACGGCATGTTGTGTCGGATAGTAAGTATACTGACCAGAATAACTATCATAGGTGTAGTAGTCAAATGTTTGCCAACGATCGCCATGCTTGTCGATATACGCATAGGGCCTGGTTAAATCCGGAAATGTTGCAGCACTTGTATAAAATGAAACTGTCGAGCCATCCCATTTTGCTACTGCGCCGGAGTCATTGGTAAACCATACGGTATCACCTGTTGGTGTTTGTATAAATTTTGTGAATGAACTTGGTTTAAAAATAGTCGTATCCATTACATAGCTATGAAAGTTCTTCCCGTCAAACCGCGTAACACTGTTCAAACACCCAAACCAAACATTCCCTTTTTTATCTTCATCCATAGACTTAACAAAGGGAAGAGTAAAATCGGTATCACCATGCACAACCCAGTACCACCCATTATAAGGATCATAGGTATGCACTCGAGCATAACGGTACCACTGCCCCGTTGAATCCATACGATCTATGGAAGATTTCGTCACCGGCGCGGTGAACTGATGTGCTGACCAAATATTGCCATAGCTATCGGCAAAGATTTTCGTGATGTTATTGTTACTCAAACCGGAGTTTGCCGTATCGTAATATGTCCACTGCTGCTTCTGTGAATCATAGAGTACGAGTGTATCATTTTTCGTTGGCTTATCATAAATGTAGAACCAGTATTTCCCATCAATACCTTTTGTTACCCCACCAGTAGATTTAATATTAATTTCACTTGATTCTACAATGATATTCTTGTCTTCATCAGGAGCATATAGTATTGCATATTTTTTTTCAGTTGGAGAGTGTAACCACAATTCTGTGCTATTTTTTAGAAAACCGTCATTATACAGATTATTTATTGGTATGGAAGAGTTTTCATGAGTTAGTGTATGAAATTTAGTATAATCAAAATAAAGGATATTTCTTTCTAGGTAGGTCAAATTAAAGGTATTTGAAAACCAAACTTTTGTATCGTTGTGATAGCTATGGTGAGTGGAAATGAAAGGATACATACCTAAACTATTAATGGCAAATTGATATACATCCAACTGTGGTGCACTCATTCCAACTATTGCATAAAGTAATAAAGAAAATGCTATTTTTATCATAAATTCTGTACCTCAAAAAAGGTATCCTGACATAGGATACCTTTATGAATGATTTCTGTATTATTCAAATTCTACAATAGGTGCAGCACCTATAAAATTCCAACATTGACGCCATAGCCCGGGGTAAATCGAACCCCAATCAACCCCGTTCTCCACTACCCCACCGGGCGCATACGCTACATTATGTGACCACCAATGGGCAAGATAGAGAGGATAGTTAACATCCTGACGAAGTTCATAAAATGAGCGGGTTGTCCCTTCATCCTTATATGCAAGAATAGTTCTCTGAAGATGATCAGGATAGTAGATGCTTTTATATTCTACCCAGTCGGTTGCTTTTTTTAACTCCGTTCTTTGAAGCTCTTTACTATCAATAGTATACTTTTTCCCAATTTCTTCAAAAGGATCCCTTGGCTTATCATCATCGATCTCTACAAATGAAATTTTATTAAGTGTAATATTATTTACAGGCTTACCATGTATAGTAAGCTTAAACTCTGTTACTATACCATCTTTGAATTTTTGGGTAATGTTATCAGTAAGTACTACCTCATACTGCGCAAAAAACTTTTTTCGGTTAGGTTCATTGGGTATATCCTGATAAATATGATATACCTTTTCACCTGTAGTACTATTGCCTGTAAGTATCGTGTTAAGTTCAAACTGTTCAATCCAATTTTTGTCAATACTAAGTTGAACATTACCCATATATGCACCCGAATAGTCTGGATTATTTTTCGTCCCTTCAAATGCCACATCAAGTATTACCTTCACACGTGATATGCCCGAACCGTAAAAGGATTGGTAATTGCCATCTTGCCCTTTATACTCTGTGATTGGTCCTTTTGCAATCGCAGTCATATTCTGCCAAGTATCAAATGTTAATTGCAGGTTTTTATCATCTGCAGATAGACCATCTACATATGAGTATCGATTACCATTGGTAAGTATATCCCAATACTTTGAATCAGAGAAAGAAAGCATTTTTTGTTCATCGGGGAATGTTGGTGCTTTATATACAGGAAGAGGTACCGACCACAAAACGGTCAATTGGTTATTAGCTGCAGGTGTCTCACCAGCAAGCAGAAATGACTTTCCATATTTATCGCCAATAACAGCGAGCGGTAGATCACCAAACGAGCTATTACTCCGACCGGCAAATATGGTTCTATTCTTAAGCCGCATACAGAATTTTCGGGTGCTTAAAATATTGTGCAATACGTTGTGGG
>JFJP01028037.1_pt1 | contig 13468 bp, 12 predicted proteins | sample 431651 | NCBI WGS metagenome assembly JFJP01 (sample SAMN02602958, study PRJNA72255) | Microbial mat metagenome, whole genome shotgun sequencing project. | biome: fresh water; feature: sink hole; material: water; isolation source: purple microbial (photo- and chemosynthetic) mats found in...
ATTAAATTTGTAATTTTAATAAATTTTTTTCAATTTAAAAAAAATAACTAAAAAGAAAAAATGTTGAGTCCAATCCACAAAAATAATCAATCTCCAACCAGTCCAACCTTAATGGCGAATGCCAAAAAGCCTGAACCCGGAAGCAAAATGCTCCGTCAAATGTTCGGTTTGAACAGCAACGTTTCAAAGAAAGAATTCCTTCGATTTTTTATTTTCGTAGTTCTTCTCTCCATTCTTATTTTCAACAATCTAGACATAACAAACTGTTATCGTCAAAACACCTATTTCATCAATCTTTTATCCACCTCAGGTTTTATACACCTTTTATCCCCAACCTACACTGTGGACCTTCAAACGTCTCTTCAAACAACAGTTGATAGTATATTACGCTATAATGAAAATGCATTTATTGTTGCGAATATATCACAAAACTCAAATTTCACGGTTTTTGAGAACAATTTATTGTTGAAACCTATCACTGATCTCAGAATCACACAAAACCGAGTTGAAACCACTGCAAACAATTCAATTGTGTGGAAAAACCCTTTAGAAATAATGACTCACACTTATGGCAACAATAATGGATCTTTTACATATATACCAGATGAAGGTTATTCAATATTTCTTCCAATTTTTAGCACATCAAATTATTCTAAAAATACGACTGAAACATCAGATAGAGCGTGGAAAAAGGCTATCAATGATGGTTATTTCGATACTCATACTCGTATAGTGAAGTTGGATTTCGCATATATTTCCCTAAGTTTAAACATAATGACCTATTTGCAGATTTTCAACGAAGTTTTGCCTTCAGGAGTTGCGAAGACCTCTGTGGAAGTGAGGACTTTTAACTTCAATTTTTTCGGAAATGATAGTTCTATAACTGATAAAGGAATTCAAATTGCCTATGTGATTTTCTTTGCTTATTATATCATTGTGATGTTTATCAAGGTGTATTATGATATAAAACATGTGGAAATCGATGAAGAAATCTTTGGTTTAAGCAAAAAAAGTGAGTTCGATTATGAGAATAAATCGAAAACGAAGAAAATCAAAGATTTTTGTGCTAGTTTTTTGAAGAAATTCAATAAGCCTAAACGGTTTCTTTTCAGGGTGATCATCGGTTTGAAGCGTTATCTATCGCAAACCAATAACCTCATTGATATATTCGTGAATATCATGAATTTTTTGCTAATTATCATCAGTTTGAATGTGATGCTATTGGACAATTTCTTTGGAGAATATAATGAAATTGCTAAAAATGCTAAAGAAAATTCAGATTTTCTCAATAGAACTTTCAATGATCCCTATGTTCAAAAGTTTTATACAATGAATAATAAGGTCGATAGGCTTTCAAGCCAGCAAATGAATTATCAGATTTTTTGTGCGATGATCGCTATCGTTCAATGTTTCAAGATTTTAAGCTATTTGATCAGTTTTTCTAGTTCTTTACAAAGATTTTTCAGTATTATTTCGAATATTCTCGATGTGCTTTTCTTCTATTTATTGTTAATCGCAGTGATTTTCTTGAGTTTTGTGCTATTAGTTCGTAATTATTACGGTTATCAAATCCCTGAATTCACGAATATCTATTCAACATCTGTATATCTCTTCGGAATGATCAGTGGTTCCAATGAATATTTAACACCAATGTGGAATAATTCCCCTGAATTCACATTATTCTTCCATATAGCTTATAATTTCATTATAGTGTTCATTTTGATGAATATGTTTTTAGTTATCGTAAAAAACGAGTTTTCCCGTTTTCAAAGTGAAATTATCAAGAAAAACGAGAATAATAACAATGATACAAATTTGATGCGTTTCAAATACAAGCCATCTTTCCTATCAATAGTCAAAGAAAAACTGGAGAATTATTATCTATTAACCCTATATTACATAAATCGTGTCAAATATTACCAGAAAAAAAACGATCAAAAAGAAAAAGACCTCCATCTTCGTAATGATATCAACCTTTATAACCATATAGATTTCGATGTAAATTTCGTGGATATGCTGAAAAAATACAAGCAGATGCAGGTGAAAAACACCATGGTGGAATCAGAAAAAGCAAAAATTAATCATAATCAACTCAAAGAATCTGTCAAAGGCATCTGGCAATTATTTTTCCTGATGATTGCCCTTGGGTTATATATCTTTCTTGTGACCGAATTCTTTCAAACCGAAGAGAATTATGCCCTTTCTTCTTCAGTGATTCAAACCCTTCATAAACCCTATACAAGCCCTATGTCAAAAACCTTTATAACGATCGATGTGACCAAAGCTACAAATTTAAATGAGGTTCTTTATTATTTAAGCTCCATTTTTCCTATAGCTTTCACCAATAAATTCTATTATAAAGCTCCAGACACCGCGACAAACACAACTGAAATCAATGAGACTCTGATAAGATCTAACCCTTCCTTTAATGAATTTATGTTTCTTGTGAATAGGGAAATTCGTTTCACGATAAGGAAACGTCAAAAGGTTCTAAACACAAATTATTTCAAATTGATTTCTCCTTATTCAATCCTTGCTTCTTTCACATATGATTCAGTAAATCCCGAGGGAGAATTCAAAGAAGATTACCCCTATATATCCTACAATGAAAGCCAAAGCTTCAATGGCTGTGGAGGCTATGTTTTCTTTGTAAATCCCATGACAGAACTTTCTGCAAAAGTGTTAGAATTGAATGAGAAGAAATTTTTTGATGAAACTGTGAATTCTATCACAATGGACTTTATTTTGACGAATGTGATAAAGAATAAATTCGTGTATTGTTTGATGGTTTTTCAATTAGGGGACACAGGAGGTGTAAAAGTGATAGATTTAGCCTTGCCATTTCGCCGTATTAATTTCAATAGTGCATTGGATATCTGTATAACGATTCTTCTCTCGATAATCATCTTTATTTATTTCATTTATGTGTTCAAATTCGTAAAAGCCGTAGTTTTTAAAGCAGAAAGCTATCAAACATGGTATTCAATGTTCATTAAACATACAATACCTGAGTCTCTTCTCTATCATAGAGAACGAAAACAACCGGAAATCTTGAGAAAAGCATCATATATCTTCGATTTCAAAAGCATGCTCAATCTACTTTTCTTCATTTTCACAGGAGTTTTCATTATTCTGATGATTTTATTACAGGTAGAAGTGCTAGAAATAGAGAATAAAGCCAATATTTTCGGTACTGATCTCTCCGAAATCATGAAATTCTTTACATGGAGACTATTTGACAACTTTGGAAAATCTGAGAATTTAGGCTCTTATATCAATATGAGTGTGAAGTTGCTACAACTGCTCGATATGGTTTCACTTTTTGCAGCGCTTTCTGCTTTTATCCTCGTGTTTCAGATTCTTTACTATTATTCGAAAAAGAAAAGTTTCTATGTGATAATCCAATCAATACTTATCTCTTTACGTGAAATTCCATTTATGATCGCAGTTCTTCTATCTTTTCTCTTCACTTTCGCTATGTATGGCTTCTTATTACTTGGGAAAATCCATGCAAAATTCAACTCTTTTCCCAATGCTTTGAGAACTTTATTCGAATATTTAAGTCATATTGATGATATTGCTTTCTTCATGCAAGATAGTTCAATGTTGGCTTTTTTGACGTTATTATTGCCTTTTTTTCTCAGTGTGAAGCTTGTGATAATCAATATGTTTTTCTCGATTATTTACCGTGCTTATGAGAAATCGAAGATCGATGGACAAAAGGAAATCACAGAAGAAGTGCCTTTAGGATTCAAAGATTTCTGTGTGATTACTTATCAATTAGTGATGAAAAATGTTGAAGAAAAGGATAATAGTCTTGAATTATATAGTCAAATGTTGCATAAAACTGATATTGAAGGGCTTTTTCTGAAGATGAAGGACACTATTAGAATTTCGAACCAAAATACGAATATACATATTTGGGCTAATATCTGTTCAGAAGAGATAAGAAACGAACATGAGAAACGCAATTTTTTACGAGAGAAATGTGATGAGATAATGAAGAATTATTTCTTTAAGAATAGTGCTGGAGAAAAGAAGTATTTTGGTCTATTGGGAAGGAATCTGAATAAGAAGTGTATTGAATATGAATTAAGAAAGAATTATTGGAATTATTTCAGGATTGCTCATCAGCATTTGAATAGATATGATTTTTATTTCAAGAATCGGATAAATGAACTGAATGAGAGATTAAAGAATAAAGAAGTTATTGAAATGGAGAAAGATAAAGAAAATGGAGCTTTGAAGAAATATATTGCTGATTTGATGCAAAGATTAGATGAAAATAAGAAGGATATTGCAGAAGTTAAACAAGAAATCAGGAAGATTAAAGTGGGAAAAGGCATTGAAGATAAGAAAGAAGTTAGTTTGAAGAAGAAGAAGGTTGGGAGAATTTTGATTGAAAATAATGAGGGTAGTGGAGAAAATGAGGGGTTTGTGAAGAGGGGAAAAAAACAGGTGCTGAGTTCGAATGCTTTTGGAAATCAGAAGGAAATAATGATGGAAGAAGAGGAGGAAGAGGAAAAAAAAGACAATGAAGGTTTTATTTTCTCAATGAAAGAACTGACAAATTGTAATTAATAAAGGTTATTTAGTATTATTTATGAAGAAAACTGTAAATATTAGTTTAAATAATAAAAAAATTCTTATTTATAATAATAATTTATAATTTTTTAAAATTTAGTTTTTTCTAAAATTAAAAAGATTTTATCCGTTAAATGTTTATTAATCAAAGCTCAAAAACAGCTCCCTCACAAGAAATCCCATTGAAAATAAAGGTGTTATTCAAAGGTACAAACTGAGAAGTCACTAATTTAATGGCTTCCTGCGATCCCACTCCTCCCATAAAAGCGGCAATATTATGTAAATGCGCCCCTTCATATCTCGTTCTTCATTAAAATTTCATTAAATATCAAAAAATTAAAAATTGAAAAAAAAAGAAATTCATACATTTCTTCAATAATTTCCTTTTCAACAGGTAAAATATTGGCGAAATTTTTCTTAATTAACTCTTCATTAATGAATTTTTCTAATTCTTCTCTATCTTTTGCTACAGGAAACCTTTTGTATTTGTTTTCGAAGAATTGACATCCTTTTATCGCAAAATACCATTTATAAATATCGTTTTCATAAGACTCTATCAGTAAAGGCTGAGAATCCTCTTGTGATAGTGAACGATAATTTATCCATTCTAACGTGTAAGAGTTCTCGCAGAAGCTCTGAAGCAAATCATCAGGAATCTTATCAGTAAGGGAAGAGAGATATGTTCGAAGTTTTTTCATATCAGATTCAGCTTTCTGCTTGTAAATGTTTTGGAGTTTCACATAAAAAGAAGTTAAAGATGTCATATCTGGTATTTTGCCTCTATTTTTTGAAAAAATAATGAAGAAAAAATTATTTGAAGGAAAAATTTATTAAAAGAAAAATTTATTATTCTCCGCATAGAAATGCGAAAGTGCTTTTGTCAGTATCCAAAACGATAAGGAATTTCCCTCAGATTTGAGGCAATTTTCTGAATTGAATATTTTTTCTAAAGTTTGTGGTAGCTAAAACGAGAAATTATCAGTAATTTAATATTTTCAATAAAAAACCTCGGAATTTTGTTTAAAACTTTTGTAATAATTTTTTGAAGCTTCTTGAAAATTTTCTTCAGTCGAAAAATTTCTTGAAAAAGCTTAAAAATATAAAAACCCTTTGAATTTATAATGAAAAAAATTACTTTTTATATAAGCTTTAAAATCTATTTTCTCTTGAAAAGAAGAGGGTGTAGATCCATTATGCTATAATAAAGGAAGTTAAAAGAAAAAATGAAGATCTTTACTGTGTTTTTCCATTCTTCTAAGAATTTTATCAATAAAACCACATAAGGAACATGTCCATGCTCCATATCATCAAGAGCTTTTAAATCAAAAGAGTCCGCAAAATCCTTTGATTTCCCCAAAAACCACATAATTGCATTATTATTAAATTTATTCTGAAATAAAAAAGACCTTTAACTCTTTAAAAGGCTCTAATATTCTGAGATCTTCAATCAAAGTATCAGCTGGTTTTGATTCGATAACTAAACGATTTCTTCAATAGAATTCAAAGAAAAGATTTATCAGTTTACCTGTGTGACTATTTCCGAAGACTCTCAAATATCCGATCAATCCATTAGTATATAAATAAAGGAAATGAATACCATTCTTTTGGCAAATATCATTGATTTTAACTGCATATACCTATAAAATATATTTATATGTAGAAATTTACACTAAAAAACACTTTTTTAAATATATTGATAGATGTATATTAATCATTTAAATTTCGAATTTAAATTAATTTATATACTTCAGGCAATTCATTGAAGATTATTAAATTGTATTCCTTGAAAAATTTCGAATCTTCCTCGAAACAAAGTTTGATGGGGTCTCGAATCAAGAATTTTCCTTTGACATCATTATTCATTTCAAGTAATAATTTACAAATAACCTTTAAATTCTTAATTTTTTTAATTTTTTTCAAGAGAAAACTTCTGCTCGGTTTTGATTTAAATGTTCTTCATCAACGAAAAAGTTATTTCCTAAATCTCTCTCAGTTATTTTCTTATCATCCACAATGCAGATATGGCCTATCCCTGGTAAAACGAGATTTTTCATCAATTCAACACCAGAAGGCTCACAGTTTAGGAGTAAAACATTACTTTGATTCAATAATTTCTGGCCATGAGAACCCCATAATCTTTAAAATTAATGAGGAGAAGATTTTTGAGGATAATGGTTTCATAGAAATAAAGAACCGAAGCTGACGATCGTATTTATTGTCTGTGGTCATTTTTATTTATTATTTATAAAAAATTTATGAAAATGAGAAAATAAAATTTTTTTTTTTTAAAATTTGTGAAACTTTTTTTTTTCTTTCAAAAATTTTCTTTTTAAATTATAAAAAATATTTTTTTTTAAAAAAACTAAACAAAAAACCATTTCTCACTTTTCACACAAAATTTAAATAAGGAAATTCCTGCATTACATTCATCACCATTCTCAGCCATTCAAACTTCTTCTTTTTCAAATTAATTTGTAAACTCCCAAGATTTATTTCATTTTTCTTTTTCTCCTTCAAACTTTTCAAATAAATCTCCTCCTTTATATTCACCAAATTTTCGAAAATCATTTCTCCCTTCACAAAAAACTCTTCAGTAATCTCCAACAAAGCACAATCTGATAAAAACAACGAATAATCCTTTAAATAATTCTCACAATTCTCGAAAATCCTTTCCAAAACGCCATATCCTTCACATTTCCCAACAGAAAACCCTTGCAAAATCTCTTGAAATCCTTTTACTATGCAATAAAACCCTTGTAAATACCCTTTTATTTGTTTCTTATCATCAATTCCGTTTATCAAATCCCTCGTTTTTATTGTTATAAAGGCTAAAATCCTCAATTCAAAACCATTTTTTTCTAAAAGAAACTCTTCTTCACATAAAGCATCGAAAATTACCCCTAAAACTAAAGGAATTTCTTCAAATAAACTTGTTTTCAAAAGCCTTTCTCTTGGCAAATAAAATAGGAGATTATAAAAGGAATTTAATGAAGAATTACACTCTTCAGGAATCATTAAAAAACATTGGTTTACTTCGGTTTCTAACAATGAAATTCCATTGATTTCTTTCACAATCTTCTCCTTTTCTAATGCCTTAAATTCTTTTAAACAATAAAGACTATTTATAGGAGAAATATTCAAAAAAATCGATAAATTGTTTATGTTTTTTTCTCCCAAACAGTCAATAATCAAAATATTCTCTAAAAATAGCAAATTTCTTAAATTTTCAGGTATTTTCCTTTGAAAAAACATGCAATTTATCATATATTGTTCATTTAAATGAATTTCTTTATAGTCTGCTGCAAAAAATCTCTCATCAAAGCCTATTTTCATCTGAGTTTCTTCCGAAAAAGCTTCAAAAAACTCTTGTACACAAAGAATGGCTCTAATTTTTGTAAATTTATTTGTTTTTTCTGTGAAATCATTCAGATTTCTGATGAAACTCTTCAATTCAATAATCAATCCTTTATAAAAATAAGACTTCTTAAAGGAAAAACCTTGTGTTTGTAAAGAAAAAAACCTTAATTTCTTGGTTATTTCTTCAGAACTTTCGAAAAAATTATAGGTTATCAAATCCAGGAAGAGATTTTTAAGAAAAACCTGAAGAATTTGCAATTCTTTTGGGAAAAGTAATAAGGAAATATTTTTTGTATTTAATAGGCTTTTTATCAGAAAATCTAGATGAATGTCTTTAAGAAGATCAAAGCGAAAAAAGAGGAATTTATTTGTATTTTCTTTTAATTCATTTGAATTATTCGTTGAATTATTATTCAGAGATTCAAACCATTTTTTCAAATAATTGAAATATTGGGAGAAATTATCGAGATCTTTTTGGTTTTTATGGAATAATTTCATGGTATTTAACATGGATAATGTGAGGAATAAAGAGTAATTTGAATTATATTCATTAAAATAATCAGAGTTTTGATCATTCGGAAAATATTGCAAAAGAGTGCGGATTTGGGGAGAAATTTGATGGAAGGAGGTTTTTCTCAGGATTTTCAATAGGTTTCGCTCAAGAAATTGGTAATTCTCTCCATTTTCTAATAAAAAACCTTCATCATCTCCAAAAGGATAAATTTTCTTTGATAAAATAAGGATTTCATCTAAATCTAAAAGAATTTTTTCTTGCATTTAAGTGTTTTTTTTTAATTTTTTTCTTCTAAAATTTAAAGGCAAAAAATTCAGTAAATTTCAGTTCTTTCCATTAGTTCAAAATTTCTGAAGCAAATAATATAATGGACAGCTGTAATTTTTTCAATAAGAAACAAGACAATTTGCAATATTATTTTTTTTATGAATAAATCCCATTTATTAATTGACTTTCAGGCCAAAAAAAACAAAAACCTCTGATTAAAATTTCTTCGCATTGAAACCTCCCTTTCCTGGATTTGCATTTCCAAATCCTCCTTTATTTCCGCCTTGAAATCCACCTCCTTGTACTCCAAACCCTCCCTGTTGTCCTCCACCAAATCCTCCATGTTGGCCTCCTCCAAATCCTCCTTGTGATCCTCCACCAAAACCCCCTTGTGATCCTCCTTGTGATCCGCCTCCAAATCCTCCTGGAGGTCCTCCACCTACATGTCCTGCTCCCCCTCCAAATCCGCCTGGAGGCCCACCAAGTACATGTCCTGCTCCTCCTCCAAATCCACTTTTTCCTCCAACACTTTGTTGATTAAAACCACCTCCATAACTTTTCTGACCAGTATTAACAGAAGATTTTTGCGGGCTTCCAGTGGGAGCTTTATAAGGTGAGTTTGTGGAATTGCTGGCTTTATAGGGGGAGTTTGTTTGACTCATACTTGGTTTTTTCACTGGGTTTGGTTTATTGATAATATCCTTGCATTTCGGGATATGTCTTTCAGCAACAGTTTGGTCATATTTCCTTCCACAATAAGGACATTCGATATAATGATCATAGTTTGAAGAGGGTGGTGGCTTGAGCTTTGAGAAATCTCCACCACTTTCTTCACATTTTTTAACTTGTCTATTATATTTCATAGATTCCACTAATTCCTCATGTTGTTTCTTCCATTGTGGATCTCCTTTTGGTTTTAATTTCTTGACTTCTTTTTGCTGGGCAACTGATTTTTGATAGGCTTTGGCCACAAGATCCTCATGTTTTTTAGATTTAACTGCAACTTTTTGACAAACAGTCATATGCTTTTGTATCCGATCAGCTGCGAATTTCCTGCCACATACCTGACAATCAACCAAATCTATAGCCTCTTCATATTCTTCATATTCCTGAACAGGCTTTTTATTTCCTTTTATAGGAGGACCTTCATCAACTGATTTATTATAGGCTTGTGTATGAGAACTACCACCCATATTATTTTTTTGGCCACCTCCCATGCCTCCACCTATATTACTTCCTTGGCCACCTCCCATTCCACCACTACCCATATTGTTTCCTTGACCACCCATAGATTTTTGGATTGGATGGTTGATTGGAGCATTTTTTTGAGGTGAATAATTAGCTTGATGTTTGATTTCTGGACTTTCTGATTGAGACTGATCGGCAGGCCTGATAAGAGGCTTGAATGGCCTTTCGGCAGTACATATTTTTTTGTGCCCTGGAATACGATTCTCTAGGAAGGTTCGGTTGCAGAAATCACAACGAATAAGACATTCTTTACTCCATTTATCATTTGCCTAATATTTTAAAAATTTATGGGATTTTATTCTTGAATGGGGGATTATGTACAATTTCATTGTATTGTTCGACTTCTTTCCAATCTAATTGTTCTTTTCCCATCACATTATTGAATTCTTTTGGGGGTTGGGGCAGGGGACGGCGTTCTTTTCTGGGTTTTTTACCTTCTTCGATTTCCCATTTTTTTATGCAGGTTTTAATGTGGATTTCCAGACTTTTTGTGCCATATTCACGACCACAGATGTAACACATCAGGGCTTTGGGACGGCTTTTGAAACCTCCTTCATTATTTAGCATTTTTTGAACTTGCTGATTTAGAAACAGAAATAAAATTTAAATTATATATAATTAAAAACTAGGAAAAAAAATTATATACGGCTTTTTTTTGTTTTAAATACTGAAAACACTATTAAGTTTATTTATTTTCTGTTATTTAAAAAAAAATAGATAAATTTCAGTAAAAAGATTTAAATATATAATATTTAAATTAAATAATAAAAGTGAATTTTTTTTAATTTTATATTTTGAAGAATTTCTGACAAAGAGATGGATTTTTTTTAAAAATAAAGAAGAAAGAATAAATATTGGTATTGCAAATTTTATTAGTCTTTTGTTAAAAAAGAAAAAATATAATATTAAATTTAAAAAAAAAAAATTAGACAATCGAAAAAATTATCATTCAAAAAAATTCCTCAGATCCCTGATATTTTTGCATTTGAATTTTTAAGGTTTCTCTGGGGTTTTTATTTATCTTCTTAAAATTTTCCTCACTCAGAATTTCGGAATGCACCTCTTCACTTTGCCCTTTTGAATCATTTTGCCCTGATGACTTTTTTTTCATTTGATTTTGACTTTCAATCTTATCATTTTCTCTTATTTGGATTTCTAAATCTTTAACATCAATCTCAATTTGATTCTCATCTTTAATTCTATGTATATGTTGTTGAAATCCCAAATTTTGATTTTTAATTTTCTCGCTTTCTTTTAAAGTTTGATTAGTTTCAAACATTTTCTTCATTCCATGCATTTGATTTTGATTTTCAATTTTATTTTTTAATTGATTTTCGACTTGATTGTTGGATTCAAAAACATTTTTGAATTGATTTTCTAAATCATTTTTTTTAAAACGATAGCAGCTTTGGGATTGATCTTCATACGCTATTGTTATCCTGCTCGCATCCATCTTATTTGTTGTGGTCTTTACCAAATTTTTTTCTCTTTCCTTCATGATTTTTTTCTCCCGTTTCTCTTTTTTTCTGAGGAGATACTCATATTCATCTAGACAAATCATCATAAAAGCAAGGATTTAAACAATTCTCATATATTAATAAAATAATCTCTGCTATTCCATTCACAATAAATGCAAATAGGTCCCAAATCATTTTCAATAATACCAGCCAATCCACAGGAAAATATTTCTTATTGCATCGAAAATAAAATAAAGAATCTTATAAATCGATTCAATGATGCATTTTATAAATTCACATAATTTCTGAGAGATTATCTCAAGGAATGAACATATATCTTCACATAATTTAAGAAAACCCAAACATAATGATTCAAAAAACTTATCTAAAGATATAAAAAATGGCATCAGCATGAATTCCCAAAAGAAATGGAAAAAGTAATAAATTGTGAAACATGGACAACAACAAAAGCTGACACAAACTTTCACACATATTGGTGGTGGTTCTTCAGTTTCTGATTTTTCAATTTTATTTTCTAAGTTCCTATTCATCAGAAATAGTGTTATTAAGATAACTAAACAATAGAAAAAATATTTAAAAATAAAATAAAATAATTTCTTAAATTTTTTTTTGGAAATTTAAAATAAATTTAAAAAAAAAAAAATTTGCTCAAAATTATTTCGAAAAAAAAAATAATGGAAGACAATCAAGAAACTCAAGTCGAAAGTAAAACACTATTTGAGTTTCAGCTTCCATCACTCTTTATCAATTCACTTCTTTTTAGATAAACAATTAAAATTTGAAAATTTGGATGAAAATCAATCAGATGAAAATCAAGTCCAAGAAAAAGTTCCCATTATTTTTTTAAGTAAATAAAATGAATATTTCTTTAGATAAAAATTTGTGTGGCTGATCCTATTGAGAAAGATGGTGGTGTCCATAAATACATTGTTTACACAGTAAAGGGTTCAGATAGGGATGGCCCTTTTGAGACGTTTAGAAGATATAGTGATTTTAGTGTTCTGAAGAAGTTTTTGATTAAACGCTGGCCTGGGTGTTTTGTTCCTGCAATTCCTGAAAAGAAAGCTGTGGTATTTTATTTTATTTTATTGTTTTTTTGATCATTGCTTTGTTTGTATGTTTCTATGAAAATTTATTAATTAAATAAAGGGGAATATGGATGGCAAATTTATTGAAGAAAGAAGAAGCATGCTTGATAAATTTTGCATGCAAATGGCCCAATTACCTCATTTATACTATTCAGATGAGTTTAAGATTTTCTTGAGACAAACTAATGTTGATGTTGAAAAAGTAATAAAATTAGGGCATTTGCTATTTATTTATTTTTATTTTTTTATTTAATAAAAAAATGTTAATTTTTTTTTTAAATAAAAAAAGGCTTTGAATAATATGCAGGATCAAAGCTCAGAAGAATTGATCCAGAAATATCAGGTGAATTTTAAGCAGTTGTCAGGCAAAGAAATTAACACAGAGCTTGTTCTCAAAATCAACTCCTTTCAAAATTATTTAAAGAAGGTTTCAATAATGTTGGGGGTAAAAAATTAAATATTATCAAATGTAATTTTTTTATTTTTTGAAAGAATTTTAAAGATATGGCGAAAAATGCTGGAAAAGCCCGAAAAGAATTTAATGAAAAATTTTGTATAAAAATTTCTCAAATTCTTAAGGCATTTTTTATTTAAAGCAACGTTGGCGACTTATTTAATGCCAGAATACGAGAAGAATTGCCTCGCTGAATATGCCAACGCTTCTGAAGATCGAATGTTGTTCATAAATCCAAGTGACAACACTTTAAGCATCGTTCTTGCTGGAATAGTAGAAATCTTTCATCAAAATACAATATTTTATATAAAAATATAGAAAGAAAACTTTGGAGTAAACTCTTTCGAAGAATTGTCAACAATGCTGAGAACTGAAGCTAATGACATTGCCGTAATAAATATAATATAATATAATATAATATAATATAATATAATATAATATATCGATCAATCTGTTTATTTATTCATTTCATGATTTA